>Ga0079226_10002491_pt1 | contig 14239 bp, 17 predicted proteins | sample Poulit2014_FD_76345 | JGI IMG/M metagenome (GOLD analysis project Ga0079226, IMG submission 76345) | Agricultural soil microbial communities from Georgia to study Nitrogen management - Poultry litter 2014 | ecosystem: Environmental > Terrestrial > Soil > Agricultural land | place: USA: Georgia... | reverse complement strand
CGGTATACCACCCCGATTTTAGGGTACCCGCCAATATTTTGTCGGTCGCTGAGTAGGACAATGGGCTGGCCATGGGCATCAAGCTGTATGCTGCCTAGCGCAATACCTTCTGAACTCATAGTAGTGTTGGGCACTGCTATGCTCTCTCCTTGTAGGCGGAAACCCATGCGATCCATTTGTGGGCTCAGTTGGTAAGTGGTGTTGCAAAAGTGTTCTCGCTGGGAAGGAGCAAAATTTGAAAATTGATAGCTAGGAATAAAACGAATGGTTTGCTTGGCTGTGGGCAATTTTTGCAAGCTCTGTGGGGCGGTGCGGTGAGGCAATGGTACTGAGGCGGTAAAGCAAAGCTGATGGCCAGTAGTCAATGGAGCGCCATAAGCGTGCCCGCCTAACTGTTCTCTAATAACGCAGCTTTTGGATGTGAAAAAGTCAGGAGCCTCAAAGCCACCTTTTACAGCTATATATAAGCGTGTTCCTTTTCCTTGAAAAAAGCCAACAGTGATTTTATCGCCTGCTTTGACGGCAGCGCTACTCCATGGAGGGACGGTTTGTTGGTTAATTTTTACAGGAATTTGGGCGCCGGTGATGGCAATGGTTGTGCTTGCTGTTGCCGTTAGTGTTACAGGCCCTAGGGTAACTTCTAGCGCAGCAGCATTGGCCGCATTACCAAGCAATCGGTTTGCCCATAAATAGCTGTATTCATCTAAGGCACCACCTTGGCTAAGGCCCGCGGCCTGCGCATATCGGCGGCCTCTATCCACAAGGATGCTTTGGCCTTTTGCCACCTTAACGATGAAACTCATAACTGCCCTCCGCAAGCCAAAAACTCCTCGCGCGATATGGGTTGAAATATAACTTTATCGCCCATGCCAAGTAGATGCGGTGGCGATTGTTCAATACTAAATAGTGGAGTGGGGCAACGACCAATGAGGTGCCACCCGCCAGGGCTAGGTTGTGGATAAACAGCGGTTTGGTTGTGAGCGATGGCCACAGATCCAGCAGGTACCTGTGACCTAGGTGTGGAGCGTCTAGGTAGCTGTAACGTGGCTGCTAATTCACCTAAAAAAGCAAAGCCTGGGCTAAATCCGAGGGCATAAACATAATAGTGTTGGGTGCTGTGTAGCTGGATCAGCGCTTCAGTAGTAAGCCCAGTGAGTTGGCACACTTCCTCAAAATCTGCACCGGCTTCAGGGCCATAATATACAGGTAAAGTAATGATATGAGCGTTTGCCTGTGGTTGTATCTGAAGGTTTGTTAGCCGCTTAAGTTGTTCTTGTACCAGCTCCACACGTTGCTGCGGAGAGCGTGAATCCTGTGGAGCAAAGCACAGCAGCAAGCTTTGATAGGCAAGCACGGTATCAATGAGAGTTGCTTCAAAGTGCTTGGTCAGTAATAGTTGCAACTGGCTTAGTTGCTGAATCAATACAGGACTGAGCTTGGCGTCAAATCGAACTAAAATATCTGTTTCACTCACCGCTTCTACAGTAAATTTTCTGTTCATACACTCAAGGCTTTTTTTAATGCTTTTATCGCAGCCACTGCTTTGGGGTTGTCGCCATGCACGCAAAGGCTGTGGGCATGTAGTGTTATGGTGCCGCCCTCTACTGTAGTAATGGGCATGCCGTTAGCAATGGCTCTGGCTTGCTCAATCATCTGTTGTTCATTGCTAATTACAGCACCTGCTTCGGCACGGCTCTGTAAACTCGCATCCTGATGATAACGGCGATCTGCAAAGGCTTCATGCCACAATGTAATGCCATATTGTTTAGCGCTTGCGATGACAGCTTCTTGGTTTACGTGAGCTAGCACTAGCACAGGGACTTTTGCTTCTAAGTCTGCCACCGCCTGGAATACACCATCGCGAACTTGCTGCTGAAATAACAAATCGTGATATAAGGCGCCATGGGGTTTGATGTAACTGAGTGGCACGTCTTGCGCTTCGCATAAGGCTTCCATTAAAGAAATTTGTTGGAAGACAAGATCACAAATGTCGGCTTGGCTGAGTGTCATGGACAAGCGCCCAAAGTTTTCACGGTCGGGATAGGAGGGATGAGCACCGATCAATACGTGATGTTGTTTAGCCAGTTGTATTGTGGCGCTCATAGTTTCGCGGTTGCCTGCATGAAAGCCGCACGCAATATTGGCCATATCGATATAGGGCATTACCGTATGTTCTGGGCCTAGGGGGCTGAGTTTATCCACCTCTCCCAAATCACAATTCAGCTTAATCACAGCGTATCCTCAACATATAGAGCTGCTGGGAGCTAAGCCATCCTTGGCTTGGGAGATAAGTGCTCACCAGCAAAATTAATATACTGTCCTTTTGGTCAGTGGGCAAGCGTTAGCTCGTTTTGCAGGTTGCTAGGAGAAAGGTATTAATCTTTTGGTAACCAAGCTTGCTGGTCTGCCTGTATCCAGAAAGGGAGTAGTTGACGTTCATAAAAGGCTTGAACCCAGCCTTGTTGATGCCAATGTTTAAGGACTGGTGCAAGTGTTCTGTTAAGTTCTTGGCTAGCAAAACTGGCATCGATGCCAGCGTCGTCGAGCAATTCTTTTAGTGGTACTTTGTGTAGGTGTTGGTAAATGGCATCACTGACATAATCGATAATATTACCGAGATAGGGCGATTCACGAAATTCGTGCCAAAACGTTATTGCCCCACTAATACTTTGATGGATGTCTTCTTCGCTAGCGTAATCTTTGAGGGAAGCCAGGGGTTGGTTTTTAACGTTTTTCCAATTACTGAGCAAGGCATTTTTGACCCGCCCATCGTCGATGGCTTTTTGTAAGCGCTTTTCGCTGCTAGTGACAATGCCTTTAATGTTGCTGCTGATGTAGCGCTTAATATTATCCTCTGCTGATTTTTCAAACCCTGAAGTGGCACGCCCAACCACAGATTTACCCAGCTTAAATACGGAGCCAGCACCAGGAATGTTGCTAGCCATTTGCCCAGCCTTGGCTGTGCTTTGGCTGACGAAACCAGCAATGGCGTTGTACATCATGTCTGATACGGCATCAATCACGAGGCGGTTACGCGCCACACGACGCATAACAAGGTGCAGGCTTTTTAGTGAAAGTGTGAGATCGATGAGTTCGCCCAGTTCTTTCTCATCCAATAAATCGCCCCAGCAAACCTCTTCAAGACGCGGGTGTTGATAAACACGCATTGCAATTCGGTGGAGGCGCTCAGCAAGCTCATCGCTAAGTGGTATGTCTTTCAAGTAATAGTTAGCAAGGGGTAAGGCAATATCTTGCGGTAACCAATCAGCGCAGGTGGTTGTTGCCGCCTTCGTAAAAAAATCATTGACCTCTAGGTCGATTAACGCACCAAGTTGTTGCTCAGTTTGTTGAGTGAAAAATTGAACCTGTGCCTCAAATAGCTGCTGAGCAAGGGGGGATAGTGTTGTGGTGGACATAAGAAAACCTTTTGTTGTGATATGTATAGAGCATACCGAAAGCGCAAGAGCCTTGTCTTGGCTTAGAAGAACATCGCCACACTAAAAAATGACAGCGAGCCCAGGGCAAACGTTTCTTTGCATAGGCACAACTTATATCAATGATTGGGGTTTTAGCACTAAATACCTAAAAGCCTGTGCTATACTTTCGCTTCTTTTAATACAACAACAAAGGGCTAGGCACAGTGATAGAAGTGCAAGCGCAAAACTTGTTTTGTGAGCGTGATGCCAAGGTGCTTTTTGACGGGCTATGTTTCCATGCCCGTGGCGGAGAAATTTGGCAAGTGGTGGGGCCTAATGGTGCTGGTAAAACAACACTGTTACGCATTATCGCGGGCTTGTTTCAATTTTATGAAGGTGAGCTAACGTGGAGCCGTGCGGCTAAAAACACAGGCTCACCATTGCTGTATTTGGGGCATAGAGCCGGATTGCGTGAGGAGCTCACCGCAGCTGAAAATTTACACTGGCTCGCCGCCTTACATGATCAAGCTCAAGAAATGATTCCACAGGCCCTCGAAGCGGTGGGCCTAGCAGGCTACGATACCGTGGCGGTGGCAGATATGTCGGCGGGGCAAAAGCGCCGTGTGGCCTTGGCGAGGCTTTGGTTGCCTGGTAAGCAGGTATGGATATTAGATGAACCTTTTACCGCATTAGATGTGGATGGCGTAGCGCTGGTTGAACAGCGGCTACGCCATTTTAGCCAACAAGGCGGGTTGGTTATTTATACCTCTCATCACAAGGTAGATGATACCTCCGAGCAAATTATGCTAGGCACCTTCAAGGAGTGGCATCAATGAGCCTATTGTTAGCTTGTTTTCGCCGTGAATGGCTGATTAGTATTAGGCGCCCTAGCGAGTTGGTGAATGCTTGGTTTTTCTTTGTGGTAGTCGTATCCATGTTTCCGCTGGCCATTGCACCGCGTGAAGAAACACTGAACAGCATGGCCTCTGGGGTGTTGTGGGTGGCGGCATTGCTTGCAGTGCTGCTGTCTATCGAAAGCCTGTTTCGTGATGACGAAACGAGCGGTGTGCTTGAGCAGTTATTGGTAGCTCCGCAAGAGATGATCTGGGTGGTGTTGGCTAAGCTGGTTGTGCATTGGTTGCTGATAGGTTTGCCTTTGGTGCTAGTGTCGCCTGTACTGGCCTATATGTTGCAGCTGCCAGTGGATATTCTACCCGCTGTGGCATACTCCCTTGCGCTAGGTACGCCAAGTTTAGTGATTATCGGTGCCATAGGCGCCGCTTTAACAGTGGGTTTGCAGCGTGGTGGTGTATTGTTGGCTTTGCTTATTTTGCCGCTTTATGTCCCCGTATTAATCTTTGGTGCTGGGGCTATCCAGCGCGCCATGGTGGGCGATGATATTGGTGGTATTTTGGCCATATTAGGTGCCATTCTTGCATTAACCCTGAGCGTGGGCCCTTGGGCGATTGTGCAAGGGCTTAAAATCTCTACAGGCGATTAAGGTTTAGCATGAGCAAAAAACAACGAGACAAGCAGCCTTTATTCCCACGTCACTTCTTGATAAGTAGTGTGCTAGGGCTGCTAGGCGTGATTCTAGCCTTTTATATTTGGGATGTTCCTTTAGCCAATAAAACAGTGATATTGGTGGCCAGTTATATTATTGGTTGGTGCTTTTATTTTGGTGCTATTCATAGGCCCGTTTGGTACTGGAATACATTGGTGCGCTGGTATCATCAGTTGGGCTCGCCACAACACTTCTATCGTATTAGCGGTTGGTGGTTGCCCTGGCTGACGCTAATAGCGGTGCTCTTGCTAGGCGTGGGTGTGGTTTGGGGGCTGGCCTTTTCGCCGCCGCATTATGAACAGGGCAATAGCTACCGTATTATTTATTTGCACGTGCCCGCTGCAAGTGGCGCCTTGATGGGCTATATGGCCATGGGCTTTTGCGGTGTAGTGGCTTTGGTATGGCGCTTGAAAATGGCCGAAATTATGATTAAAGCGATTGCACCCTTTGGTGCAGTGCTAGCGGCTATTTCGTTGTTTAGCGGCGCCGTATGGGGCAAGCCCACTTGGGGAACGTATTGGGTATGGGATGCTCGCCTTACCTCCATGTTAATTTTATTCTTTTTATATTTGGGTGTTATTGCGCTTCAAAACGCTATTCCTGATCCTCGCCAAGCAGGCCGTGCGGCAAGCTTATTAGCGATCGTGGGTGTGGTGAATGTGTTTATTGTGCGCTACTCAGTGGATTGGTGGCATAGTCTCCATCAGGGGGGCTCTATGTCCATGTTTGGTGCTGCCAAAAGCCAGATTCACCCAAGTATGTTGTGGCCATTATTGCTATGTATGTTTGGTACTTATTTTCTGTTTGCAGTCACGGTATTTATTCGCGCCCGTACCGAAATCCTTTGGCGTGAGCGCCGTAGCAACTGGGTGCGTAGAGAGGTGGAAGATGCAATTTGAATCCTTTGCAGATTTTATTGCCATGGGTGGCCATGGCCCTTACGTTTGGAGCGCTTTTATTAGTGGGGTGTTTTTGTTAGCCGCCAATACTTGGTGGGCAAAAGCACGTTACAATAAAATCCAACGTGACCTTAAGGCGCTGTGGCGTCGTCAATCAATGCAGGAGTAAACATGAACCCAGTACGTAAGCGTCGTTTAACATTAGTGGTGGGTGGTCTGGTGGCGTTTGCAGCAGCCATAGGATTGTTGCTGTATGCCATTTCTTCGAACATCAATTTGTTTTATAGCCCAGAAGAAGTGGTTAAGGGTGAAGCTCCCATAGGTAAAAATATGCGTGTGGGCGGCATCGTGGCCGATGGCACTGTGCGTCGTGATTCCGAGACATTAAAAGTGCAGTTTGATGTGACCGATGGTATTGGCACCTTTACTGTTTTTTATAGCGGCATACTGCCTGATTTATTCCGCGAGGGGCAGGGCATAGTGGCGAATGGAATGTTGCAAGAAGATGGCACGTTTGAGGCCTATGAAGTGCTAGCTAAGCATGATGAAGAATATACGCCACCCGAGGTGCAGCACGCTTTGGATAAGGCAGAGCGCATAAAAGCCATGCAAGAAGCCGCGGAAACGGCGGGTTAGCGAGCCGTTTGCGTGTTAAGACCCTTGCTTGGTTAGCCAGGCAGGGTTTTTTTTATGCGCGCAGATTGCCCTACAAGATAAAATATCTGTATTGAAGTTCTTGATAATGGTTCTCATTGGCGTTATTGTTCTCGCAACTTATCTTGTTAGGAGCAAGCCATGTATGTTTGTTTGTGCAACGGCGTAACCGATACCCACATTAAAGAAGCCGTGCAGAAAGGTTGCCACCGTATGCGCGATTTACGCCGCGAGTTGGGAGTTACCAATCAGTGCGGTAAATGTGCAAGCCACGCTCTTGACGTATTAAACCAAGCCAAATCTGCTACGACCCTTCCTGCAAGCGCTTCTCATGACTGGAAGATCCCTGTTTGGTGGTCACCGCAGCCGGCATAATTGCTTGATATTTATCATGGAACACTGACGAGAAAAACGTGAGTGTGTAGTATGTCTTGGTGAAAGAACCGATGACAATAAGGAGCCGGATCATGCGTGGTGATAAAAAAGTTATTCAGTATTTAAACGAAGCGTTAGGCAATGAGTTAGTGGCAATTAACCAATATTTTTTACATGCGCGCATGTATAAAGATTGGGGATTAAAAAAGCTTGCCGATAAAGAATACAAGGAGTCCATCGAAGAGATGGAACATGCGGATGATTTGATTCAGCGCATTTTGTTTTTAGAAGGAATCCCTAACCTACAGGATTTGGGCAAGCTGCGTATTGGTGAGCACACGAAAGAAATGCTGGAGTGTGATTTGCAGCTGGAATATCAAGCAGTGCCCTTGTTGCGCGAGGCCATCGCGTATGCTGAATCTATTCAAGATTATATTAGTCGGGACTTATTTAATCGTATTCTTGAGGACGAAGAAGAGCACATTGATTGGTTAGAAACTCAGTTGAATCTGATTGAGCAAGTGGGGCTAGAAAACTACTTGCAAACTCAGATGGAAACCGCTGATGAGTAAATGTTAAGGGCTATTGAGCCTAGAAATCGGCCACGTTAGCGTGGCCCTTTTGTCAATCCCTGCATGTGAATGAGTCTCATTTGTATTTTGGTTCACTGTTTTGCAGGGGCAATATAAAGGTGATGAATAAATGAAGAAGTTAACCTCATGTGGTTTGCTAGCGTTGCTGCTAAGTATGCCTGTATACGCTGAGCAAGAAGTTAACGTAACGGCTGAGCAAGCAACGGCTGAAGAGGTGATGGATGCTGAGCAACTTATTGACCAAGCAATCAAAGGACTTGAAAACATTGAACCTCTAACAGAGCTAACTGAGGCTCAAGCTGAAGCACATTTGCCGCAAGATTTATCCCCTTGGGGAATGTATCAATCGGCCGACGAAGTGGTTAAGGCGGTCATGATTTTATTGCTATTGGCTTCCATTGCCACTTGGAGCGTATGGGCGTTTAAGACTATCCAGCTTCGATTAACCCGAGGCCGTGCTCAGCAAGCACTTAAACAGTTGGTTACGGCTAAAAGTTTGGCTGCAGCTAATGTGGCGAGCAGTTCTTTTAAAGGGGCGGGTTTAACCCTTTTGGAAGCCACGAATTTAGAAATAGCACTGTCTGAAAATACGTCATCAGAGGGTATTAAAGAGCGTTTAGGTGCACGCTTAGAAAGGGTGCATGATTCAGCAGCCCAAGCATCTCAAAAAGGGGTTGGCGTGCTTGCAACCACAGGTGCTGTGGCGCCTTTCGTAGGGCTTTTCGGTACCGTGTGGGGGATTATGGGTAGCTTTATTGGTATTGCCGAAAGCCAAACCACAAACTTAGCTGTGGTAGCACCGGGCATTGCAGAAGCACTCCTCGCTACCGCCATGGGGTTGGTGGCTGCTATACCAGCGGTTATTTTCTATAACCACTTTTCAAAGACGGTGGCGGCGTATCGCGCGGATTTATCTGATATTGTAGCGAGCTTGTTAATTCTAGTGAGCCGTGATTTAGATCAGCCTACTTCTTTTACTGGCACCGAGAGCTAATTATGGCGCTGCAACTACCTAAGGCGGAGCAGGATTTACCTGTAAACCACGAAATTAATGTGGTGCCTTTCATCGACGTTATGCTAGTGCTGCTGATTATTTTTATGGTGGCTGCTCCTTTGGCTACGGTGAGCGTACCCGTGGATCTACCCAGCTCAACGGCTCAGCCACAGCCAGCCCCCGAAGACCCTCTTTATTTAACCTTGCAAAAAGAGTTGAGCTTAGTCGTAGGAGAGGGGGAAGCAGTTGAATTATCACATCTGGGTATGGCGTTAGATGCCGTGGCAAAAGATAAGCAGCAACGGATTTTGTTGCGTGCTGATAAGGCAGTATCTTATGGCGATATTATGGAAGTGATGAATGCACTCAGTGGCGCAGGTTATCTAAAGGTGGCTTTGATTGGTATGGAAGCAGGGCCACAAGGGGCTAAGCAATGACTCCATTGGCAGGTGACTACCAACACAATAATAAGCTAAAACGCTATTTGTTGCGTGGCTTAGCTGTGTTTGTCGCGTTGCTAATTCACTTGGCCATCGCAGCGCCTTTTGTATGGCAGCCGAAAGTGGATTCACCGCCGCCTGCGCCACCCGCGCTTGAAGTGGCCATGTTTGCTATGGCTCCACAGGCGGTAGAGGAAAGTGTTGCTGAACCAGAACCTGACCCCGAACCAGAACCTGAGCTCGAACCAGAATTGCCTGAAGAGCCTGCAGAGGTAGTGCTAGAGAAGAAACTAGAACCACCACCTGAACCTAAGAAGAAGCCCGAGGCAAAACCTGAGCCCCAAGAGAAGGTAGAAGACAAAGAACCACAAGAAAAGCAGCAAGTGGCACAAAAAGAGGCACGAGATGCAGACCGCGAAGCAGCACCTGTGGCCGGCGTAGGGCAGCAAGCAGTGGATGCTGAGCGTATGTGGCAGCAAGAGCTTAGGCACCATCTTGATCGCCGCAAGCGTTATCCTCGCCAAGCCCAGCGTATGCGCCAAGAGGGAACACCTGTGGTGCGGTTTAAGCTAGACGGTAAGGGTAATGTGGTACAGGCAGATTTAGAAACTGGCAGTGGCATTGTCGCTTTGGATAAAGAAGCCGTTATGTTGGTAAAGCGTGCTCAACCTTTACCCGTACCCCCAGCTGATTTAGTGGCGAGAAGCGGTGGCTTGGTAGATGTGACCCTGCCTATTGAGTTTTCTCTGACCAGTGGCCGCACTTAGTGAATAGAGTTGATATTTGTCAGTTTTTTCCTGAAGTTTAGGTGTAAATAGTTTATATTATCGCACGCTGTAAAAGCACCTCGCTTGGTGTGGGGTGCGGGTGGCGTAAAGGAGCTAAATTTATGTCTAATTCTACTTTGGCAGCGTCTTCTGAAGGCAAAGCCGCAATGATAGCTATGCAGCAACACGCGGTAGAAGCATCAAAGCTATTAAAGGCATTGGCAAGCGATAAACGTTTATTAATTCTTTGCCAACTCACCCAAGGCGAGTTTTCTGTGGGTGAAATGGTTGAGCTATTGGGAATGGGACAATCCAGCTTGTCTCAGCACCTCGCCGTATTGCGTAGCGAAGAGCTAGTGCAAACCCGTCGCGAAGCTCAAACTATTTTTTACCGTCTCAATGAAGGGCCGGTTGAACAGGTTATGCAAACCTTGTATCAAATTTACTGCGCTCAATAATGTTAACCGACAATTACCAACAAGAGTTGCAAGACCGTTTGCAGATAATCCGCGACACCGTGGAGCAAGTGGCTACAAGCGCAGGCAGAAACCCTGCTGATATTACGCTTTTACCTGTGAGTAAAACTTTTCCTGCGGAAGTGATTGAGCAGGCTCTCAAGCTCGGAGAGCTACGTTTTGGCGAAAATAAAGCCCAAGAGTTAAGAGACAAAGCGCAGGCGTTACATGGAACACCTGCTCAATGGGTGATGATTGGTTATTTACAGTCAAATAATGCGCGTTATGTGGCGCGCTATGCCTCCGAAATACAATCCTTGGATAGGCTGTCCTTGGCCAAAACCTTGCAGCGTCGGCTGGAGCTCGAAGACCGCCACTTGGATGCATTAGTGCAAATCAAAACCTCTCCAGAGCCGAGCAAATATGGGCTGCTACCAACAGAGGCAGCTGATTTTTTGGCCCAAATAGTAGAGTTTTGCCCGCGACTGCACATCAAAGGCCTAATGACCATGGCAGTAAACTCTGAGGATGAGAATGCGGTTAGGGCTTGCTTTAAGCAGCTTAAGGATCTGCAGCAGCAGCTTAAGGCGCTGAATATTAACGGGGTCAGTTTAGATCGGTTGTCCATGGGCATGAGTGGCGATTTTACTATCGCCATAGAAGAAGGCGCCACGGAAGTCAGGCTAGGCACAGCCGTATTCGGTTATAGAAAAGAGCAAAGAGATTTTTATTGGCCTGAAGATAAGTCGTAGCGTGTTTGCTTGCGCCGTGGCTGCTCATACCTGTGTTGTGAAAAAGGACAGTAATTCCAGCCACGACATCTGTTTGTGACAAACCCAAACCAATGAGTTAAAGAGCATGATTTACCTTGAAGTCACGCTCTTTTTTGTTCTTCCAATAGCTTATCAAGCACTCCCTTCCAGTAGTTGATATCTGCGCTATTGTCCATTTCCCAAGGATGATAGCTTGGGCGGAAAAAGCTTAAATAGTCGGGCAGCATGCGGCGTAAGTGCCCACCGTTTTTCCCGATACCAAACATCCAATGCAGCCCTTTTAATGTGGCGCTAAGGTTCAAAATAGAGCCATCTTTAACCAAAATACGCGCCATATAATAGCTTGTGGTGAGGGTTAGCAAGCTACTTGTCCATAAATACGCGGCCATTAATCTAGGGTAACTGCCTATGGTGTTTTGATAGACATCAAATGCAACCGCTTTGTGCTCTGATTCTTCAATGGCATGCCAGATAAATAAAGCGCTAAACGATGGATGGACTTCTTTGAGTAAGTTGGGGTTGGATAGCATTAAGGTACCCAGCATGGCAGTAAAGTGCTCAAGTGCTGCTGTGGCGGCCATTTGATTTTTGGGCGATAAAGTTGCGCATATTTTATCGAGTAACCATTCCGTATGACGCTCGATCATTTCGGTTGGGACGCCTATGTCTTTTAAGGCCTTATTGAGGGCTTCATGTTCATTGGCGTGATGTGCTTCTTGCCCAATAAAGCCGCGAGCATCTTTCTTTAGTTCCTCGTCGGTGATTTCGCTTTGAAATAAGCGTACCGATTCAATTAAAAAACGCTCACCCGCTGGAAACTGTGCGGAAAGCGCGTGAAACATAGCGGATAGAAAAGGGTTGTCAGCATAGAAATTGATTTCAAGGCCGTGGTTATAATCCATGCCAAGCTTGTGGGGCTTAATGTTTACGCTTGATGGGCGGCGTAAGCGCGGTGCTACTTTCTTGGTTTTCAAAAAATTAAGCATGCTTGTCTCCATTGATACTTAGGGGGGATTTATGTGCGTTGTTAGGATTGCGCTGCTCTAGTTCGCGTAATGATTTTTGTAATGAAGCATCTCTTACAATAAATTTATCTAGAAGGGGGTTAGCCAGGCCCCTCAGCCATGCGTAAGGGAGCCACCCCAAAGGTGCTATAACTGTTGGCGAGCGTTTTTTTATTGCGTGAACAAGAACCTTGGCTGCCTCAATGGGGGGCAAACGTTTTTGCAGAGGCTTAGGCAGACGCTGATTGAGTATCATGCCGATGGGATCTAGATCTAAAGTGTTTTTTGCTAGCTGCGTATCCACTACTCCTAAATAGGCTGTGGTAACAGTAACGCCATGGGTGGCAAGTTCGAGCTTAAGCCCACGCGCTAGTTGTTCTACAGCTGCTTTACTTACCATGTAGGCAGCCCCAGCCACAGGGGGGCAAAATGCTGCACAGGAAGATACCACCAAGATGTGGCCACGCTGTTCGATTAAAAATTCGATGGCGGGGTGAATAGTATTGAGTACCCCAGTGACATTTACCCCTAACACGGTATCAAAATCTTTAAGGTTGCCTGTGCGTAGCGTTGCGGGTGGAGGAGTAATACCAGCGTTGGCAACAACCAGATCAATTCTGCCAAAATGGGTTTTAACTTCGTTGATGGCTTTGTGCATATGATCACGATGAGTCACATCTGCATTTATGGTAAGTATTCCATTGCCTAATTTTGTTTTGGCTACTTGCAATGCTAGTGGGTTGCGATCGATGATCGCTATTTTGGCGCCTTCTCTTTCTAAAAGCTGAGCAGTTTCCCAGCCAATACCCTCAGCACCGCCCGTGATGACAGCTACCTTATTACGTAAAGTGAGAGGGGGTTTAGTAAAAGGGCGTAAGCGCTTGAGTTGAACTAACATAGCTATTGTCCTGCTGTTTTTAGTAAATAATTTTCGTAATCCCAGCGCGCAGTGCGCCAGCGATAAGTGAAAGACCAATTCGGATAAAGCCCCGCGTTTTCGCCTTTATTATTGGTGTAGTAACTTTGGCAACCGCCACCAAGCCAAGCGCCTTTTTGAGCCCGTGCATGCATTTCATCAACAAAGGCATTTTGCACATCGGGTTTCACTTCAAAACGGAGGATGTTCTTTTGGCGTAGTCGCTTAATTGCATCCACGATATAAGTGATTTCATTTTCTATCATAAAAAGCCCAGATTGATTGCCAGCAGCTGAGAATGGGCCAAGAATGGTGAACATATTGGGGAAATTGGCATTAGCGATGCCCAAGTAACTTTGTGGCCGCTCAGCATAAATTTCTGCAATGGTTTTTCCATGCGTTCCTTTTACTTTGTGGCTTAAGCGTGCCAAAGGCTGAAAGCCCGTTGCTGTAATCAAAACATCAACGGGTATTTCTTGGTAAGCGGTAATTACGCTATTACTAGTGATTTCTGTGATAGGTTCAGTAACTAGGTTCACATTAGATTGCGCTATGGCAGGGTAGTAATTATCAGAAAAAATAGCGCGTTTGCAGCCTATGGTGTAGTTAGGAGTTAGGGTCTTGCGTAGCGAAGTGTCGGAGATTTGCCGTTTGAGCTGATAGCGCCCCAGTGCTTCAAATACTCGGCCAAACTTAGTGTTTACAAAGCCAACCAACCCAAAGCTTTCGATCATGGCGTACCAGCTAAAACGCGATATTTTTTGAGTAATAGGAAGGTGGCGGTATAAGCGCTTTTCTATGCCATGAATATTACGATCTAATCGTGGCACTATCCAAGGCGGAGTACGCTGAAAAACGGTTAATTGTTTCGCCAAAGGCTGAAGCTGAGGAATGATCTGTACGGCTGAAGCGCCTGTACCAATCACACCAATTTTTTTGTTGTGGAAGTCAAAGCTGTGATCCCAATGCAAGCTGTGGATTACCGGTATATCGGTGTTATTTAAGCCTTCAATGTTAGGGTAAGCCGCTTCCGCAAATGGCCCTGCAGCAGTAATAAAAATATTAGTGGTTAATTTTCCTTGGCTTGTTGCGAGCTCCCAATAGTTGTTTTTTTCATTGAAAGCAGCCGAAAGCACTTCAGTATTAAATTGGATATGTTGGGGAATAGTATGTTTTTTTGCTGTTTGCTTGATGTAGGAATGAATCTCGGGCTGCGTACTAAACTTTTTATTCCAATAAGGGTTTGGCTCAAAAGAGTAACTATACAATGTTGATGGTACGTCGCAGGCAGCGCCAGGGTAAGTATTTCTGGCCCAGGTTCCGCCAATGTCGTTAATGCGCTCTACAATGAGAAAGTCTGTGATACCGGCTTCTTTTAGTTTAATAGCT
>Ga0079226_10002490_pt1 | contig 14240 bp, 12 predicted proteins | sample Poulit2014_FD_76345 | JGI IMG/M metagenome (GOLD analysis project Ga0079226, IMG submission 76345) | Agricultural soil microbial communities from Georgia to study Nitrogen management - Poultry litter 2014 | ecosystem: Environmental > Terrestrial > Soil > Agricultural land | place: USA: Georgia... | reverse complement strand
ATGAAATTGACTTTCAATTTTGGGGTGGATGCCCGATATTATCTTCCAATATATAAGAATTTTATTTGGGCTACCCGTTTTGCGGCTGATTTTAGCTGGGGAAATAGAAAGGTGCTTTATTATTTAGGAGGTGTAGATAATTGGCTGGGACCCAAATATAATCAAACCAATGCCCCTTCGAATCAGGAAATTGCCACCGCAAATTATGCTTTTCAGACATTGTCTGAAAACCTCAGAGGATATAAGCAAAATGTGAAACACGGAAATAATGTAGCCTTAATAAACACGGAATTACGATTGCCGGTGTTTGCTACTTTTATTAATCATCCTATAAGTTCCGGGTTAATTAGAAATTTTCAGATTACTTCTTTTATGGATATCGGAACAGCCTGGAATGGGAAGGTTGGAGAAATTAATCAGAAAAGTGGTTATATTTCTAATACAAATGGGAGTGTGTTGGTGAAAATTAAAAATAACCCATTAGGTCCTTTCGTGGGAGGATATGGTTTTGGGGCACGTACCAAAATTGCCGGTTATTTTCTTCGTGTAGATGCGGCATGGCCGATGGCTAATGGGTTCTTTCATGGAAAACCAATGTGGTATTTTGCACTTGGTGTAGATTTCTAAAGAATTTTATTTTTTAAAGCAACGTTAAGGAGCACTTTATTGTCTATCTATAAAAAAAAGTTGACCCAAAAGACAAGTAAGGAAGAATCCTTACTCGTAGAGAAATGTTGCAGAGGGAATGCGAAGGCTCAAAAGTGCCTTTATGACCGCTTTAGTCCAAAGATGATGGGGGTCTGTCTTCGTTATGCACAAAATAAAGCCGATGCAGAAGATATTTTGCAGGAAGGTTTTATTCGCGTCTTTACGTCTTTAAACCAATTTCAGTTTAAAGGGTCTTTGGAAGGATGGATTAGACGAATAATGGTGAACACATCAATCAATTTTTTGAAAAAAAATAAGAAAATTAAAGAACATCTGAATGTAGAAGATGTTTTTCCTAAGGCAATAGATAAGACAGATATGAACTTGCGGACACAGGATATTATGAGTATGCTGAATCAGTTACCAGAGGGGTACAAAACAGTGATTAACCTTTATGCAATTGAGGGATATGCGCATAAGGAAATAGGGGAGATGCTGAATATTTCTGAAGGTACATCACGTTCGCAGTATTCTAGAGGAAAAAAGATGTTGCGGGAAATACAGGCTGCTTACGACAAAATTAAAATGCAGGATTCAGAGGGAGGGAAAAATGATTGAGGATAGAAGAAATAAAGATCAATTGGAACAGCAGCTGAAACAAGCAGCTGAAAATTATGTGGTGCAGCCTTCTGATGAGGTTTGGGAAAAGGTGAGCAAAGAACTATCTGCTTCCGGATCTAATAAAGTGATTTTTCTTAAATGGGGCGCAGTGGCAGCTGCACTTATAGTTATTATTGGTCTGGGATTATACTTTTTGCAAGGTTCAACGACGAAAAATGCAGTTGTACCTCGAGGGATAACAAAAACTGTAGCACCGCAGGAGGAACATTATACAGAAGAAAATCAACTTCAAAAAGATAAAAAAGATATTGTAGAAAGCGATAAACTCGTTTTTGGTGAAGATAAACAAAAAACAGAGCACAACAGGAAAGAAGTTGTAGCAAAAAATAACAATGCTATCCTTGAGGTTTCTAAAGATAATAAAAAGAATAATTCGTTGCCATTTATTGCCAACAATACTTCTTTTAAGCATCAGGAAATTACATTGTACCCAAGGGAAACCTTGCACTACCCTGAGGAATATATACAATCTAAGATTCGTTCTTATATAGCTTCTAAAGATATAAAAACAGAAATAAAAAAGACCTCTGATATAGCTTTTAGTGCATATTTTGCACCGGGAATGAGTTATCGAAAATTAGATGTGAATCCCGTATCTCCGGACAGGAGGTTTGCATCAGGAGCAGTACAAAATCAAACTTTAGTTCAGTTATCAGAGCGACAACAAGAGACTCCTTCTCAACAAGGGAGTGCACAACAGCTTCAACAAAGTCGAGACTGGGGCTGGGGCGCCGGTTTGCGAATGGAGGTTACACTACATAAAAAATGGGAATTTGAAACAGGACTTGCATTGCAGAAAACGAGCTATAATATTACTGCTTATAAGCCATCAAGTCTCGCTGACAGAGATGGACAAGCACGCTATATGATGGTGGAGCCTTTGACTGTGAGAGATAATTCTATTTCAAATTTTGCTGCGTCAAGTGACATGAATCCTGATAATAATAAGGTGGCATTTGATAATCAATATTTACGTGCGGAATTGCCGTTATTAATTGGATATAACTTTGGAAATCCTGATAAATTATCCTTATCAGTGATGACTGGGGTAGGACTTACTTATTTAATGAATGCCAATGCTATGGAATATGATGCCGGTCAAAATAGGTATTTTACTAATCCTGAAACAGGGAAAGATTTAAGAGCCTGGAATAGCAATTTAATGCTTGAAATATCTATGGATGTTCCGCTGAGTCAGCATCTTGGATTTTCTATAGGACCTTCTTTAGAATATCAGTTAATGTCTTCTTATAAAGATAATAATGCGGTGGCTGAGTTTCCCTATCAAATAGGAATGAAGGCCGCTATTCAACTGAGATAATAGCATAATTTGAGTTTTTGGTTTTATAGCCCGATACTGGACTTAAACATACGAATGGCGATGGCTAGCAAAATGATTCCAAAGAATTGCCGAATAACCATGAGCCCTGATTTTCCAAGCATTTTCTCTATTCTATGTAGGTTTCGTATCACGAAATAAACTACAATCATGTTAATAATAATTCCTATAAGTATATTGATAAATGCGAAATCTGCTTTCAAGGAAATAATAGTAGTTAATGCACCTGATCCTGCTATAAGTGGGAAGGCTACAGGAACATAACTGCCTGCTTTCCCCGCGTCATTGTTGCTTTTGAAAAACTCTACGCCCAATACCATTTCTAATCCCATGAGAAAGAGAATGATAGAACCGGCAATAGCAAAAGAACTAACATCGACACCTAAAACATTTAATAATTTCTCCCCCAACAGCAAAAATAATATCATAATAATTCCTGATGTAATTGAGGCCTTTGCTCCGCTGAGAGAGCCGGTTTTCTGTTTTAGAGAAATAAATATTGGTGTGGAACCGAGGACGTCTATAATGGCAAATAAGGTAAAAGTGACGGTCAGAATCTGTGTAATACTGAGCATAAACTTTTTGGGATGAAGGTAGATATTTTTTTACAATATTTATCTTCATCCCAAAAATTATCATGAACTAGTTTATAGCGTGGTGGATAGACACATTTTCGCCATTCCAAATTCTTTTTGATATCCAAGGTTGGTCAGCCCCTTGCCAAAAAATATGATTTTTAGGAAGTCCAAGAATAAGAAAGGCTTCCGAACAAAGGTATAGACTTCCGGTCGAAATATACGATTGTGCAATAGCTCTTTGGTGGCCAACCATTCCTATTTGTAACCAACCTTCTTTATCAAATGTTCCTAAAGCAGAAATTTGTCTTTTGATTACAGTATATAATGCAGCACGTACTTCTTGAGGTTTTATGTCTTGAGGTAAATTTCCCATAAGAGCCATTTTAGAAAGTAATTGAAAAGCTCCGAAGCGATAGGCTAATGAACGACCAATAGGAGGATATGTGCCGATAGGAGAAATGAGGGATAGCTGGATATAGGCATAACGTTGGGCTCTTTTTAAAGTTTTTTGATATAGTTTATCATAATCCCTTTCGGAACCAATGCCTGAGACTACCCATTCATGTAGCACCTCTAATAACATAGGCTGAATAACGTAGGAATTATAGTAATCCCAGTGAAAATGGGGCCCATCTCCATATGTTCCATCTCCTACATACCATTTCATGTGATCTTCTATAGCAGTTTGTATTGGCTTTTTATGACATGCTCCGGTGAACTTTAAGAGTGCAGCTTCTACCATGGCACTAAATAGTTCCCAATTGTTGTTGTAGGGGGAAATTACTCTCGTAGATTTTAAAGCATTGATAATATTATCTTTGGTTTCCTGATTGAGTGGATTCCATAGCTGTTCGGGAGCGCGAATAAGTGCTTGCGCTAAGAATGCGGCATCTACTAAAGGTTGTGCTCCTTCATTGAAATTCATAAAATCCGGACTTTCAGGATCAGTTGCGTTATGGAGTGATTTTCTTGCTAATTGGATGTATTTAGCACGTAATTGACCTTCCTCACTTGTATCGGGACCTAGTTCGAGCCATGGCGCCATTCCTGCAAGTAGCCTGCCAAAAGCTTCAAGATAAGTGTACTTTTCACGGGCTCTGCTACCAACTTCTTCTACCGGCATTTTTTCCACTAATTGATTTTGACTTAATGCTGATAAAACCGGATCAGCTATTTTAATGAGACTTTCTACAAGATATCTTCTTTCCAATTGGCCGTCTGTCTTATTCTGACTGTGAGTAGCTAGTGGGAAAATGCAAAGCATTATAATTGGAAGCAGAAGTCGTTTTTGTATTATGTTGTCCATCTGATGTTTTTATAGTATTGAATGATGGAAAAGAGGATGGGAAAAGGTGCAGAGAAATAAAAGGGACTTGACAAATAAATCAGATGGTTTTCAAGCCCCTAAATGTGATGATATAGTTATTCTCCTTGAGCTTTACCTAACGTGGCCAATATGCCACCATCTACGTAAAGCACTTGTCCGTTGACAAAATCACCGGCTTCCGAAGATAAAAATACGATAGGACCTCCTAATTCATCGGGATCTCCCCATCTTCCGGCAGGAGTACGGCTAATAATAAATTCATTGAATGAATTACCGGGCACACGCAACGGAGCTGTCTGACTGGTAGCAAAATATCCCGGTCCTATTCCATTGACTTGAATATTATGTTTTGCCCATTCTGTAGCCATGCTTTGAGTTAGCATTTTTAAACCGCCTTTTGCAGCTGCATAAGCAGCTACCGTTTCGCGTCCGAGTTCACTCATCATGCTACAAACGTTGATAATTTTTCCGCTTTTTCTTTCTATCATACCGGGAACAATAGCTTTAGACATGATAAAAGGGGAAGTGAGATCCGTACGTACAACTTCTTCCCATTCTGCTACAGACATCTCAGTCATGGGGATTCTTTTGATAATTCCCGCGTTATTCACCAAAATATCGATGGGTGCAACTTCATTTTCTATCTTCTTAACGTATTCCTTTACTTGCTCTTCTTTAGTGACATCGAAAAGATAGCCTTTGGCTTCTATTCCTGCTTCGGCATATTCTTTTATAGCATCGTCTATTTTTTCTTGAGAAGAGTGTCCATTAATGACAATATTGGCACCTGCTTGTCCAAGTGCTTTAGCCATGGCCATTCCCAAGCCATGCGTAGCTCCTGTGATGAGTGCTGTTTTTCCGGTTAAATCGAATAAATTCATGATTGATTAAGAGATTGGTTGATTTAGTTTAATTGATGATTGGTTGATTTAGGTGAAAAAATGGGTATATCGAATGATAAAAAAATAGACTCATTACTTCAAATTGTTAATTTCCCATTTATCCATATCATCATAATCCAGGTTTTCACCTGCCATTCCCCATATAAAAGTATAATTGGAGGTGCCTGAGCCGGCATGAATTGACCAGGGGGCAGAGATAACAGCTTCCTTATCTTGCATCCAAATATGCCGTGTCTCTTCAGGTTGTCCCATGAAATGGCTTACGGATTGTCCTTCTTTGACTTCAAAATAGAAATAGGCTTCCATTCGGCGATCATGTACATGTGCCGGCATGGTATTCCATACACTTCCGGTTTTTAATTCCGTCATACCCATTTGGAGTTGGCAGGTCTGTACGACACTATTTACCAATAATTTATTGATGATTCGATGATTTGCAGTTTCCAAAGAACCTAATTCTACAATTTCAGCCTCGTTCTTAGTGACTTTTTTAGTAGGGTAAGCTTGGTGAGCAGGCGCTGAGTTAATATAAAAATTAGCAGGTTTATCTACTGCATTGCTACTGAATATCACTTCTTTGGAACCACGACCTACATAAAGAGCTTCTTTAAAATCTAAATCATAAGATGTTCCATCTACTGAAACGCTACCGGCATTACCCACATTAATAATTCCCAACTCTCTTCTTTCTAAGAAATAATCGGCTTTTAACGGATCGATAGAGTCAAGCGCTAAACTACCTTTTACCGGCAAGACGCCACCCACGATGAGTCGATCGTAATGGGAATAGGTTAGATTAATTTTATCGGCAACGAATAGGTTGTCAATTAAAAAATTTTCTCTTAATGCAGCGGTATCCATTGCTTTTACTTCTTTTGGACTACTTGCATATCTTACTTCATAATTCGTGTTCATAACTATTTATGATTTTTTGTTTATAAATAAGTTTTTATATCTTATAAGTGCTTCTACATAGTAATAGTCTGCATAAATGAGTGGCACATCTATTTCTACTCCGCCGGGTTTGGAACCCACACTGTGTTTTAGTAAAAAACCACCATCTTCTCCCAATTTACAACGATATGGCGGATTACTCAAACTTATGAGAATTGTTTTAGCTGCATCTTTATATTTTTGTGCTTTTTTATCAGTCGTTGCAAATTGACTTAATTCCGTGAATGCTGATGCCATGGCAGATGCTGCCGATACATCTCTGTAAGCATTGGGGATTTTGGGCGAGTCATAATCCCAATAAGGAATCATATCTTCAGGTAGATGAGGATTGGTTAGAATATAGTGTGCAATGTGTTCTGCCTGATTTAGATAAGCAGAATCCTTTGTTTCTCTATACATCATGGTGTATCCATAAAGCCCCCAGCTTTGGCCTCTTGCCCATGCAGAAGTATCTGCTAAACCCTGCCAGGTGCCTTTGCTGATTACTTTTCCGGTAGAAGGATCGTAGTTTACTACATGAAATGAACTGTAATCCGGTCGAAAATGATTTTTCATTGTGACATTCGCATGAGATTTTGCTTCCTGAATATATTTTTGATTACCACCATTTTTGGAAGCCCAGCAAAGAAGCTCTAAATTGAGCATGTTATCGATAATTACAGGGAATTTCCATTCTCCCCAATCCCAAGATCTTATAGCACCTACAGTATCATTAAATCGAGTGGATAAAGAAGCTGCTGAGGTTAATAGTACTTTTTTATAGTGTGGATTTTGGGTGATTCGATAAGCGGTTCCAAAGCTGCAATACATCATAAAACCTATATCATGAGAGCCAGTAAAGTGCTGATCCGGTTCTATGAACTTTAATTGTTTTTTAGCTTCTGTTTTGATCGCACTATCTCCTGAATATTCATATAAATACCACAAAGTTCCCGGATAGAAACCCGCTGTCCAGGCTGTTTTTCCCATTGTCGTTATCTTTCCCTTTGTACTGTCATAAGTACGTGGTGATTTGTTCTCGGGAATATTGGTCATGAATTCCTTATATTGCTTTACTGCCAAATCAAGTTCCTGATCCACCAGTTTAGCCATTTTTTTATCTCCTTTTTGTTGCTTTTTTGAACTGCAACTTTGGAAAATAAAGAGGACACAAGCCAGAGATAACAACAAAAGAGAAAAGTTGCTTTTCTTCATGATAAGAGTTTTATTGAAAACGTAAAGATAAGGACACTTTTAAAAAATGCAAACGTTTGTTACTATTTATATTGAAAATAACCGGCAGGTGGATAGTTTTATTTTTAGGTTACAAAACATTCTATGCCTACCGGTTTATTTATGTCAAAAGGAATGGATTGCGCTTAGCTGATGCAATTTTATTCCTTTTTTCTTATCATTATTTCTTCTAATTCTTCCAGAGATTTTCCTTTGGTTTCAGGCACCCATTTTAGGACGAAGAAAAACCCGATGACATTACAAACCCCGAAAATGACAAAATTGATAATAGGGCTTAATTTTAGTAAATAGGGAGATACTAAAACAACGATAAAAGTGGCTAGCCAAAGCATGCAGGAAGCCAATGATACGGCCTTGCTACGAACATAATTAGGAAAAATTTCCGATATTAAAACCCAGGTTACGGGGGCTAAAGTGAAGGCGTAGATGGCAATATAAACCAATACGAAAATAAGTACCAATGTGCCGTTAATAGCGTCACTGTTAAAAGACCAGGCTAAAAGAAAAAGGAAAATAGCCATTCCTGCTGTTCCTATCAGCATCAACATTTTTCTGCCAATCTTTTCAATTAGGAGGATAGCCAGGATGGTGAAAACAAAAAATACAATTCCAAAAAAGACTGCATTTAACAAACCATTTTCGATACTAAAATTTGCTTTCTTAAAAATAACCTGCATGTAGGCTGTAACGTTATTGGCTCCAGAAAATTGTTGTAGTACGGCTAAGCCAAAACCAATGAGCATGACGGGGAGAATAGCATAGCTAAAAAGCTCTTTATATGATCCCTTGTCTCTGGTTTGGTTTAGAGAATTCCCTATCTCCCGCATCTCTTTTTCGACAAAATGCCGATTCCCTATTTTTTCGAGTACCCCTTTTGCCTTTTTGTTATGTTTTTCTTTTACCAGCCACCGAGGGCTTTCAGGGATCGCAAATAGAGCCACCAAAAAGATAATGGCAGGAATAAGAGCAGCTCCCAACATCCAACGCCAGCTTTCTATGTTATTTGGATCTCCAAAATAAAAACTGGCTACTGTGGCCAATAAAATGCCTAAGATAATGGCTAATTGATACATAGTGACCAGCCTGCCACGAATAGTAGCGGGTGCAATTTCTGCAATATACATAGGGGATAATACGGACGCTGCGCCAACACCAACTCCTTCAGCGAAGCGCCATATAGCCAAATCCAAAGCACTTTGAGCTAATGCAGCGCCAATGGTAGTAACAATTAGTATGATGGCAGAAACGATGAACATTTTCTTCCTACCATATTTATCGGTTAGCCAGGCGGTGAGAAAGGTTCCTCCCATACAGCCTACCTCGAAAATGGCCACCACCCAGCCCAAGTCAAAGCCTGACAGTCCAAATTGTTCCTGAATAAAAGGGATGACTCCGGTGATGATTCCTAAGTCAAAACCAAACATAAGGCCACCCATGGCCGCGATGAGACTCATTAATAAAACATATCCTTGATTAAAATGAATTCCTTGTTTTAAATCTCCTGGTAGAGCCGAGTTTGCATTTGCGTTTCCCATAAAATTAGTTTTAATATTGATTCGATAGTTTTGATTTAACTTTGGTAGTATTTTTCATTCCACTTCAATTCATTTTTTAACTGATGAATCTCTGTTTCTTTATTGATTAAGATGTGTTCTAAACCGGCGATGGTAGCAAAATCTTCCAGATATTCGGCATTGAGATTTTGGCTGTAGCAAGTATGATGTGCCCCCCCGGATAACAACCAGGCGGTGCATCCTTCCTGCATATTTGGATATGGTTTCCATAATACCCGTGCCACCGGCAGGTGAGGTAATTCATGCGTAGGTTTTACCGCTTCTACTTCATTGGTTAGGAGTCGGAATCGACTTCCCAGGTGTACCATAGAGGCATTTAGAGCTGCGCCACCTTTGACATTGAAAACCAACCGTACAGGATCTTCTTTTCCTCCAATCCCCAAAGGATGAATTTCACAGGAAGGTTTCCCGTCGGCAATGGATTCACAAATTTCCAGCATGTGAGACCCCATTTCCATTTCATTGCCGGGTTCAAAATGATAAGTGTAATCTTCCATAAAAGAATTTCCTCCTTCCAGACCGGTGGCCATTACTTTCATAGCTTGTACTAATGCTGCTGTTTTCCAATCTCCTTCCGCTCCAAAACCGTATCCTTTCGCCATAAGACGTTGTGCCGGAATTCCCGGTAATTGTTTTAATCCGTGTAAGTCTTCAAAAGTATCTGTGAAGCCTTTAAAATCGCCCTCTTCTAAAAATTGTTGTAACCCGAGTTCTATTCTGGCTGCATCTTTAAGGGATTCATGCTGGCTGTTCCCTTTTTTTAACGTTTCGGCTAAATTGTATTGTTGGGCATATTCATTACATAAATTGTCTATTGCAGAATCACTTATTGCATTGACGACCTCTACAAGATCCCCAACGCCATAGGTATTCACTGAATAGCCTAATTGCATTTCAGCTTCTACTTTATCGCCCTCGGTAACCGCTACGCTTCGCATATTATCTCCAAAACGAACAAACTTTGCACCTTGCCATATATGCCAGGCGCTTGCAGCACGACTCCAGATATTTATTTTTTCCAGAACCTTTTCATCTCTCCAGTGGCCGGTGACCGTTTTTTGTTTAATTCCCATTCTGGCCAGAATGAAACCAAATTCTCTATCTCCATGTGCGCTTTGATTCAGATTCATGAAATCCATATCAATCTCTCCCCATGGAATATCGCGGTTGAATTGAGTGTGTAAATGGAGTAATGGCTTCTGCAGCGCGCGAAGTCCTCTGATCCACATTTTAGCCGGAGAAAAAGTATGCATCCAGGTGATGATACCGATACAACTTTCTGTAATATTCGCTTGCTGAATAACTTGATATATCTGTTCAGAAGTAGTTACTATAGGTTTAAACTTAATACTTACACTGATGGGATTACTTTTGTCGAGTGATTCGGCAATTTTTTGAGCATGATCTGCTACTTGTTTTAAGGTTTCGTCTCCATAGAGGTGTTGGCTTCCTGTAATGAACCATACTTCATATTGTTTGAGATCTTTCATGTGTTTATTTTTAGTTGATTAGTTGATTGGTCAATTAGTCTTTTAGTCGGGTAAGTCAGTTACCTGCTCGCCGAAGCTCATTCTGTCGTAAATTTGCTTTTCGCCTTCTGCTTTCCACTTTATTGCCCATAATAGGCATTCGGACCATGTTTTCTTTCATAATGTTTTCTTTTTAGTGCCTCTTTTAATTTGGGAACTTCCGGATTAATTTGTTCCGTCAGGTAAGCCATTTTGGCAACTTCTTCCAATACTGCACTGTTATAAACGGCTTTATCGGCTGATTTACCCCAGGTAAAAGGGGCATGGTTTCCCACTAAAATCATTTCTATCTCTCTATAGTCCAGCTCTTTTTCCTTGAAGCAGTCCATAATCTGAAACCCGGTCTGATATTCGTAATTCCCTTCAATCATTTCATCGCTCATAGGTGGCGCACAGGGAACATCAACTGTATTATGATCGGCGTGCGTAGTACCATAGATTGGAATATCTCTGTGGGATTGTGCCCAGGCGGTGCCATAGGTGGAGTGTGTATGAGAAATACCGCCAATCTCTTTCCAATGTTTATATAAAACGGCGTGTGTCTTGGTATCAGAAGAAGGACGAAGGTCGCCTTCAACAATTTCCCCTTCAAAATCTACGATGACCATTTTTTCCGGAGATAAATCCTTGTAAGGTACGCCACTGGGTTTAATAGCAAAGACCCCTTTGTCATGATCGGCCTGACTGACATTGCCAAAAGTGAAAAGAACCAACCCTAATTCCGGGAGTCGCATATTGGCTTCGTAAGCCTGTTCTCGGATGTAGTGATAATTATTCATTGTTATATTGTTGAATTGTTTAACCATAGAACCATTGAACTATAGCGTTTTTGTTACTAATCTTCTTCCACGAAATGTCCTAACCTGTTATATTTTTGATATCTGTTATTATAAATATTAACACGTTCTGCATTGGGATGATATTCTTTATCGAATCCCTGTCCCATAGCCTGCATGGCTTCCTTTATGTTAGGATAAATTCCCGCAGCTGTAGCAGCGAACATGGCGGCTCCTGCAGCGCATGTTTGTTCTGAGCTATGAATGCGGATGGGCATATTCATGACATCAGCCATCGTTTGCATGACAAACTCGGACTTTTTTGCTACGCCTCCCATTCCAATCAATCCTTGTATTTGTACGCCTTGCTCATTAAATCGATCTACAATCTTCCGTGCGCCAAAACAAGTGGATTCTACTAAAGCTTTGAATATCAGAGGCGCGTTGCTTCCTAGATTTAAACCGGTAATAGCTCCTTTGAGTTCCTGATTAGCATCGGGGGTGCGTCTTCCGTTGAGCCAGTCTATCGCCAGTTCATCTTCTTCCGAAATGGGTAATTGAGCAGCTTTTCTACTTAATACCGGGATGATTTTATGATTTATTTCTTGTTTTAACTGCTGTGCCGTCTCTTCATTTATTCTTTCAGAAGATGTCAATAAAGTTTCAAGGGGCCATTGTAATAATTTGCTAAACCAGGCATACACATCTCCAAAGGCGGATTGCCCGGCTTCCATACCCATCATCCCCGGGATTACTGATCCCGGGACCTGTCCGCAAATACCGCTTACTAAAGTTCCTTTTACTTCTTCTAAAGGAGCTACCAGCATGTCACAGGTGGAGGTGCCCATGACTTTACTCAAATGATAAGGTTCTATTTGTCCGCCTACTGCGCCCATGTGAGCATCGAAAGCTCCAGTTCCTATGATAACATCAGTAGATAACCCTAACCGCTCAGCCCATTCTCCGGAAAGATGCCCTGCCTGCTGATCCGCAGTAAATGTTTTGGTGTATAACTTTTGGGTAAACCCTTCTAAGAGAGGATCCAGAGAACTAAAGAAATCATTTGGAGGAAGACCGTCCCACCCCTCTTCTGATGGTGCACACCACAGTGCTTTATGTCCTGCAGCACAGCGACTTCTTTTTATTTCGGAAGCTTGTTTTCCTCCGGTTAATAAGAAAGGAATCCAATCGCAGTGTTCTACCCAGGAATGACAATATTTTCTTACTTGTTCATCCGCTCTAAGAATATGTAATAATTTTGCCCAAAACCATTCTGAAGAATAAATACCTCCTACATATTGTAAATAATTGGTATCGAATTTCTTGGCATGTTCGTTAATTTCCGCGGCTTCTCTTATAGCAGTATGATCCTTCCAGAGAACGAACATGGCGTTTGGATTTTCTTCAAAGTCAGGAGACAAGGAGAGGGGCGTGCCAGTATGATCGACTGCAACGGGAGAAGAACCGGTGGTATCTACTGAAATACCTTTGACTTCTGAAGCAACTTGGTGGTTGACTTGTTGAATGCAGTCTTTTATGGTGCATTCTAATCCTTCTATATAGTCTTTAGGGTGCTGTCGAAATTGATTTGCTGTCGCATCGCAGTACATTTTTTCTTTCCAACGTTTATAATAATATACGGAGGATGCAATTTCATCTCCGTTGGCAACATTAATAAGCACAGATCGAACCGAATCTGTTCCGTAATCTATGCCAATAACATATTGTTCTTTTCCCATAAATTCTTTAATTTGTTGTCTAAGTAACACTTAATAATTTGAATAAAAAAATTTTATTTGCTAATCATTCTATAAATAATTGATATACAGTTGGCTGAAAACTATATTTTTTATGATTCTGCTTTATTTTTAGTTGAATTAGATAAGATGTTCCGGATTCGGAATAAATTTTAAAAAGGCATGAAAGTTTTCTTTATACTTCTCCTTATTTAATTTATAATAGAAAGCACCTCTTTTGGAAGAAGATTTGTCTTTGTCTTTTTGTTTTATCAGTAAATTAGTGGATAATATCTTGCGGCTAAAGTTTCTTTTATCAAAGGTGGTAAGATAAAAATCTTCGTAAAGCATTTGCAGTTGGGGCATTGTAAATTTCTCCGGAAGCAACTCAAATAGGATAGGATGAAGGGATGCTTTGTATCGAAGCCTGCTTCTAGCAAGATTTACCATTTTTTGGTGGTCGAATATCAATTTGGGGAAATCTGTGACCGGAAACCATTCTGAGTCATAGCTGGAACTTACTTGTTTATGATATTTATGAATACCTATAAGTGCGAAATAAGAAACACTAATCGTTCGTTCTCTAGGATCTCGCTTAGGCATTCCAAAAGCTTTTAACTGCTCTAGATAGACGCCCTCTAATCCGGTGAGTCGATGCAGTACACGTTTAGCAGCATGATCTAAACTTTCTTTTGGTTTTACAAAGCCTCCCATGAGACTCCATTTCCCTTTTTCAGGTTCAAATCCTCTTTTTATAAGTAATAGTTTGAGGCGTTCGCCATCAAAACCAAAAATAATACAATCGACTGCTACAGTATAGGGATGTCCGGAGGGATATTGATCCATAATTAATAGGGTCTTATAAATGAATAAGATAGGTGTTGTTAATAACCCATTTTTCTAGGGTAAAGGTATTTTATTTTATAGAAATTAAAAATCCCCAAAAAATGATATTATTTTTTT
>Ga0079226_10002489_pt1 | contig 14241 bp, 10 predicted proteins | sample Poulit2014_FD_76345 | JGI IMG/M metagenome (GOLD analysis project Ga0079226, IMG submission 76345) | Agricultural soil microbial communities from Georgia to study Nitrogen management - Poultry litter 2014 | ecosystem: Environmental > Terrestrial > Soil > Agricultural land | place: USA: Georgia... | reverse complement strand
GTCTCAAGAAGCGCAATTCCATCTATGTATTATTCAACACCAAACAACCGGACTACAATGAATCCCTGATCCCATCGTTTAATTGGAAGATCTATCTCGCCTATCATACCGATGCACCCGATGAAGCCTACATCACCCATGCGATCGAGCAGGCATGGAATTTTATCTTAAAGCTCTCTCCCTATTTCGAAGGGATCTACTGTCTGACCAACCAGGGTGTAGACAACACCGCAGTTATCCGGAGATTTGGATTTGACCCGGAGACGTTTTACATCATCTATGCCAAATCCAAATACTCCATGCAGCTGATCCAGAAGAATGTCGTTCAACTACACAGCAATCGAGACAACTCCAAGCTGATTACACTTAAGAACGTGTATACGGATGGAGCCTATCGAACCGTCACAAAGAACAATAGGGTCATTGCCGATGAATCTTTGGTCCCATCTCAGCTTCCACTCTTGTGGACGTTGTGTGGATGTTCCGATGTATCGGTTGAACCGGCAAAGCATGACCGCCAAATGCAAGTCGCTATCCGTATTGCCAATGAGATGGTCCAAGCGAATGAGCTTCATCCCGATACATCGATCCAGAGTTTCCTTGAGCATGTTAGTACTCACATTCGCTTTGTAGACAAACGCCGCAGGTGTCCTCCATCCCTCTACATCAAAGTAGACTATCCATTGTTCATCAAACGTTACAAAGGGTTATCAGCAGATCTGTCTGCCGCTGCTATTACACACAGTCAGTGGGAACAGATTCAAACCCAGATCTACAACATCTATGATGAAAACGCATTGGAAGAACTGAACCAGGTACTGGCTGAAGTAACCATAGCCGATTCCGATGCGGATATTCTCCAGATCGAGAATCTAAACCTATCCGAAGCACAATATTACGAATAAGAACAACAAGAGAGGTGATCGATTTTTATGGCTTCTGCAACCACCATGGAACAGGAAGGTCTTGATTTCCATATCTACAAATACGTCCCGAAGAACGTTGTCTTAACGGTCAATGGTGAGACCTACGAGTACGAAGATGGATGTATTACCTATATGAACATCCTGCATGAGTATACCCTTCGTCGGCTTCCGGTGATCCAAGTCGGCATGGAAATGGAAGTGGATATCATCCAGGAGATCTATGACAACTTGGATACCGCACAGCTGAAGTTCGACATCAACGAGGTAGAGTACGACCAGAAGGACAACGTGATCAACACCACGCTCTATCTCCAGCAGACGTTATCGATTATCCCGGCACGTGATGAGAATGTCTACATTACGTCGACTGATACCGAGACCAAAGAGAACATGGACGTTATGAAGACGCTGCAGAACTTCGAGTTTTACCTGATTGACATGGAGAAGGTGAACTGGTTCACCACCGAAGTCGATGCAATCTTTGAATCGGCTACCTATGCAGCGATGCTTCAGGCTATGTTTGTCATGCGTGATATTCCCTCGCAGATCATCATTGCAACCCCGCCGGAACAGAGTGGATCTGTTACCAACGTATCCATACCCATTGAAGATCTGATCCACAACATCCGGCATATCAACAGTGAGTACGGCATTTATGACACAGTTCCCATCGTCTATTACGACATGGAGTACATGTACTGTCTCTCCAAACGAGAACCCAATATTCGGCTGGAGAGTGCTACGGATTTCGGTACGGTGACGTTTGTCCTGATTAACCCGGAGAAACCCACGCACAACATCACGGGGTCGTGCGATGACGCAGAGAACGGTACCCACTGGGTGAATCTAAACTCACAGCCAATGATTTTCGATACCCAAACGCGTGATACCAGCGCCAAGGTTTCGACTGTTACCACTGTGGATAAATCCGGTACAGTCAATAAGACTACAATCGACGACAATGCAACAACGATGAGGTATGTCTTCAACAGCAACGAGCTGTCCTCGGCACAGCTTCTCAATGAGTCGATGACCGGTCCTACGGTCAGTCTGATGGCATTGAACTGTGGAGCAAAATTCATCAAACCATACAAGGACTACACCTTCGTATCTGATACATCGTACCAGTGGCTGGGTCTGGACGGAAAGATCTTCCGCTTGACACGTTTTGTTCTGGGTATACATCGGGAAGGTAAATTGGAATACACCAACGAAGTATCGTTATCTCTGTATACCTCGACGCGCAATACCGATGAAAACACCGGTACAAATGGATAAACCAAAACAAATAGAGGAGTGCAGGGGTTGTCCCTGCACTCCCTTTCTTATTTTCGCTGATAACGTTTGATCGGTTTCACGGGGTTGTACGGAATCGTATCTTCGCCATATCCCGTAGACTTCGTGTTCAGTGCTGCCAGCAACCCGGTACGAGTCAGAATATCGTTGAGAAGATTCCGATAGTCATTGACCTTGTTGTTCAATTCATCCAGTTTCGTTTTGAACGCAACCCGATAGATCAGGATGTAAATATTGAACAACCGCATCAGTTCCATATGAATCGATGCATAGTTCGACTTCTCTTTGGCAATAAACGCAGCGCGATCCGGATCGGCTACCGATGCCAACTTCGGTTCAATGAACTTCATCGGATCACTCATAGCGCGACTCTGCAGATTCCGCAAGGCGTTGTAATTTGCAATGATTGCTTTCCGTGTACGCTTGATGTCATCTCTATCCCGCTTGTAGTTGTTGATCGAGCGAAATACATCTTTCAGCGTTTGGGTATTTACAACCATGCGGGTCGGATCTCCACGAACGTGCTCCAAAACAATATCCCGCACCGAAGACTGAAGAAAGCCCAAATCGGGGACACCACCGATTACCTCTTCCGCAAAGTTCAGAATCAGGTGATCCACCTCTTGCCCAACACGATCTGCATCCAGATACGGATCCGTCTCCAACCGGTTCTGCAAACTAAGAATCTCCGATCCTGCTGCAACGGTTGCTTTCAGTTCCTTCGGATAGGACTTATTTCCCAGATCCGGATACGTGAACGTATCATGGGTGATGACAAGATTTGACTTATCCACGCGGTCCATGATCAATTCCCGATACTTGTCGAACAGTTTCGTACTGTTCAGGCAGTAATTATTGATGACTGAAAGTACCCTGGAGGCAAGTTCAAGTAAAAGATTTTTCACATTATCCAACGCTTCCAGCATTGCCGAATGAGTATAGGACAACGTGGTATTTACGACGTATGAATCGGTTATCGACTCGGAAATCGCCAATACACCAGACTCCACCACAGAGAGCTTCTGGTAGATGGATTCCGTTCCAACGGCTTCATCCAATCCACAACTCTTCAAGAACTTTTCCGTTGTACTAAAGTCAACCATGTACATTCCACCTCTCTTTCTCATTGTGAATAAAGAAGCGCCTGATACCAACAGTCGGTACCAGGCGCTTCGTAGGATATCACCTTATACCACTTTGATCAAGTGGTGGGAGTTGATTACGCGGACTTCTTGGGGCCCTTGGCCAGGACGGTCAGAGCGCTGGCGTAATCGCGGAACATCTCCTTCAGCAGACGAACGTTCAGGTGGTTGGCCTTGTTCAGAATGCCCTCAGTAATCGTCAGTTTCTTGGACATCGCGTTGCACATGGCAGTGAATGCCTCGCGGGTAGTGGCGTCAACCTTCGCCTCTTCCTTCTTCTTCTCGGCAGCCTTCTGCGCTTCGTCGATCTTGGAATGCAGCTTGGACAGCTGGCTGATATGCTGGTTGTAGTTCTTCTCGATTTCGGCCTGAGTGGTCTTAGCAGACTCCAGAGCAGTCATCATAGCATCAGCCATCGAACCGCAAGCAACGTCGACCTTGTCCTTGCCGCCACGAGCCTTAGTAGTGATCTGCTCGGCCATATCGGCGGTATCGTTCAGCGAGCTGCCGGTGCCAAACTCACTGGAAACCTCTTTGAAGACCTCAGCCCGCAGATCGGCATCATCAGGAGCAGTCATCTTGTTGTCGCCACTGTACCGAGCGGTGCTGGCGGTCGCATCATCGATCTCCTTCTGAGCCTGCGCCTTGATCGCATCAATATCGCTGTTCAGAGTGACACCATACTTCGACGCAATCGAGGCTGCACTGGCGGGCAGGGTCTTGGTGACATACTCCTGGTTCCACTGATACATCATGACCTTGATGTCATTGAAACCAGCCTTGTTCCGGGCAGTATCAATGCGGGGACGGATGGTGGAGACGAACTGACTGTACTGCTTGGTCAGCTTGAAGAAACCGGCCTTGATCTTGTTCAGAACGCCCTTGGCGACCTCAATCGCCTTCTTCACGAGCTCCTTCAGCTTGGCGATCGCGTTGCTGAACACGCTCTCGCTGATCGCCTCCAGGCTGTCGGGATTGGTCAGGGCTGCCTCATACATGATCTCGTTGGACGAGGTCTCGTACTCAACCAGATCCGCATGCTCATCCATGAAGATGATAGCAGCTTCGTCCATCGCCTCATCCATAGTGCAGGCGGCGAACTCGTAAGCATTGTAACCATTGGCGGGGATAGCGCCATTGGCCTCATTGATCGCGCTTGCCAGCGCACATGCCATAAGTGCCATAATAGCTTACCTCCTTATCACAGATCGTAATCCAAGAAGACCATGTCATCACCAGCATCGAAGTCCTCGGTCTTGGCGGCCGCAGGAGTAGTAGTGGTGGTAGTGCTGGAGCCGGAGCTCTTGAAGTCCATCATCTTCTTGAACATCTTGGTGGCGAGATTGATGCGGTCCTGCTCAAACTTGACCATAACACGGCCCATCTCGCTCAGAGCGCCATAGGTATCCTGCATGACCTTCAGGATAGCGGTCATCCAGTTGGTGGCGGCCTCGATCTTGGCATTGCCCAGACGCTTCTGATCGTCAGTACCGCTGCTGGTAGAGTTGGTCAGGTACTTCTTGTAGTCGTCGGCGTTCTTCTGCATGGTCTTCTCGTCGCGATCGCACGCAGCTTTCAGAGCATTGAAGTTGCTGCGCATCTTATCCAGATCCACAGGGGACTTCAGGAACGCAATGACGTTGTCGGCGGTGAAGCCGTTGCTGCCGTAAGCGATATCCACGCGGTCGCTGCCGTACAGATCTTTACGGAGCTCATCACGCCATTTGTCGCCGCTCAGGCTCTTGCCGGTAATGGTATTGACCAGCTTCATGCGACGCTCGGCGGTGGTCACATCCTTCAGAGAGTTGATCTTCTCGTTCATCGAAGAGTTGATCTCCTCGGGCGTGGAACCCTTCAGGCTGTCAACGACAGCATTGGCACCACTGTTGGGGAACAGTTCCACGCGCAGTGCAACGGGGTTGCCCATGTACTTCTCGACGTTCTTGCGAACGGTGTCGCCGGTCTTGTTCTCCAGGATGTTGTAGTCGTTGACCTTGCAGTCAGAGGTGATGCTCTTGCCCTTCACGGTATCACCATACCGGCTCACCAGCTGGGTACCGTTCAGGCGGATCTTATCGATCTGCACCTTCAGCTTATTCAGGATCGAGGTCAGGAACTTACGGATGCGGTCGAAGACCTTGGTAATGGTGCTCTTCAGGGTGTCCAGTGCGCCCTCGGTCAGAGACTCAACGTTAACGGAAGAACCGTACCGCATGATGTCCACGGCGCTCTCAACCAGAGCCTCGTTGCGCTTCTGCTCGATGCCACTCACCTCACCCATGGACTCATAGATGACCATGGGGAAACAGGACATAGCCTCATCGAGAGACATATTGGGATAGAAATCGACGTTGGTGCCACCCTGGAAACCGGTGGCAGCCTCCGCCAGATTCATCAGCTCACTAGCGAGGATCATATCTCATGTACCTCCTTAGATTAAATTTATTCGAATAAATTGAATGAAATGGAGAAATGGGATTGGGATAACTTTCGACACGCACTTGCACTTGTACGTTTATAACGTTGTTTGGTCCTATAACTGGCATATCGCCAGTCTGTTGTATGAAAAGACCTGGGGATTTGGTCTTATTCAGTGTTTCTTGGTCCAGTCAAGCAGGTTTTTGGTGAAGAACTCCACCGCATCCCGCCTGAATTTGACCTCATTCAACTGACAGGCATTCCAAAGAGCAACCATAGTACCAATGGCGAAAAGATTCACACAGCGATACAACAGGTTCTTCAGTTTCAGATGATAGTCACCGATGCGAGCCATCTGATCGCTAGTCAGATCACAATAAGCGTTGTACGAATCCTGACAGGTATGGCGCAAGACCTTGGATGCCATGCACAGGAACTGCTTGCTGAGGCCGAGAGTGCTATACCGGTCAACGCTCTCAGGACAGCGCTGTGCACTGATACTCATCTCATACTCATATTCCCGGAACAAATCATCCAAGGTAATATCGCCGTATACCAACTGCTCCTGCGATGTCTCGGATTCGAACATACGAGTCAGGAACTCAATGGCAGTCGAATCGGGAATCATTCTGCTGCTGCCATGATCCGTAAGAACAGTCTTTACCTGATCAAGATACAGCATACCATCCAGGTTCAGATTCCCTGTGTTGACCATTTCGATTGCAGTCGAAAACAGGTACGGATCACAGAAATCCGGCATGGAATAATACTCGTAATGATGCTGCGACATACCGGCTTTCTTGAGCGCTTCCCGTTTGGTCAGAAAGTTGCCGACCATGTTGAAGAAGGGTTCATAGATATAGCGGGAACGACCGTTATGATTCAGATAGCCAAACATGCCCATCTGATTAACCAGCAAACAACGAAGATGGTTCACAACCTGGGTCGTCTGTTTGGACGCCTCATCAAACCGGGTGCACAGTTCCGCAACGTCATACTCTTCCGTGTAGTCCTGATTGCACATCGGCTGAATAAGCTCCTGATAGATCAAGTTCAAATCGGTCATTGCCTTGGTCAGAGGATCCAGAGATTCGTACTTAGGTACGGTATCCGGAACCGGGTTTGCTGTTGCGGTCTGCTGTACAACCGGATCGAACTCCTCGACCGACTCACACATCATGAACGCACCGCCAGGGTACAGAGAATAGTGAGGAAACAACGGCATGATCATCGATCAACACCTCCTTTCTCACAGCATCAGATCGTTCGAAGCATACCCATTGAAAGAGGTGGAACCAGTTACAATGGGAGAGTTCTCATCGATCTTAAGCTTTTTATTCTCTTGTTTCTTCTGCACGGATACCAGAGACCCCGTAGAGTCCATTTTAACGGCAATGAAGTTCTGCCACTTGGTGAGTTTATCGGCAATCTTCTTCTGTCTGGCAATGACCTTCTTGTTGCCACGACCAGTTTCCAAAGATTCAATGTTCGTGTTGATCAGATCGACCTGCACCTGGAGCATATCGGAGATACGCACACGGGTATAATAGACCGAATAGATGATCTCACGAATCAGCCAGAAAACCCGGGGAACGAGCAAGATCACTGCACCGATCGCCAGAATGGCAGTCGTGATTGCACCGACACTCTCGTTCGTAGCAGCTTTCGCAGGACGCTTGGCGTTCTTGATGTACTCATCCAGAAGTTTGTCAAACGTACCGATGTCATTGCTGGCAGCCAGGATATTCTTGATGTGAACATGCTTGATCGTACCGGGGATCTCGTCGTACATGACCTGACAATCGGTGTTCTGTTCCGTAGTGACGAAACGAATCGTATTGCTGATCAGCGTGCCGGTGGCATACAGACACCCGGCGACCAGAGAGGTATACAGCAGCTGTACCACACCGTTGCCGGATTTGTACAGATCCGCATACTCCCGCCGACGGTTCTGCAGATGATTGAACACGATCCTGATCGCAGTGCAAACGTCCACATACTTCTTCGCACCAGGGTCGGTAGAGCTGGTGTAGATGTTGTTCAGAGTATCAACATTGTCCTGGATGATACCGGCGTACTTGAACCGGGAGATATCACCAGCGGACTTCTCGATCTCACCGAAGTCCAATGCATTGTACTTATCGGTGATGAATTTCATCATTCCCGTAAGAACATCATCGGTCACCTTCAGCTGTGCTGCTTCGGACAGATAGTTGTACGTCCGGGCATTGATGTCAATACCACACTCCTGCAGCACGTTGCAATTCATACGAATAGAAGCCATCTCTATCTCACCTCCCTTACCGAGACAAAGTCCGATACAGTTCCCGCATGGTCTTGTTCGACAGTTCCTGCTCACGCACCAACATGTCGTAGGTGTACTGCTGGAAGTTGCCGCCATGGCCATCGTACGTCACATAGACGATCTCGTTGGCCTGGTCCAGGATCACAAACCCAAGTAGGAAGCTTGCATCCATGAGCATCTTGACATGATCGGGGGTCATGATGTCGATGCCATATTCATCTTTGATGTACTGCACGGCATCCATGGTCAGAACCACAGAACCGTTGGGCGTGTACTCCTTCATCAGATACGGAACCGACATCTTGGACAAACGCTTTCTCTGACGGAACGCAGAAGCCCAGCGCTTGGTCGAAGACCGGGTATTCAGTGCATCCAGACGCATCTCCTTGAAGCTGAACAGCAGATCAGCCAGAGACTTCTCTTCGCCGCTGATGAACTTGACGAACTTCAGGAACTTGCGTTTGTTGATGATGCAGTTGTAGATGTCATTCACCAGATCCATAGCAGCGATCTTGTGAATGTAGACCTTGATGCCAACCAACACCGACCGGGTGATTACCTGTTCCGTTTCATCGACAATAAAACCGATGTTGGCACGGGCAAAGGTGGGAACGGCTTCGTTAGCCTTCTTCATTTCCATATTGGTGAAGATCTCCCGTTCGAAGGTCTTGTGGCCCGTGTAGTCGTTGCGAATGGCCGCACGCACCATATTGACCTGGGAGCGGCGGGCATTGCGGTCGTACTCAGCGCCAGCTTCGGGATCACGCGGATCCTTCTCGCCAACCTTCTTTTCCAGCTCGGCAATGCGGCGTGCATCTTTGGACTTCTCAGCTTCGTACTTGGCACGATCGGTTTCACGCTGTGCATCCTTCCGTGCCATACGCGCTTTGTAGAGATCCTCTTCGGCCCGGCGCTGTGCGTTGACCGAATTGATACGAGAACCAAGAGCCTTCATACGGCGCTCGTTGTCGAAGGTCTGCCAATGATCGGCATCGGACGCTTCGTCGATGTACGAGAAGATCTCCGAGTCGGGAGCCTGCAGCATCTTATCCGCTGCCTCCAGACATGCATCGATGTTCTGCATGTCGAGATCGGTCAATGTGGTCATTGCTGCGGCTGCTTCCTTCAGAGCAGCATCTTTCTCCGAAGTCTTTTCTTTCGCAACTGCTTTGGGTTCCGTGCTGACAGAACCGCCCTTCCGCTTGCGGAGTTCCTCACGGCGCTTCTCAATCAGCTTCAGACGTTTGTTGATGATCTTGATGTAACCACCATACTGCTGCATGAACGCCTTGGGGTTGGAGATGGTAGAACCATTGAACCGAATCTGGAGTTTGCTCTTGGACCCAGTCTTCTGGTTCTCCTTGTACTTTCTCTTGTACCGGTTGAGGTACTTCGCGTACTTGCTCTTCAGTTTGTTGAGCTTGGCTTCCAGCGAGCGGAGTTTGGTCAGGTTGGAACAAGAGAGGATCTTGTTCTCCGAGACAGACTGCAGCGAGAACATGATCGAGTCGATGGCAGCTTTCACATTCCCCTCATCAAGAGGTTCCGCAGCCGATTCGTTTTTGATCTTGCCCTCCTTGAGCCGCCTACGCTGCCGTTCGATGGCACTATCGATCGAAGACTGCATAGACTGGTCCATTGCCTTACTGGAAGAGCCAAACCGGCTGCAGATCTCTTTTGCCTTCTTGAATTCATTTTCCGTACGGCAAGCGTTGATCAGACCATTGATCTCTACACCAATGGCAATATCTTCGACAGCCGTTGCACTTCCGAACATCTGGAAACGAGAATCATTCAGACGCTTCTCCAGCTTATCGTAGTACTTATCGAACTTGGGATTACCAGAACCGGACGATGCTTCCAGAAGATCATCGATCTCGGGATATTCATCGTCCAGGCCATCGTCTACATCTTCTTCCATCCAATCGTGATACACAGGACGATGTAAGATATGAGCCATGATCTCCTCATCCGACATATCCAGGAAGTTGTCATCATCTGACTCATCACCAGTAGCCTCACCAAGGAAGCCCCAGGTATCCAGTTCCTCCCGGGTCTTCATGTACTGCTCCTGCATGACCTTGGTAACAGGATCCACAGGAGCCGCCTGGAACATATCGTTTAGCGATACGGTCTCAGAGACGGTCTTAACGAAATCGATGCAGTTCTTGCGAGAACGTTCCCAGCATTCCATGAGGAACTTCTGCGTAGCCTGCACATCGGGATCAGACGGATCCACCCAACTGGAGGACTCCTCGAGCGTATTCACCAGACCAAGAACCTTGCCCATTGCGACACTGGAACCGCCGCTGATGCCGAGGTTCTGGTGGAACTGGGAAAGATACTCCTCAATGGATCCCTGGTCATCGGCATGAATGCGGTGGAACGGCATCAGGCTAATGCAGGTGATCACAAAGGACGCATAGGACTTCTCCAGCATACGAGATACCATTGCAATTTCATCGGGCGTCGCCTGATCGATTACAATGGTCGGAAAATAAAAAATCGAGTTCGAACTATAGGCAGAAATCGACCGAATGCGATTCCTGGACAGATTGAAGTCGAACTTCTTATCCAGCTTGTTGTTTTTCGTGATGTCCAGGGAGGACAGCAGCGAAAAAATCTCAGTAATCATTGCGCACTACTCCTTTCCTGAGAGATTATGTACGGATCACATACATTATATTGGATGTTCTCGCAAATAGGTCTTTCGTACAAAAAGAAAAAGAAACACGGGACCCATTATGGGCCCCGTGCTGTATCGCTTACTTCTTACCTTTGAACCGGATGGAGAAACCTCTCTTGGGTTGGAACTTGATGTCCACCCCCGGTTTCCCGTCAAGCGCATCTTTTCCGGATCCGTCGACCTCATACAGGGTTGAACCGCCCTGCGCACTGATCGACAGTCCCGCGCCGCTGTTGAATTCGCGTCCTTCGACACGTGCCAGCAGCTCATCATGTTCACGCATCTTATTGGCGATCGAGCGTTCTATGTAGGCACGATCCTCGGAAGTAGCGGAAGAGGTTGCGATGATATCCTTCAGAGTCTGGATCGTATCGCGCAGGCTTTCGTTCTCAGCCCGATATCGTGCGATGTCCGCTTCATAAGCGTCGATCGCTTCCACCGCTTTCTCCAAGTTGTCCGTTGCCTCTATGCACAACTTCCGTGCATGCTTACACTCGTTCATCCAATACTCGATGTCGTGACCTTCCAGCATATCTGTAAACGAAGCAAACGTTTTGTGTTTCTTCTTTTTCTTCGCAGGAACCAAGGTCTGGACCTTCCGATCCAGAACCAGGAAACCTTCAGCATCACGATGCTCTTTCATAGACATTTCAGTGTCCTCCCTATTTCACTACATTCGTATCGGCGCATTGGGTTTGGCGCACACATAACAGTGAATACGAGTAGGAAATAGTTTCACCTCCATGCTTCACTGTTATAGTATGTATTCCCAAATCAATCACGCCAACGACTGGCGGTTGCGGTCATCGTATTCTGATAACGGCCGCTGTACTTGATGCCGATGTCTCCACAGGGTACGAGGAAGTAGACCTGGGCGATCAGTTGGTTCGGATAGATCTTTGTCGGATACGTAACCCGAACCTGCATTGTCCAAACACCATTGAACCCAATGTCACCAAACCCAGCTTCCTGGTGTACGGTGATACCAAGTCTGCCAATGGACGATCTCCCGGTGATCATCGGAATGTAGTTCTTGCTCCCAATGACCTCTTGTGTCGGAATGAGATACAACTGCCCCGGACGAAGAACAAATCCGCTCAACGAATCGATGCCAAAGGTGATCGTCTTCTCGTAGGACTTCGGATCCTTCAGATCGAACACCATGGGAGCGTCGTACACCGTAACACGATCTCCACTGTGCACATTGTAACTGTTCGGATTCACCTGATCCTTACTGAACGAACTGATCGAAATGTTCCCGCATTCCACTTGGTGGATGATTTCCTCCCCAGTCAGGATTCCTCCAATTCCGGTTTCATCTACCGATTCCAAAAATGCATCCGGTTTCTTTTCCGGACGAGGCGTGCAGCGTTTGATCGAAAACATAGATAATCCATCTCCTTTCGGTTTCTCTATATAGAAATGTAGCAACTATTTTCACTAAATACGCGATCTATAGGAACCTCGAACAACCTTATAACCATACGACATAGAGAGGGGTGAATACTACCATATGCCTTTCAACTTTGTGGAATCTCTCACTGGTCTTGTTGGTTCGGCCGTATCCAATATGCTCTGGAACAGCATTCTGAATGCAGACAAGAGCACATCCTCTACCAAGACGCCAACCACACAGGACCAATACAATACCAAATACCAGCAGGTCTCATCCCCCGCTGTAAAATCCAGTGCCAATTCATTTTCGAACAGTTTCGTGGGTGTGGATGCTGAGAAGCTCCCCGACTTCGACAAGTTGATCAAACAGAACGACATTCGTTTGGGTCGTTCGTTTGCCGACTTCGAAGATATGATCACCAGCTTCAACGTTTCCCGTCTTCCGAATTATGATGCCACGCCCATGCCGTTTGTCGGACACATCATCATGAGCCGCCCGAGTCTGTACGTGGACATCGGAAGCGGCTCTGTCACCGGCGGTACGGCATCGGAAGGTTCTCCCAACCCCCAGACGAACTTCGCTGCCATGAAGAGTCATCCCAAGACGTCTGCTTTCGTCAACGACAAGTATGGACAGCTTCTGTTGAATATGCTCAGCTACAAGAGTTCTTCCAACTATATGCCGTTGTTTACGACACAGGCGATGACCTATCAGGTGGGCGATGTAGGATTAGAGACAGTGAAGACGGGTGAGACGTTCAGTGGACACACGATCAAGTATGGCCATTACACCGAAGAGCATAAGCTTGGCGGTACGATCTCGATCGACTTCCGCAACGACTACTATTACAGTGTCCTCAAGACCATCTACATCTGGATGATGTACATCGACATCGTATCGCGTGGCGATGCCATTCTTCCTTCGCTTGTCTCCCAACTGAATGGAATCCTGGACTACTGTGCATCGATCTACTATCTTGTAACCGATGCCGGTATGAGCCGGTTGTTGTACTGGGAGAAACTAACTGGTGTGTTCCCCAAGACAGCACCGTTCTCGATCTTTAACTACAACGATGCGCCGGCAATCGAAGACAAGATCTCGGTGGAGTTTGACTACGGCATGCGTTCGGATCCTTGTGATCCAAACGTATTGTTTGACCTGAACATGCTCTCTGGTGGATCGTACCAGATGGCAGCAAAATACATGCAGTACGGACCTGCCTATCAGTACGGTGTAAAGTCCATCAACTACTCGGATCGAAGCAGCATGAAGTACTGGAACAAATCCCAGCGTCCGGACAGCTTCCATGGTCCGTTTGGTCTGGGCGATGCCTTCGCAGCCAAACCGATCATCCAGGCAGTGAAGTCCGGCAACACGTTGAACTATTATCTCTACTGGCTCAAATCTTAACTACACGGAAAGGGGTGAGTACAAGAAATGGCAACTGTAAACGATTCAAACGCAACCGCTTACATGAAAGAGGAAGAAGACCGCAAGACGCGAAAATTGATCGACCGTGTGGATATCCTGAAAGATCTGGATGAAAACGTCGCTCCGATCTATTATCCGGATGTAGCTCTGGACAAGAGCCGTATTGGTCTCTATGGCATGATCCTGGAGGCAATGGCAAACTCCATTGAGGATACGATCACACTGGAACAGAGAAGAGCGACAGACTATTGTCCGGAACTGTCCAGCAGCGAGATCCATGTCAACCAGACGGCCAAGATCCGCAACATCGGTGTGACCCGTGCGGAACCCGGCCAATGCTTTGCGCTTCTGATGGTCCTGAAGAGCGACATCCTGGCAAAGGGTGTTCCGACGTCAGATGGTGTGACGTTCATCATCGACCGGCGTTCGACGATCTTGTACGGAGGGGTGAACTTTTCTCTGGAGGACGATATCATCATCCGTGCGGTCAAACGTGCAAACGGTTCCTATCTGTACGCAGCGAACTATACCGGCGAACACTCTTCCTATGAATCGTACATCCAGATGTATGAGTACGTCAATACCCATGGCGAAGAGCTGGTTGCCATGATCTGCCAGATCTACCAGTTCAAGTACAACAT
>Ga0079226_10002488_pt1 | contig 14245 bp, 12 predicted proteins | sample Poulit2014_FD_76345 | JGI IMG/M metagenome (GOLD analysis project Ga0079226, IMG submission 76345) | Agricultural soil microbial communities from Georgia to study Nitrogen management - Poultry litter 2014 | ecosystem: Environmental > Terrestrial > Soil > Agricultural land | place: USA: Georgia... | reverse complement strand
TTAATACTACTGATATTGCTGCTGTTGTTGTTGTCTTACCATGGTCTACGTGACCTATTGTCCCTATATTAACATGGGGTTTTCCTCTTTCAAATTTTTCCTTAGACATTTCTATTCCTCCTTAATTGTATGACTTCCATGTAAACTTACCCGTGTGTTTCTTTTTTCTTAATATTCATGATGGAGCCCACAACCGGAATTGAACCGGTGACCTCTTGCTTACCATGCAAGTACTCTACCTACTGAGCTATGTGGGCGCTACTTAAATTAGTTTACTACTTTATTTTATTATTGTCAATACAATTTTGAAAACAAATTGCCTAAATCTCCTTCAACCTTTTTTTTTACTCTTTGTAATGCATTATCTATACTTTTTTCATCTCTTATAAGCTCTTCTGCAATTTCTTCATAAGTCTTGCCCTCTATGTAAGCTCGTAATACTTGAGCCTCTAAATCACTTAAAATTCCATATATCCTAGTTTCCATATCCTCCATCTTTTCTTGAATCATAAATTCCTGTACAGGATCCAGAGTTTTCGTTCCTTCTATTACATCTAATAATGTTCGTTCAGATTCCTCTATGTATATAGGTTTGTCCAATGATACATAAGAATTTAAGGGTATATGTTTTTGTCTAGTAGCAGTTTTAATCGCTGTAATTATTTGTCTAGTAATACATATTTCCGCAAAGTATTTAAAGGATGCAGCCTTATCCACATCATAATCTCGAACAGCTTTGTACAATCCAATCATACCTTCTTGAATTATATCATCTCTATCTGCACCAATTAAAAAATAGGTTCTTGCTTTAGACACAACAAAACCTTTATACTGATTTATTATATACTCCGACGCTAAAACATTTCCCTCCTTAGCCATTCTAACTATATCTTCATCATTCATATCATTATCTCTCAATAGGTCTTCACCTTCATAAAATTCTAGTGCCATGAAGCTCCTCCTTCGTTGTGAATAATAAATATAATTATAAATAAGTTGACAAGATCAGTCAATATCAGTCTTTGTCGATTCTTGCCATTTACTTAGCTTATTTAATACATCTTTGTCTAAACGTCCTAATTCCATATTATTTTGATGATTTTTATTGCCTCTTTTTTTATTTAATCTATTTTTTGCATTATAAACTTCTATCTCTAATTCTCTTGCAGAGATTCTAGTACCTCCCCTAGATAAAATAATTTGTTGTTCTAACCAATCAGATGTAGCAACCCTTATCTTTCTCACTCTTCCTAAATCATCTAATTTTCTTTCGATATAATTATCTGCAGTCTCACTTTCTTTGGTATATACAACCTGAATACCCTTATAATAGTATTCCTTTCCATTATTTCCTTGAACCAAATGTGCATCAAATACTATAATTATTTCTATTCCTGAATAATGGTGATATTCAGCTAATACTTCAATTAATTCTTCTCTAGCTTCTTCAAAACTTATTAAAGATTTATCCTTTAAGCTTTTCCAATAATTTATAATATTATATCCATCTACAAATAGATACTCTTTAATTTTATTCTTTTTTCTTTTCATTATTCTGCCTTAAAACCTCATATATTAAAACCGCCGCTGAAGCTGAAGCGTTTAGAGAAGATATTGATCCTAGCATAGGGATCTTTATTAATACATCACATTTTTCTTTAACTATTCGAGAGATTCCTTTACCTTCATTTCCAATTACTAAAGCTACAGCTCCTTTTAGATCTGTATCAAAGTAATAAGATTCGCCATTCATATCTGCACCATAAATCCATAAACCTTCATCTTTTAATTTGCTTATAGTATCTGAGATATTTGTTACATCAGCAATTAACATATGCTCTACAGCACCTGAAGATGATTTATATACTGTTTGATTTACTTGTGCTGATCTTCTTTTAGGAATTATAATTCCATGAACTCCTGCAGCTTCTGCAGTTCTAATTATAGCTCCTAGATTATGTGGATCTTCAATCTGATCTAAAATAATAACAAATGGAGATTGATTATTATTTCTTGCTTTTTCTAATATATCGTCTATACCTGAATACTTAAAGCCACTAACCAACGCTGCAATACCCTGATGAGCACTGCCTTCAGATATAGCGTCTAATCTTGATTTTCCCACTTCTTGAATTAATATATTTTTATCTTTCGCCATTCCTACTATCTTTTTAATTGATCCCTTAGGACTCCCTTTAGCTATAAAAATTTTATCTATTTTTCTATCAGTTTTTAATAATTCTATTATAGGATTTCTACCTGTAACATATATATCTTCCACAATACACCCCTACCTTTGTCCCTTATAATATTTTAAAACGATCTCTCACTTCTTTTATTTTACCACAAGTCATACTACCTTCTGGACATGGTCCATTTATACATCCAGGTCCTGCATTCCCAAATAATATAGGATATACTTCCTTTACTTCTTTTAACATTTGAATTGCTAATTTTCTTATCTCCCATTGAGCTCTATTACAACACCTTAAACTGAAAAAATTTAAAAGGGTTCTTGCATTCATAGTAAATACTACCTTAGTTTCACAAGCATTAGGAAATACATATCTAGCATCTTCAATAGATTCTTTATCTGCTTTATTTCTAGCTTCTTTTTCTTTATATCCTTCCTCTAGATACTTTTCATAATGCTCATTAAATAATATATCTACTAATTCATCATAATGTTTTTGATCTTCTTCCATAGCTTTTACAAACAACTTTTTAGCCTTAGTATTACTTTCTATTGCAGGTGGTATTATGTATTGGAACTGTTCTAATTTAACATATCTTTGAGACTGTTGTGAATAACTTGCAATTCTATGTCTAACTAATTGATGACTTAGGGATCTTGATACTCCTTCTACTCCAAATGTAAAATTCACATGTTCTATAGGACTCTCATGTCCTAAATCTATTAACATCTCTAAAAATTTTTCTACATTTTCACTTTCCATATTTTCTTCTATTTTGTCAATTCCTACTGAAGAATAGCAAAGCTTAGCAGCAGATGCTATTAATTTTTCTCCTTCTGGTGTATATCTTAAAAGTGCAACTTTCATTATTATCTCCTATTCTAAATTTGTATTCCCATAATCTCCTCAAATAACTCAAAAACCCTTTCATCCTCACCTTTGAGATATAAATATCCAAATAAAGATTCAAATCCTGTAGAATGTTTATAATCTATCATATCTGTATTTTTAGGTGTAGTATTAGACTTCGCATTTCTCCCTCTTTTAACTATAGACTTTTCTTTATCTGTTAATATATCTTCTAATTCATGTATGATTTTTGCTTGGGTCTCAGCTTTTACATAATCAGTTGTTGATTTATGAAGATCCTTTACTGACAAATCTCGTTCTAATACAAAGGTCCTAATTAATAATTCATATACTCCATCTCCAATATAAGCTAATTGGAGAGGAGATAACAAAAGTATATCCTCTTCAGTCAATCGATTATTAGCTTTCCTAAAGATATTCCATTTATTTCCCATAATTACACTCTCTTCCATTTAACTCCATCTTGAGTATCTTCTAATATAATTCCTTGCTCTTGTAAAGAATCTCTTATTTCATCGGCTAATTGAAAATCTTTATTTTTTCTAGCTTCACTTCTTTCTTCTATTAGCTTTAAAATTTCTTCTTCTAATATTTCTTCTGTTTTTGACAATATTCCTAATATATTTGATAATTCAGTTAGAGTATTTTGTGCATGGATTATAACTTTTTTATTTGACCTTTCATTTAAGTTTGTATTTGCAAATTTAACTAATTCAAATATAGAAGCAATTCCATCTGCTGTATTTAGATCATCTTCCATAGATTTAATAAACTCTTCTTTATATTTATTAATTTTTTCTAAACTCTTTTCATCTTCTTCATCTAATTCTCTTGACCTTGTTTTATCTATTAGGTATTCTAAATTATTCTTTCCATTATATAATCTATTTAATCCATTTACAGTTTGTTCCATAGCATCTCTACTAAAATTAATCGGAGATCTATAATGTGCAGACAATAAAAAGAATCTTAATGCTTCTAAACTGTATTCGTCACTAATATCTTTAATAGTAAAGAAATTCCCTTCAGATTTAGCCATCTTTTGGTTGTTTACAGTAATCATCCCATTATGGAGCCAATAATTAGCAAAAGGTTTATCAGCTAATGTTTCAGATTGAGCTATTTCATTTTCATGGTGTGGAAATTGTAAATCTTCTCCTCCTGAATGAATATCAATAGTATCTCCTAATAAGGATTTAGCCATTACAGAACATTCTATATGCCAGCCTGGCCTTCCCTTACCCCAAGGACTTTCCCAATAAGGTTCTCCTGATTTAGCCTTTTTCCACAATGCAAAATCCATAGGATTTTTCTTTTCCTTATTTACTTCTATCCTTGATCCACTTCTTAATTCATCTAAATTTTTTTTAGATAGCTTTCCATAGTCTTTAGCACTTTCTATATTAAAGTATACATTCCCATCTACATTGTAAGCAGCACCTTTATCTACTAAGCCCTCAATAAATTTTATCATTTCATTTATAAATTCTGTAGCTCTAGGATTAATCGTTTCATAATCATATAAATTTAGTCCCTCTGCATCCTCCATAAACGCATCTATGTATCTTTCTGATATAGCTTTTAATGTGGTATTTTCCTTATTAGCTTTCTCGATTATTTTATCATCTACATCTGTGAAATTAACTACAAATTTTACATCATAACCTTTATAAATGAAAAATCTTCTTAATGTATCAAAAACTACTAAAGGCCTTGCATTACCTACATGTATAAAATCATAAACTGTAGGTCCACAATTATACATACTTATTTCATCCTTTTTTATAGGAAGAAATTCTTCTTTCTTTCTAGTTAAGGTATTATATAGCTTCATAAAATCACTCCTTTATATTTTTAATTAATATTTTAAAATAATTATAAAGTTTCATATCTTTAAAATGGCCCTTCATCTCAATCTAGAGACAAAGGGCCATTTTTGTGATTCCACTCTAATAAGCTTATAAACTAAGCCCACTCAAAAGCAAATAACGCTGCTAAACGATAAACTTTAAAAATTCAAGTCTATAGTTCAAAGGTTCACTTCAATTTATCAATTACTTAGAATTTTCTCAGCCTAAGAAAACTCCTTTCTTTAAGATTGAATAAATCTACTTTCCTTATCATTACATTTAATATATTTTCACCTTATAACTCTTCTTTCTCTCTGTCTATTTCTTTTATTAAAACTATAAATAATTCTCTTTTATATAATCTATTCTCTCAAGTATATTTTCTTTACCTAATAAATAAATTATTTTAGTAAATTCTGGTCCGTGTAGACTTCCTGATAGGGCAACTCTTGAAGGCATGAATAGGTTTTTCCCTTTAACTCCAGTAGAACTTTGTATTTTCTTCATTAAAGTATTAGATAATTTCTCATCTATCTCATCTACTTTCTCCAATTCTTCTTTCATAGCATCTAATATAGTTTTTGTCTGTTCTCCTTGCAATACTTCCAGAGCTTTTTCATCTTCTATATTTAATTTATTATTAAACATAAATTCAACTCTATCTACTACCTCTGACATATAATGCATACCTTCTCTAACTATGTCCACTAATATTTCTAACCATTCTCTGTTATTTTCAGCAAAATCCTCATCTATTAATTCCGCTTCTATTAAATATGGTATTGCTAGATCCGTTATTCTAGATAAAGGCTCTGTTCTAATATAGTGTCCATTTACCCAATCGAGTTTACCTTCATCGAAAATCCCACCTGTCTTAGCTACTCTTTCAAATCTAAATTTCTTGATCATATTATCCATAGATAATATCTCTTCATTGTCTTCAGGACTCCAACCTACTAATGCTAGGTAATTATTTAATCCTTCTGGTAAATAACCTTTCTTTCTAAAATCACCTACAGCTACATCACCATGTCTCTTACTTAATTTTTGTCTTTCTTTGTTTAACACTGTTGGTAAATGAACATATACTGGTTTTTCCCAACCTAAAGCATCATATAGATATATATGTTTTGGAGTTGAGGCTAACCATTCTTCACCTCTAACTACATGACTTATTTTCATTAAATGATCATCTATTACTACTGCCATATGATATGTTGGATATCCGTCAGATTTTAATAATACTTGATCATCTGTATCATCTGTATTTATAGTTATTTCTCCTCTTACCAAGTCATGAAAAGATATTTCTTTGTTAGGGGCAAGTTTTAATCTAACTACATATTCTTCCCCAGCATCTATTCTTTCTCTCGCCTCTTCTAATGATAAGCTTCTACAGAAACCATCATACTTAGGGATCATTCCTTTTATTTTTTGTTCCTCTCTAACAGAATCTAATCTTTCTTTTGAACAGAAACAATAATATGCATCTCCAGAATCAATTAATTTATCTATATATTTTCTATATATATCTAATCTTTCAGACTGGATATATGGTCCATAATCACCTTTTTGAACTATTTCTCCCTCTTCTATAAACACTCCTTCATCATATTCTATCCCTGACCATGCTAATTCATCTATTAGATTTTCTATAGCCCCTTCTACAAATCTAGTCTGATCTGTATCCTCTATCCTTAATATAAATTTCCCATCATTATTTTCAGAAAAAAAATAATTGTATAATGCCGTTCTTAATCCTCCTATATGCAGATATCCAGTCGGACTAGGAGCAAATCTTAATCTTACGTCTTTCAATTCCTGCACCTCCATCTTTATTTATCTTCTTTTAATAATTATATATAATTATACGGTAAGTATCAACTATCTAACGATTTATACTAATCTGATTTATACTAATCCTATATTATATTTAAACCTTGATCTTCAATTTTTTCTTTATCTCATTTAATATCTCATCTTTATGAATATCCTTATTTTTTCCATCTTTTCTTAGTGAAAACTCTACTACAGATTCTGAAGCTCTTTTTCCTACAGTCATTCTAATAGGTATACCTATTAAATCTCTATCATTGAATTTTACACCAGCTCTTTCTTTTCTATCATCTAATAATACTTCTATACCATTTTTTTGTAACATTTCATATAATTCTTCTCCTAATGCTAATTGCTTTTCATTTTTAGTATTAATAATAGTTATAATAGCATGATAAGGAGCTGTATTTAATGGCCATATTATACCATTATCATCATGATATTGCTCTATGATAGCAGCTACTGTACGAGTTATACCTACTCCATAAGATCCCATTAAAAATGATTTCTCTTTTCCGTTTTCATCTAAAAAGCCTGCTCCTAGAGCATTGGAATACTTACTTCCTAATTGGAATATATGTCCTATCTCTATACCTCTATCTATTTTTAATACACCATTACATTTAGGGCATTTGTCCCCTTCTTCTACAAGAAGTAATTCATCTACAACTTCTCCTTGAAAATCTCTTCCATAGTTAGCATTTTTTATATGATAATCAGTTTCATTTCCTCCTACTACTAAATTCTTCATCTTAGTAATTCTCGAATCTATTATTAATCTAGTTTCTTCTTTTAATCCTATAGGACCAGTAAACCCTTGGTCAGCATTGCTAACATCATATATCAGTTCTTCATCTGCCATCTCCATATCATGAATTGATATTTCTAAGTAATTACATAGTTTTACTTCGTTTAGTTCTCTATCTCCTGGAATAATTGCTACTACCTTTTCATCATTTGCATTATATACTAACGCTTTGGCAAATTTAGATTCATCCATATTAAAGTGTTTTACTAAATCCTCTATAGTCTTTAAATTTGGGGTATAAACTTTTTCTAGTTCTTTTTCTTCCACCCCTTCATTTTCAATATCATATACTACATATGCTTTTTCATCTGTAGCAGCATATTCACATTCATTACAATAGGCTATTAGCCCTTCCCCTGAATCAGACATAGCGACAAATTCATGAGATGCATTTCCACCCATAGTTCCACTATCACCTTGAACTACTTTATAATCTAATTCTAATCTGGTAAATATAGCATCATAGGCTTTCCACATAATTTTATATGACTCTTCCATAGCTTCTTCATTTACATCAAAGCTATAAGCATCTTTCATTATAAACTCTCTACTTCTCATAAGTCCAAATCTAGGTCTCTTTTCATCTCTATATTTAGTCTGAATTTGGTACAAGTTTAATGGCAACTGTTTATAAGACTTTATTTCATCTTTAATTAAATTTGTAAAGTATTCTTCGTGAGTAGGACCTAAACAAAACTCCCTAGAATGTCTGTCATTTAATTTCCACATTTCAGGTCCAAAACTATCCCATCTTCCTGAACCCTCCCATAATTCTTTAGGTTGTATTGCTGACATTAATAATTCCTGAGAACCTGATTTATCCATCTCTTCTCTTACGATTTCTTCTACTTTTCGTATAGTCCTATATCCTAATGGTAAGTAGGAATAGACTCCACTTACTAATCTTCTAATCATACCTGCTCTAAGTAATAGTTTATGACTAGATATTTCCGCTTCTGATGGGTCTTCTCTTAAAGTAGGCATGTACATCCTCGACATTCTCATATAAAACTTCCTCCTATATTTATTAAAATTAATTTAATATTACACATTATATCAAATACAGTAATATATACATTTATTTATCATTCAATCTAATATTATAGCATAAATCGACAATTATAAAAAAATCTATTTATTCTGGTAAAAAGAAAAGGCCTTTATAGGCCTTATACTGCTTTATTTATCATAGATTTAGGCTTAGCAAATATCATTCTTCCCGCAGAAGTTTGTAACACACTTGTAACTACTACTTCTATCGTTTTATCTATAAATTTTTTTCCTGATTCTACTACTATCATAGTTCCATCATCTAAATAAGCTAAACCTTGTCCTGCTTCTTTACCATCTTTCACTACTAAAACAACCATCTCTTCACCAGGTAATACTACTGGTTTAACTGCATTTGCTAATTCATTTATATTTAAAACCTTAATACCTTGAACTTCCGCAACTTTATTTAAATTATAATCATTTGTTATGATTCGCCCCTGTAAAAGCTGAGTTAATTTTAACAGCTTTGAATCTACTTCTTGAATATCCTCGAATTTTTTATCATGTATAATTATTTCCATATCTAATCCATTTTGCATCTTTTTTAAAATATCTAAACCTCTTCGTCCTCTATTTCGTTTCAAACTATTTGCAGAGTCTGCAATGTGTTGTAATTCTTCAAGTACAAATTCTGGAATAATTAAAGGACCTTCTATAAAATCAGTTTGACATATATCAGCTATTCTTCCATCTATAATTACACTAGTATCTAAAATTTTTGGGTAGCTTTTATCTTCTCTTTTATCTTCACTTTCATTTTTGTCTTTATTAACCTTTCTTTTAAAATCCATATCTCGCATAACAGAAGTTATATCTTCCTTTTTCCTAGTTGCAACCTTTACTCCTAAATACCCAAAAAAACCAAATAATATTATCTGTCCAATAAATCCAATATAAGGTATTCCTATTCCTTCTAAAGGCTTACTGAAAAAAAAGGCTATAACTAAGCCTACAATTAATCCTAGCGATCCAAGAACAATATCTGAGGTTGGAAACTTTTGTAATTCATTTTCTATAATTTCAGTAACTCTTTTACCCTTCCGTATAATTTTTGGGGATAATATAAAGAATAAAATTCCAAATAATACTGCTAATCCAATAGAGACTACTAAAGACAGTAATTCACTACTACCAAGATTTAGAAAATCTAAAGCTGTGAAAATAGATGATATTCCAACACCTAAGAACATCCCTGATATACTGATAATAGCTCTTATTATCTTGTCAATCATTTGACCACCTCCTACTATAATTATGACCATAATTATTTATAATATAAGTACGTTTCATAAATAGAGGATATTGTTATTTAGATCTATTATTCATCATCACTTTTATCAAAATTTATAGTCTTTATAATCAAATCTTCTACCTCTTCAATAGTTAAATCACAAACTAGTACCATTTCAGAAACTAGCATTTGCTTTGCATCATTTAGCATTTTTCTTTCACCAGTAGATAGAGTTTTTTCTTCATCACGTAACATTAGATTTTTAACTACTCCAGCTATCTCTAATATATCTCCAGATTTAATCCTATCCATATTGGCTCTAAATCTTCGATTCCAATTACTTGACATCTCTGTTTTATCTCTTCCAAGTACTTCCATTACCTTTTCCATTTCTTCTTTACTTATAACTTCCCTAACTCCTACTTCGTCTACATTATCTACAGGCACCATAACTTTCATTTCTCCTATAGGCATTTTCATTATAAAATAACTTCTTTTTTCTCCTAAAATCTCTTTCTCTTCAATATTTTCTATAATTCCCGCTCCGTGCATCGGATACACAATTTTATCGCCTATTTTAAACATATTATAGCCTCCCTATTAATATAATACCATTCTAATTATACACTAAGAAAGCCCATTTGTAAAGCTTTCATCTTATCATAAATTGTTTTGTTTTGTCAACTATTAATTTTAATATATTAATCTTTAGAATCATTTGACAATTGCTCGTCCATAAAAGTATAATAAATGTACAGTATTATTTTGACAGGAGGAGACTATGAGTAAAAAATCAAAATTAGAAGAACAAGATTCTTTATTAGAAAATTTTCAATCTCAAGCTTCAAAATCTTTAATAAGACATAGAAGTGTTCTAGATATAATTACTAAATTAGATGAATATAATTCTCGAATAAATAGGGCTGTAGCTAAATCAGTAACAAATTGTGGTTGTATTTCTGTAAATGCAAAGAAGCAAGTCTTTGATGGTGAATCTTATGACGAATTAGCAGACAAAGTGGAAAACCATTTACATGGTGATATATGTAATCATTGTAAAGAGATTATAGAATCTGAAATAGGTAATTATGTGTTCTATCTAGCTTCTTTATGTAATACCTTAGATTTAGATCTATCTGATATAACTAAAAAAGAATATAATGTAAGTAAAACACTTGGTGTATTCTCTTTGAAATAAAAGCTAAGATTTTCCTTAGCTTTTATTTTAAACCTTTATTTATAAAAAATATCTATTTATTACATCTTTTAAGGTCTTACACTCTTCTATTTGTAGGCCCATCTCTAAGTTTTTTCTAAGACTATTAGGAGGAATAAATGCCTTTCTAAAACCCATTCTATCTACCTCACGAAGTCTAGCTTCTAAAGATGGAACTCTCTTTAATTCACCAGTAAGTCCAACATCAGCTATAAATACTATATCACTAGGAATTCCTACATTATATACAGATGATGCTATACTCATTAAAACTGCTAAATTTGATGCTTGTTCTGTAAGCTGAATCCCACCTGTTGTTTTTATAACTACATTTTGATCATAAAGTCTTATACTACCTCTCTGTTCTAATATAGATACAAGAGTATTTAACTGCTCCCTTCTCAGACATTCACCTATTCTAGATGGGTAGGGAGTGAAAGAATCAGATACTAAAGATTCAATCTCTAATATTATGGGTCTAGTCCCCTCTCTTACTACAGTGATAGCATTTCCAGATATTAAATCCTCTTGTTCTCTTTCAGTCATAAAATATTCAGATGGATTATCTATTGAGACCATACCGTCTTCAGTCATATTGAAAAAACCCATTTCTCCAGTAGAACCATATCTATTTTTACTAGCCAATAATGTTCTTAATTCTTCGCCACTTTCCCCTTCAATAATTAAAACTGTATCCACTAAATGCTCTAAGGCCCTCACTCCCGCTAATTCATCTGCCTTTGTCATTTGCCCTACTATAAATATAGATCTTGGTTTTTTAGAATTTTTTGCAATTTTTACTAATTCATGAGCACATTCCATTGTCTGAGTAGGAGATCCAGCTCTAGAATTTGAGAACTTAGCTAATGTAAAAGTTTGTATACTATCTACTATTATAAAATCAGGATCTATTTCATCTATATTTTCTAATATGTTATCTAAACTATTATCTGAAACTACCCACAAATTTTTATCAATATCTTCTAGTATTCTATCAGCTCTAGATTTAATTTGTGTTTCAGATTCTTCTCCTGATGCATATAATACAACATATCCTATATTTGATAAATTATTAGCTACTTGTAATAGTAATGTTGATTTACCTGCTCCAGGCTTGGCTGATAATATAGAAACTGAATCTTTTACTATACCCCCACCCATAACCCTATTAAACTCATTTATAGTAGTTACTATTCTATCACTATTTGTAGACTCTACATCTTCTAATTTTGTTACAGCCTTTTTATCAAATAAATTTGCTATATTCCCTTTCTTATTCCTATTAACTGATACTGTAGTTTCTTCTAAAGTATTCCATGAATTACATTCTGGACATTTTCCCATATATCCTATAGTTTCATAATTACAATTATTACATATAAATACTGTTTTCTTTTTCATAATTTATCACCCTTGTTCAAAAGGGCTTAATTAAGCCCTTTTGAATACTAGTTCACCATCTTTAGAGTCAACTATTATCTCATCATCTTTAGACAGCTCTCCTTTTAATATTTCTTCTGCTAATTGATCTTCTATCATTCTTCTAATAGTTCTCTCTAAAGGTCTTGCTCCATATACTGAATCAAATCCTTGTTTACTAATTTCCTCTTTAGTCTTTTCTGTAACTTGAATATCTATATCTATATTTTTCATTCTCTTCTCTAAATCATTAACCATAATATCTACTATTTCTTTTACTTGATCTTCTTTTAATGAATGGAATACTATAACCTCATCTAATCTATTTAAAAACTCTGGTCTAAATGTCTTCTTTAATTCTTCTGTTATAGTTTCTTTCATTCTTTCATATTCTTCTTGATCCTCATCTTCCACAGTAGCAAATCCTAAAATATTTTGTTTTTTAATAGAAGTAGCTCCTACATTAGATGTCATAATTATCACTGTGTTTTTAAAGTCTACAGTTCTACCTTTAGAATCAGTTAGTCTACCATCATCTAATATTTGTAACATCATATTAAATACATCTGGATGAGCTTTTTCTATCTCATCAAATAGTATTACTGAATAAGGCTTTCTTCTTACTGCTTCAGTTAATTGTCCACCTTCATCATATCCAACATATCCTGGAGGTGAACCTACTAGTCTAGACACTGAATGTTTTTCCATATACTCACTCATATCTATTCTAATCATATCATCTTCATCACCAAATAGGGACTCAGACAACACCTTAGCTACATGTGTTTTTCCTACTCCTGTAGGCCCTACAAATATAAAACTACCTACTGGCTTATTAGGATCTTTTAAACCTACTCTAGCACGTCTTACAGACCTTGATAGAGCTTCTACTGCTGGCTCTTGACCTACCACTCTTTCGTGTAATGTCTTTTCTAAGTCTAGAAGTCTTTCTGATTCTTCAGTAGTCATTCTACTTACTGGAACACCAGTCCAATCTGAAACTACCTTTGCTATTTCTTCATAACCAACAGACATATTTGAACTCTGTTTTTCTTGTTTCCATTCTTCTTTAGTATTTTCTAATTGTTCTTTCTTTTGTTTTTCTAAATCTCTTATTTCTGCGGCTTTTTCATAATTTTGAGTATTAATAGCTTCTTCTTTTTCTTGTTGCAGCTCTTCTAATCTTTCTTCTATAGTTTTTAACTCATTAGGTGCAGTATAAGAATTTACTCTAATCATAGAGGCAGCTTCATCTATTAAATCAATAGCTTTATCAGGTAAAAATCTATCTGTTATATATCTGTCTGATAATTCTGCTGCTGCTTTAATAGCTTCATCAGTTATTTCAACTCCATGATGAGCTTCATATCTATCTCTTAATCCACCTAAAATCTTAATACTATCTTCCACATTTGGCTGTTCAACCATTATAGGTTGAAGCCTTCTTTCAAATGCTGCATCCTTTTCTATATGTTTTCTATATTCATCTATAGTAGTCGCACCTATCATTTGAAGATTTCCTCTTGCTAATACAGGTTTTAATATATTTGACGCATCTACTGCACCTTCTGCAGCCCCAGCACCAATTATAGTGTGTAATTCATCTATAAATAGTAAAACATCTCCTGCTTCTTGTAATTCATTCATTACAGATTTAAGTCTTTCTTCAAATTCACCTCTATACTTTGCTCCTGCTAACATTCCTGGCAAATCTAAAGCTACTATTTTTTTATCTTTAATTAGTTCTGGTACATTTCCTTCTACTAT
>Ga0079226_10002487_pt1 | contig 14245 bp, 13 predicted proteins | sample Poulit2014_FD_76345 | JGI IMG/M metagenome (GOLD analysis project Ga0079226, IMG submission 76345) | Agricultural soil microbial communities from Georgia to study Nitrogen management - Poultry litter 2014 | ecosystem: Environmental > Terrestrial > Soil > Agricultural land | place: USA: Georgia... | reverse complement strand
TACCACGAGCTCTTTGCATCAGACCAAAACAGCCGCTCTTGGCGTTGGCGTATTCACAGACGGTATTTTAAGCCCTGCCGCCGACATGATTGACCAGGCCAGCAATGGTGCCATTCGCGCCGTGCTTGAAGCCGAGTTTCAGGGTCGCGCCAATAGCCATCTCGTTTTGCGCAACCTGCCCGGCATCCAGGCAGAACGCGTCATCCTGATCGGCCTGGGCAAGCAGGAAAAATACGGTGCCCTCAACCACGCTGATGCTGAGGCCAGCTTCGCCAAGCAGTGTGTTGCCGCCCGGGTGGCAGACGCCGTCAGCACCCTCGCCAGCATGGATTGCCAGGGCACCACCAGCACCTCGCGGGCCCGAGCGTTTGCCGTGGCAATGGGCAATGCCACCTATCACTATACGGCCACCCTCAGCAAAAAAGACGATCACCCGGCCCCCCGCCTCAAGCAGGCCCGTACCTGGGTCGCGCGGGGCGACAGCACCAGTGAAACCGACGAAGGACTGCGCCAGGGCAAGGCCATTGCCTCAGGCATGGCGCTGTGTCGCCTGCTGGGCGATCTGCCGGGCAACGTCTGCACCCCCACCTACCTGGGCAACACCGCCAAGGAACTGGCCCAGGAGTTCAAGAGCGTCAAGACGGAAGTCCTGGGTACCAAACAGATTGAAGCCCTGAGCATGCAGTCCTTCCTGTCCGTCTCGGCCGGCTCCCAGGAGCCGCCGGCATTCATCGTGATGCACTACCGCCCCGAGGGCGCTTCCGGCGCCGGCAAAGGCACCGATCAGAAACCCATTGTGCTGGTGGGCAAGGGGCTCACCTTTGACTCGGGCGGCATTTCACTCAAGCCTGCCAAGGGCATGGACGAAATGAAATACGACATGTGTGGGGCCGCTTCGGTGCTGGGCACCATGCGGGCGGTGGCCGAGCTGGGGCTCGATCGCGAAGTCATCGGTCTCATCGTCTCTTGCGAAAACATGCCCGGTGGCCGCGCCAACAAGCCCGGCGACGTTGTCACCAGCATGTCGGGCCAGACCATAGAGATCCTCAATACAGACGCCGAAGGCCGTCTGGTCCTTTGCGACGCCCTCACTTATGCCAAGCGCTATGAGCCGGCGGCCGTGATCAACATGGCGACGCTCACCGGCGCCTGTGTCGTCGCCCTCGGACACGTCAATACCGGCCTGTTTGCCAATCACGACGAACTCGCCCAGGCCCTGCTTGCGGCCAGCCGCGAGGCCAATGACCCGACCTGGCAAATGCCACTCGACGATGCCTACCAGAAACAGCTGAAGTCTTCGTTTGCAGACATGGCCAACATCGGAGGGCCTGCAGCCGGCGCCGTCACCGCAGCCTGCTTCCTGTCCCGGTTCACGGAAGACTACCCCTGGGCGCATCTGGATATTGCCGGCACGGCCTGGACAACCGGCGCCAACAAGGGTGCATCCGGACGCCCGGTACCGCTGCTTGTCCAGTACCTGGTCAACCAGGCACAAAACTGACTGCCCATGACACGCGTAGACTTCGCCCACGGTGCCCCGGATCGGCTCAAGACGGCCTGCCAGGTCGTGCATCGCCATTATCTGGCCGGCAACCAGGTGGTTGCCTACGCGTCCGACCCCGGTCAACTCAAGCGGTTTGATCACCTGCTGTGGGCCTTCGAGCCCACGGCATTCATTCCACATGTCATGGACAGCGATGAGTCAGCCCCTGCCACGCCCGTCGTGCTGACATCCGGCAGCCCATCACAATTTCTGGATGCTGGCCAGGGCACCCAGCGCTGGCTGCTCAATCTGGACACCGCCTGCCCGCCTGACGCCTCCGCATTTGCGCGCATACTGGAAATCGTCTCCCGACATGACGACGACAAGGCTTGCGCCCGCAAGCGCTGGATGGCCTACCGGGAGGCCGGCTTCGATCTGCGAGCCCACCAGCTGGACACCATCCACGCAGGCTGAACATCCAGGCTGAACTTTTCTCCGGACACGCTGTCCATTCACTTGGACATAAAACGCTTACTGCGGTAATCTATGCGACTATCTCTGGCACCCTGGGTGTCACCACGCATTCACATTACAATTATCAACACCACGGACCAAAGGGATTCAACATGAGTGAATTTCGTCAACCAAGCCTGCCAAGTCAGGGTCAGTACGATGCAGCGCAGCCAGCGGTACGCAACCGCGTCATGCGCAACACCTACTGGTTGCTGGCCCTGTCACTCATCCCCACTGTACTGGGGGCACTGGTAGGCCTGAAGACCGGCATCAACCAGATGATGTCAGCCAGCCCCGGCATGAGCGCCCTCATCTTTCTGGCGGGTGCCTTCGGCCTGATGATCATGGTCGAGCGCAACAAGAACAACGCCTCGGGCGTTGCCTTCCTGCTGGGCTTTACCTTCTTCATGGGCATCATGCTGTCGCGCATGCTGGGCTTTGTGCTGGGCATGGGCAACGGCAGCCAGCTGATCATGCTGGCCTTCGGGGGCACCGCTGCCGTGTTTGGCACCATGGCGTCCATTGCCACTACCACCAAACGCGATTTCAGCCACCTGCAGAAGTTCCTGATCACCGGCGTCATTCTGCTTATCGTTGCCTCGCTGGCCAACATCTTCCTGCAGCTTCCCGCCCTCATGCTGACCGTCTCCGTCATGGCCATCGGCATTTTCTCGGCCCTGCTGCTGGTTGACCTCCAGCGCGTCATCAATGGCGGTGAAACCAACTATATCTCCGCCACACTGGCCGTCTACCTGGACGTCTACAACATCTTCGTGAACCTGCTCATGCTGCTGGGCATTTTCGGTGGTCGCGATTAAACGGTCTCATCTTGCATGAAACCAGGCCGGCATGTTTGCCGGCCTTTTTGTTTTCAGCCTCCGGTTGCGCGCCGCAGCCTGAAAAGGCGTTCCCGATGCAGCAGCGCATCCAGGCTTTCCAGCGGACGACCAGCCACCCGGGCACGATCGGGCAGATGCGTCAGAACGGCTTGCATCGCCAGCGGTTGTGCTTGCCAGAGGCGCGTGAGGTACTGGTCCGGATCCAGCAACTGGATACCCAGTCGCCGCAACTCGGCCCGGTGGAAGTCACGGATATTGCGCGTCAGCACGGCCACGCCAAGCCCGGGCTGCTGCGCCTGTGCCGACCGTGCAGCGGCAATCACATGCCAGTCCTTGGGATCACTGAACTGCAGGCCCTGCTTGAACGCACTGACATCGCCCATGTCGGCTTGCGGAAAGGCCTGCTGCATGGCTCGCCACTGATCAGCAATTTCTTCGGGCGCAAGCTGCCACAGATGGGTGGTGGTGCGCCGCCATTCGTCGCCTATCGTGGCGCTCCATATGGGCGCATAGACCGCCTGCCTTGCCAGATCCAGCAACAGGGGCCGCAATACGCTCGAGACCAGCACACAGGTATCCAGCACCAGCTGTCCGGGCAACGGCGGGCCTGCCACCGGGGTGCTGCCGGATGGGGGCCGGATGTTCATGAGCGGTGCAGCGCCAGCATGACGCGGCGCGTGTGCAAAGGCTGGTCGATCAGGGTATCCAGGCGTTCACGCAGACGGCTGCGCCAGACATTGGCCACGTCGGCGTCATCAAAGGCGGGAGGCTCACCCTCAAAGCCATAACCCGTTTCCTGCAACAACATCCATTCAAATCGCCGCAGCGTTCCTGACAGGCTGGGCGCGTCGTCCTGCCTGGCCGAATGCTGACAAACTTGTGCCAGTTCGTTCAACGCGCGACAGTAGTGATCAAACAGGACGGGATGGGGATCTTCTCGGGGCAACAGGCGCAGAACCAGCTCGTTCAGATACCAGGCTGACATCCAGCTGCGCCCGGTCAGTGGCACAATGCCCGCCGTCTCGGCACGCCGCAGTATCTTGAGTTCGCTGGCACCGCTCCAGCTCAGGTGCAGGGGTTGAAACGCGCCGAGAATCGGTCGCAGCTGGGAATGCGGGCGCTTGGCCCCCTTGGCCACCAGGCCCATCAGACCATGATCACGCGTAAAGCATTGAACAACCAGAGAGGTTTCGCGCCAGGCGCTGGCATGCAGCAAATAGGCCCGGGCATCGTTGACACGCTGAACGCGTCTACTCATATCCGAGTTCTCTGAGCAGACCCTCGTGTTGTGACCATCCTTTGCGAACCTTGATGTAGACATTCAGGAACACGGGCTTGTCGACCAGCTTGACGATGTCCTGGCGTGCCTCGGTGGCAATACGCTTCATGTGCTGCCCCTGTGCCCCCAGCAGAATGGGCCGATGGCTGTCGCGTTCGACCAGCACGCAGGCGGCAATCTGGACACCCCGGTCGGACTCGTCCCATTTCTCGATGAAGACGGTGCATCCGTAGGGGAGTTCGTCGCCCACAAACCGGAAGATCTTTTCCCGGATGATTTCTGCCGCCAGAAACCGCACCGGGCGGTCCGTCAGGGCATCGGCTTCAAACAGATGCTCGCCAGCCGGCAGACGGCTCGCAATTTCGTTGAGCAAGTGATCGGTCTGGGTTCCACGCCAGGCGCTGATCGGCACCACCGCCTCGTAGGCAAAGGCTTCCATGCGCTCGCTGACATAAGGCAGCAGCTGGTCTTTGTCGGGCATGCGATCAATCTTGTTGGGCACCAGGATGACCGGACAGGAATGTGGCAGCAGGGGCAGGAGGTTTTCGTCAGCGGCGGTCCATTTGCCGGCTTCGGTCACGTGCAGCACGACATCGACCTCGGACAGGGTCTGGCGCACCACGCGATTCATCATGCGGTTCATGGTGCCCCCGTGCTGGGTCTGGAAGCCGGGCGTATCAACAAACACGAACTGTTGGTGCTCGCGCGTGAGCACCCCGTGAATCCGGTGCCGGGTGGTTTGGGCGCGCCTTGAAACAATGGAAATCTTGCTGCCGATCAACATGTTGACCAGCGTTGACTTGCCCACGTTGGGGCGGCCAATGACAGCGATGAAACCACAGACGGGGGTTTGGGTGTCAGTCATTCGGACTCCTGTGACATGGCCGCAGATGCCCTGGGCGGCTTGCCCTTGCGGTGCCGACGGGATGACGCCTGGCGCCGCTCCGGGCCGGGTGTCGTGGCCGGGGGGTGCTCGCGTTCGATGATGACCAGCGCCTGCGCAGCGGCACCTTGCTCGGCCTCGCGCCGGCTGGTGCCCGATGCCTGGGCTGCAATGCCGAGTTCGCGCACTTCGCAGACCACATCAAAACGCTGGTCGTGTGCAGCACCATGGGTATCCACGACATCGTACTGCGGCAGCTCCAGGCGCAGTGCCTGGACGCGTTCTTGCAATAATGTCTTGGGATCTTTACCTAGTGTATGGGAATCGAGATCAGCCAGCATGGGCTGATACAGACGGGAAATGACATGGCGGGCTGCTTCGAAGCCGCCATCCAGATAGACCGCCCCGAACAGGGCTTCAAGGGTGTCGGCCAGGATGGACGGCCGGTTGAATCCGCCGCTCTTGCGTTCGCCCTCGCCCAGTCTGAGGTAGCGGGACAGGGAAAGGTGCGCAGCCAGGCTGGCCAGTGCCGACTGCCGGACCAGGTTTGCCCGCAAGCGCGAAAGATCCCCTTCGTTCATGTCGGGAAACCGATAATGCAGCAGCGCCGCCACCACGAAGTTCAGTACGGAATCACCAAGGAACTCGAGCCGCTCGTTGTGATCGCTACTGTGGCTGCGATGGGTCAGTGCCCGCTGCAACAGCCCGGCGTTCTCGAACGTGTAATCAAGTGCTTGTGCAAGTGACGCCAACTGAGCCATTATTGGAAACGTCCTATTCGGCTGGGATGGGAAAAGTTCATCCAGATGAAAAACGCCCGCCCCACGATGTGTTCATCTGCCACAAAGCCCCAGTAACGGCTGTCCAGACTGTTGTCGCGGTTGTCTCCCATCATGAAGTAATGCCCTTCGGGAACCTTGCAGCGCACGCCGGCGCGGCTGTAATCGCAGTGATCCCGCAAGGGATAGTCGGAAATGGGAACCAGACGTTGCGGGGCACGCCTGTCGAGCAGGATGTTATGTCGGGTAGCACCCAGCTTTTCATCAAACTGGGCAATGTAATCGCCACGGTCGGGCTCGAAGAAGTCGCCCACGCGAGTTTGTTCGACAGGCTCATCGTTGATGGACAGTTGCTTGTCATGATAACTGACGATGTCGCCCGGCACACCCACGACCCGCTTGATGTAGTCAATGGAGGGGTCCACCGGATAGCGGAACACCACGACGTCTCCGCGCCGGGGGTCGCCCAGCGGCACGATCTTGGCGTCAATGACGGGCAGGCGGATGCCATACTGATATTTGTTGACGAGAATGAGATCGCCATTCTGGAGGGTGGGCAGCATGGAACCCGACGGAATGCGAAACGGCTCGACAATGAACGAACGCAGCACGAAGACAAACAGGATCACCGGGAAGAAACTGGCGCCATACTCTACCCACCACGGGGCACGGTTGGCGCGATCATAGGCCTCCTGGCGGATTCTGGCTGCCCGGCCCGGCTCCATGCCGCGCACGGCCGGACTGGTGGCTGCCATGGCCTGCACGGCACGGGCACGCCGGCGCGTCCGGAGGTAGAAAAAGTCAACCAGCCAGATGCTGCCCGACAACACCAGCAAGACAAACAAGATGAGAGCGAAATCCCAGTTCATGATGGGTAACCTGTGTTGTTATTGACCGCGGGCTTCAACCGTCTTCGACCTGCAAGACGGCCAGGAAGGCTTCCTGGGGTATTTCTACATTACCCACCTGTTTCATGCGTTTCTTTCCGGCCTTCTGCTTTTCCAGCAGCTTGCGCTTGCGCGAGACGTCCCCACCGTAGCATTTTGCCAGCACGTTCTTGCGCAAGGCCTTGACGTTCTCGCGGGCAATGATTTCGGCGCCAATGGCGGCCTGGATCGCAATGTCGAACATTTGGCGCGGAACCAGGGTACGCATCTTGGAGGCGACCTCGCGGCCGCGATGACGGGCCGTGGAGCGGTGGGTGATCATGGAGAGCGCATCCACGCGTTCTCCGTTGATGAGCAGATCGACCTTGACGACATCAGCCGGCTCGTAGGCCTTGAACTCGTAATCCATGGATGCGTAACCCCGCGACACTGACTTCATGCGGTCGAAAAAGTCCAGGACAATTTCGGCCAGCGGCATATCGTACACCAGACTGACCTGACGGCCATGGTAGGTCATGTTGGTCTGCACCCCCCGTCTCTGGACGCACAGGGTCATGATGGCGCCCACGTAATCCTGCGGCATGAACAGCGTGACGGTGACCATGGGCTCGAGAATGGTTTCAATGTCAATGACTGGCGGCATCTGCGACGGGCTGTCTACCTGAATCTGTTCGCCGTCTTTCTTGATGACTTCGTACACCACCGATGGCGCGGTGGTGATGATGTCCATGCCGAACTCGCGATCCAGGCGCTCTTGCACGATTTCCATGTGCAGCAGACCCAGGAAACCACAGCGAAAGCCAAAGCCCAACGCCTCGGAGACCTCGGGTTCGAACAGCAGGGAGGCATCATTGAGCTTGAGCTTTTCCAGTGAGTCGCGCAGCTGATCGTATTCGCTGTTCTCGACCGGATACAGCCCGGCAAACACTTGCGGCTTGATTTCCTTGAAACCCGGCAGGGGCGCCTCGGCAGGCTGACCGGACAGCGTGATGGTGTCGCCTACCTTGGCCGCCTCGATGTCCTTGATGCCGGCAATCACAAAACCGACCTGTCCGGCGGAAAGCTCGGAACAGGGTTCGGGCTTGGGGGTAAAGATGCCCAGCTCTTCGCACAAATGGGAAGCATTGGTCGCCATGAAGGTGATCTTGTCGCGCGGACGCAGGCGGCCATTGACAATGCGCACCAGCATGACCACCCCCACGTAGTTGTCAAACCAGGAATCAATGACCAGGGCCTGCAGCGGGGCATCGGCATTTCCGGTGGGCGACGGCACCTTGGCCACGATGGCCTCCAGGATCTCGTCAATGCCCATGCCGCTCTTGGCACTGGCCAGAATGGCTTCGGAGGCATCAATGCCAATGACGTCTTCGACCTCCTGGCGGGCGCTGTCGGGATCCGCCGAGGGCAGATCCATTTTATTCAGTACCGGAATGACCTCGACATCCTGGTCAATGGCAGTGTAGCAGGTGGCAACCGTCTGGGCTTCGACACCCTGGGACGCATCCACAACCAGCAAGGCACCCTCGCAGGCAGACAGCGAGCGGCTGACCTCGTAGGAGAAATCCACGTGCCCGGGGGTATCGATGAGATTCAGGGCATAGGTGTTGCCATCTTTGGCCTGATAAGACAGGGAGGCCGTCTGGGCCTTGATGGTAATGCCACGCTCGCGCTCGAGATCCATGGAATCCAGCACCTGTGTGGACATTTCACGGTCTTCCAGCCCCCCACAGCGATGAATCAGCCGGTCGGCCAAGGTTGATTTGCCATGATCGATATGGGCAATAATGGAAAAATTACGAATATGTTCCATAAACAAGAAAGTACTGGATACCTGCAGGGCGGCACGCCGCAAACGTGTTTGATCAAAAGCTACCCATTATAGTCCGGCATCGCGTGCATTCAGGCGAGCGGTGCGATCGGGGCGGCAACACAACATAAAACAGCAACTGTATGGTGCGACATCGGCATCAGTCATACAATCTGTCAATCTACACACTATTTATTACTTTGATGACAAGGGTTTAATTATGCACGCCTCTGCCCACCGCATTGATGAGCATGCCAATCTGGCCGGCACCAACCAGTTCGAAATGCTGCTGTTCCGGCTGGATGCCCACCTTGAAAGCAGCGCCACCGAGCTGTATGGTATCAATGTCTTCAAGGTACGCGAGATTGTCACTTCGCCGCCCATTACCCCCATTGCCGGCAGCAACCCGCATTCCCTGGGCGTCGTTCAACTGCGCGACCAGGTCATCCCCGTCTACGATTTACCAGGCATTGTGGCTCAGCCGCTGCCCGAACCCGCACCCCTGATGATCATCACCGAGTTTGCAGGCTCAACACAGGCCTTTACGGTAGCGTCCGTGGACGACATTGTCCGACTCGACTGGAACCAGGTGATATCGGCAGAGGCCAGTGGCACGCGCAACAGCCTGATTACCAGCGTGGCCCGGCTGGACTCGGAAGGCGAACAGCTGGCCCAGGTACTGGATGTCGAAGCCATCTTGCAGATGGTCACGCCAGAAGAAAAACAGCCGAGCGTCAAGCCCGGCAACATCAATCGGGTCCAGCTGCCGGCCAATACCATGGTGCTGGCGGCCGACGATTCTTTCGTAGCCCGGGCCCTCATGGGAGAAACCCTGGAAGCCATGGGCGTCCCGTTCGAGATGGTCAGCTCGGGCAAGGAGGCCTGGGACCGCCTTGTGGCGCTGGAAACCGCTGCCCGAGCTAACGATGGAACCATACAGGACAAGATTGCCCTGGTCCTGACTGACCTGGAAATGCCCGAGCTGGATGGCTTTGCCCTGACCCGCAACATCAAGCAAGATGCCCGGTTCAAGGCGCTGCCCGTGGTCATTCATTCGTCGTTATCAGGCGCAGCCACTGAAAACCATGCGGCAAGTGTCGGGGCTGACGGCTATGTCACCAAGTTTTCAGCCGATCAGCTGGCCAGTACCATTCAGCGTGTACTGGCCGCTGCCAACCCCTGACACCTTCTGCCAATTTACTCCTTGGGCGTCAATGCCACCCACTGCGACTGGTTATCGCGCATGACCAGCACGGCAGCCGGGCGTGAGCGATCCAGATCGGCCACCACCTTGCTGTACTGATCCGGGTTGACGATGTCGTGGTCATTGACCATCAGGATGATGTCGCCCCGCTGCAGGCCCGCTGCCGAAGCTGGCGCCTCAACCTCGCGAACCACGACACCCCCGCTGATGCCCAGTTTTTCAGCCGTGTCTTTCGATACTGCCTTGACTGTCAGCCCCAGTACATCGACCGGTGTGCTGTCCTGGTCCTCGGACTGGCTATCAGCCTGATCCGCATCTTCGGAGGGCATTTCACCCACCTTGACCTTGAGTGAGACCTCTTTGCCCTTGCGCCATACCTTGAGGCCAGCGCGCTTGCCGGGCTTGGTATTGCCCACAATGCGCGGCAGGTCTGTCATGTGTTTGATCTCGGTGCCATTGAAGTCAATGATGACATCACCCGAACGAACACCCGCCTGATGCGCGGGGCTGTCGGGCTCAACCTTGCTGACCAGCGCCCCTTGGGTTTCCTTCATGCCGAGCGCCTCGGCCACCTCGTCGGAAACCGGGCTGATCTGCACGCCGATACGGCCTCGTGTCACTTTGCCCGATGCCTTGAGCTGATCAACCACGTTCATGGCTTCATCAATGGGAATGGCCAGGGAAATGCCCATATAGCCCCCGCTTTGCGAGACAATCTGCGAGTTGACCCCCACGACTTCGCCCTGCAGGTTGATCAGCGGACCGCCGGAGTTACCCGGGTTGCCGGGCACGTCGGTCTGGATGAACGGCAGGTAGTCGCCGGCGTCCCGATTGATGGCGCTGACAATGCCGGAGGTCACGGTAGAGTCCAGCCCGAACGGCGAACCGATGGCCAGCACCCACTGCCCTTTCTTGAGCGAGGTGGAGTCACCGATTTCCAGTGGCTCCAGATCCTTGGCGTCAATCTTGATCAGAGCGATGTCGGTGCGTGAATCCGTGCCGATGATCTCGGCCTTGTATTCCTTGCCGGAAGTCAGGGTAACGAAGATGCCATTGGACCGGGCCACAACATGATTGTTGGTCAGGATGTAGCCGTCTTCACTGATGATGAAGCCGGAACCCACCCCGCGCGGCACGGTGCGCTCTTTTTCGGTTGGGGCGTCACGGTCTTCATGCCCCGGGATGTTGGGCATGAAGTCCGGGCCAAAAAACCACCGGAACATTTCGTAGGGGTCGTTGCGGGAACCCGGCGTGCGGACCCGGACGGCCTCGGTAGTACGGATGTTGACAACCGACCCTTCGGTGCGTTCAACCACTTCGGTGAAATCGGGCAATGCCGCAGATTCGGACGCGGCCTGAACCGGGGTGGGGCTGGATACGCCACCAAGCACCAGCACCAGGCTGGCAGAGACTGCCCCAATCGTGTGTCTGAGCCCAACGGCTGGTTTAGACAAACTAAACATAGCGTTACTCCTTGGTTTGATTTTGATTGACCCTGCTGCCTACTGCGCCAGAGGGATGTATTCGATGCGCTCTGCCAGGTCGCGCAGGGTGTCGCCGGGCACCTGGCCAAGCACGGTAAGCCAGTGATCAGCCACGCGGCGCCGGAAGATGTTAAACGGCCCCTTGTGGATACCCCCCTGCGAGGAAACAGAATGCCGTTTGTCGTTGAACGGCTCGATAAAGACAGAAATGGCAGCCAGACCATCGGACAGGACAAGCTGATGCACCCGGTCGTCAAGACGCAAAGGACGGGACACCTGCATCATGACATCAAAGCCCGGTGGCCGGGGGATGCGCCAGCCCTTTTCGTTGAGATCGACTTCCACCATGGGGGTTTCCGTTTCTGTCCATTCCTGGGTGTCCCAACTGGGTGATACGGGCTCTTTGGCGGCCTCTTCACCCATGGTCAAACTGACAAAGGCAACCTGGTCAACCACATCCTGACGGGCGGTCACGGTTTGCGTCTTGAGCAGAAGATAGGTATCGGTATCGACGCACAACACGTAACCGTAACGATAGGGATCCTGGGGCACCAGAACCAGCACGGTGCAATCCCGCCCGGCTACCCTTTCGGTGTCGGGCAGCTGTACCAGCTGATAATAATTCAGCAGGTGGGCGGTATCGGGCTTTTGCAGCAGGCCGGGGAATCGCCCGCCCCGCCGCTCTTCGTGGATGACGAGTTGGTGATCGGGGTACAGGCTCTGGATGTCGTCATTATGACGAATGAGCTCGTGCGGCGTACCGTCGAGCATCTCGACACGTTCGCGTTCGCCCGTGCCATCAACCCGATGCACCACGCGCGATGATTTCAGCACCACGCCCTGCTGATAAGTGTACACCCCGGCATAATCCAGTTCTTGCGCCGCACGCTGGATGTTGAGCAGGAGTTCAGTGTGTTTCGCATCGGCCTGCCCGGTATCGGACACGGCGGTCTCGGCGGCTGCCAGGGCCGGCGCCATCAGCATGCATGCGATCAATGCCAACAGACGATGCATCAGCGGGAGGCTCCGGCATAAGACGCCAGCTTGACCGGGATGGTACCGGCGAGATTCTGGTGGGCATCCATGTATTCGTGCAGGTCTTCGGTGGTTTCGGCGTCGGTGGAAACCGCCAGTTGCTGCCCGCCTGGTGCGGCTTCGGGTGTTGTCGAGGCGGAATCAGGAAGATAAAGCATGACCACCCATGCCACGCTGGCAGCCACGGCAGCCGCCGCCACGCCCGAGGCACCACGACGCAGTCGGCCCAATCCGCGACGGCTTGGCGCCACCACGACAGGTTCGTCGTCGATGGCACGGGATACCCGGGCATAGAAGAGGTCGTCGGGCTGAATGGCGAGGTCTTCGCTTCTGAGGACATCTCCAATGAGGTGGTAGGTATCCCAGAGTTGTCGGCCATAAGGAGTATCCAGCTCCTCGGCACGTACCGTTTCTTCGCCATCCACCCAGGCGGAGACAGCCGCCTCCCAGTGGGGGTGATCAGAATCGTGGTCAGAACATGAGGCTAAAGACATAAAGGGCTCCGGGCAACATCAGGGCTCGGTCTCGAGAACGGGACGCAGTTTTTTGGCAATGGCTTCTCTTGCACGAAAGATCCGGGACCGCACCGTGCCGATGGGGCACTGCATGGTCTGGGCAATGTCGTCGTAACTCATGCCCTCGACCTCGCGGAGCAAGATGGCCGTGCGGAGATCGTCGGGCAGTTCCTGCATGGCCTGATTGATGGTGACAGCCACTTGCCGGCTTGCCAACAGTGCTTCAGGCGTATTGATATCTGTTAGGTAATCAATTTGATCAAAAGTTTCACCGTCTTCGCCCTGGACGGGATCAACAGTTTGCGGGCGACGGCTCAGGGCCACATGCCAGTTGCGGGCCGTATTGATGGCAATGCGGTAGAGCCACGTATAGAAAGCGCTGTCGCCACGAAAATCGGGCAGGGCCCGATAGGCCTTGATAAAGGTTTCCTGGGCAATGTCTTCGATATCGGAAGGGTTGCGCACCATGCGGGCCAGCAGGCGCATGATGCGTCGCTGATACTTGAGCACCAGCAGGTCAAAGGCCCGCTTGTCGCCCCGCTGTACACGGGCGATCAGCTGGGCGTCGACTTCACGATTGCCGGGCTTCATGATGGCACCCTGGTGGCCGCGGGGGCCGCCAGGGCGAGATCCCGACAGACCCACAGACACAGATGACGCCAGGCTGGCCGGGACAAACCGCAGCGCCAGATCGTGACGTGATGTGAAGCTGGTGTGTCCGTCACCGCAAACGTGATGGTCAGCCAAGCGGCTGTTTGCCACACATGGCGAACATGAGCCCGAGTAAAGTCTGTCTGATTGCTGTGGCCGCCCCCGCCCCCCAACTGCCAGCCGGCAGTGCCGTGGCGATGGAGCTTGCGCCACGCCCAGCCTTGCACAAATGAGGGCCGATAGCACGCTGCACCGGACTGCGCCGGCATGCGAAGCCATGACCAGACACGCCAGGATGTCGGGATGCTGGCCATGGCAGACGGCTTTGCTACACCTTCCGGACGATCATGGAACCGTTGGTTCCACCGAACCCGAAAGAGTTGGACAGGGCAACATCAATGCGCAGATCACGGGCCTCGCCGGCGCAGTAATCCAGGTCGCATTGGGGGTCTTGATTGAAGATATTGATGGTGGGCGGCGACACCTGGTTGTAAACGGCCAAGGTCGTGAACACCGCTTCAATTCCCCCGGCCGCGCCCAGCAGGTGACCCGTCATGGATTTGGTGGAATTGACGACCAGCTGGCGGGCGTCTTCGCCAAATGCCAGCTTGAGCGCTTCGGTTTCATTGATGTCACCCAGCGGCGTGGAAGTGCCGTGCGCGTTGACGTAAGTGACTTCGTCGGTGTTGACGCCCCCATTGCGCATGGCATTGACCATGCCGCGCCGCGGACCGTCGCGGTCGGGCTGGGTAATGTGGTGGGCGTCGGAGCTCATGCCGTAGCCGCCAAATTCGCCATAGATGCGGGCGCCCCGACGGCGGGCGTGCTCGTACTCTTCGAGCACCATGACGCCGGCGCCTTCGCCCAGGACGAAGCCGTCGCGATC
>Ga0079226_10002485_pt1 | contig 14248 bp, 11 predicted proteins | sample Poulit2014_FD_76345 | JGI IMG/M metagenome (GOLD analysis project Ga0079226, IMG submission 76345) | Agricultural soil microbial communities from Georgia to study Nitrogen management - Poultry litter 2014 | ecosystem: Environmental > Terrestrial > Soil > Agricultural land | place: USA: Georgia... | reverse complement strand
TCTTGGATAGGTCTTAAAATTTCAACCAGAATCTGCTTCGCTTTCCGCGGGCAACGCCTCAGCTTCTTAAAGAAGTTTTAAAAACTTCTTTAAGTGATCTTCGGCTGTTGCTTTTCCCGCAGGCGTCTACGTACATTCCTTCCGCTTTACTTAACTATCGTTCGTGTTTCAATTTTCCTTTTTCGTTTTGTCCCAGCCCCTTTAACAATTATTCGGTTAATGTTTTTTGATCGATTTCCTTTTGGATCATTGTAATAAACTGATTGAAGTCAATAGTTTCTGTTGCTTTCTCCCCATATCTTCTAACATTAACAGTTTGAGCTTCCATTTCTTTATCTCCGAGTACGATAGCAAACGGTACTTTCTTTGTTTGTGCTTCGCGGATTTTATAGCCAACTTTTTCATCACGGTCATCAACCTCAACACGGATACCTTCGCGTCTTAATTGATCAGCAACATCATGGGCATAATCTGCATGGGCTTGCAACGAGACCGGAATAACTTGGACTTGAACAGGGGCTAGCCATGTTGGGAAGGCACCTTTATATTCTTCAATTAAAAAGGCGACAAATCGCTCCATCGTTGAGACGACCCCGCGATGAATAACAACTGGACGATGATGAGAGCCATCTTCACCAATGTATGTTAAATCAAATCGCTCAGGTAGCTGATAATCAAGTTGGACTGTTGATAATGTTTCATCATGGCCAAGTGCTGTTTGTACTTGCACGTCTAATTTCGGTCCATAAAAAGCAGCTTCTCCAATAGCTTCTACATAATCTAAATTCATCTCATCCATTGTTTCTCTAAGCATTGACTCAGCTTGTTCCCACATCTCATCATTATCGATATATTTTTCTTTATCTTCAGGATCACGATATGATAAACGGAAATAGTAATCTTCAATTCCGAAATCTTCATAAACCTTTTGAATCAATTCGACTACACGGATGAACTCATCTTTCAATTGATCAGGACGTGCAAAGATATGTGCATCGTTAAGTGTCATCCCACGAACGCGTTGTAATCCAGCGAGTGCTCCAGACATTTCATATCGGTGCATCAGACCAAGTTCTGCGATTCGAATAGGTAAGTGACGATAACTATGCAACTGGTTTTTGTATATCATCATATGGTGTGGACAATTCATCGGTCGTAATATTAAATCTTCATTATCCATTTCCATTAACGGGAACATATCTTCATTATAATGATCTAAATGACCACTCGTCTTATAAAGCTCTGAACTGCCGAGAACAGGCGTATACACGTGATCATATCCTAATCTCTCTTCTAAATCGACAATGTACCGTTCAATAATACGGCGAATTGTTGCTCCTTTTGGCAACCATACCGGAAGACCTTGACCGACCTTTTGATTAATTGTAAATAGTTCAAGTTCCTTCCCTAACTTTCGATGGTCACGCTCTTTGCGTTCTTCTAAAAGATGCAAATAATCTTCGAGATCTTTTTGTTTTTCAAATGCAGTTCCATATACACGTTGCAACTGTTTATTACTACTGTCGCCTCTCCAGTAAGCACCAGATATACTGAGTAATTTAAAAACTTTAATTTTACTCGTCGACGGAACATGGACACCGCGACATAAGTCAAAAAATTCACCTTGTTTATAAATAGTAATTGGTTCATCTTCTGGAATGTCGTCAATTAATTCAATCTTTAATTCATCACCAATATCTTGAAACATCTTTTTTGCTTCTTCTCTAGACACTTCAATCCGGCTTACTTCTAAATTTGCATCAATAATTCGTTGCATCTCTTTTTCGATTTTAGGTAAGTCATCAGGTGTTAATGGATGATCCATATCAATATCATAATAAAACCCTTCATCGATAACCGGTCCAACACCAAATTGAACGTCGTCATATAAGCGACTGACTGCTTGAGCAAATATATGAGCCGTGGAGTGTCGCATAATATCAATGCCTTCCTCGTCTCTATACGTAATTATTTCGAGTTGTCCACCTTGTTGAAGTGGTCGTTTTAAATCAATGAATTCTCCATCAATTTTTATAGCTAAAGCATCTCTTCTTAAGCCCGGAGAAATTGAACCCGCAATATCTTCTCCGGTCGTCCCTTGGGGATATTCCTTTTTTGCTCCATCAGGAAAAATAATGTTTATTTGTGTCATTTGTTTACTTCACTCCTTATTAACATAAAAAAAGCTCGTCCCTCTGCTTCATAGCAAAGGGACGAGTATTGTTCGTGGTTCCACCCTAATTCCCGTTAAAATATAATACATACCAACGGCTTCATTCATCGGTAACGTCGATGTTACGCTACAACTTACTTAAATGTTCAGTAGTAGAGTTCAGAGGTGGTTATTATTTGATGTATTGGGGAAGTTTTCAGCCTTTGACTTCCGTCTCTGTCAATACAGTGACAAATAATCATGTCCTCATCAATACTTTTACGAGCTTATGATTAGTTAAAAAACATTATAACTATCATTTACGACATTATCAAGTGATATACTTACTTTTTTTTATAATAACGAAATGGAAAATGACGGATTGACTTATAATTAACTCTTTCTTGAAAAATATTAATGATCGTTAATGTTTTCGGCTCAGATGGGTCGTCACCATATATTTTAATTGTTTTTGGAGCTAAAGCAACTAAAGGTGCTAAGTTCCATTCATCAATATCAAGCCCAACCATATATAAAGGTTCTTTTTGCATAATTTTACGTAGCTCCATTTTAGAAAACTGTTGCCCATTCGGCTTATAAAATGCAAAATTTTCCCCTTGTAAAATATAAATTTTCTCGAATCTCGCCTTCTGTTTTCCGATATATTCCCTTAACATATTAACAAATGTTTGATGATCTTCTTCACGCTTAAATTCATCAATCGCTAATCCTACATAGTGAATTAATTCATCCTTAAATGGTGTTAATCGAAATTTAACAATTGAATCATAATGAAATGAATTTGCCTGTCGTAAATGTTCTATAAAAATACGTTTTAATATATGATGTGGATTTCGATGTTGGCGAACATGAATACTATCGTGATCATCACCCGTAATAATCCAATGAGACAACTCTAAAATACGATCAATCTCATCGACATTTTTATAGTAATATTTACTTTTAATAATGTGTTCAATTGTCTTCGCTAAACGATACGTATTAAATACATCAACCATAGATTGTCCGATCATTTCTATAGTTTTGTCGTCATTAAGTAATGTTTGATTAAATTGTAATTGATTCCCCCATTCTTCGTTAGTTTTCCAATGTAATTCAATGTGTTTATGATATTTAAATAAATACTCACAAAAACTGCTTGCTTCCTTATCACACGTAAAATACAATTCCAGCAAATCAACATCACCCTCACCCAAAACCAAACTGTTACATTATATGGACGAATCCAGTAAAAAATGTATAAACCGATTAAACTACTAAACATTTGGGTAAGATAGATGTAAACTATTGCCATCTCATGAAGTTTTTTACAGCAATTTCTAAATAAAAAAATAACGGATTAACAAGAGCAATGGTCATGTTAATCCGTTATTATTGGCGACGGTTTTTTCCAAACACCGGAACCTCAATGCTTACTTGTCTAATACGTTCCATAATACGACCCGCTTTTAACTTCTCAATGTCACCACGAGTTGATGTCGCCAGTTGTTCCTCGAGCTGTTCCATCGTATAGTTTGATGTAAAAAAGACGGGTAGTCTTTCAGTCATACGATATTGTAATATTGATCCTAATATTTCATCACGAAACCAAGATGAGAGCGACTCAGCTCCAATATCATCTAACATTAGTACATCTGATTCTTTAAACGCATCTACCTTTTCATTAATCGAATTATCCTGAATAGAATTTTTTATGTCACGAACAAATTCTGGCATATAAATAAGCATTGAAGATAAATCATATTCCTTTAACTTATTTGCTAATGCCCCTAGTAAATATGTTTTTCCAACACCGAATGGTCCTGTGAAGTATATTCCTTTTGAAGGGGTTCCATGATCAAGTTCCTCAATAAAATAATTTAACTGACGTATAGCCTGAACTCTTGATGGATCAGGGTCTATATTATCATATGTTGCTTCTAGTATTTCCTTTGGTACATATAGACTTTCAATTAATTGTTGTTGTTCCTTTTGTTTTTCTGCAACTAATAATCGTTTGCACTTAATATATGATAAATGAATTGTATCTTCATCAACATTTAAAGTAGGAGTATATCCTTTTAATATATTTGGGCAACGATCAAGTGATTGACAATCTGAACAATGTTTTGACTGTGTTTTATATTCATAAAGTGTATTTAAATTTTTTTCAATTACACGTTGAGTTAATTGTGGATGCTCATTGATCAATTGTTTAATTGTTGAATCAGATAATACTTCATGCTTTAATTTCGTGAAATTTGCTTGGAAGTTTTCATTTGATTGTAACCATTTTTTTAGCGAGTCATGAACTGGTTTCATATGAATCATCCTTGTACATCTTTATTTTTACTTGAGTGTTTACTTAAAAGTGCCATGACTTCTTCTTTAGCTTTGTCTTCATCTACCGCTTGTAAGTCTGGTTGAGCTGGCGCGGATTTTTTTCGTTGTTTTTGACGTTCATTAAACCATTCTGGTATAACTTCTTTTGACACTCGTTGACGTGATTGTTTTCTTGACGTCCAATGACGTGCTTTTTCAATTTCCTTTTTGGCAAAAGCCATCGCATCCTTAGCTGTCGTTAACCGTGCTCTTGACCAATGTGTAGCAATCGTTTCTAAATACGGTTTGGATAATTTCATATTTGATTGAATTAACACATAATGAATAAGAACATTCATAACAGGCACAGTCAACCCGTGTTGTGTCATCACATCACTTATCATCTTTAGTTCGCGTTCTGAAGCTTGACGCCCCGTTGATAAGCTTTCTAGTAACTGCTTAGGTGACATCGTTTCAAATTCACGCATTAATTGTTCTTCTTTTGTTTTTGGTATCGACTCAGCTGGTTCAGTCGGTTGTTTTATGGATACATCTTGTTTAGGAATTAGACGGACAGGTGTCTTCTGCTCAGTTTTATATAAATCATGGCAAGCTGCCTTAAATTCATCAACATCTAGTATATTTTCATCTGTTAATGCCCATAAGATAGATTTTTCGATCTCATATGTTGCTAAATTATATAAGAACATCATATTAGATATTAATTTTTTGTTTTCTTTTGTCAAAACTTTATTAATAGGAATCATCCGCTGCTTTAACATAAGCTCAATCCAGGAGAAATCAACATCATCTACTGTTTTTTGCTCGTCTGTCCTTTCGTGCTGTTCTTTAGGCTTTTGTTTATCTTTTCCTAATGTTGGTTGAAAGGTTTCAAAAACCTCATGAAATGAAGCAGTAACATCTGTATGAGCTTGAGTCTCTTCTGTGGCTTTAATAAAGAAAGTTTTTAAAGCCTTGAACTTTACATCACCTATATGATGATATAGAAGCTCACTTAGCATAGCATCTTGTAAAAAAGTAACGGGTGAAAAAGGACTTTGTAAAGCATATGTATAAGTTTTTAAATCACTTTCTTCATATTCAAATGTTTTTAATAGACCGATAGCTTCTAATTTTAAACGAGCTTTATAAATATCATCTAACGGACTGTTTAAGTAATTCATCAACGTATGATGCGTTTGAACAGTATGTTCGCGTTGAAGATGGAAGTCATTTAAAAGGGTATGATATAACATAATGGCTTGCATGCCGACAAGTGGTTGATATAAATGTGATAGTGATATATTATAATCGACTGATAAATCTCCATCCAATCGAACATAATATCCTTCGACAGGCAATAATTTACCAATAAATTTCATCATTCGTACCCCTTTACGTTATCCTCACTATTACTTAGTTTCGTTATTATTATCAGCATCAATAAGTTCCTTCAATTCATTTAAAAATACACTTATATCTTTAAATTGACGATATACAGATGCAAAACGAACATAAGCGACTTCATCAACATCCGAAAGTCGTTCCATAACCATTTCACCAATATCTTTACTATCAACTTCAGACAAGCCTATATTACGAATTTCTTTTTCAACGCTTAATGCGATTTCTTCAATCTTACTAAGTGGAACTGGGCGTTTTTCACACGCTTTAATTAAGCCACGAATCAATTTTTCTCGGCTATATTCCTGGCGCGTTCCATCCTTTTTCACGACAATTAATGGTAGCTCTTCGATTCGCTCGAATGTCGTAAAACGGAAACCACACCGATCACATTCACGTCGGCGACGGATCGCACATCCTTCTTCAATAGGTCTTGAATCAAGAACTTTTGTACTTTTATTGTGGCAGTTCGAACATTTCATTTAATCCAACCCCATTCGTGTTTTAAAAACATTACATACGTTGTCTATCGATATGGGAAATCGTTTATGGTATACATTCATAGGCAATCTATTCTATTATTATTTTAACACGTTTTTGTTTTTTGTCCTAATATAAAATTAATGGTTGCTTTGTTGTATCGTATCATTTATCACATACACATACAAAAAGCAACCATATAAATTGTTATTTTATGACATTTGTTCTTGCTTTAATAATTTACCAACATGTTTGGCTAAATCAACAACGCGTGTCGAATAGCCCCACTCATTATCATACCAAGCTAATACTTTTACTTTATTATCTTCCATGACGATTGTAGAAAGCCCATCAATAACTGCTGATGGTTCTGTTGTTGTATAGTCAATGGAAACAAGTGGTTCATCATTATATTCTACAATACCTTTCAAGTCGTTATTTGCGGCTTGTTTAAATGCATTATTTACTTCATCGACTGTGACATCTTCTTCAACATCAACAACTAAGTCAACAAGAGATACATTAGGTGTTGGAACTCTTAACGCCATACCGTGTAATTTACCATTTAAGTGAGGTAAAACTTCACCTAAAGCTTTGGCAGCTCCTGTCGATGTAGGTATGATCGACTGTGTACAACCACGTGCACGACGTAAATCTTTATGTGGATTGTCCAAGTTTAACTGATCATTCGTAAATGCATGAACAGTTGTCATGAGACCATTAACAATTTTAAAGTTATCATCTAATACTTTCACAACAGGTGCTAAACAGTTTGTTGTACAAGATGCGTTTGAGACAACGGAATCTTTTTCTGGATCATAGATGTCTTCATTAACACCCATCACAATTGTTTTATCTACACCTTCGCCTGGTGCAGTAATGACAACTTTTTTAGCGCCTGCTTTAAGGTGTAATCCTGCCCCATCTTTTGAATTAAAGGCTCCTGTTGCTTCAATCACTACATCTACATTTAATTCTTTCCAAGGAAGTTCTTCAGGATTACGTGAACTTACGAGTTTAACCTTTTTGCCATCGACTTCAAATCCATCTTCTACTGGTTTAATCTCCCCGTCAAATGTTCCATGCACACTGTCATATTTGACAAGATGTGCGAGTGTTTCTGGAGGATAACTGGCGTTAACGGCTACAACTTCTAATTGTTCATCTGTAATAGCTTGACGAAAAACCATTCGTCCAATTCGACCAAATCCATTGATTGCAATTCGAGTTTTACTCATTAATAGTCCTCCTAAATATGCTATACTCATCAAGTTAATATCATCATTAGTATAGCATAATTATTAAGAAATGTACTTATAATAATATATTACATATAATAGTCATATTTTAATTGTGGTGTTACTCTTTTTACAGTAAATAGTCGATCATATATGAAACATTTATACCTTGACAGACCAACTTGTAAGAATCTCTTTTAATTGAGCTGCTGTTTGTTTAATCGTTCCATTATTATCAATCGTCGCATCTGCTTGTTCTACCTTTTCTTTAAGAGGCAATTGCGAATTAATCCGTTGCTTCGCTTCTTGATCGGTCAACTTATCTCTGTCTATTAATCGTTTTAATTGAATATTTTCATCAACATAGACAACAATGATTTTGTCAACATAATGCATAAGTTTACTCTCAAATAATAATGGAATGTCTAAAACGACTGATGACTTTCCATCCCGTACATATTCATCACGTTGTTGTAACATTTTCTGGCGAATCGCAGGATGAACAATGTTATTAAGTTGCTGGCGTCGTTTATTATCCGCAAAAACAATCGATCCTAGCTTTTTCCGATCGAGTGTCCGATCAGGACGTACGATGTTAGAACCAAACTGAGCAATAATTTTCTCATATGCTTCTTCACCTGGCCGAACAACATCTCGTGCGATTTGATCAGCGTCTATAACTGGTATATTAAAGTCATTAAACATTGAGGAGACAGTGCTTTTACCACTCGCGATCCCACCTGTTAATCCAATAATAAGTGTCATGTGAAGTCTCCTTTTTGGCATGTATTACAGACGTGTGTTCCACGGCCACTCACCCTTATTTTGACGATCATATCACCACATTGTTCACATGGTTCATCCTCTTGTCCATAAACGAACAGTTCTTGTTGGAACATTCCCATGTCTCCTTGACTATTTACATAAGAACGAATCGTTGTACCACCTTGGGCAATTGCATCCTTCAATGTTTCCTTCGCATATACTTGAATGGCTTTTATTTCTTGATCTGAGAGTGTACTTGCGCGTCTTGTTGGATGAACACGTGCTTTATACAACGTTTCATCAACATAAATATTACCTAAACCGGCAACTATCGTTTGATCTAGTAGAACCGCCTTTATGGCCCTACGTGTTCGCTTAAGCCTTTTTGAAAAATAATCAAATGTAAACTGCTGATCAAATGGCTCAGGCCCTAGCTGATTTAATGGTTTGTTGTTAGTTTCTTCACCTTTTTTAAATACATGCATCGTTCCGAATTTGCGTACATCATTGTATCTAAGATCTTCACCATTTGAAAAGGTAAATATAATATGTGTATGTTTATCAAGTGATTCATCTTGTTGATGGACACTGTATTTTCCTTCCATTCGAAGATGTGACACTAAGACATAATCATCAAGTTCAAATAATAAAAACTTCCCTTGACGATTAATATTTCTAATCGTTTGGCCGACTAATAGCTTTTTAAACGTATGAACATCTGGCAACTTAACAATATTATCCCAATGAACCGTTACTTGATCTATTGTACGATCAATCACTAACGTTTTTAACGTTTGTCGAATCGTTTCTACTTCTGGTAATTCTGGCATGACTTTCTTATCCCCTTAATCCGCCTCAAACCAACTATCACCGTATGATATATCTACTTTTAAAGGCACGTCTAAATCTACGGTTGATTCCATAACTTGAGGCACAATCTCTTGTAATGTAGTTAACTCTTTATGTGGTGCCTCAATAATTAATTCGTCGCGCACTTGTAATAACATACGTGCTTGTAGGTTTTTTTCTTTTAATGTTTTGTGCAAATCAATCATAGCTTTTTTAATTATATCTGCTGCACTTCCCTGAATCGGTGTATTCATGGCCGTTCGTTCAGCAAAACTTCGCTGATTAAAGTTTCGACTTGAAATTTCTGGTAAGTATCTTCTCCGATTCATAAGTGTCGTCACATATCCATCTTGTTTTGCTTGTTGGACAATCTCATCCATATACGTTTTTACACCTGGATAACTTTCGAAATATCGGTCAATAAATTGTTTCGCTTCCTTCCGTGTAATGCCTAGGTTTTGTGAAAGTCCATAATCACTAATTCCATAAACAATTCCAAAATTTACTGCCTTTGCTTGTTCACGCATATCCGCAGTTACTTGTTCATGATCGACATGAAAAACATCTGCGGCAGTTTGCGTATGAATATCAACATCATGATTAAAGGCATCAATTAGTTTTTCATCGTTTGCAATATGTGCTAACACACGTAATTCAATTTGTGAATAGTCAGCTGCAAACATTAACCAATCTTGTTCACTTGGGACAAATGCCTGTCGAATCTTTCGCCCTTCTTCAAGTCGTATCGGTATATTTTGGAGATTTGGTTCAATCGAACTTAATCTTCCTGTTTGAGTCAATGCTTGGTTAAAACGTGTGTGAATCTTATTTGTGTCTTGATCAACGACTTTTAGTAAACCTTCAATGTAAGTCGACTGCAATTTCCCTAATTGACGGTAATGCAAAATATGCTCAATAATTTCGTGATCATCTTTTAATTTATCAAGGACATCTGCGGCAGTCGAATACCCTGTCTTTGTTTTTCGAATAACAGGCAGATTGAGCTTTTCAAATAATATAACTCCTAATTGTTTAGGAGAGTTTAAATTAAATGTTTCACCAGCTAAGTTAAAAACTTCCTGTTCAATGTCCGATAATCTCTTCTTAAGTTCCTCACCCATAGCTTCTAAACGGCCAACATCAACTCGAACACCTGTATGCTCCATTTCACCGAGAATGAGAGAGAGTGGCATTTCTAATTGCTCTAACAACTCTTGTTGGTCATTGTCAGCTAGTTGTTTTTCTATATCATTTATTACTTGATACAACAAATGTGTCTTACGAACGAGGTGGTCAGCTAGTTCTTCCTCATGAGGAACCTTCTTTTTAGCGCCTTTTCCATATACGTCTTCATCAAGTTTAATATTTGTTAGACCCATTCGATGGCCAATTGTTGGAATGTCATGATGGTTTTCTGATGGATTTAGTAAGTATGAAGCTAGTAATAAATCAAAGGTAATCCCACGAATGTGTATGCCTTGATTTAATAAAAGAACGAGCGTGCTTTTAGCATCAAATACTAACTTTTCTTTCGTAACATCCTCAGCCCATATTTTAAATGCAGTTGATTCGCGAGCTACATCTAGTGTTATAAAATAGTTTCCTGTGTCATTAACAATACTTAGCGCTTCAATTGAAGCCTGGTGATAATTTTCATCTAACGTTTCTAAGACAAGAGCATCTTTACCCGTAAATATATCAGCTGTCACTTCATCTAGCACGGTATATTCGATCTCTTGAAGTTCTTCTGACTCACCAGTGGTCGTTATTTTTAGACGATTAATGAGTGATTGAAATCCTAATTCTTGAAAGATCGTATAAACTTGTTCATCATCATAACCTTCATAAGTTAAATCATTTAATGAAATAGTAATGGGTGATTGACGATTAATCTCAACAAGCTGTTGACTCATGTAAGCTTCATCTTTATACGTTATTAAATTTTCTTTTAATTTCTTTCCACTAATATCGTCTAAATGTTCATAAACATTTTCTAACGTTTCATATTGTTTGATAAGTCGGGTTGCTGTTTTAATACCTACGCCAGGTACACCAGGTATATTGTCTGAGCTATCACCCATTAAGGCTTTAAGATCAATTACTTGATTTGGTAGAATCTCCATTTTTTCTTTTAAAAATGTTGGTGTATAAGAATCTACTTCACTAATTCCTTTACGAGTAACGTCAACTGTCACATGATCTGAAACAAGTTGAAGTAAATCTTGATCGCCTGATATTACTTTAACATCCCATTTATTTTTTTCACCTTCAGCAGATAACGTTCCGATAATATCGTCTGCTTCGTATTGTTCAAGTTCATAATGTGGTATATGAAAGGCATCTAATAATTCTTTAACTAAAGGAATTTGTTCGGATAATTCTGATGGTGTTTTTTGTCGACCAGCCTTATATTCTTTATACGTGTCATGACGAAATGTCGTTTTTCCTGCATCAAATGCCACGAGCATATGAGTTGGCTTTTCTTCTTCCAATATTCTCATTAACATCGTCGTAAATCCATAAACGGCATTTGTATATACCCCTTTATCATTGTTCAGTAAAGGGAGAGCGAAAAACGCCCGGTAAATTATGCTATTTCCATCAATTAACACTAATTTTTTTGACATAGGTGCCTCCTCAAATTAAGGTACTTAGGATCATTCACATAAGCTACAATTTATTTTATCATTAATATCGTACAAATAAAAACAGACAGTTTTCTCAATACTAAGCCTGCCCATAATATCAATCTTGTTAGAATCATTGTTCTTTAGGAAGATAAACATAAAATGTTGTTCCTTTTTCAAGTTCACTTTCAACTGAAATTCTTCCTTTATGTGCCTCAACAATATGCTTAACAATCGCAAGTCCTAACCCAGTCCCACCTGTATTTCTACTCCGATCTTTATCAACACGGTAAAACCGCTCGAAAATTCGTGGTAAATCTTTTTCATTAATTCCTATGCCCGTATCTTGAACGATCATTTGAATATCATCGTCCAGTTCCTTGATAACTAAGGAGATCTGGCCATGTTCAGACGTATAACTAATGGCATTTGCTAATAAATTAATCAACACTTGTTTAATCTTCTCACTATCAGCAGTTAACATCACTTGTTCTTCCATCTGTACGTGTAAAGATACATTTGCTTGTTGTGCACGTTGCTTAATCATCGGAATGACATCATCTAAGATAGTTGATAAATTAATCTTTGATAAATTAAGTTGAAATTCATCTTTTTCAAGCTTGGACAATGTTAATAAATCTTCAATAAGAAATTGGATTCGTTTACTTTCCTCATATATAATGTCTAAGAAATGATTTTTTTCTCGTTCATTATTTATATCCCCGTCTAATAACGTTTCGGCAAAGCCTTTAATAGATGTAATCGGGGTTTTTAATTCATGGGAAACATTTGCTACAAAGTCTTTCCGCATAACTTCTAGTTTTTTAAGTTCAGTAATATCATAAAAGACGAGTACTGCACCTTTTAAGAGATTGCGTTCATTAAATATCGGGGCACCAACAATTTCAATATAACGCTTTTGGGTATTTTTAAAAAGGGTCAATGATTGTTTGACATTTTTTTCATATAGAAATGTTTGTTGAACGGTTTCATGAACACGTTCATTTTCAAACACTTCATAATATAAATAGCCAATATAATCTTTCTCTGTTTTGCCAAACATTGATACAAATTTTCGATTGACTAGATGAATATATCCTTTCTCATCGATAAGTGCTAGCCCACTTTCCGTATTATCAATAACAGTTGAAAGTTGTTCAGATTGCATTTGTTCGTGGATAGAAAGTTCACTCAAATTACGCGCTAATGCATTAATTTTTCGGCTAAGTTCTCCGATTCTGCCGTTAGACGCATGATGTATGCGCGCACGATAATTCCCTTTAACCAAGTGATCAACCGTATGAATCGCTTTATCGATCGGTTTAATATATTTATCAAATACATGGAGTAACATTAAAACAAGAATGATGTATTCGATGACTAACACCGAAATAAGTACCAAATAGTTATCAAGGAATTGGCTTAGAACTCCACCAGTAATAATTAAAACAATTAAAACTCCTATTAAATATGGAATTAGGGATCGTGTAAAAAAGACTCTCATAACTTCATATCCTCCATTTTGTAACCAAGACCACGGATCGTTTTAATATACTTTGGTTTTCGTGAATCAGTTTCAATTTTATCTCGTAACCGACTCACATGAACATCGACAATACGAGTATCTCCCACAAAATCATAATTCCAAACTTCTTTCAGTAATTGATCACGTGATAAAACATTTCCCTTATGGTTAACAAGGTATAATAATAGTTCAAACTCTTTTCTCGTAAATGCTAAACGCTCACCATTTATTTCTGCTTCGTATTGGTCGGGGTAAATAATTAATTGCCCTATGCGAAGCATCGATTGGCTTTGGTCAACAACTTGGTGAACACGTCTTAAAATCGCTCTAATTCTTGCAATAACTTCTTTAGGACTAAATGGCTTTGTTAAATAATCATCTGCTCCAAGTTCAAGGCCTAATATTTTATCTTTTTCGTCATCTCTAGCTGTTAACATTAGTATAGGGGTATCTATTTGCTGGCGTCGTAAATATTTACATACTTCAAGTCCATCCATTTTAGGCAACATTAAATCAAGTATGATCAGATCATAATAATTGTTCTCAGATTTATTAATGGCTTCGAGCCCGTCATATGCCACATCTGTTTGAAATCCAGATTTTTCAATATTAAATTTTAATAATGTAACGATCGATTGTTCATCATCAACAATTAAAATTTTTTGTTTCATCTACAAACCTCATTCTTTAATCATTATCCTTAGTTTACAATGAATAATGTGTAAAGTGAATTAATAAAAGCTTTATACATTCTTATAGACCTTAATTCAACTTTGATATTATTAACATAATGATATATACATAATTAAAGTGAAGAACAAACAATACTTCATTGACAAACTTGATCGATTTTTCAATTAGTACATAAATCCTCATCAATACCCTG
>Ga0079226_10002484_pt1 | contig 14248 bp, 12 predicted proteins | sample Poulit2014_FD_76345 | JGI IMG/M metagenome (GOLD analysis project Ga0079226, IMG submission 76345) | Agricultural soil microbial communities from Georgia to study Nitrogen management - Poultry litter 2014 | ecosystem: Environmental > Terrestrial > Soil > Agricultural land | place: USA: Georgia... | reverse complement strand
CGCTGCCGGCCCAAGTGGCCGAGCCGGCGACCACCAGTGCCGCCACGGCGGCCGGCATCCAACGCGTCCAGGTTCGTGACATGGGGGCTCCTCGCAGGCGTCTCCTACGACGGTACGCCGCGCGCGGGCAGCGCGCCAGGTGCTCGGCGCGGTCGTAGTGCCCTCACTGTGTAGAGCGGCCTCGGTATTCCGCGTCCTCGGCAGCAGCGCGCTTCACTGCGCCAATTTCACACCAGACACTCGCCGTCAGGAACGGCAGGGCGACAAGGGCGAAGACCGCCCACCAGGGCCAGTCCGTGAGGTAGATCAACAAGGAGCTGGCCGTGATGCCGATCAGCAACAGAACGGCACCGAGGCGGCTGGTGCCAGCGGCCCTCGTTCCGGCGGTCTTGGTGCCGGTGGCATTGGTGCTGGTGGTTTTGGTGCTGGCATCGCCGGCTTTGGTTCTTGGCGCGCTCATGCCGGCCGCGCCCAGACGCTCGACGGGCGCGGCGGATCGGTCGGCGGCTACGTCGTACCCAGCCTCGTCAGGGTGAGTCATGGTTCCTCCCCGCGACCCCCCAGCTCGTGCGAACCAGCGGTCGGAAGTACCTGTACGCCGAATGACGACGACGGCCAGGCCGACCAGCCCGAGCACGAGCAGCACGCTTGCGAGCACCATCGCCGGAATCACCATGGCTGCTGCGCTCATCTGCCCTCCTCCCTCGTAACGCTACATCGGGGCGGCGCCGAGTGCCAGGTACCCACCATGGTCGTGAGAAGTGCCCGCCATGGCAGTGAGAGGTACCTACCAGCGCCGCGAGAAGGCCCCAGTAGCGCCGTGAGTTGGCTCAAGTGCACCCAAAACACGCGTGGGAGCGATCCCATAGGTGCATTTGGGTCAGTTCGCGGAGATTCACCGCGGTCGAGGCCACGGGGACCAGGCATGTGGAAGGCGCTGACTTGCAACGAGAAGTCCTCGCAACAGCCGGTTACTGCCGCAGCGGGCGCACTGCAGTCGCTCGCACGGAGCAGACACGCACCGAGCAAGCCCGTCGCCGAGCGAACTGAGGGCTAGCAACCACCGCCAAGCGACCGCGACTACTGGGTGGCGTGCTGCACCAGGGTGAGCACCGCCTGGGCGTAGGCGTCCTCGACGGCGTGGGCGATGAAGGACTCCTCGGTCCCATCAGAGCCTTGGGTGCGCACCCGGAACACGTCGTCCTCACGCTCCATGCTGCAGAATGTGCCGCCGAGCAGTTCGCGCAGCTGGTCCTCGCGCGGCAGCCACAGGGCGTCCTCCTTGGCGAGGCTGTCCAGCGCCCACTCGGTGGTGCCGTTGAAGTGCAGCACCGTGCCGGTGGCGTAGGTGCGGGCCTCGATCACCATATGGGACAGGATGTACACATCGTCCTGGACCAGTTCAGCCTCGATCCGGAACTGGTCCCCGGGCGCGGGGTCCCAGCGCACCCCGGCTCGTCGCAGCTGACGGGCGAAGTCGTCGCTGATCATGTCTGCAGGATAGGAGAGGTCATCAGCCGACGCACGGTCGACCGCTACCAACCAGCAGGCGGACGGACTTGAACAGACTCAGATTCGGAGGAAACAGTGCCGAGCTCCACCGATAAAGTACCCAGCCGACTGCGCCGGGCGGCGGTACTGGTACTCGAGGGCGCGAAACCACTGGATGTGGGTATCCCCGCCCAGGTATTCACCACACGCGCGAGCATGCCGTTCGAGGTGCGAGTATGCGGACCGGAACCCGGCCTCGTGACTGGTGGGGACGGGCTCGCCTACCATGTGGCGCACGGCCTGGAGGCACTGAACTGGGCCGATTTCGTCTTCATTCCCGGGTACCGGTTTCCACACCGGAAACCTCCCCCGCACGGCGTCGTCGACGCACTGATGTCGGCGCACGATCGCGGCGCCCGGCTGGCCGCCATCTCCACCGGCGCTTTCGCCTTGGCCGCCACCGGACTGTTGGACGGCCGCCGGGCGACCACCCACTGGCACTACACGCGCACACTGTCGGTCGCCTACCCGCAGGTGCAGGTGGAGGAGAACGTGCTCTTCGTCGACGAGGGCAGCGTACTCACCTCCGCCGGCGCGGCCTCCGGGATCGACCTCTGTCTGCACATCCTGCGGGCAGAACTCGGGATCGCAGCATCGAACCACGCCGCGAGGCGCCTGGTGGCCGCCCCCTACCGCAGCGGTGGACAGGCCCAGTACGTACCCCGCAGTGCCCCCGAACCACTCGATGAGCGGTTCGCTGCTGTCCGCGAGTTCGTGGTGCATCATTTGGCCGCCGAGCACACGATCGAGAGACTGGCTCAGCACGCAGCGGTCTCGCCGCGCACCTTCTCCCGTCAGTTCCTGGCCGATACCGGGTACACACCGATGCAGTGGGTCACGCGGGCGCGCGTCGACGCGGCGCGCGAAATGCTGGAGCAGTCGCAGCGCAGCATCGAGCAGATCGCCAGAGACGTGGGCCTGGGCACCGGGGCGAATCTACGCCGCCACTTCCGGCAGATTCTGGGCACCACGCCCTTGGAGTATCGGCGCACCTTCACTCTTGGCCAGTAGCCACAGCCCCTAGCTCTGACCGCATACCTCCGAACTGGCGAGATCCTTACGGATCGTGGCAGTCACGCCACTTGTTGCCCTCTGGCCGTCCGGCAAGGCTGGAGACGGTACGCGCCGGATGCGTGCGCGACCGAGACACGCTCGACGACAGAGAGGGAACCATGACTCGCATCGCAATCAACGGGTTCGGACGTATTGGACGTCATGTGCTCCGCGGAATCCTGCAGCGAGAAGCGGAGATCGAGGTCGTTGCCATCAACGACCTGGGTGATCCAGCGACACTCGCTCACCTTCTCGCCTACGACACCACCGGCGGCAGACTCGACCGGCGCGTGTCCGTGGAAGGCGAGACACTCGTGGTCGACGGCCGCAGGATCGCCGTCCTTGCCGAACCTGATCCGCCCCGTCTCCCCTGGGCGGACATGGACATCGACATCGTCCTGGAGTCCACCGGGCGGTTCACCAAGGGCAATGCCGCGGCCGCCCACCTCGACGCCGGGGCCCGGCAGGTGTTGGTGAGCGCTCCCGCGGAATCGGCGGGTGTCACGCTCGTCCCAGGCGTCAACACCTCCAGCTATGACCCGAGTCGGCACACCATCGTCTCGAACGGCTCCTGCACGACGAACGCGCTGGCCCCGCTGGCCACGGTGCTGGACGAGCTGGCCGGCATCGAGCACGGTTTCATGACGACCGTGCACGCCTACACTCAGGAACAGAACCTGCAGGACGGTCCGCACCGCGACCTGCGCCGTGCCCGCGCGGCGGCGGCGAACATCACTCCCACCACGACCGGCGCGGCCAAAGCAATCGGACTGGTGCTGCCTCAGCTGGACGGCAAGCTCTCCGGCGACTCCATCCGCGTCCCAGTTCCCGTCGGATCGATCGTGGAGTTGAATGCGACCGTATCCAGGACCGTGACCCGTGATGACGTGCTCTCCGCCTACCAGGCGGCGGCCGAGGGCCCGATGGGGCACGTGCTGGAGTACTCCGAGGCGCCGCTGGTCTCTTCCGACATTACCGGCAATCCCGCCTCGAGCATCTTCGATTCGCTGCTCACCCGGGTCGAGGGCAAGCACGTGAAGGTGGTGGCCTGGTACGACAACGAGTGGGGGTTCGCGAACCGGGTCATCGATACGCTCGGCCTGATGGTAGCGCCGCAGCGATGACGGATCGGACGGGCCTTGGCCCGTACGATTCACTCCCTACCGGTCCACTCCGTACTGCTTCACTCCGTGCCGGCGGTGGTAACCGCTTCCGGGCCGCCCTCCAGCAGCCGTTCGAAACCGGCCTCGTCCAGGATCGGCCGGCCCAGATCCCGAGCCTTGGTCTCCTTGGAGCCGGCGCCCGGGCCCACCACCACGAAGTCGGTCTTCTTCGAGACCGATCCGGCCGCCTTTCCGCCGCGGGAGATGATCGCCTCCTTGGCCCCGTCGCGGGTGAAGTTCTCCAGCGAGCCGGTCACCACGATGCTCAGGCCCTGCAGCACTCCCCCGCCACCGGCAGCGCCGGGGCCCGGGTGATCGGGGATCTCGAACTGCACCCCGGAAGCGCGCCACCGCTGCAGGATCTCGCGGTGCCAGTCCTCGGCGAGCCAGTCCACGACGGCGGCCGCAATGGTCGGTCCCACGCCTTCGACCTCGGCGAGTTCCTCCTCCGAGGCGGTTTCGATCGCCTGCAGCGATCCGAACCAGTTGGCCAAAGCGCGCGCGGCCACCGGCCCCACGTGGCGGATGTTCAGCGCCACCAGCTGGCGCCAGAAGTCCTTGGTCTTCGCGGTCTGCAGTTCATCGAGGAGCTTCTTGGCCTGCTCCGACGGCGAGACGTCGCGATAGGTCTTCGTCACCTTCTTTTTGCGCCGCTCAGCCTGCGTGAGGTCCTCAGTACCCGGTGGGTATGTCAGCGTGACCTTCTGGAACGGGCGCCGTTTCTCGAACTCACCCGTGTCCGGGTTCACCTTCGGCTCGCCGGTCTCTGCATCACGGACGACGACTTCGATCGGAACCAGTTCATCGACGGTGAGATCGAAGATTCCAGCCTCCGTCACCAGTGCAGGGGTGCTCGGTGAGAGAGGCTGCGTCAACGCCGCTGCGGTCACCTCACCAAGGGCCTCGATGTCCAGTGCGCCCCGGGAGCCGATGTGCTCCACCCGGCCGCGCACCTGTGCCGGGCAGGACCGGGCGTTCGGGCAGCGCAGGTCCACGTCCCCTTCCTTCATGGGCCGCAGTGGTGTCCCGCACTCGGGGCACTCGACAGGCATCACGAACTCCCGCTCGCTGCCGTCGCGCAGTTCGGTCACCGGCCCCAGGACCTCGGGGATCACGTCCCCCGCCTTGCGCAGCACCACCGTGTCGCCGATGAGCACGCCCTTGGCCCGCACCACGTCCTGGTTGTGCAGCGTGGCCTGCCGCACCTCGCTACCGGCCACGTGCACCGGCTGCATCACCGCATACGGCGTGGCCCGCCCGGTGCGGCCCACCCCGACGGCGATGTCCAGCAGCTTGGTGTGCACCTCTTCGGGCGGGTACTTATACGCGGTCGCCCAGCGAGGCGCACGGCTGGTGGATCCGAACTCGGCGTGCAGGGCCAGTTCGTCCACTTTGACCACGATGCCGTCGATCTCGTGCTCCACCGAGTGCCGGTCCTCGCCGTAACTGCGCACGAACTCCAGCACCTCCTCGATGGAGTCCAGAGTCTTGGCATACGGGCTGGTGGGCAGCCCCCAGTCGGCGAGCAGGTCATAGACCTCGCTCTGCGCGGCTACCGGCGGGTTCTCCCAGGCGCCGATGCCGTGCACGTACAGCGACAGGGAGGCCAGCCGGGCCTCGCCTGCTTCGCGCTCCAGCCCCTCCTTCTGGCTCAGGATCTGGCGTAGTCCGCCACTGGCGGCATTGCGCGGATTGGCGAACGCGGGGAATCTGCGTGCCGCACGGGCTGCAGCACGCTCCTCGTCGAAGTTGCCGCGGCTGGCCTCCGGGCGCGAGCTCCAGCGCTCCCGGGCCTCCTCCACGGCACGCTGCTGCAGCTCGGCCTGCAAATCGTTCAGCTCGGTGAACTTTGCGGTGGGGATGAACACCTCACCGCGCACCTCCACCAGATCCGGATGCCCACTGCCGCTGAGCCGTTCGGGGATGTCGGCCACGTGCACCGCATTCTGGGTGACGTCCTCACCCACCCGCCCGTCCCCACGGGTCGCCGCGCTGATGAGGCGGCCCTTCTCGTAACGCAGTGCGATGGCCAGGCCGTCGATCTTCAGCTCGCACAACCAACGCACGGTGCGGCCCGCCGCTTCCTGGGTCTTCACGAGCCAGTCATGCAGTTCCTCGGCGGAGAACACGTTGTCCAGGCTGAGCATCTGTTCGGCATGCGGCACCGGGCTGAACAGGGCCGAGGCCGCCGGACCGACCTCGCGGGTGGGCGAGTCCTGCTGTTGCAGCACTGGGTGCTGCTGCTCCAGGGCTTGCAGTTCGGCGAGTAGTTCATCGAAGGCCGCATCGGAGATCAGCTGAGTGTCCTGGGCGTAGTAGGCCTCGCGTGCCGCACGCACCTGATCGGCCAGTTCCTGCCACTGGGCGTACAGCTCAGCGGCGGAGGGGGCGGCCTCGGTCCGGCCCTCGGTCCGGCTGTCGGTGTGGCTGTCGGTGTGGTCCTCGGCCTGCGAGTTGTCGGTTCCCTGATCGCTCACAGCACTCATTGTCTCCTTTCCCGCCGACATCGCCCAGCTCCGACACTGCCGCAGGTTCTGCAGCCGAGTCGCACTACGCCCTGCCACACCATGCCCTGTCTCCAGCTCCACGATCCACTGGTCCCCGTGTGGTGTGATGGTCCGGATGTCTACCAGCTGGCCCGGCCCGGAGGCCGCGGGCACTCCGCACCCTTCAGCGCGAGATCCACAGCTGCCCGGACATCAACGACAGCTACCAGGGCAGGATCCGCAGCAGCCCGCCCAGGACCCGCGGCAGCAAGCTGATTCTCCGGGCCGCGCAGATACTGCTCCGGGTGCCGCCACTCATGTGCCGTTGCAGCCCTTGCGGGTGCTGTCCGTGCTGCTGGTGGTGGCCTCCCTGGGGTATGCCGTGTGGCACGTCCTTCGCTGGGGCCTGCCGCTGGTACAGACGGTCAGCAGCTGTCCGGCCACGCGGGGTATGCACTGCCTGGTCAGCGATGCCGTGTACGCCTGGATGTATCTGCCGTTGCTGTTCCTGGTGCTGTGTTGGTCGTTCGCTTCGGGGGCTGCCACCGAGGCGAATCAGGGCCGACGGCGTGGCTACTTGTACTTGCTCGCGGGTGCGGTGGCGTTGTTCCTCACCTGGTGGGTGAGCATCCGATGACCACTGGCACCGGCGGCCCGTTCGGCCGGAAGTACAGCGACCCGTTCAGCGGGAAGTACCACGACCCCTTCGAGGGGAGGTATCAGGACACCGGCCCGTTCGGGCCGCGCCGCTCCGCTGAGCAAGGGTTCGTCTCCGGTGGCGTGATGGCGGCCGGGATGTTCCTGGGGTGCAGCAGCGTGATCGCTCCCGCCCTCACAGCGCTGCTGGTGCTGCTGCGGGAGGTGGCCACCCAGACCGGCTGGTCGATTCCGGCCAGTGCCCCGAGTGTGGCGGTCAACCTGGTGATGCTCGCCGTACTGGCAGTGGTCGGTCTGGTGGCCGCGGTGGCCGCGCGCCGTCTCGCCACCAAGCTGCGCACCGCCGCCGCCCTGGTGGCGCTGGCCGCCGGCGTAGTGGTGCTGGGCGGTGGCCTGTGGTGGGTGTTCACCACCAACGCCCTGCCCGTGATGTAGCAGGGCAATCCGAGCCAGCCGGGCGGCACCGAGAGAGCGCGAGCCTCGCCCTCAGGCCATGGCCGGGCTGAGCACTGCCCCACGCCCTGCCTTGGTGACCGAGGCCTGCCCGAGCACCCGGTCGCCGTCGTACACCACGATCGACTGCCCCGGCGCAATCCCACGCAGCGGTTCGTCCAGAAGCGTGTCCAGATGCGCGCCGTCGTACCGCACGCGGGCGGGCACCAGACGCCCGTGCGCACGGACCTGCACGCCCAGCTGCATCCACGCCTGTGGGTCGAAGTCATCGGCCAGCCAGGTGAGCTCATCGGCGGCGATCTCGGTGACCGAGAGCAATTCCTGGGGGCCGACCACCACGCGGTTCTCCTTCGGGTCCACCTCGAGCACGTACCGGGGCCGGCCGTCCTCGGCGGGCCTGTTCAGGCCCAGGCCGCGGCGCTGCCCCACGGTGTAGGCGTAGGCCCCCTGGTGCTCCCCCACCACGTTCCCGTCGGCGTCGACCACTTCCCCGGGCCGTGCGCCGAGCCGATCGCGCAGGAACCCCTGGGTGTCGCCGTCGGCCACGAAGCAGATGTCGTAGGAGTCGGGCTTGGCCGAGACGCTCAGTCCCCGGCGTGCCGCCTCGGCGCGCACCTCGTCCTTGGAGGGCACCTCGCCCAGGGGGAACATCGAACGGGCGAGCCGGTCGTTGCCCATCACGGCCAGCACATAGGACTGGTCCTTGTGTTCATCGCGGGCCCGGTGCAGTTCCCGGCGCGGCGCGCTGCCGTCCGCCCCTGCCGGTACATCCACGATCCGGGCGTAATGGCCGGTGCACACGGCGTCGAACCCGAGCGCCAGTCCCCGGTCCAGCAGTGCGTCGAACTTGATGTGCTCGTTGCAGCGCACACACGGGTTGGGGGTGCGGCCGGCCTCGTACTCGGAGAGGAAGTCGGCCACCACGGTGTCCTCGAACTCCTCGCTGAGGTCCCACACGTAGTACGGGATGCCCAGCACATCGGCGGCCCGGCGAGCGTCCGAGGCGTCCTCGATCGAGCAGCAGCCGCGCGAACCGTTGCGGTGCTGGGCGCGCGAGCGGGACAGGGCCATGTGCACGCCGACCACGTCATGGCCGGCCTCCACGGCGCGGGCTGCGGCCACGGCGGAGTCCACTCCGCCCGAGAGTGCGGCCAGTACACGCATCAGGATGCCTCCTGCGTTGAAGAAAATGTGGTGGTGCGGCGGCGGGAGGGGCGGAAGGCGGCGCGGGAGCGTTCCACTGCCTCGGGCAGCGCCGCGAGCAGCGCGTCCACATCGTCCTGCCCGGAGTCCCATCCCAGGGTAAGGCGTAACGCGGAGCGTGCTTCGTCCTCCTCGGCGCCCATCGCCAGCAGCACGTGCGAGGGCTGCTGCACGCCCGCTTGGCACGCCGATCCGGACGAGGCGCACACCCCGGCTGCGTCGAGGGTGAACAGCAGGGCGTCCGAATCGGTTCCGGTGAAGGTGAAGTGCGCGTTTCCGGGCAGACGGCCTTCTCCCGGCGCACCGCGCAGCTGCGCTCCGGGCACGCGGTCCAGCACCCCGGCGATGACCTGGTCCCGCAGTCCGGCCCGGCGGCGCGCCTCGCTCTCCAGACCGGTCACGGCGGCGTGCACGGCTGCCGCCAGGGCCGCGAACGAGGCGTGCGGCAGAGTTCCGGAGCGCACGGACCGTTCTTGTCCTCCGCCGTGCTGCACCGGTGTGATCGCCAGGTCCCGGCGGGCAAGCAGGGCACCGATGCCGATCGGTGCGCCCAGTTTGTGGCCGGAGAAGGTCAGGGCGTGCAGACCGCTGGCGGCGAAGTCGATGGGCACCTGGCCCACGGCCTGGACCGCATCGGAGTGCACCGGGATACCGTGTTCGGCCGCGAGTGCGACCACCTCGTCGATCGGCTGGATGGTGCCGACCTCGTTATTGGCCCACATCAGTGAGATCAGGCCGAGCTGCTCGGGCCGCTGCGCCAACAGGGAGGACAGTTCCCGGGTGTCGATCCGGCCGGTGGCGTCCACACCGATCTGATGCAGTTGGGCGCCGGCATCGGTGGCGAGCCACTGAGCGGTCTCCAGCACGGCATGATGTTCGACGGCGGAGGTCACCAGGCCATATCGGCCTTCCTTGGCGCGGGCGCGCCAGATGCCCTGCACGGCCAGGTTGTCGGACTCGGTGCCGCCGGCGGTCAGCAGCACCTCGGTGGGGTGTGCCCCCAGATCGGCCGCGATCGATTCGCGTGCTTCCTCCAGCACCCGGCGAGCGGAGCGGCCCGCGGCGTGCAGGGAGGAGGGGTTGCCGCCCACCTGCAACGCCTGCGCATAGGCGTCCGCGACCTCGGGGCGCACCGGGGTGGTGGCCGCATGGTCCAGGTAAGTGGTCACAGCCGCCAATTCTACGGGTAGCCGGAAAACCGCTGGCGCGCGGGCTCTGTGCGGCTTTCCCGCTCGAACGTCCCGATCCGCGCCGAGCAACAGTTGGCGGGCCCCTCCCGGCAGCCGTGTACCCGGGTGTTCGTGCGATGGTGTGCGGCGGCAGTGATGAGTCGGTGTACTGGTGTGATGTGCGCTTGGTGTACTGCGGGTTTGGTGTTCTTCTGCTCTGGGGGCTTGGGATGCGCCGACTCAGTCATGCCGGGGTGCCCGCATCAGCATTGATGCGGGTTGGGGCGGGCAGGTCAGAAGGGTGGTGGGCCGTGGTCGGGGAGCGTGTGTGGGGCCGGGCCGGCGTGCCTGGGTGGGGCGTGGTCGGGAGTGGTGTGACTTGAGGCGGCGGGACTGGGGTGGAGGTGCGGCTCGGGCGTACTTTGCTCGCGCCGGCGCGCGGCTGGGGTTTCTGGTGCGCGCACTGCAGCCCTGGTCCTCGAACCCGGCAGTTTTGGTGGTGTTGGTGGTAGTGCGCGGTCTCGTTGGTGGGTGTGGGCACACGTCTGCCCAGGGGTGGGGATGGGGAAGGTGCCGCGAGGGTCGATGAGGTAGTGCTGTGTGGTGGGTGAGGTCCATAGGTAGGTGCCGGGGGTGACCATGACGTAGGTCCAGCCGGCGTGGGTCTTTGCTCGATGGTGGCGCCGGCACAGCGGGGCCAGGTTGCACCCGCAGGTGGGCCCGCCCTCTTCGAAGGCAACGATGTGGTCCACATCGCAGCGGCGTGCCGTGCGGGTGCAGGAGGGGAAGACGCACTGAGTGTCCCGGGTCATCACCTGCTCGCGGAGCCGGTGGGGGATCTCGTAGCTCGTGGTGGGCTCGTGCCCGGCCAGGTCGATCACCGGGCGTACGGTCACCCGTGTGCCTGGTGTGCCGCACCAGGAACGGATCTGTTCGGCCAGCACCGGCGAGCGCGTGTTCTCACACCACCCCACACCCCCGGCCCTCACGCCGGTGGCGGCCAGGCCTCCGGCGCTTCCTCTGCCAACGTGTGAGTCTTTGGCGCTTCCTGCGCCTCTGTCCGAACCTCCGGCACCCCCACGCCCGGCACCCCCACGGGCGGCGCCCGCACGGGCGGCACTCCCACGGGCGGCGCCCGCACGGGCGGCGCCGGGCTCGCTGATACCGGGCCTGAGGCCCAGCGCAGCGGCGTCCAGGTGCACGATGAGTTCCACCCGCCGGCCGGTCGGTGCTGGCGCGCTACCGGGACCTGCACCGGCACCAGCACCGGCATCAGCATCAGCACCGGCATTGTCACTATCACTTGGGTCTTGCGAAGTCTCCGGAACGCCCTGCTGCCCGGGAGTTGGTTGGGCTGGTGCTGACCCAGAGGGCCCCGACAGCGCCGGGCCCACATGCGCCTCCGGCTCCGGGCCCGCACCCGCCTCCGACTCCGGGCCCGCACCCGCCTCCGGCTCCGACTCCGGCGCCGGGGCTGGTAGGGGCAGGGTGGCCTCTCGGCGGGCGATCTGGCCGATTGCCCGCGCGCGCCGCACGTTCTGGCTCTGGGTGGAGCCACAGGCCTTCATGTGGGCGGCCGCCCCGGCCACGGCGGCGTCCAGATCGATCGCATCGGCAGTATCCAGCACGCCGTCGATACTGACCACACCGGCCGAGCCGGCAAGTTCTGGTTCGGCCACGCCATCGAGTCGCACGGAGAAATGACGCCCCTCGGCAGCCTCGACGCGTTCGGCCTCCGCGGCTACCGGGTCGAACCGTTGCAGGGCGGCGGTGATGGTGCGCCGCAACTGCGCCCCCGAACACGAACCGATCCCAGCCGCCAGCTGTGCATCCACCCACGCTGCCCCCTCGAACGATAATCGGCTGGTGTTGCGCGCCACTTCCCGTGCTCGCCACAACCGCACCTCACCGGCTGCCACACGGGCCCACAGGTCGGGGAGGCGGAAATACAGTTCGGCCACCTCGCCGGCATACCCGCGGGCGGCATCCAGCGACATCGCCAAACTGGTGGCCAGTTCACAGAAGGCCAGATCCCACACCATCGGAGCCCCAGCACCGGCCAATTGCATCGGCGCCTGCATCCCGGGAACCGGGGGCCGATCGACCACATCAGCCAGGCCGATGACCTGCCCCTCGACCTCCTCACTCCCCAGCAGGCGATCGGGCACCCGGTGGCCTTCGATCCACGTGATGACCAGCTGCGCGGTCTGGACCTCCCACGCCGCCACAGCGGCCCGCGCCGAGCGAATCTCACCCAGCACACCCTCGCGGCTGCGACGCGGCCCAGGGGCCTGCCCGCTTGCCAGAGGAAGTGCCGTGGTGGTCATGGTCCTACTCAACCACCAACCACCCACAAGGGAGCAGCGAGGACAGCCGGTTGTGGAAACAGGGGCATCACCGGGGCAAAGAAGGAGAGCGTCGGCTCAGAAAAGAAGGCGGGCGTCGACTCAGCAAAGAGGGAGGGCGTCAGCTCAGCAAGAAAGGCGGGCGTCAACTCAGACAAGAACGAGGGCGTCGGCCCAGCGAAAAAGAAGTTCGTCAGCTCAGCCAATCCCCCACGTCCACGCCGTTCGCCAGCTCGGTAGGCTCGGAGCCAGCCAATACCGCCGTGAGAAGGAGCGCCCATGTCCACGATCCGCGACTTCGCCCACCGCTTACCCAAGGCCGAGCTGCACGTGCACCTCGAGGGCACCCTGGAGCCGGAGTTGAAGTTCGAGCTTGCCCAGCGCAACGGGATCCAGCTGCAGGAGAACTCGCCCGAGGAGGTCAAGGCGGGTTACGACTTCAATGATCTGCCCTCCTTCCTGGCCGCCTACTACCCGGCGATGGACGTGCTGCGCACGGCACGCGACTTCCGGGACCTGGCCTATGCCTACCTGCAGCGTGCGGCCGAGCAGGGGGTGGTGCATGTGGAGATGTTCTTCGACCCGCAGGCGCACACCAGCCGCGGCGTGCCGTTTGCGGACGTGATCGGCGGTTACCGGCAGGGGCTGCTCGCCGCCCGCCGCGACCTGGGTATCTCCGCGGAGCTGATCCTGTGCATGCTGCGTGACTTCACCGCCGAGCATGCCATGAGCACGCTGATGGAGGCACTGGACTACAAGAACTGGATCATCGGCATCGGGTTGGACTCGGACGAGCAGGGTCACCCACCGGAGAAGTTCGCCGAGGTGTTCGCCCGTGCCCGCCGGGAGGGCTTCCAACTGACGATGCATTGCGATGTGGATCAGGAGAACTCCATCGGCAATATCCGCACCGTGTTGCAGGACATCGGCGTGGACCGGGTGGACCACGGCACCAATGTGCTGGAGGATGCGGCACTGGTGGACCGGGCCGTGGAGCAGGGCATCGGTTTCACCTCCTGCCCGCTGTCGAACACTTACGTGGCCGGGCACACCAAGGGCGGCGACATCGCGGAATTGCTGCGCCGCGGCGCGAAGGTGACGGTGAACTCCGATGATCCGGCCTATTTCGGCGGCTACATCGGGGACAACTACGCGGCCCTGGCCGAACGCGACGGGTTCAGCCGTGAACAACTGGCCCAGATCGCCCGGAACTCCTTCGAGGTCTCCTGGCTCAGCGAGTCCCGCCGGCAGGCCTTCCTGGAGCGACTCGAGTCGTTCCTGGCCGAGCAGAACTGACCGTCCCGGAGCTGGCGCCCTCCAGACGGCGGCGCAGCCACCGGGTGCAGACCAGCCCCTGCTCGCGCTGGAAGGCGCGCACATGCGGAATCCCTGGTGGTGGCGGCTGCAGGCAGGAGAACAGGAAGTAGCCGGCGATAGCGGCCAGCACCGCGTTCACCGCATCGCCGTCGGCGGCACGGGCATGCCGGGAGTCCACGGCCGTCCCGGTCCGGGCGCATCGGCTGCCTCGAAGGCAAGCGCGAACCACTCCTGGCCGTCCACGCGCGTCTCGGCACTCCACCGGAAGGCCGGAGCCGGAACCTGATCACCCAGGTGTGCGACTACCGCGGCTTCTCTCCGGTAGAGCTCCACGGCGAAAGCATTCATCGCCTGCCCCTCGGCCTTGACGAACACCCGCTCCCCCGACTCCGTGATCAGGGTCGAGGCGAGACCAGGGCTGTATCCGCCGTCATGGCTGTGCGCGCCGACCACTCGCTCCCCCAGCCGGCCGGTGATCAGGTGAGCAACGCCGTCGGGAAGGTCCGCCCAGACCAGCCGGGACCGGCCCTCAGGGGCCATCGTGACGTTCTCGCAGCGCTTCGGTGGCCTCGGCCAGCACGCTGTCCAGGTCCCCGATCACCGCCAGGTCCGCCATCTGCACCAGGGGCGCCTCGTCGTCGATGTTGACGGCGATGATGTGCCCGGCGGCCGACATTCCGCCCACGTGGTGCGGTGCCCCGGAGATACCCGCACCGATATAGACGCGCGGCACGATCGTCACCCCGGTCTGCCCGATCTGGGCGTCGTGGCCCATCCACCCCTCGTCCACGCAGTCGCGGGTGGTGCCCACGGCGGCGTGCAGTTCATCGGCCAGTTCCTCCACCAGCTCG
>Ga0079226_10002483_pt1 | contig 14248 bp, 15 predicted proteins | sample Poulit2014_FD_76345 | JGI IMG/M metagenome (GOLD analysis project Ga0079226, IMG submission 76345) | Agricultural soil microbial communities from Georgia to study Nitrogen management - Poultry litter 2014 | ecosystem: Environmental > Terrestrial > Soil > Agricultural land | place: USA: Georgia... | reverse complement strand
GTTATACGCGTAAGATGCAAGGTTTTTATGTGTTGGTTGAAGGAAATTACTGTGAAGTTGTGGGACGAGTTTGTATGGATCAGATTATGGTGCGTTTACCTAGGCAATTTGCTGAAGGTACCAAAGTAACTTTAATAGGAAAAAATAAAGAAAAAGAGATTACACTGCAGGAATATGCGGAGTATGCGGGTACGATCCATTACGAGGCGCTTTGCTTGATCTCTTCTCGAGTACCCAGACAATATATAAAAAAAGGATGATGTTAATGATAAAACGCGGAGAAATCTATTATGCGGATTTATCACCCGTTATCGGATCAGAACAAGGTGGGATTCGTCCAGTGTTGATTATTTCGAATGATTTAGGTAATCATTTTAGTCCGACGGTCATCATTGCGGCGGTAACTGCCAAATTGGAAAAATCGAAATTACCTACTCACATTGACATAGAGAAATGTGATAATGGTTTAGAAAAAGATTCTGTTATCTTATTGGAACAAATTCGAACGATTGATAAGAAACGCCTGAAAGAGAAAGTCTGTGTTTTAAATGAAAAAGATATGAATCAAATTGATAAGGCATTGAAAGTAAGTGTAGGAATTGATTTAGTAGTAAATGAAAAGGGATTACCTTTATATAAATAAGCAGGTGAATAGTTTGGGCTACTTTGTTCTCGTTTTAATTTTAGGATTATTAGTCTTTTTCTTTTTTCGAAATAGTCGCCAATTTTTATCAGGAATAAATCCAGATCAAGTAGAGGGCTTTTATTTGTTAACTGATAAGTATTATGTGGGAAAAGAGCAGACTTACTACGGTGTTTTCCAGCAAGGAGATAAGCAAATGACAGGAAGACTATCAGCAAGTTTATACTTAAGTTTACAAGTACCGCAAAGAGGTTATTTACATATGAAAGAAGGACAGGTAATCAAGTTTCAATAAGAACTCTAGCAGTAAATTGATCATAAGAAAAAGCAAAGGTCCTATAATGCCAGTGTATTATAAGGCCTTTTTGTTTACAGCAGTTAAATTTTTGACAGAGTATATTTTCATTGATAAAATATAAATAAAATAATTTAGTTAAAAAGGATGGAAATTGATGCAATTAACTAAAAGAGAACAGGAAATTATGGGGATTTTTTGGGAAAATAATGAAGCTCTATCTGCTAACGATATTTATAAAGAAAGACCAGATATTAGTAAAAATACTATTCAGGCCGTATTGCGTAAATTAAAAAACGCAGAGATGATCAAAGTAGCGGATATTGGCTATAGTGGAACAGTCTTAACCCGTTTGTATCGTCCTATCGTGATGCAGTCAGAATTTGTTGGACAGACTTTATCAGAAACGTCATTGAAAAAACGGGTAGCAGATCATATTGAAAAAAGTGATGAAAAAGAGCTTGATTATCTGGAAAAATTAATACAAGCAAAAAAGGCTAAAATAAGCAGACAATAAGCTGAAATTTCTTCTTATGTGATTGGTGACCATGGTGTTTTTGACTGATTAGAGTAACCAAAAAAAAATGAATAGAAAAAACAAAATAACTAGGAAAATTCTATTAAAAGAAGGTCACCAATTAATTGACTTTCTTTTGAAAAGAGCGTAAATTCTTTTGTTGACGAGGCTATGATAATTGCTATCAGGCCTTTTTTATTAGTTCTATATTTTTAGTTTGTAATATAAGGAGAATGAAAAATGGAACGTCTAAAACGTCTGCTGGTGGGCAAACCCTTGAAATCTGATCAAGATGATGCTCAGAATTTAACAAAATTTGCTGCTTTAGCACTTTTGTCATCGGATGCGTTATCATCAATTGCTTACGGGACAGAACAAATTGTACTGGTATTGGTTACTCTGTCAACAACGGCAATCTGGTATTCACTGCCGATAGCAGCATTAGTGATTATTTTATTAATATCTTTAATATTGTCTTATCGTCAAATTATTCATGCGTATCCTCAAGGAGGCGGTGCTTATATCGTCAGCAGCGAAAATTTGGGACAAAAAGCTGGTCTGGTAGCCGGGGGTTCACTTTTAGTTGACTACATGTTAACTGTTGCGGTTTGAGTTTCATCAGGAGCAGAGGCGATCATGTCTGCTGTACCTGCACTTTATGGACATCAGGTAGCAATCTCAGTTGTCATTGTACTTTTCGTGATGATGCTGAATTTACGCGGCTTACGTGAATCAGCAAGCTTTTTAATGGTGCCTGTTTATACTTTCATTGCTGTGATCAGCTTGTTGATTGCAACAGGTTTGATAAAGATTGCAACGGGCATGGTAGCTTTTCATGCGACAGAAATGGTGGGAACAGCAGTACCAGGTATTTCTCTAGCCTTGATCTTAAGAGCATTTTCTTCAGGGTCGTCTTCTTTGACTGGTGTTGAAGCCATCAGTAATGCAGTTCCATTTTTTAAAAAACCTAAGGCAAAAAATGCAGCAGCAACCTTGGCGATCATGGGAACGATTTTAGGCTTTTTCTTTGTCGGGATCACCTTTTTAAATTATTGGTACGGGATTGTTCCTGAAACTGAAGTAACCGTCTTAGCTCAAATAGGATCAGCCGTTTTTGGCCATGGCATTTTATTTTATATTTTACAGTTTGCTACAGCTTTTATTTTAGCAGTAGCTGCAAATACTGGTTTTTCCGCCTTCCCAGTTTTAGCTTTTAATTTGGCAAAAGATAAATTTATGCCTCATATGTATCAAGATAAGGGAGATCGTTTAGGTTATTCAAATGGGATCATCACTTTAGCAGCAGGTTCCATCGCTTTATTGATTATTTTTCAGGGCTCAACTGAACGTCTGATTCCCTTGTATTCTATTGGTGTATTTGTTCCTTTTGCTTTATCACAAAGTGGTATGGTCGTGAAATGGTTCAAGGAGAAAAATCAGTGGTTAAAAAAATCTTTTGCTAATATTGTCGGCGCTTTGATTTCTTATTCAATTATTGCAATTTTGTTGATTTACCGTCTAAGAGATATATGGCCATATTTTATCATTATGCCTGTTTTATTGTTTGTCTTTTATAAAATTCATGATCACTATCTTAATGTGGCAGAGCAATTACGCTTGGAAGAAACGGTGAAATTGCATAAGTATAGTGGAAATACAGTAATCGTTTTAGTGGGCAATGTTACTAAGGTGAATATTGGGGCTTTAAATTATGCCCGTTCGATTGGAGATACTGTTATTGCGATGCATGTTTCTACGACAGCAGATAGTAAACGTGAAGCCAGGATCAAAAAGGAATTCAAAGAACGTTTTCCAGATATTCATTTTACCATAGTAAATACGGAGTATCGTTCGGTAGAAAATCCTGTGATACGCTATGTTGACTTGGTCAGCAAAGAGTCGAAAAAAGAGAATCACACAACCACAGTTCTTATTTCACAATTCGTGCCACGCCGCCGCTGGCAAAATATCTTGCATAATCAGACGAATTTACGCTTAGCCTTTCGTTTGTCTTGGAGAGAACATGTAATTGTAAGCACCTATAGTTACCATCTGAAAAAATAGCGAATAAAAAGGATCTCAATTTTCAAAATGAAAAAAGAGATCCTTTTTTTAAGCATTTTTAGCTGTTTTACTTGACGGATCTAAGCGATGTTCGATAAGCCCCAAGAGCCAGTCGGTCACAATCGACATCAAAGCTGTAGGCAACGCCCCTGCTAAGATGATTGCGGCTCCATCTGTCGCATTTGTACCACGAACGATAATATCCCCTAAACCACCAGCTCCAACAAAGGTACCGATGGCAGTAATTCCGATGGCCACAACTAACGCATTACGAATACCAGCCATAATCACTGAAATAGCTAAAGGCAATTCGATCATATGAAGTCGTTGCCAGGCAGTCATCCCCATACCTTTGCCGACATCTAAAGCATTTCGATCGACTTGTGTCATCCCCGTATAGGTATTTTTAATGATTGGCAGTAAAGAATATAAAAAGACTGTCACAATTACGACATTAACTCCCAAACCAAAAGCAAACATCAGCATAGAAACCATAGCCAAGGCAGGAATCGTCTGGATGATGTTGGCAATACGCACGACCCAACTGGCCAGTTTGCGTCGTCTTGAGATAAAGATCCCGATGGGAATGCCTACAATTGCAGCAAATAATACGCCATAAGCAGAAATCAGGAAGTGACGGGCGAACTGAGTGAAGACGTAGCTGCCGTTTTCTTGAAAATAATAAATAAATTGTTGCATTAAATTCATTTTACTCATATCCATAATTCATCACTCCTTTTCAAAATAGTTATTTTTAGCTAAGAAACGTTGCGCTACAATTGAAGGTTCTACTAAGTCATTATCTGCCTGATAGTTTAGTTCTTGCATAGTCTTTGTATCAACTTTACCTTCGAGTTGTTTCATGGCCTCTTTTACATCTGGATTTTTTTGAGCGAAATCGTCATTGATTATTGGCGAAGCATCGTAAGGCGGGAAGAAACGTTTATCATCTTCTAGCATTACCAGATCATAACTGGCAATCCTTCCATCCGTCGAATAACCTAAAACAACATCCATACGATGCGCTGCAACGGCATCATAGACTAGACCGATCTGCATTGGATAAATCGAATCAAATTCAAAACCGTAATCTTTAGTAAAGGCTGGATAACCATCACCTTCACGTGTCATCCAGGCTCGATCGACCCCTACTTTCACTTTGTCTTTCACTTTTTCTAAATCACTTACGGTTTTTAAATTATATTTTTCAGCGGTATCTTTACGAACGAGATAAACATAAGTATTATCAAAACCATAAGAAGGTAACCAATCCTGGTTATAACGTTTTTTAAATTCTTTTTGTACAAGCTTTAGGGCTTTGTCCGGATCTTTTTCCGGTGGCAGTAGCAAAGTAGAGGCGATATCAGTTCCGGAATAACGTGCTGCAGAAATATTAGCGTCACTATTTAACATTGCCTGGTGGTTGATGTTAGTTGTTCCTAAGTTGTTGATAATAGTTGTTTTCTTATCTGTATAATGCTCGATCATTTCAGCAACTAAACTTGCTAAGATTTGTGACTCAGTTGTGATTCCGCCTGTGATCGATACAGTATCTTCATCACGACTGGAAGCTAGTCCTGGAAATGAACAGCCGGCAAATAAAATCAATGAACACATCAGAAGGATAAATTTTTGTACTTTTTTCATTCTTCATTTTCCCCCCTCAACGCGATTGGCGTAAGGAAAGTTTCCAATTTTTCCAATAAGAAATCGGCTAATAAAGCTAGGATCAAAGCAGGAGCAGTTCCTCCGATAATCAATTCTGGCTGATAGTTATCTAGTCCGCTGAATATCAGAACTCCCAAGCCGCCCGCTCCGATATAGGAAGCTAAGGTTGCCCAGGCAATTACATAGGTGGCTGCCAGCCGAACCCCTGCCATGATCGTAGGAACAGCAATCGGTAATTCCACACTAACAATCGATTGTATATTAGTCATACCCATTCCCTTGGCAACATCTAAATAGTTTGGATCAACATTTTTCATTCCAATATAGGTATTGCGCAAGATAGGAAGTAGAGAATAAATGAACAGAGCAACGATAGCTGGAGTACGTCCGACTCCAAGAAAAGGAATCATCAGAGTAAGTAACGCCAAAGAAGGAATTGTTTGTAAAGCACTAGCAATACCAATTACGACGCCAGCAATTTTAGGAATACGCGTTAGTAATATTCCCAAAGGTATAGCTACTAAAGCCCCTAAAAAGATCGCTGCAAATGAAATTACAATATGCTGAAAGGTATTAGAAACTAGTTGCGAACCGTATTCTGAAAAGAAGGCTTGCATTTGCTAGACCCCCTCTGCTTGTTGCGGGTCAAAAGATTCAGCGGCTTCTGTTAGTGAACCTTCTTCACCCCAAAGAACATCATAAATGATATCTACTAATGATGCGCGTGTCAGAATCCCGACTACTCGCTGCTGGTCATCAACTACAGGGATATATTTCAAACCACGCTTTAAAATTCGCTGGATACTATCACGTAAAAGCGTTGTGTCTCTAACTGAAAAGACATCTTTATTGATAAGATCACCCACACTTGTTGTTGATTTAGTCCGGGTATTAATACTTTCAATATCGACGAATCCTTTAAGAACATTGCGGTTGTCGGTTACAAGTAGTGTGTCCACACGCTTTTCTCGCATGAGTTTGATTGCTTCTGGCAAAGATTTTTCTGGAGTGATCGTAATTGCAGTACCTAACATTACGTCTTTGACTAAAGTGTTATCTGGTTTAGCACTCATTAAACGATCTTCACCTAATAGCTCTTTCACGAAATCATTGGCCGGATGATGAAGAATATTATCTGGTGAATCATATTGAATGATCTTACCTTCATCCATGATGGCAATTCGGTCAGCTAGTTTTAGCGCTTCATCCATATCGTGAGTAACAAAGATAATCGTCTTTTTTAGACGATCTTTTAAATCATTTACCAGATCTTGCAAGGAATCACGAGTGATCGGGTCAAGTGCACCAAAAGGCTCATCCATTAAAATGATGTCCTGGTCAGCAGCTAAGGCTCTAATTACCCCAATTCTTTGCTGTTGGCCGCCAGAAAGTTCATTAGGATAGCGATCTAGCATTTCAAGGGGCATTTCGACCATTTGCAGTAAACGCTCTGCTGTTTTATTACGTTCCTCTGTTGGAACTTTTAATAATTTAGGTACTAAAGTTATATTATCACGTATCGTCATGTGTGGCATTAGACCAATATTTTGAATCACATAGCCAATTTTTCGTCTTAATTCCACCGGATTGCTGTTGGCAACTTCTTTTCCATCAATCAAGACTTTTCCTTTGGTAGGATCAGTCATCCGGTTGACCATGCGCATAGAAGTCGTTTTACCACTTCCGCTAGTACCGATTAAACAGACCATTTCACCCGTTTCAACAGTAAAAGTAATATCATCGACAGCAACTTTGTTACCTTTATAGATTTTTGAAACATGTTGGAATTCAATCAATTTTCTCACCTTCAAATGTTTATTTTTTTTGTATATATATAATAGTATTACAAAAAAATGAATAAAACACAAATCATAAGAGCATTTCACTGTAAGAACATTGATAAAAAGTTGATAAAAAGAGGTCTATAAAAGTTGGTCTAGTAGTCTTATTACATTTTTCTGTGGGATGGACTGCTGAATATTGTATGGATAAATTTTATATTGAAATCTATGATCATTAAAAAATAATGAGGAAATCACTGGTGGCAAATCCTGTAAATTAAGTGCAGTTGTATTTCTGTTTTATATTAGAATTTTATTGTAGTTAAAGTGATTGCCTAGGAAGTAAGAAGAAAAAGTGCTAAAATATGGAACAGAAAGTGTAGAAAAGAGTGAGAGAATGTTAACAACGGAAGATTTTGATTTTGATTTACCAGAAGAATTAATTGCCCAGACGCCACTTGCAGATCGTGCGAGTTCGCGTTTGTTAGTTTTAGATTCAAAAACAGGTAAGACCCAAGACAGACATTTTTTTAATATTATTGATGAACTGAATCCCGGAGATGCTTTAGTGATGAATGATACGCGTGTATTACCGGCTCGTCTGTATGGAGTAAAAGAAGATACAGGTGGACACTTAGAAGTATTGCTATTGAATAATACAGCTGGGGATACTTGGGAAACTCTGGTAAAACCCGCTCGTCGTGCTAAAGTAGGCACTAAGATCACTTTTGGTGATGGTCGCTTGAAAGCAATTGTAGAAGAGGAACTGGATCACGGTGGACGAATGATACGTTTTAGCTATGAAGGAATTTTTCTGGAAATTTTGGAATCATTGGGGGAAATGCCGCTGCCTCCTTATATCAAGCAAAAGTTAGAAGATCCGGAACGCTATCAGACTGTCTACGCTAAAGAAAATGGATCAGCCGCTGCTCCTACTGCGGGTTTGCATTTTACAAAGGAGTTATTACAACAGATCGAAGCCAAAGACATTGAATTGATTTATTTGACGCTTCATGTGGGCCTGGGAACTTTTCGTCCAGTAAGTGTTGAAAATATCGAAGACCACGATATGCATAGTGAGTTTTACCGTCTGACAGAAGATGCGGCTGCTCGCTTGAATAAGGTTCGAGCAGATGGCGGGCGAATCGTTGCGGTGGGCACTACCTCTATTCGTACTTTAGAAACTATCGGTACAAAATTTGCCGGTGAAATTAAAGCTGACAGCGGTTGGACAGATATCTTTATTAAACCCGGTTATCAGTGGAAAGTAGTGGATGCTTTTTCGACTAACTTCCATTTGCCGAAATCAACTCTGGTCATGCTGGTCAGTTCTTTTGCCGGACGGGAAAACGTCTTGAATGCTTATGCTCATGCGATTAAAGAACGCTACCGTTTCTTCAGTTTCGGCGATGCCATGTTTATCAAATAGCAAAAAGAAGCGTGCTGCCTGATTCTGCACGCTTCTTTTGAAAATAATATACGTAATATAATGAAATTACGTACATTTTCTAATTAATATACGTAATTTTTTTAAATAACGTATATTGTCCGAATAATGTACGTAAATCTATAATATTACGTACATTATGCTTACCACAAAGATTATTCTTTTGGCAGATGGTCATAAAAGGCAGCTTTAGAAGCATTCATGTAAGGCTGCAGCCATAAAAAACCAATCCCGAAAGTGAGCATACACAAGATTGTCCAGCCGATGAAGCTTAAATCCAGGAAGAACAGCTGTCCTTTGTAGCCATCCATCAGACGGCGGCTGGCGGTGATGGTATCCAGATAGCCGGGAGTCTGTCCGGTTTCTTTGTAAGTATCATAGTAAATGAAATAAGTTTGAGAATAAGAATAACCCTTAATGATTCCCGGGATGATGAATAAAAGAGTCCAGAGAACCGTGAATAAAGTCTGCAATAAATACAAAAGAAAAGTTGCTAACAGATAAGGTGAGTGAAAAACACGGAATACGTCTCTAAAAGGTTCAATTTTATCTTTTTCTCCCCTTAAAACGTCTAAAAATGTCCAACTGATCCCTACAACAAAAAAGTTCGTAATAAGTCCGGAAGAATTACTGCTGGTTCCACTGCTGCCGGAAGAGTTACGCTGGTTTAGTGCATCAGACGTAGAGTTGGCAATATCTGACCAGTTATTTTTGAAAAAAAGGATAGTTGGAATAGCAATAATCAGGAAAATGGCAATTCCGATCAATGTTGGTACCAAGTTCATCAGTACGGCATCTTTCCAGCGTCCCTTCAGCATTCTGCGTGCCTCGGCACGTATTTCTGCGTTTGATATCATGTAAAACACTCCTTTCATTAACAAAAATAATATAACAAAGATAAATAAAATGCAAAAATCTGAGGTTGCAAAATTCTGCCTTTTTATATAAGATGAAGTCTGGTAGATAAAATTTAGAAAGTAGGTCAGATACATGACAGAACCTGCAATTAAATATCGTTTGATCAAAAAAGAAAAACATACAGGTGCACGTTTGGGAGAATTAATCACCCCGCATGGCACTTTTCCAACCCCGATGTTTATGCCAGTAGGAACACTTGCAACGGTCAAGACAATGTCACCTGAGGAGCTCAAAGAAATGGGAGCGGGCGTTATTTTGAGCAATACTTATCACTTATGGTTACGTCCTGGTGAAGATATCGTTGCACAAGCCGGTGGTTTACATAAATTTATGAATTGGGATCGAGCTATTTTAACCGATTCAGGTGGTTTTCAAGTTTTTTCACTAGCAAAGATGCGCCATATTATTGAAGAAGGAGTTCATTTTCGTAACCACTTAAATGGTGCAAAAATGTTCTTATCACCAGAAAAATCAATTGGTATTCAAAATAAATTAGGCTCAGATATCATGATGAGCTTTGATGAATGCCCGCCTTATGATGAGAGCTATGAATATATTAAAAATTCAATTGAACGGACTTCTCGTTGGGCCGAAAGGGGCTTAAAAGCTCATGCACATCCAGAACGTCAGGGCTTGTTTGGTATTATTCAAGGAGCCGGTTTTAAAGAGCTAAGACAGCAAAGTGCGCGTGATCTGGTAAGTCTTGATTTTCCAGGTTATTCGATAGGGGGGCTGTCAGTGGGTGAACCTAAGCCGGAAATGAATCGGATGCTGGAGTATATCACGCCGCTTATCCCCGAAAATAAGCCACGCTATCTGATGGGAGTTGGAGCAGCAGATTCTTTGATTGATGGTGCCATTCGTGGAGTGGATATGTTTGATTGCGTCTTGCCTACTAGAATTGCTAGAAATGGTACTTGCATGACTTCGCATGGTCGTTTGGTCGTGAAAAATGCTAAATATGCCCATGATTTTGGCCCTATTGACGATCATTGTGACTGTTATACTTGTCGTCATTATAGCCGGGCTTATGTCCGTCATTTGATGAAATGTGATGAAACTTTCGGTATGCGTCTGACTTCGTATCATAATTTATACTTCTTAGAAAACTTAATGCGCCAAGTACGTCAGGCAATTGTTGAAGATAATTTATTAGAGTTCAGAGAAAATTTCTTTGAAGAATACGGTTTTAACAAAGAAGACGCGAAAAACTTCTAAGTTTATGTTAAAGTAAAGATAAAATAAAATTTTGAGGAGAAATTAGAATGCAAAGTTATATTATTATGTTAGTTGTAATTGTTGCTATGATGTTTTTTATGCAACGTTCACAAAAGAAGCAGCAAAATAAGCGACAAGAAGTATTGGACAATATGAAATCTGGAAATGAAGTTGTGACAATTGGCGGGCTACACGGAATAATTTCGGAAATTGATGAGGTCAATAAAACAGTGACACTGGATTGTGAAGGAATCTTTTTAGAATTCGATCGTGCATCTATTCGTACTGTTAAACCATCATCCGTTGAAACTACTGTGGCTCAAAATGTTGCAGACCAAAAAGAAGAAGCTTCAGAGGCAGCTGATGATTCTGCAGAGAATACAGATGGAGCTTCTGATAGTGATGAAGAAAAGAATAATGATTAGAAAAAAAGTTCGAGTTTGAAAAAATTTCAAATTCGAACTTTTTTCTTTTATATGAGTAGCGTATCAAAAAGATTATATTAAATGATCAGAAACTGGGATATATTTTCCAATGACAATAAATATCCGAACTTTTAAGATTGTTCCTGCGTTCCAGCAGTACTCGTCGCAAAAGATGAAATTTGCTGAATTGCAGGTTTTGATTTTTCGTGAATTATTGTTAGAAAATAATTATATCCCAGTCTCTTTTGGATAAAGTTTATTTATGTTGGATAACTGTTTCGGCAATTTCCTCAATAGAGGCATCATCTACGTGAACAATACAGGCTTTTAATTGTTGATAGATTTTTTTGGCATATTTCATTTCTGCTTCAATATGCTCAGTATCAGTATAAGAAGAACTGCCATCAAGACCTAGTGAATGTAATCTTTTTTGTCGCATGCGTTGCAGACTTTGAGGCTGGGCTAATAGACCGACTAATTTTTCCTTGGGAACGACAAAGATTTCCTTAGGTAATGGAATTTCTGGTATTAAGGGTAGATTTGCTACTTTGTAGGATTTATTCGCTAAATACATACTTAAAGGAGTTTTGGAAGTACGCGAAGGACCTAAGATCACATAATCAGCCTTTAAAAAACCTTTCGGATCTTTACCATCATCATATTTAACTGCAAAGTCGACTGCTTCGATTTTGTTAAAGTAATCAGAAGTCAGCTGGTGTTGTGCCCGTGCTTCACGAGTCGGAGCAAGACCAGTCTGTCCTTGAACGAGCTGCATCAGCGGAGTCATAAGATCAATATAACTTAATGAAGTACGATCAGCAAAATTCTGTGCAGCTACATTAAAACAATCTCTAACTAGAGTGCTGACAACAATTGCGTGTTCTTGTAAGGCGTCGCCTAAAATCTTTATCAATTCGTCATCCGAATCGATAAAAGCAAAGCGTTTAGTTTCAATATCAGTCAAATCTGGAAACTGAGCTAGTACGGCTGTTGCTAACTTTTGTGCAGTCTCACCAATCGAATCTGAAATAATAAATAATTTTACCGTTCTGTCCTTATTCATTGTCCATTTTCACCTTATTTCCTTCCTCTATAAAATGGTTCATGATGCGTGTTTTGGTTATTTTTCCCACGATTTTATTGTGAGTCCCACTGGCAATTACCGGTAAGGAGTCCACTTGATGTTGCATGAGTAAATTTCCCGCAGTCAAAACCGTTTCATCTGGAGTGATCGTGACAATGTTAGGCATGCGACTCATTACAACGGCAACAGGAATACTATCCCCATCGTTTGTCAAGATAGCACGCAGCAGATCTTTTCTAGATAAAAGGCCAACGAGTTCTTTTTCTTTATTAACAACATATAAGGAGCCGACATCATACATAAATAAATCAGTAATAGCATCTTTTAGCGTAGTTTCTTGTTTGATGAATACTGCTGGCAGCATAATGTCATCTACTTTTTGGGCATATAGTTTTTCAAATAATAAGGGTTCGATCGTTTGGCCTGAATAAATGTAACCTACTTTAGGGCGTGCATCTAAAACCCCCGTCATTGTTAAAAGAGAAAGATCATTACGCAAGGTTGGCTTGGTTAAGTGCAACCTTGCTGCGATATTGTCTCCTGTGATAGGTTCATTTTCTTTAACAATTTGAATAATAGTTTTTTGTCGTTCGGAAAATTCCATGGTAACTCCTTCAACTCTATTCTTACTTACCTCTATCATAGCGTACGTTGTGATAAAGAACAATCGTTAATTGCAGCTTGACCACAAGCCAAGCGGGCAGCTGGAATTCGGTAAGCAGAACATGAAACGTAGTTGACGCCGACCTTTTGGAAAAAGGCAATGGATTTTGGATCGCCGCCAACTTCACCGCAAACCCCAATGGTCAAGTCAGCTTTGTTTTCCCGTCCTTTGGTGACCGCAGTCTGAATTAATTGACCAACACCTTTCTGGTCTAGTGTTTGGAAAGGATCCTCTGGCAGAATGCCTTTTTCTTTATAGATTGGCAGAAACTTGGCCACATCATCACGTGAGAAGCCATAAGACATCTGGGTTAAGTCATTTGTTCCAAAACTAAAGAAATCAGCATGTTGAGCTAATTGATCAGCTGTCATGCAAGCCCGTGGCAATTCGATCATTGTCCCAATTTCATAAGGGAATGGCTGAACATTATTTTCTTTAAATAATTGTTCGATCGTATCAATTAAAATTTCTTTTAGGTTGGTTAATTCGTTTTCTACGGCAATCAATGGGATCATAACTTCTGGTTTCACCTGGATGCCTTCTTTAGCCAGCTGAATAGCACTAGTGAAAATGGCCTTAACTTGCATCTGATAAATTCTCGGCTCGGTAATCCCTAGGCGACAGCCACGGTGTCCTAACATAGGATTATTTTCATGTAATTGTTCGATCCGCTTGGCAATAGTATCAGCGCCTTTGCCTAATTTTTGGGCTAATTGTTTAATTTCCGCTGGATTACCTGGCAAAAATTCATGCATAGGCGGATCTAATAAACGAATGACCATTGGCTTTTCCTGAGTGATTTTTTGCATATGGTAGAAATCATCGATCTGGAATTCTAGCAGAGCCGCCAAAGCTTCATCGATTTCTTTATCATTTTCGGCTAAAATCATTCGACGTATTTCCAAAATTCTTTGTCCGCCAAAGAACATGTGCTCTGTTCTAGCTAGACCGATCCCTGAAGCACCGAAATTCATGGCAGTCGTCAAATCCTGAATTGTTTCTGCATTAGCTCTGACTTTCAGATCTGCCTTTTCATCAGCCCAAGTTAATAAAAGTTGTAAATCTTTGTTGTTTTCTGGATCAACGGTGTGTAACTTGGTTGTATAGATCGTACCTAAGGAGCCGTTAACAGATAAAATATCGCCTTCTTTTAGCGTTATATCACCACAAACAACTGTTTTGCTATTTTCATCAACTGTTAATGCTTCACAACCAGCAACACAGCAAGTTCCCATACCACGGGCGACCACCGCAGCGTGAGAAGTCATCCCTCCACGCGAAGTGACGATTGCTTCACTGACGACCATTCCTTCAATGTCTTCTGGGGAAGTTTCTTGCCTGACTAAGATCACTTGAGTTCCATTTTCATGCAGTTCTTTTGCTCGTTCTGCAGTGAAGACGATTTTACCAGTAGCAGCACCAGGACTAGCAGGCAGCCCTTTGGCTAATTCTTTAGCATTGACGAGCTCATCAGGATCAAAGACGGGGTGGATCAGTTGCTCGACATTTTCAGGACTAACACGC
>Ga0079226_10002482_pt1 | contig 14248 bp, 16 predicted proteins | sample Poulit2014_FD_76345 | JGI IMG/M metagenome (GOLD analysis project Ga0079226, IMG submission 76345) | Agricultural soil microbial communities from Georgia to study Nitrogen management - Poultry litter 2014 | ecosystem: Environmental > Terrestrial > Soil > Agricultural land | place: USA: Georgia... | reverse complement strand
GGTGCAATCCGTTTCGGTTCTGTTTTAGAGAACGTAGTAGTAGATAAGCATACACGTATCCCTGACTATGATGATGGTTCATTAACTGAAAACACGCGTGCAGCTTATCCAATTCATAATATTGATAATATTGTCATGCCATCAGTTGCTGGACATCCAAACACGATTGTCTTCTTAACTGCAGATGCATTTGGGGTATTACCACCAATCTCAAAATTAACGAAAGAACAAGCGATGTACCACTTCTTAAGCGGATTCACATCAAAATTAGCTGGTACTGAGCGCGGCATTACATCACCAGAAGCGACATTCTCAACGTGCTTCGGATCTCCATTCTTACCACTTCATGCGACTGTGTACGCTGAAATGCTTGGTAAGAAAATTGATGAGCATAATGCACAAGTATTTTTAGTAAACACTGGTTGGACTGGTGGAGAATATGGCGTCGGTAAACGTATGGACTTAAAATACACGCGTGCAATGGTACGTGCAGCAATCGCTGGTAAGTTAAATAACGTGGAAACAGAAATGAATGATATTTTCGGTCTACACATGCCAGTTGAAATTGAAGGCGTTCCTTCTGAAGTGTTAAATCCACGTAATGTTTGGGCTGACAAAGCAGCTTATGATCAAAAAGCAACTGAATTAGCACAATTATTCCATGAAAACTTCAAGAAATTTGGAGATGTTTCAGAAGATATCGTGAAAAAAGGTGCACCTTTAGTTTAATTCAACATAACCTTCTACAATTTTATCCATTGTAGAAGGTTATTTTTTTGCTTTCATCCATTTGCCTATATCAGAAACTAGTTCTCGATTTATTGGTTGTGGGATATAATGATGAAATGTCGGATAATACCATGTCTCAACATGTTTATGCTCTGACACTAACGCCGCTTCTAATATTTTCGCATGGGCAAATGATACATGTTGATCTTGCATACCATGAATAATGAGCACTGGGGCATGAATGTCGTTCATTCGCTGCAGCACATTACGTTCTCGATACCCATTCGGATAGCTATTCGTTGATCCGCCAATGACGCGTTTCATCATGCGACGCATATCTTTTCGCTCTTTATATGTAAGGACAATATCTGACACACCCGCCCATTGCACAATAGACGTTAAGTCGCTTCGTAATACAGCAACCCATAAAGCCATAATTCCGCCTCTTGAAAATGATAATAAATGGAGGCGTTGGCGATTTACAAGGCGACTTTGCTTCAATACATCAACAGCATACACTGCATCTAAACGGTCTTCTCCTGAAAAAGTATCTCTCCCCTGTCCGCCGCGATTCCCGCGATAATACGGTGCAAACACTACAAAACCTTCTGCAGCAATTTGCGCAATCCGTGCTGGCCGGACCATGCCTACCGATTGGATTCCCCCGCGCAAATAAACAATTCCGTCATAAACACCATTTGCTATTGGCTCAGCTAATAAACCTTTCACTTTTATCCCATTTGACCAATACAAAATTTCTTCTAAACGAATAGAAGGATTAGGTGACGGCATTAATCGTCGGTTTTCAATTGTCCCGCTCGCTTTCATATTGTTCCACCCACTTTCGTAAAGCAGTCATCCCTTCATCTTTCATATGAAAGCTTAATTGTTCACAAGCATCTAATTGCTCTGTCGTAAACCAATAGGCGCCCTCCGTTTCATACGTAGGTGCATCTACGTCTATGAATTGTACATCTGCTGTAAAAACTGCCTTACAAAATGGCTCTTCACTATAGACAACGTACTTCGCAAATAATTTGATATGTTCAATCACGACGCCTGTTTCCTCATATGCTTCTCTTTTTACAGCAGCTTCAATCGTTTCTCCTTCTTCGGCTTTACCACCTGGAAACTCCATCCCGCGTACTGTATGTTTTGTTACAAGCCATTTATGATTATGCTTTAATAAAAGAAGCACGTGCCGAGCCGGTATCATTTGTTGTTGTAAATCAAATGTAAGCTCAACACGTGTCCCAAGAACATCTTTAAATTGATACACGTAACCACATCCTTCTCTTATTCAGTGTATCGAAGGACGGTCGTTCATTCAACGGAAATACGGTAACGCTTCAATAAATGCTTTCGTTTCTTGATCGCCAAACTCATGAATAATGGCATACATTTTTTTCGTTCGTACATCGATATCATGGTTGTTTTGATCATAATGGTAAGGTATATACGGCAAATGTGACAATAAAAAATTTCTAAATTCCAAATCATTCACTTGATCAAATAATCGTTTAAATACAGGTACAAACTCCCGACTGATTTCAACTTTAAATTCCCATGGCGCAACATCAGGATAAGCATAAATCCGTTGATCTGTTACAGAAATATAACAGGGGCGTTTTGACATATAATCATCCTTTTTTCATGTAGCTTCCCCATTTTTCACTCCCCTATACTCTTTTTACAATGAAAAAGAACCTTCGAAAAGGCCCCTTTTATCATTTATTATTTAATTTGACATTGAACAGGTCCTGCAAAATGTTTTTTCGTCACTTCAATGGCTATTACATCTACATCTTCCAAACGTTCAAAACATTGCGCAATCGTCTGTTCATTTTTCTCATGTTGAATATACATTTGTCGCATAAGAATAGTTGCCCCTAAAATGATCACAGTACTAAAGCAAATCGAAAACACCATTGCTCGATTTTTTTGATCCATGCGCATCGCCTCTTTTCACTTCACCTAATAGATGTTTTGGCAATGAACTTCGTTTTGAACTGGTCACATCTTCGTTGTTATATTGCCGAATTAATTTTGATTCAAAAACCCCGAAAGCTCATATAACACTTTCGGGGATAGCCATTTTATGCTTTTACATCGATAGAAGCACCTTTATGCGGATGAGGTGCAGAAGCTTGTTTCGGTAAGCTTTCCAACATTTCTGTGGCAGCTGATGTGTTCATTTGAAGTGCTTTATTCATCACACTCATTTGAACTGTTGACTGTAAGCTTCTTAATTGGCTCGCCATGATAGCATTTAATTCCATTGGCAAACACTCCCTTCCTCACTCTTCATATCGACATATTTTTCATAAATTAAAGGGATTATTTATTTTCTTCACCTAAAAAAGCATTCAGCATCCATTGATGTTTTTCGATACTCTGATAAGTTGCATTCAGTAAATCTTCTGTCATGTCATCGCCTTTTTCTGCAGCAAGTTCCATTCCTTTTTTCAGTGAATCCATTGTCTTACCAAAGTCTTCAGCGATAACTTTTACCATTTCATCTGCTTTTTCATCGCCTCTTGCTTCCTCTACAACAGATTGCTCTAAATGTTCTTTTAATGTAGCAACAGGGTCTCCGCCTAATGTTAAAATACGTTCAGCAATTTCATCCATATGCGATGTCGCTTCATTATACAATTCTTCAAATTTATTATGCAATGTGAAGAATTGATGACCTTTTACATACCAATGATAATTGTGTAATTTCGTATATAACACCGACCAAGTTGATACTTGTACATTCATTTCTTTAATTAATTCGTTTGACATAAAACTGACATCTCCTCTATTTATAATTCATCTCTCTTTCAATTTACCCGCTTAAACCATACAATAAACATATAAACATCATTTGAGGAGCATTTTTTTATGAAAAAATTATTACTCGTACTCATTCGTTTTTATCAAAAAGCAATTTCTCCATTAACCCCACCTACATGCCGTTTTCATCCAACATGTTCAAGGTATGGCTTAGAAGCAATTGAAATTCATGGTGCTTGGAAAGGTTCTTGGTTAATGATTCGACGTATTTCAAAATGCCATCCCTTTCACGAAGGTGGATTTGACCCCGTTCCAGAAAAAAAGAAAAAATAATCCATTCGTTTGATGCATGAATCATTCATCATTGAAGGCTTGATTAGCGAACATTTTTCATGTATGATAGTAAAGTTAATCTTTCTAAATCGTAATGATTACTATTTAAAAAATAAAGGATTTGATGACATGAAAAAAATAATCGTCGCCCTCCTTTCAGTCACCGTATTATTAACCGCTTGTTCCACAAGCGATGAACGATCAAATGATCCATCAATATCGGTGTATACGACGGTTTATCCTCTGCAATATTTCACCGAGCGAATCGGCGGAGATTTTGTGACTGTTGACTCGATTTATCCACCAGGTTCAGATGAACATACTTTTGAACCAACACAAAAAGATATGATGACACTTGCGGATGCAGATTTGTTTTTTTATATCGGCTTAGGATTAGAAGGCTTTGTAGACAATGCTGAAAAAACATTGAAAAACGAACATGTTAAGCTCGTACCGACCGCACAACATATCCCGGACAATTTGCTTATTCATAGTGATGATGAACACCATGACGACGAACATGAACACAATCACCATGGTCACGACCATGATCATGACCATGGTGATATTGATCCACATGTTTGGATATCTCCAACGTTAGCGCAATATTTAGCGGAAGATATCAAAAAAGCTTTACAAGAAGCCTTGCCAACAGAAGCACAATATTTTGAGGATAATTTTAAACAGTTAACGAAAGAACTTGCTGTACTGGATGAGCAATTCAAACAGATGGCATATGCTGCAAAACAAAAAAGCTTTTATGTTTCCCACGCTGCCTTTGGATACATTGCAGTACAATATGGACTTGAACAAGTGGCAATTGCAGGACTTCACTCTCAAAGTGAGCCATCTCAAAAAGAGTTAATTGACCTTGTCGAAAAAGCGAAAGCTGAAAATGTACAATATGTACTATTCGAACAAAATATTTCCTCTAAAATTACGCAAACGATTCAACATGAAATCGGTGCACAATCACTAAGTATGCACAATTTAAGCGTACTGACAACAGCTGATATAAAGCAAAAAGAAGATTATTTTTCATTAATGGAACAAAATGTAGAAACGTTAAAAAAAGCTCTACAATAAATATCAAGAGGAATGGTTCTCCTACATGACCATTCCTCTTGATATTATATACTTTCAAAATTTTTCTTTGTGATTGTATAAGATGTTAGTTGTTGATCATTTATTGTATACCCTATTCCGGCGCCAGGTGTGGGTTGGATAGCACCATGTTCAACAATAATGGGTGGAGAAACAATATCTTTTTCCCAAAAATGATCAGAAGCACTGAAATCACCTGGTAAAGAAACTTGCGGCAATGTTGCCAGTGCTAGATTATGCGCTTTTGAAATGCCCAATTCAATCATTCCGCCAATCCAAACTGGATATTGATGTTGGTGAGCCAATGTATGAATGGCAAGCGATGGCGTAATGCCACCTACACGACCTGGCTTTAAAACGATTATGTCACCTGCACGTTGCGCGATCATTCTTTCAACATCTTCAACAGATCGTATACTTTCATCAAGCGCAATCGGGGTCATCATTTGTTTCGTCGCTTCCCGGTGGAGATCCCAATCATCTTCTAAAAATGGTTGTTCAATTAGTGTTAACTTTGCCTCATCAAATGCCAACAATTGCTCTATACCAAGTTCATGAAATAATCCATTTGCATCTCCATAAAAAAGCATGTTCGGAAAACGCTGTACTAAGTGTTTCACTGCGACAGGATCTGTTGAACGATCGATCTTAATTTTCACACGTTTGTAGCCAATGTCAGCCGCTTTTGCTACCCGCTGAAATAATTCATCATTCACTTTACCTGTTAGGACAATGCCTGCTTCTACTGACTTTTCTACGCCTCCAATAACATGCCATAACGGTTTTTCTTGTTTCTTCGCAAATAAATCCCAACTTGCACTGTCAATCGTCGCTTTCGCCATTCGATTTCCTTTTACAAATTGTAATTTGTTCAACACTTCTGATGGATGATGAAATGTTTGATTTAGTAATGGAGGGATTAACCAGTTTGTTAATGCATCCATACATGTTTGAATGGTTTCTTCCGTATACCACGGGGAGCTGAATGCTACACATTCGCCTAATCCGATTTCACCAGATGTATCAATCATTTCAAGTATGATACTTTCACGTGTGTCAACAGTTTGTAAATGTGTAGAAAATGGCTGGTTTAACGGAATTTGTAGTCGATGTAAACAAATTTCTTCTACTGTGAATGAAGCCATTTTTTCAACTCCCGACGTAGTAACTTATTTGACGCATTTCGTGGTAATTGAGCGGTAAACATGATTTTTTTCGGTACTTTGTATTTTGCTAATCGTTCCATACAATAATGAATCAGCGCTTCTTCTGTTATTAACGCGTCCATCACAACGAAAGCAACTGGTACCTCTCCCCACTTTTCATCTTTCATCCCACAAACCCCAACTTCTTGAACATTTGGAAAGCTACTAATTACATTTTCAATTTCTGCTGGATAGACATTTTCTCCACCAGAAATGATTAAATCCGATCGACGATCAACGATAAATAAATAGCCTTCTTCATCAAGATAACCGATATCACCTGTAGGAAGCCACCCATCTTCTAACGGGGATTTATGAGTAAAGCGACCAATATATCCTGGTGTGACGTGTGGCCCTTTCACAAGCACCTCACCATGTATATTCGGCTCATGTGCATTGCGAATCTTAATTTGATTAAAAAATAAAGGTTTCCCTGCAGAACCAATCTTCCGTAATGCATCTTCGCTAGCTAATGTAGCTGTTTGTGAACTTGTTTCCGTCATACCATATGTTTGTAAAATTGGAATTTTGCGGGCCATTGCACGTTGTAAATAATCTGTCGGAATCGAACCGCCCCCCGCTAACATCGTTTTAAATGACGGGTGTGCTACTTGTTGCTTCGCTTCTAATTCTGCTATGATTTGCTGTAACATCACAGTGACAACAGACATCCGTGTAACTGTCCCATTGACGATTTCAGCTGTTACGCGTTTCGCATCAAACTTTTCATATAAACGTATTTTCATACCATACAATAAAGAACGTATCAATATCGAAAAACCACTTATATGAAATAATGGCATTGTACAGAGCCAACAATCGTCTTCCATAAGGCCTAAATTCAATACAGATGACATTGCGTTTGATGTGTGATTTTGTGCAGTTTGACGTACACCTTTAGGAAATCCTGTTGTTCCCGACGTGTACATAATTGTCACTGTTTTGTCGTCTTGCCACTCTTGGTCAATCGTAAAAGGAGTTGGTTTTTTAGCAGAAATTGTCGAAAATGCATAGGAATGTTCCATTGTTCCTGCGATTTTTTCTTCGAATGAATCTTCATAAAGCACTGCCTTTACTTCTGCATCCTCCATTTGCCAACGTAACTCTTCCGAAGTTAGTCGGTGGTTCAACATAACGATTTCAACACCTCGTAACAGTGCACCATAGATGATGAATACCATCGTTTCATTTGACGAACCAATTAAAGCAATACGATTTCCAGAAACAATCCCACATGTTGTCAGTTGTTCTGCATACTTTTTTCCTTTCTCATATACATCTTGAAAGGTCCACGTTTCGTCCCCTTTTGATAAAGCGATTTTATGAGGAGTTAAATACATTCTTTGCGTGAGCCAATTTGGGATCATCATGTACCACCTTCTGTTCTTTTTTCTTTGTTGAATCCTTTTAAAAGAAAAAAGCTGCCCTTTGTAAAGGCAGCTTTTGCATAAGCATTAAGGGAAACGTGGGAATTGACCAAAGTCTGGTTTACGTTTTTCTTTAAACGCGTCACGGCCTTCTTTGGCTTCATCTGTCGTGTAGTAAAGTAATGTAGCGTCTCCAGCCATTTGCTGTAATCCTGCTAACCCGTCTGTGTCAGCATTCATTGCCGCTTTTACAAAACGTAATGCTGTTGGACTCATTGCTAACATCTCTTCACACCATTTAACCGTTTCGTCTTCTAATTGCTCATAAGGAACAACTGTATTTACTAATCCCATATCAAGTGCTTCTTGTGCATCGTATTGACGACATAAGTACCAAATTTCACGCGCTTTCTTATGGCCGATAATGCGTGCTAAATAACCTGAACCATATCCTGCGTCAAATGAACCTACTTTTGGTCCTGTTTGACCGAAACGTGCGTTATCTGCAGCGATTGTTAAGTCACATACAACATGCAGTACGTGACCGCCACCGATTGCATATCCTGCAACCATCGCAACAACAGGTTTTGGAATTACACGGATTAAACGTTGTAAGTCTAATACGTTTAATCGTGGAATTTCATCTTCGCCCACATATCCACCATGTCCACGAACTGATTGGTCTCCACCTGAACAGAAAGCTTTTTCACCCTCACCTGTTAAAACGATTACACCAATACTTTCATCATCGCGTGCACGAGAAAATGCATCGATTAATTCCATTACAGTTTTCGGACGAAATGCATTACGTACTTCTGGACGGTTGATTGTAACTTTACCAATTCCATTGTACTTTTCATATTTAATATCTTCATATGTATGAATTGTTTCCCACTGACGTGTCATCTTTGTTCCTCCTTCAATTTCAAATAATATGCTTCTTTACTATTGTAGCAAATAACGACGGATTTTCCACATGAATTGCATGTCCAGCCTGTTTTACCACTTGATGTTCTACATGTTGTATATGTTTTCTCATTTCCCGGGAAATAAGAACAAACTTTTCGTCCCATCCACCCGTTATGAGTAAAACCGGCATTAATAATGTCGAAAGCTTTTCCCAATTGGATGGCTGGCTACCTGTCCCAATCCCTCTTAAGCTATTAGCTAGACCTATTGGGCGTTGTGATTGTCTTTCCATGCGTACTTGTCGTTGAACAGGTTCGGGCAAACGCTTTTGCGATTGAAATAACGGGATATTTTCCCAAAATTCGACAAAACGCTCCATGCCTTCACGTTCGATTCTTGATGCAAGTGCTTCATCATTCAAACGACGCTCTGCACGTTCTTTCTCTGTTTTCAATCCAGGCGAGGCACTTTCTAATATCAATTGATTAACACGTTCTGGATAAGCGAGTGCATAACTTAACGCAATTCGGCCGCCCATTGAATATCCAAGCAAAGTAAATGACGGTATTTGTAAATGATCAAAAAAAGCTTCTAACAACGCAATTTGCTTCTCCATCGTATATTCCTTTACCGCTGTTGGACATACTGTTCGCCCATGTCCAATGAGATCGACTGCAATTACTTGAGCATGTTCCTGTAATTGCGCTGAAACTTCTTTCCATGTAGCAGTCGATCCCGTAAAACCATGTAAACAAACAAGAACGGGTAATTCTGGATGTCCGCTGCGCTCATAGTAAACATCAAAACCTTGAATTGTTACGATTTTTCCCATCTTTATTACTCCAATCGTTCAATCATTTGTTCCCATAATTGACGGTGTGCTGCTACGTTCTTTTCCCGATCTGTAAACACTTCTATGATACGAAGTTGAGCCGTTTTCTCTTGTTTTAACACCGCTTTAAAAGCATCAATCGAATAGACTGCATCATATTGCGCCTCGTACATTGCAGCAATGTGCTCAAATGTTAGCCCTGTTGGTGTACCAAATAATTGTTCAAAATACGCTGCTTCATGTTTTGCTTGTGGTAAATAAGAAAAAATCCCTCCACCATCATTGTTCATAATAATAATAGTCAAATTTGTTTTTGAAAATCTTGTCGCAATGAGTCCATTTACATCATGTAAAAATGCTAAATCTCCAATTAATAAATAAGTAGGTCGCTTACGTGCTTGTTGAATACCAAGTGCTGTTGAAATAACACCGTCGATTCCATTCGTTCCCCGATTGGCAAATAGCTGAATATCTTTTTCCGTTCGATTAAAAAATGTATCGACGTCACGGATTGGCATACTGCTACTACTTATTAAATCCACGCCATCTTGTAATGATTCGAATAATGTATATGCAAATGCTCCTTCATCTTCAATATGCTCTATCTTCTCTTGCATTAAAGTGGTAAACAAACTATTGGCTTCTTTCCAACGAAGTGCATATTCTGTTGTTTCTAGCGTCACGTGTAAATCAAATAACACAGTTGCTTGTGCTTGAATATGATGTGTTGCAACACCTAAAAAATCTCGGTATTGCGCTGCCTCATCCACCACAATTACTTGTTCTGGACGATATTGTTTTAAAAATAAAGCTAACGGCTTTGACACTGGCTGTGCACCAATTCTTAACACTGTATGCGGAATATTGTTTTGGCAAAATGTAGGACTTTTTAGTAACGCATCATACTGATCAATACAAAGCGCTTCATATTGTGCTGGTACATTTGTACGTAGATTAGATAATGGATCGCATAGCACCGGCCATCCGAGTTCACCAGCAAATGTCCAAAACGCAGCCGTATCAAAAGTGATTGGCAACTCTCCTGCCACAATAATTCCTGAGTCTGCTTGTGATAATAATTGCCTTACTTCCTCCCGCATCGCTTGGTCAAATGATGCTTGTGGCGCTAACCTTTGTATAAATGTTTGCTCGGGTTCTTCCTGCTCCATCTCAATTAGTAATGGTTCGCGAAAAGGAACATTATAATGGACGGGACCCATCGGTGCTGTAAGTGCCAATGATGTCCCACGTTGAACATGTCTTTCGATAAACTGCGTCATTTTACTTGATTGCTCAGCAAGTGGTAAATCAACACTCCACTTCACATGATGACCATACATGTGAATTTGATCAATCGCCTGCGGTGCCCCAACTTCTCTTAACTCATGCGGACGATCCGATGTTAAGACGATTAATGGTAAACGGGCATAATGGGCTTCTGTAATCGCTGGATAATAATTCGATGCTGCTGTCCCTGAAGTACAAAGTAAAACAACTGGCTGTAATGTTGCCTTTGCAACACCTAATGCATAAAATCCAGCCGAACGCTCATCTACTTGCATGGTAATAGAAAATGCATCATCACTTGCAAACGCATAGGCAAGTGGAGTTGATCGCGAGCCAGGACTGATGATGACATGTTTGACGCCTGCATTTTTTAAAGCCGTCGTCATCGTTTTTACATAATGGGTTAATACTTCTTTATTTGTCATCTTAATTGGCCTCCAAGCGCTCTTAACACAGGTCTAAATTTCACCCAAGTTTCCTCATATTCGCTTTCAACATTTGAGTCGGCGACAATTCCACCGCCTGCATATAAATAAGCTTCTTTTCCATCTAATAACCCTGAACGAATCGCCACGGCAAATTCGCCATCACCATTCGTATCTACCCAACCGATTGGACCTGCATAATAGCCACGGTCCATTTGCTCTTCTTCGCGAATAATGCTCAATGATTCACTTGTTGGCACACCGCCAAGTGCTGGTGTCGGATGGAGTGATTGAATAAATTTAAAAATATTGCTTTCTTCGCGGACTGTTGCCGCTACAGGTGTGAATAAATGTTGTATATCTCGAACTTTCATCAATTGCGGTTGATCATCAATTTGTAAATCTTTACAGTAAGACGCAAACACTTTTGTAATCATATCGACAACATATTGATGCTCCCCAAGATTTTTTGGGTCATTTAACAATGTTGTTCCAAGTGCTCGATCTTCCGCTTCTGTTTTTCCACGTCGGATTGAGCCTGCAACACATGCCGAATAAGCGCGTCCATTTTTGATTTCAATCAAACGCTCTGGTGTTGCTCCAAAAAACAATTGACCATGACGCTTTATACCGAAACGATAACTTTTTGGTTGTTCTTTCGTAATATGCGCAAGTGCTGTCACTGTATTCACTCTTTCTTCAAACATTAAGTGTAGACTCCGAGCAATTACCACTTTATCCGCTTCACCAGCTTGAATTTTACGAGTTGTATTGGCTACTGCCGCTTTATAGCTATCAACTTCCGTTTCATGAGTTGTAGCGATTGTTGGTTTCGGCATTTCTTCTTCCGCATACTGTAATGCCTGTTCAACGAGTGCATCACGCTCTTCTTTTAAACGTGCTAAACATTCCTCTGCATCATAATTATTTGTAATCACGTTTGTCATGATAAATGTTTTATGCTCTTTTTGAACAAGTTGATGAGTAGGCACAACAAAATAAGCGGAAGGAAATGCATCCCACTCCGACGTTCGTTTATGTGATGGGTCAAATGAAAATCCACCAAATAACATCGGTGCGAGATCATCTTCATGCTTATAGACATGTTGACTTAACTGTTGCCAACGATTGGCAATTGCATCATAACGTGTGTCTGCTTCTTCATTCATTAAAACGTGTGCATGACCTAATCCGACAATCGTTAGATCCTCATTTGCACTTTGCCAGTATACTTGTTCTTCATCATACTTGGCTTGACCAACTGCTAAAAAAGCGAGTGGTGATATATATGCTATTTCTTTCGTTTCTGTATAAAAATTGTATTGTTGTCCCTTTGGCGCTTTTTGTTCTGCCATCGGAATTACGACTTTTTGATTCATGTTGATCCCTCCAAGGACAGTCCTTCCTTCTTTTAATTCCGGATAATAAATCCCTTCTCTATTCTACCATATCAATTGCTACTTATATAAGATTCGTGCATGTTCATTATGACATTTTTACAGTATAATAGAGAAAGTGTCATTATTTACAATGAAGGAGAGAAATATGTTGCAACAAACGATTCAAAAAGATACCGGCTGGCGCGTATGGTGGCAATTAACGCGACCTCATACGTTAACAGCATCATTCGCCCCTGTTTTCTTAGGTACTATGATTGCACTCGTTTACGGAAATGGTCCGTTAAACTTTACAATCTTTTTTGCCATGCTCATTGCCAGCATTTTAATTCAAATGGCAACAAATATGTTCAATGAATATTACGATTTCAAAAGAGGTCTTGATACAGAGGAATCCATAGGAATTGGCGGTGCCATTGTACGTAACGGTGTGACACCAAAAACCGTATTAAACTTGGCTTTCATGCTATACGGAATTTCTTTATTAATTGGTGTTTACATTTGTATGGCGACATCTTGGTGGTTAGCTGTTGTTGGACTCGTTTCAATGTTAATCGGCTATTTATACACAGGTGGTCCTTATCCAATTGCTTACACACCATTTGGTGAACTTGTATCAGGTGTCGTAATGGGAATGCTGCTCATCTTAATTTCATTTTTTATTCAAACTGGTGAAGTAACAATTGATGCAGTATTGTTATCGATTCCAAGCATTCTACTCGTTGCAGCGATTATGATGTCGAACAATATTCGTGACATCGTTGGCGACGAAAAAAGTGGTCGTAAAACATTGGCCATTTTAGTAGGAAGAAAAAATGCAGTCCATATTTTACTGTCATTCTTTTTAATTTCTTATGTTTGGGTTGTCGCATTGGTTGCTATTGGCTATTTAACACCTTGGGCACTGTTCATTTTTATTAGCGCACCAAAACCAATAAAAGCAATCAAAATATTTAAAGCACATGAAGAACCATTAAAAGTGATGCCAGCAATGAAGGAAACAGCCGTAACAAATACCGTTTTCACATTATTGCTCGGAATTGGCATTTTATGTAGTCACTTATTTTCTTAGTCATTGATCTACTGTATATCAGTCTTTTCCTTATACAAAGGACTGGTATACAGTTTTTTTATGTTTAATAAGCTGCTTTGTGAGGAATCGATATAGTGAACATAATTTGTCGAAGGCATGCCATATTAACCAATAAAGGATGTGAAAATATGTTAACAGATCGTCAAATTAATCACTTAAAAACTTTATTAATAGAAATGAAAACCGAGTACGAAGCCTCTGAACAATTAGATGATGATGAAGAAAGTATGCGACATGCATCTGGTGAGTTATCGATGTATGATAATCATCCTGCCGATATGGGGACTGAACTTTATGAAAGAGAGCGAGATCAAGCACTAGAAGTTCATGCTGCTTCAGAATTAGACAAAGTCGAACAAGCGTTACAAGCAATAGAAAATGGGACTTATGGAATTTGTGAAATATGTCATCAATCAATTGGCTATGAGCGCTTAGAAGCGATTCCATTTATAACCCTTTGTATTGATCACGCAAATATGAAAGAAGCTTTAAAAGAGGAACAACCTCAAGTTGAAATCGATGATCCTTTTAATGACACGCGAGATAAAAGAGCTCAAGATATGGAAAATAGTTTTGAGGAAGTGGCGGATTTCGGGACATCTGATACCATTTCAGATGAGCCAGAAGCAAGTGCGGAAGATATCGATGATCACACGATTGAAAAAGACGAATACGAACGCGCAACAAATAAATATTCAAAAAATAGATATCATGATGAGTATGAAGATAGCTGATAAAGTTCTTACACATGATTGTATGTAGGCGAATATGATCATTCATTAATTGTTT
>Ga0079226_10002481_pt1 | contig 14250 bp, 17 predicted proteins | sample Poulit2014_FD_76345 | JGI IMG/M metagenome (GOLD analysis project Ga0079226, IMG submission 76345) | Agricultural soil microbial communities from Georgia to study Nitrogen management - Poultry litter 2014 | ecosystem: Environmental > Terrestrial > Soil > Agricultural land | place: USA: Georgia... | reverse complement strand
TTCGTAATCTTGATACACATTACTTCACTTCCTTTCCACTAACAACTTTAGTATATCTATTTCTTGGGTATCATATTTGATTTTTTGTGCTATGTTAAAAAAGAGTATAAATCGTGTATGATTTATACTCTAATTTCATTTATACTATTGTATCGATTTTAAGTAGAGATCCAGTGAGTCTTTTACTTCAGTTGCTACTAAAGAAATAAAATCCTTGTAGTCTTGTGCTGTATGTGCTTTATCTAATGCCTCGTAATAAGCTAATCGATTTTCTACTTTAATAATAACTGGCGGATATCCATCCTTCATTAATTCCAGATTAAGTAAAAGTCTTGCTGTTCTTCCGTTCCCATCGATAAATGGATGAATTCCTACAAAAATAGCATGTAACATTGCACCACGTTCCATTGCATTTAAATGACTGCCCTCATTTTTGTACCAATTTATCATAGCTTCCATTTTTTCCTGAATCAAAATCGCTGCTGGAGGGACGTGTTTTGCACCCGAAATAAATACTTGTTCTTCCCTGTATACACCTGCATTAGGATCATCTATTCCTTTTAAGACAAGCCTGTGGATATTCTTTATTTGCCATTCTGAAAGAGGCTCTTCATCTTTAACTATTTCTTCTACATATAAAATCGCTTCCTGATGATTAATCACTTCTAAATGTTCACGTAATGTTTTCCCACCAATTGTTATACCTTCTAATACAACCTTGGTTTCATTGAGCGTTAATGTATTTCCTTCTATTGCATTTGAGTTATATGTCCATTCTAAAGACAACTTTTCCTGAAGCGTTCGTAAAGTATGCTTTGGTAATGGACGTGCTGCATCTAACCGTTCTTTCTTTTTCAAAATATCATTTAACAAATGTATCACCTCTTTTTATTCGTTCCTCCGTGGCATTATGTTTACCTTATTATTGTACCATTCATTATAACATAGACCTATGACAAGATTTTCTACACAAAAAACCCTCTCCCACACGAGTGAGAAAGGGTTTTGAATTAGTCAGATACATCATCTCTTATATTTCTTTAACATCATTCTTTAAATTATACAAATCATATTCACCTTTGCAACTTACGTGCAAGTTAATTTTATCATAAACAGCCACTGACCCCGTCGCACTTCAGACATTAAAATATATTAATCACATCTACTTCTGCAACTTGCATACAAATTAACTTTATCGTCATCGTATCTAATTATCTGCAAAATATGAAGTGTTTTATGGGTATAAAGTGAGGTCACTTCCCTCTGTAGTTAACGTAAATTTCCTTATCTAACTGAACTTAATTCTATGCAACCAATACAATTAAATCATCTAAATTAAGTTGTTGTTTATCATCCATATAATCCAATACAATATGTGCTTCGAATGTAACATGAACCCACCAACGCTCATCAAATGTAGGACGTTTCTCATCAACGATAAAAGATAAAGGGATATCCCGGTCGAGAAGGGAACAAATTGCTTGTGAATAAATAGCAGGTACGTATCCTAAAAATAAATCCTTTTCTGTTCGTAGTTCAATTGCATTTTCATCAGATAGTACGGGATTATGAATCGCATGAATTGATTCATTTAATGAAACTAATTCATCCCAATTATCTGGTAAATTTCGATAACGCATGCCACTAATATAAAAGCTCATAGATAGTAACCCTGTCTTTTCATTTAAACTTAATGGCTCCTCAAAACTATACGGATCACCTGTCATAATTCCGCGGGTTTTTCGTAATATATCCATTCGATCTGCATCCTCCATCAATTGTAAATCTGCCAATATTTCAGCATAATCAATACGATCTTTTGATGGGATACGTCGATGAAAGGTCGGAAATAAATCCTTAGACTTATATGTTTTTTGAAGGTCTGGAAATGATGGAAGCAATCGATAACCATGATCCAGTGCATCTTTTACTTTTCTTGGGCCATCACTTTTATTCGTATATTCAAAAATATATGTTGTTCCGCTATAAGTCAATGTCCCAACATGAAAATATTTACTAGTTTCTTTATCACGCCAAATTAATAATAACGATTTTGTCCGCATCACTCAACTCTCCCTTCCACTATATATTGTATTAACTTATTCATTCTAAATTGAATAAACTTTTTTAGAAACTTTTTTCTGATTTCCGTTATTAATGGGAAGCCATCAATAAATACGAAATAGCTTTTCCAATCGAACTCCATCATTCGATTAGCAAATTCTTTTGTTTCTATTGGAAATAATGTTAGAAGGCTATTCAATACATCTGTAGATTTTAATGGCGGAAATTTATCTTCCAATAAACCAGCCTTTATTTTCATTCTTCTTAGATAAGCACTCATTTTCTGTTCATCATTTAACATTGTTTGTAAATACGAATCTGGTAGTTGCCAACCTAGAGAAGCGCCATTATCATAGAGTGGAGCAAATAATATTTCCTCACCTTTAAATAAAATTTGCCAATTATAAGAGTGTCTATCCTGATTCCCAATCAATATATCATACAAGTTCATAGCAATAAAATTATATTTTATCGAACTAAAATATGAAAACTCCCCAATCATTTGAAAGCTTTCTTTTACAAGCTTGTCACTAGGTGACCCACTATTTTGAAGATCAAGATAAACTTCTTCAAATTGCGCAGTCAGTAGTGAAGCACCTACTTCTCCAAAGTCCGCCGATAACTGCTTCACAAAGTGAACCATCAGACAGCCTCTCTGTCCGTGTCGATACGCTATTTCCGCATGCACCGATGGTAATTGCAGTAAACTGGCGATTTTTGCCGCAATTACCTCATTTACATCTTCCCAATTTACCCGCTTTCCATCGAATGGTCTTGGATATTTCATAACATATAGAATACCTTCTGGAGATCTTAAATCTTCCTTGGGTAAAGTACTCATTTCACCATGACCTAAAAATATCCAATCGGAAACATCACGCAATTATAGCACCCTCTTCAAGCGTTATAATTTTAAATTTTAAGTAATTCACACTCATGACTATAGTTTAATGGGAGGACTTCCATAACCTACCTATCCTCAGTATTTTCGGTTCATTTCATGGATTTCGTCCATCAACATAACTATTTCGATTACATTTGTATAAGATGTTCTTTCTAGTTAACATTAGTATATCATATTCCCAAACAACTTTGTTGATGTAATTATTGCTTCCCCTTCCGTAAGAAACTCCCTGAATTAATTTATAATCTATAAATAAGATTGTTTTAATACGTCTAGGGCACGTCAACATTCAAACAACACAAAACTATTACTTATAACTAATGCATGAAAAGAAAACATGAACAAGACGTAGATGCCTTGAACTTACTCGATTCACTTTAATATTAGACATACAAAAACACCGACATTGCTACCGGTGTTTACAATTAATTTATACGTTGTATAAGAGTTTGCATCAATTCGCATCACGAAATACATGCCAACCCTTAATATGACAATATTTCTATTAACGTTTTGAGTTTTATCGAGTTTCGATTTATGGTTAGTCTATTTAGCTGAATCCCGTCCTATCAATATCTTCATTTATTTAAAATGGATAGTTAAGCTCCTCTGTGGACTCAACTTCATTTGATTTCCATCTTTTTGCATCATTTAATAATCCTATATCACAAAAAAGGTATCCAGTTTATATCCTTTATATCCATTTCAGTTGGTTTTCTAACATATTCAATACACTCTTTTTCAGAAGCACCAAATTCTAGAAAGTTCCTTTGTGCTTGTTTCAAAGATGGAACATTTGCCCCACCATCATAGTCTGGATCGTCATATTGAACATTGTCGTTTTCCCAGTAACATATTTCACAAATGTCAAAGCTCCCTGGTGGTTTTTCGTCTAATGTTTGGTAGCCACAACATGGACAAGTGTACTTCATATCATTATCTCCCCATTCTCCTCCCAATCTATCTAAGCAACTGTTCTTGAGAATACATAATACATCTTTCTCACCTACACACATTTATTTGTAAATTATACAACCTTTTATTCCCTATGAACACAAAAAAACCTCTCCCACAAATTGAATTGCCCCTGTCTATTTGACAGGGGGCAATTCATAGGATAAGTGCAAGGTTGTTTTTAATACTGAACTTTTGTTCTGTAAAAAGACTGTAAATAATCATAATCATAATCGGCCTTATAATATATAAAGTATAATCCATCTTGTCACCTTTTCCTTTGAACTCAAATGGAAAATTCTTTCTATCAAATATTTTTAGATTTTCCTATCCTATTATCCGTTTTTGAACTGGGTTGAGATTAATAGAAATTTTCAGATGGGATAAAGCTCAAATGCTCGCTAACTTATAAGGCTATATCTTGGCGTCTAGTTTCAGGATTTACTTTCATAAATTCACCTATCCTTCTTGTTATAGCAATAATGCATAAAGTGCTTACTTTTTAAATTCAATTTCTGTCAAACCTTCTTTGATCACTATGTTTATTAGGAGGCTAAACATGATGAGCACTGTAGCCCCAGCAGCGAGTACGATTATGTTTCCTTCGATAAAAAATGCCCCACAAAATAGAATAGTAAAAAGTAACACAAAAAAGTAAGAGGCAAACATTTGTGCAATATGCTTAAAGGATTGTGGTTTTACTTTTATTTCGAGTTTCTTTAATTGTTTTAAATCGACATGTTGATACAAGTCACGGAACTTAACTTTATTCACGTATAGACGGATTAGTAACACACAAGAAAACATCAAGATTAACAGAATAATTTTTATGTATAGAGGGGGATCAAGTGAAAGCATATCTATTTCCCCACGAAACATAGCGGCTATAAAGACACCAACGCCTCCGGTTGCTATCGCAGCACTACGTTTATTAAAGGACCAATTTTCTGGAGTTTGAATACATTCAATCGTTTTTTCATCCCCTACTCTGTAAGCAGGAAATGTAAAAAACCAATATATAAATGGAAATAAGGTTTTCCAAAAGGACGGTTTTATTTCTACAATATAATAAGTCCCATCTTCCATCTGGAAAAGTTTATAGCGCATATTTTTAAAAACATTGTGCATTTCTACCTTCATTAAACATCCCTCTTACTTCGATAAAATATTTTTTATATAAATAACGATCCAATTAGTGATATATAAACATAATATAATCAATTTAAAACTACTGATTTACTTATTTACTGAACCCTTCCACTATTTATTCATCAACTTTACTCTTATTTAATCTTCCTAAACAATTTTACACCCCTTGATACATATAACAGTTATTAATCTTCCTAGTTTCATTCAGCGTTAATGTATTTCCTTCTACGTTTGAGTTATATGTCCATTCTAAAAATAACTTTTCCTGAAGCGTTCGTAAAGTATGCTTTGGTAATGGACGTGCTGCATCTAACTGTTCTTTATTTTTTAAAATATCATTCAACAAGCGTATCATCCCTTTTTAATCTTTCCTCCGTGGCATTATATTTACCTTATTATTGTACCGTTCATTATAACATAGACCTATGACAAGATTTTCTAATACAAAAAACCCTCTCCCACATAAGTGGAAAAGGGTTTTGAATATGATAATGTAAAATTAACGTTTTGAGAATTGACCTTTTTTACGTGCTTTAGCGCGACCGTATTTGTAACGTTCTTTCATTCGTGCGTCACGTGTTAAGTATCCTTCTACTTTTAATGTGCGGCGGTACTCAGGGTCAGCTTCTAAAAGCGCACGTGCTACTCCATGACGGATTGCACCTGCTTGACCTGTGTAACCTCCACCGTGTACGTTAACGAGAACGTCGTACGTACCTTCTGTTTCAGTTGCAACAAGTGGTTGTCTTAAAATTAAACGTTGTGTTTCATATGGGAAGTATTCTTCCGCATCACGGTTGTTTATAATTACGCGACCAGATCCTGGTACAAGACGAACACGAGCTGTTGACGTTTTGCGACGACCTGTGCCGTAATATTGGACTTGTGCCAATTTATTTCCTCCTTCACTTATCCTTTAAGTTCGTATACTTCTGGTTGTTGCGCTGCATTTTTGTGCTCTGGACCACTGTAAACGTGTAATTTTGTATACATTTTACGTCCGAGTGAACCTTTTGGCAACATACCTTTAACAGCAATTTCGATTACTCTTTCTGGTTGAGTGTTTAACATCTCACCAGCATTTTTTTCTGTTAAGCCACCTGGATAACCTGAGTGGCGACGATACATTTTATCAGTTAACTTATTTCCTGTTAATTCTACTTTTTCTGCATTAATAATGATGACGTGATCACCTGTATCAACATGTGGTGTGTAAGTCGGCTTATGCTTCCCACGTAAAAGTGTCGCAACTTCACTCGCTAAACGACCGAGTCTTAGACCCTCTGCGTCGATTACATACCATTTACGTTCTACAGTAGCGTCATTTGCCATGAACGTCGTACGCATTTTTCTTTACCTCCAAAAATTCAATTACTTATACATAATCTATTTTCACACAATTAGTTTCCGGGGCTAATTATGGATTAGACTTAATTTGCCATACATCATAATACCTTTTTTCGGCGATTTTGTCAACCAAATCACTTGCTATTTATTCTCTTTCTTCATACATTACTTTCCATAAAAAAAGTCCTTGTGGCGGGAGTGTTTTTCCAAATGTTCCGCGGGTTTTGTTTGTAAACATTTCTTCAATTTCCGCCGGTGTAATGTCTCCGCGACCCGCTTCAAGCAAGACGCTTACAATGATTCTGACCATATGATATAAAAATCCATCTCCACGTAAAATAAACACTAATTCATTTGCTGATCGTTCAAAATCGACTGTGTGCAGAGTTCGGACTTTACTTCCTTTGACCGTTGACCGTGCTGAGCTAAATGCGGTAAAGTCATGTTCTCCTTCGAACGCACGGCAAGCCGCTTTAAGTAACGAATCGTCATACTCGTCATTCGTCATATAACGATAGTTACGCAAAAATACGTTTCGATCTTCTGTTAACAGAATAAAATAACGGTATTCTTTTTGTACGGCGGAAAAACGTGCCTGAAATGTCTTATCTACCTTTTCAATATGTTGGACGAAGATATCGTCTGGTAATTGTACGTTTAATGCTTTGCGCCAATTACTAAGTGGGATGTCTAACGGCGTTTCAAAATGAAATACTTGTGCACGCGCATGGACGCCTGCGTCTGTTCGCCCTGAGCTGTAGATACGAATTTCATCGCCTTTATGCATCGTCGTTAATACTTTTTCAATTTCAGATTGTACGGTTCGTTTATTCGGTTGAATTTGATACCCTGAAAAGTTTGTACCGTCATAACTTATCGTACATTTTAACTTTTGCATACTTACCACTCTCTTTAACTTCTTACGATAAACAAAATAATAATAATGATCATGAACAGAATAAAACTTATAATATCCTTCGATTTGTAGGCTAGCTCTCTTAATTTCGTTCGCCCTTCGCCACCTTGATAGCCGCGTGCCTCCATCGCCATGGCTAACTCTTCCGCTCGTTTAAATGCACTTACAAATAACGGGATAAGTAGTGGAATAATAGCTTTGATTCTTTCTTTCATCGGTCCCGTTCGAAAATCAACACCTCGGGAGGCTTGTGCTTTTGATATTTTATCCGTCTCTTGCATTAATGTCGGAATGAAGCGTAAGGAGATAGACATCATTAATGCTAGTTCATGGACAGGGAACTTCACCTTTTTTAGTGGATGTAATAAACTTTCAATCGCATCTGTAATATCAATTGGTGTCGTCGTTAATGTTAATAGGGATGTCATTAAGACGAGCAAAAAGAACCGTAACGATATGATGAGTCCTTGTTTAATACCACCTGCATGAATATTCAGTGACATTATTTCAAAAACGACTGGCCCTTCTTTTGTTAAAAACACATGTAATAACATCGTGAAAATAATGAGAAACCAAATTGGTGTTAAGCCTTTAATAATAAAACGTAAAGGAACACGTGTAATAATGACCGTCATTATCGTGAAAAACGTCAATAAACTATAACTCCAAACATTATTCGCAAAGAAAACAAAGATGACGAAAAAGAAAATAATGAGTATTTTAGTTCGGGGATCTAGTCGATGTACAAAGGATTCCCCTGGAACGTATTGTCCTATTATCATCATGTTACCCATTTTCGGTCCCTCTAATCGTATGGACAATGTGTTCGGACATTTGTTGTAATGTATGTCTTTTCAATGGAATATTCGTTTGGAAACGTTCGTTAAATTGATTTATAAATTGAATTGATTGAGGTACGTGTAATTGTACTTTTCGAATCGCTTCTTCTTGTGTGAAAATTTCCTCTGGAGTGCCTTCCATATATTTTTTTCCTTTATTTAAAATAATAATATAATCAGCATAACGTAAAGCATCTTCCATATTGTGTGTGACGAGAATAGTCGTGGCATTTTCCGTATAATGAATTTCACGGAATAATTCCATTATTTCCTTTTGTCCGCGCGGATCAAGTCCCGCGGTAGGTTCATCTAGTACGTACACGTCTGGCTTAGTCGCTAGAACACCAGCGATAGCTACACGACGCATTTGGCCACCACTTAATTCAAATGGCGAGCGTTCTAATAGCGATTCTTGTAAGCCGACTTTCGGAAGTATATCGGTCATGCGTTTTTCAATTATGGCTTCTTCAATGCCGAAATTCATCGGACCAAAAGCAATATCCTTTTTCACCGTTTCCTCAAATAGTTGGTGTTCAGGATATTGAAAAACAATCCCAACCTTGCTTCGTAACTCCTTCATTTCTCGTAGTTTTTTTTCACGAGATAATGTATAGGAACCCATCTTAAGTTTACCCTCGGTCGGAATAAGCAGCCCATTTAAATGTTGAATTAACGTCGATTTTCCCGAGCCCGTATGCCCAATAATAGCGACAAAAGAGCCTGAGGGGATATGAAATGTCACATCTTCAAGCGCCCGATGTGCGAATGGTGTATTTATTTGATATGTGTAACATACGTTTTCGAATGTGATGTCCATCGTTCAACCGCCTTCAAAACACGGGTAATTACCTATTTATAATAATTTACCTTTTATCTATTGATTAAATTCGTGTTGTTTAACTTTGATGTGTACGTTTATATTTTGTACCTCTTTATTTCGCTTGTTGTTATAAAAGCAACATACGTCTCATTATAACACAAACATCCTGTAATCGTTCAACACATGACAGTCGTTGTAGGACTTGTTGTTTAATCGAATTCAATTCCATCTGAGACGACGATTAGTTAACACAATTATAATCGAATATGATATATCGGGGCAATTTAGAAAGACTTATTTAACGGGGGAGTCATCGGGATGGCTATGAAGCCCGCGGTTGATTGGCGAGTGGTTTCGTAATGGGTTTAAAAAATAATTGGATAGAAAACACGGATGGGAAAAGACAAAAAAGACGATAGCATTGATTATCGCCTTTTGTTATTCGGTTAATAGATGTTATTTTTTATAGTTGTCGACAAAGCAACATTCCTACAACAGATTTTCTAAAATAAATATCAATACTGGGTATAAAAATCTTTAAAAATGTCCTTGACGCAAACAGGAATGCTTACATTTTCCGCATTAGCGCTGCTTTGATAATCGATGTTATAACCTTTCATCTATGAAAAATCAATCATAATAAGTGTAATTTTTTTATTTATGTTTAAATACTGGTTTACGTTTTTCGATAAATGCATTAACACCCTCCTGCGCATCGTCTGTTTTAAACAGTTCATCAAATTGTTCTTCTTCTTTTTTCAATCCTTGTTCTAGTGGAAGATCGCTACTTATAGCGACTAATTGCTTAATCCTACTAATTGATTGTAGGGAAAATGATGCCATTTTTTCCGCGAGTTTTATTGCAGCTGTTTTTCCTTCGCCTTTATTAACTACCTCATTAACGATTCCTAATTCAAGCGCTTCATCAGCCGATAACATTTTTCCGGTAAACATAATTTCTTTCGCTTTCGATGGACCGACAAGCCTTGGCAATCGTTGCGTTCCGCCTGCACCTGGAAGCAGACCTAAAGTAACTTCTGGTAAACCTATTTGTGCATGATCTTCCGCTATCCTTATATCACAAGTTAATGCTAACTCGAGCCCGCCGCCGAGTGTAAATCCATTTAATAGCGCAATAGTTGGTTTCGGAATATGCTCTATTTTATTAAAAACAGGATGAACTGCTATCGATTCCTTAGAATTCCTCTCTGGGAACTCTTTAATATCCGCTCCTGCCATAAACGCTCTTTCTCCCTCACCCGTAAGAATGATGGAAATGACTTCATTATCATTTTCTAATTGGGTAAACACGTCATCTAGCTCTTTAATTACTTGTTGACTTAACACATTCATAGGTGGATTCTTAATCGTCACCGTCGCAACTCCATTATTTTTGGAAACAACTAGTAGTTCATTCATTATCTATCACCTTTCTTTTTTAATATGATTTTCATTGGAATGTTTTTTAATAGTTTATAATTTTTAAGCATGCATTCAATTGAATCGCGAAATACAGCCTTATAACAGCGCTTACATTACAGTTGGCTGAATTCTATTTACTATATAATATATCTAACTACTTTTAGTAAAGCAATATTTATTTTAAATGTTCTTATGTTTTACGAACCTATAGGAACTAAACATAGTCCTGTATTACATGTTGTCTTTTCGTAATGCCCATAATTCATCTAACAATTGCTTATTCGTTAAAACGTGACGATTTATATCTAATCCCTGTTTATGTAATTGATTTGCTAATTCAACCGTGAACGGGACATCCAATCCGATTTCTTTTAATGCATCTCCTTGAAATAGGATGTCGATGGGAGGACCTTCCTGCCATATTTCACCCTTATTTAAAACGATGACATGGTCGGCTTGAATAATTTCTTCTAAATCATGCGTCACCATAATGAGTGTCAATTTTTCCACTTTGCGTAATTCATTAACCGTCTGCATAATTTCTTCACGACCAATCGGATCAAGCATGACGGTTGCCTCATCAAGAATCATCACTTTCGGCTGTATAGCCATGACCCCTGCGATAGCAACTCGCTGTTTTTGTCCACCTGACAAGCGATGTGGCTCTTGATTCATGTAATCCTCCATATGAACCGCACGTAATGAATCATCTATCCGACCTACCATCAACTCTCGTGGAAATCCGCGGTTTTCCATACCGAAAGCAACATCATCTCGAACCGTTGTGCCGACAAATTGGTTATCCGGATTTTGAAAAACCATGCCGATTTTCTGGCGAATTTCCCAAACTGATTCATCTGTTAACAATTGATCATCAACGATAATTTCACCAGTTTCGGGCGCTAATAGCCCATTCATTAATTTTGCTATTGTTGATTTTCCAGATCCATTGTGTCCAATTATTGCGGTTGTTTTATTTTCTTCAATTGCAAATGATATATTTTTGATAACAGAAGGACCTTCCTCTTGGTAACGAAATGAAACGTTCTTAAATTTAATCACTTGACTCATCATCTTTCCTCCCACTTTGCCTACCTACATTATACAGCAAATTATTGAACTTTTCCTTTTTCTATTTTTATTAATATTTTGTGAAGGAGTTTTAGGTGTTGGAATGACGTTCATTCGTTACCTTCGTGCGAGATTTTGACGCTGAAGGGAACGCAAATGCAGGATTCGTTACCTTCGTGCAAGAATTCAGCTCTGCAGGGAATGCAAATGCTAAATTCGCGGATATTTTTCTCAAATCTCTCTGGGTGCTGCCAAGTTAATTGTGTTATTTACACAATTATATCGACTTACTCGCGCTCACCATTCGAACTGACTTCGTCTCGCGGTAGGTAAGAAATATAACCATCTATTTTCTAACCAAACAAAAAAGGGCATGATCCTTCATATTAGAAGTAAATCTGCCCTTTTGAACGTTTATTGATTATCTTGATCTGATTTAACTAATTCGATAACTGCCATATTGGCACCATCGCCACGGCGAGGTCCTAGCTTTAACACTCGAGTATATCCACCTTGTCTATTCTCATAGCGTTCTGCAATATCACCGAAGAGCTTATCTAGTACAGTTTCAGCTGCATCTCTTTCTTCCTTTAAAAGCTCTTTATTAGCTTTGATTTGTTCCCCATCAAGAACCTTCTTTTTATATAAGAATTGTGCTGCTTGATGACGAGCGTTTAAATCGCCTCGTTTTGCTAATGTAACCATTTTATCTACAACAGAACGTAGCTCTTTTGCTTTTGTTTCTGTCGTTTCTACACGTCCATGGAGGATGACATCAGCAGCTAAGTTTCTTAACAATGCCATTCTCGTATCTGTTGTGCGACCTAATTTTCTTGCCATGAGTATCCCTCCTTTTCTATCCGTGACTACCGTTTACTCATCACTGCGTAAACTTAGTTCAAGTTCATCTAATTTGCCTTTAACTTCGTCTAGCGACTTCCGCCCTAAGTTACGAACTTTCATCATATCGGCTTCTGTCTTCGTCGTTAGCTCTTGTACTGTATTAATTCCAGCACGTTTTAAGCAATTATACGAACGAACGGATAAATCTAACTCTTCGATTGTCATTTCTAATACTTTTTCTTTTTGGTCTTCTTCTTTCTCGACCATAATTTCAGCATTTCGAGCATCATCAGTGAGTCCAACAAATATATTTAAATGTTCGGTTAACACTTTTGCTCCTAATGAAACAGCTTCTTCTGGACGAATACTCCCATTTGTCCAGAGGTCAAAAGTTAGTTTATCAAAGTCTGTACGCTGTCCTACACGAGTATTTTCTACTTGATATGACACTCGTGAAACTGGTGTGAATACAGAGTCTACTGGAATTACGCCAATCGGTTGATTATCTTGTTTGTTTTCATCTGCTGTGCGATAACCTCTACCACGCTCAGCTGTTAATTTCATATACAATTTACCATTGCTGTTTAACGTGGCAATGTGTAAATCGTGATTAAGCACTTCAACATCACTATCGTACGTTAAATCAGCAGCCGTTACGACGCCTTCACCTTGGACATCTATTTCCAACGTTTTAACATCTTCTGAGTAAATTTTGAGAGCTAAATTTTTAAGATTTAAAATAATGGTTGTTACGTCCTCTACAACACCCTCAATGGTAGAAAACTCATGCAATGCACCGTCGATTTGAACAGATGTAACAGCGGCACCTGGAAGTGAGGATAACAAAATTCGACGTAACGAGTTACCTAATGTTGTTCCATATCCTCGCTCAAGTGGTTCAACTACAAATTTTCCATACGTAGCATCTTCACTAACATCAACCAGCTCGATATTCGGTTTTTCAATTTCAATCATTCAAAAAAGCCCTCCTTAGAAAACTAACGTCCTGAAACGATCTACTCATGTTGTCTGTTAATTAATATGAAAAATCTACATCATTTATTTCTAGTAAATTAGCCTATTAATCATTATAGACAGTACTTTAATTTATAAACGAAATTAATTACACACGGCGACGTTTTGGTGGGCGACATCCGTTATGTGGAACTGGTGTCACATCACGAATTGCTGTGATTTCTAATCCGGCAGCTTGTAATGAACGAATTGCAGCTTCACGTCCTGCACCAGGTCCTTTAACAGATACTTCTAATGATTTCATGCTTGATTCTAATGCTGTTTTTGCAGCTGATTCTGCAGCCATCTGTGCAGCATATGGTGTTGATTTTCTTGAACCTTTGAAGCCAAGTGCTCCTGCAGAGTTCCAAGCGATCACATTTCCTTGCATATCCGTAATAGTGACGATTGTGTTATTGAATGTTGAGTGAATATGTGCGATTCCTTTTTCAACAACTTTTCTAGCACGTCGTCTACGAGATGTGTTCTGTCTTTTTGCCATTGTATGTTTTTACCTCCCTCAATTAGTCTTTTTTGCCTGCAATTGCGACTCTAGGACCTTTACGCGTACGAGAGTTATTTTTCGTTTTCTGTCCTCTCACTGGAAGTCCTCTTCTATGTCTTAAACCACGGTATGAACCAATTTCTGTTAACCGTTTAATATCTAATGAAATTTCACGACGTAGGTCTCCTTCAATCGTGTAATTGTTTACTTCTTGACGGATTCTACCTAACTCTTCCTCAGTTAAGTCACGAACGCGAGTATCTTCAGATACGTTTGCTGCTTCTAAAATCTTTTCAGATGTCGTTTTACCGACTCCATAAATTGATGTTAAAGCAATAACGACTCGTTTATCTCTCGGAATATCTATTCCTGCTATACGTGCCATTTATTCTTTCACCTCCA
>Ga0079226_10002479_pt1 | contig 14252 bp, 14 predicted proteins | sample Poulit2014_FD_76345 | JGI IMG/M metagenome (GOLD analysis project Ga0079226, IMG submission 76345) | Agricultural soil microbial communities from Georgia to study Nitrogen management - Poultry litter 2014 | ecosystem: Environmental > Terrestrial > Soil > Agricultural land | place: USA: Georgia... | reverse complement strand
CCCGCAACGGCGATGCAAAACAGCAGCGCGCCCAGCGTGATGAAATGCGCCAGAGTAAGCATCAGGCCTCTCCTCCTTCGCTTTTCATCTTGACGATGCGCATGCGTTCTTCCGGACGCACGCGCACCTGCTGACTGGCATCCTGGTATTTGGCGTCCGAACGCTGGCGCTGGGTGAGCGCAATGGCCGCCACAATGGCAACCAGCAGCAGGGCACCGGCTATTTCGAACGCATAAAGATAATCGGTGTAGAGCAGCTCGCCCAGATCAAAGGTGTGGCTGAAGCCCTTTTCCTCGGCGGGCGGCATGGGGACCAGCTCCATGCCGCGCGTCCAGATGACCATGAGCATCTGGATGGCCATAGCCAGCGCCACCAGTATTCCAGCCGGTAAATAACGCACAAACCCTTCCCGTATGGCGGCCATGTTGACTTCCAGCATCATGACCACAAACAGGAACAGCACCATGACGGCGCCGACATAGACCAACATTAAAATAATGGCGAGAAACTCGGCCTGCAGCAGCATCCAGATGCAGGCGGCCGAAAAAAAGCTGAGCACCAGAAACATGACGGCGTGAATCGGATTGCCCACCGATACCACGCAAATGGCGGATGCCAGCATGATGGCGCTGAACAGATAAAAAACAATTTCCATAACCGGCATGGCAGGTCAATCCTTAGCGGTAACGTGCGTCGCGCGCACGGTAATCGGCAATTTTTTCTTCAAAGCGGTCACCCACTTCCAGCAGCTGCTGCTTGTTGATGACGCGCTCTTCAGGCTCTTCCATGTGATATTCGGCAATGTCGGTCAGCACGATGGAATCCACCGGGCAGGACTCTTCGCAAAAGCCGCAATAGATGCACTTGAACAGGTCGATGTCATAGGTTTTGGTGCGCCGGGTGTTGTCGTCGCGGTTGTGCGAGACGATGGTAATGGCCAGCGCCGGGCACACCGCCTCGCACAGCTTGCAGGCAATGCAGCGCTCTTCGCCATTGGGGTAGCGCCGCAGCGCGTGCAGTCCCCGAAAACGCGGCGATGCCGGTGTTTTCTCTTCCGGGTAGTGCAGCGTGAACTTGGGCGCCGTGCCAAAGCGCCAGGTCACGGCCATGCCCTGGAAAAGCTCAACGAGAAACAGCGAACGAATGTAGCGGACTAACGCTTGCATACAAGACCTCTGTCAGGCTCCAAACCAGCCCAGGTAGCGGAACACGCCGGCCACCATGACCCAGACAATGGTAATGGGAATAAACACCTTCCAGCCCAGGCGCATGATCTGGTCATAGCGAAAGCGCGGGAAGGTGGCCCGAAACCACACAAACAGAAAGCAGAAAACAAGGGTCTTGGCCAGGAACCAGTGCGGACCGGGCGTTGCCAAAAATGTTTTGCCCACGCCGGGAATGCCGGCAAAGGGTGACAGCCAGCCACCCAGGAAAATCAGGGAGGCCAGCGCGGATATGAGAATCATGGACGCGTATTCGGCCAGGAAAAACACCGCAAACGCTGCGCCGGAATATTCAACGTGGAAGCCGGCCACAATCTCCGTTTCACCCTCGGCCATGTCAAACGGCAGACGGTTGGTTTCGGCCACGCCGGCAATGAAGAAGATGACGAACAACGGCAGCAGGGGCAGCCAGTACCACGACAGAATGCTGCCGGCCTGGGCATCGACAATGGCTGTCAGGTTGAGCGTGCCGGACATGGCCACCACGCCCACCACGGCAAAACCCATGGGAATTTCATATGAAATGGTCTGGGCCGCCGCGCGCAGGCCGCCAAACAGCGCATATTTGGAGTTGGAGGCCCAGCCCGCCAGCAAAATCCCGTACACGCTGATGGCATTGAGCGCCACCACCAGCAGCAGGCCGGCGTCGACATCGGCCAGCACCACCCCGTCGGCAAACGGAATGACCGACCAGGCCGCCAGCGCCGGCATCAGCGCCAGCAGCGGCGCCAGCAGATACAGAAACGTGCTGGCGTTGAGCGGAATGATCAGCTCCTTGAACAGCATCTTGAAGACGTCGGCAAAAGGCTGAATCAGCCCCCACGGTCCGATGCGGTTGGGGCCCTGGCGGGCGTGCATGTAGCCGATGATCTTGCGCTCGAAATAAGTGTAGTAGGCCACCGCAATCGTGATGGGAAGAATGATTGCGATGATCTTGACCACCGTCCAGATTAGCGTGATCAGCTGGTCGCTCATGCCGACACCTCCAGTTGAATGTCTCCGCCACCGGGACCCAGTCCGCTGACTTCGGGCGTAGCCACCGGCAGGCCAACGGCACCCGGCGCGATGCGATCGTCAATAACAAGAGCCAGTTCTGCGCTGTGCTCGCCCTGGCTGACGCGCACGCGTTCGGCATTTTCAAGCCCGTGGCGGCGGGCGGTGGATGCGTGTATGGCGCAAACTGCAGCGGCCGCATGGTCGGTGTCCTGCAGCGGCTGCGAGTGGCGCAGCAGGCTGTCACCGGCATAAATGGGCACCTCGCCGGTGCGCCACAGGGTTTCGCCCGTGCCTTCAAAAGGCGTTTCAAGCCTGGCCGCCGGCTGTTCGGGTGCGGTGCCGGCCAGCGCCTTGCCGGTCACTTCATCCAGCGTTGCAAAATCAAAGCCGGCGGCACCGAGCCGTTCGCCCAGCAGGCGCAGAATTTTCCAGCCGGCGCGCGCCTGGCCAACCGGCCGGCCAACGGCAGCCAGCGACTCTTCATGGCCATCGGCATTGATCCAGGTGCCGTCCGTTTCCGGCGCCGGCGCCAGCGGCAGCAGCACGTCGGCCGTCTGGCGCAATATTTCGTTGTCATATGCGCTGGCGGCAACCACCGAGCTGGCATTTTCCAGCGCTGCGGCGGCAGTTGAAGGATCAGCCAGATCAAGATCGGGCTCGATGTCCCACAGCAGGTAGGCGCGCCGGCCTTTTTCAAGCATGGCGCGCGCGTTCAGGCCCTGTGGGCCGGGCACGCTGCCCGCCCGCCAGGCACCTTCGCTGTTGGCCGGCCCCGGAAGCACCATCAGGGCGACCTCCAGAGTTTTGGCAGTCCATTCCGCAATGGTTCTCAGCCACCCGCTTTCCGGGTGGTTGAGCGCCTGGTCGCCCAGCAACAGAATGCCGCTGGCGGATTCCCTGAGCATGGCGGCCACCTGCCGCGTTTCATTTTCAGGATGGCGCTCTTTCAGAAAATCACCCAGCGGCCCGTCAGGAAGCGCCGTATCCGTCAGCTCGGCCGCGGCGCGGGCAACGCGGCCAAAGGTGTCAACCATGGCCTGTGGCGGCACGATGAGCCGCTGCTCAAGGTCAAAATGAAAGTCAAAGGCAATGCTGTTGAGGTCGGCAATTTTTGCGCCGCCCAGGCGCCAGGCGGCGCGCACGCGCTGACCGTAGATGGGCTGTTCATGGCGGATATTGCTGCCCACCAGAAAAATGGCGTCGGCCGTGGACAGCTTTTCGCTGGACACATCAAGCTGCCCGCGCCCGCTGTGCGGATGGGAAAAGTCCAGAAGTCGCAGGCGGTGATCAATGCTTTCGCTGCCCAGGGACCGGGCCAGGCTGGCGGCCAGATAATGCTCTTCGCTCGTGGCGCGTGGAGAGACCAGCACGCCCAGTTCGCTGCCGCCGTGTGTTTCAACGGCGCCACCCAGGGCACGGCCGGCTGCCTTGAGGGCATCTTCCCAGCTGGTTTCGTACCACTTGCCGTCCTGCTTGACCAGCGGCACCTTCAAACGCTGTTCGGACTGCAGCCCAAAGTGGCCGTAGCGGTCGCGGTCGGCCAGCCAGCATTCGTTGACCGGCTCGTTGTCGCGCGGCACGGCGCGCATGATTTTGGGTCCGCGGGTGTGGTAGAAAAGATGTGAACCCACGCAGTCGTGCGTGCCAATGTACTTGCGCGCGCGCATTTCCCACGGCCGCGCCGTGTGCCTGAACGGCTTGTTGGTGAGCGCGCCCACCGGGCACAGGTCAATGATGTTACCCGACAGCTCCGAGTTGATGTTGCGCTCCACAAAGGTGCCGATTTCAAGGTGTTCGCCGCGGTTCATGCCGCCCAGCTCGCTGGTGCCGGCAATTTCTTCGAGAAAGCGCACGCAGCGCGTGCAGTGAATGCAGCGCGTCATGTCGGTTTCGATCAGCGGACCCACATTCTTGTCGCGCACCACGCGCTTGCGCTCGGTAAAGCGCGATACGGAACGGCCGTAGCCCATGGCCAGGTCCTGCAGCTCGCATTCCCCGCCCTGGTCGCAGATGGGGCAGTCGAGCGGGTGGTTGATGAGCAAGAACTCCATGACGCCGCGCTGGGCCTTGACCGCGCGCTGCGAGTCGGTAAAAACCTTCATGCCATCGGCCACCGGCGTGGCGCAGGCCGGCATGGGCTTGGGCGCCTTTTCAACATCCACCAGGCACATGCGGCAGTTGGCGGCGATGGACAGCTTGTGGTGGTAGCAAAAACGCGGGATTTCCATTCCGGCGCGGTCGGTGGCCTGAATGATCATCTCGCCCTTGCGGGCCTCAACTGACCTGCCGTCAACCTCGATGGTGACGATATCGTCTTTTTTGTTCTCGACTGTTGCCATAGAAATTCGCTTCAGATTCCGGCTTCAGGCCCCAAACAGGCCCGGCCACATGACAGATGCCGTGTCACGCCATTCATACGATGACCTCGGAGCGCTTGCCGGTCACCATGGAATAGCCGTGCTCGATATAGTGTTCGAATTCTTCGCGGAAGTGGCGCAAAAAGCCCTGTACGGGCCAGGCTGCGGCCTCACCGAAGGCGCAAATGGTGTGCCCCTCGATCTGCGTGGTTACCGAACCCAGCACATCAAGATCTTCCATGCGCCCCTCGCCGGTCATGATGCGGTGAATCATGCGGTGCATCCAGCCGGTGCCTTCGCGACACGGCGTGCACTGGCCGCAGGATTCGGCGTAGTAAAAGCGCGCAATGCGACGGGCAGCGGCCACAATGTCCGTGGTTTCGTCCATGACAATGACCGCGCCCGAGCCCATGCCAGAGCCGGCCTTTTGTATGGCGTCATAGTCCATGGTCAAATCCATCATGACATCGGCCGGCAGCACCGGCATGGAGGACCCGCCCGGAATAACCGCCTTGAGCCTGTTGCCGTTGCGCACGCCGCCGGCCATTTCGAGAAGCTCCGAAAACGGTGTGCCCAGCCTGATTTCATAGTTCCCGGGTCTGTTGACGTGTCCGGACACCGAAAACACCTTGGAGCCGCCGTTGTTGGGCTTGCCCAGCTCCAGGAACCAGTCGGAGCCGTTGCGCAGGATGGCCGGCACCGAGGCCAGTGTTTCGGTGTTGTTGATGGTGGTCGGCTTGCCATAGATGCCGAAGTTGGCCGGAAAGGGCGGCTTGAAGCGCGGCATGCCCTTCTTGCCTTCCACCGATTCCATCAGCGCGGTTTCCTCGCCGCAGATATAGGCGCCGGCACCGAGCAGGTTATGAATGGTCATGTCAATGCCCGACCCCTGGATATCCGTGCCCAGGTAGCCGGCTTCCATGGCCTCGGCCAGCGCCTGCTCGATGCGTTCGAAGGGCTCGCGCCTGAACTCGCCGCGCAGGTAGTTGTAGGCCACGGTAACGCCCATTGAATAGGCGGCGATGGCAATGCCCTCAAGAACGGAATGCGGGTTGTAGCGCAGGATGTCACGGTCGTGGCAGGTGCCCGGCTCGGACTCGTCGGAGTTGCACGCCAGGTATTTTTGACCCGGCGCCGAGCGCGGCATGAACGACCATTTCAGGCCGGTTGGAAAACCCGCGCCACCGCGTCCGCGCAAGGCGGAGTTCTTGACCGTTTCAATAATTTCCTCGGGCGGGATTTTGTCCCTGAGAATCTTTTCCCAGGCGCTCCAGCCGCCGATCTTTCTGTAGGCGTCCAGCGACCAGCACTGGTCCTCGTCAAGATGGGTGAAGACGACGTTGTGTTCAGCCATTCCCAATCACTCCAGCTCGTCGAGAATCTTGTCGATTTTCTCGGGGGTCAGGTTTTCGTGGTAGTGGCCGTCCACCAGCATCATGGGCGCGCCCACGCAGGCGGCCAGGCACTCTTCCTCGCGCTTGAGGAAAATGCGGCCGTCGGGCGTGGTTTCTCCCATGCGAATGCCCAGTTTCTTTTCGGCATAGGCAACCACTTCATCGGCGCCGCACAGCATGCACGAAATATTGGTGCAGATGGACACCGAGTGACGCCCAACGGGCTCGGTTTCTATGGCGCCGTAAAATGTGGCCACTTCGTAGACCCACACCGGCGGCACATCCAGATAATCGGCAACGGCGTCCATCAGCTCATCGCTGACCCAGCCGCTGTTCTGTTCCTGGGCAGCAGCCAGCGCCTGGACAATGGCCGAGCGGCGGCCGTGCTGACCTTCCGGAAACTTGCCGCGCCAGTGGTCGATGGTGCTTTTTGTTTCTTCGCTGAGCAGGCCGGCCTTGCCGGCAACCTGATTGGCAGTGGCCCTGATTGTCATCTGTCTACCTCCCCGAAAACCAGATCCTGGGTGGCCACCAGGGCAGAAATATCGGCAATCATGTGGCCCTTGCTCAATTCGTCAGTGGAGGCCAGATGCGCATAGCCGGGCGCGCGCAAATGAACGCGGAACGGCTTGTTGGCACCATCGGACACCAGGTAGCAGCCGAACTCGCCCTTCGGCGCCTCGACGGCCGCATAGGTTTCTCCGCGCGGCACGCAGTAGCCTTCGCTGAACAGCTTGAAGTGGTGAATCAGCGCTTCCATATCGTCTTTCATTTCTTCGCGCGAGGGCGGCGCAACCTTGAAATCGCGCACAATGACGGGGCCTTCGTTTTCGCGCAGCCAGGCCACGCACTGCTTGATGATTTTGGCCGACTGGCGCATTTCTTCCATGCGCACCAGATAGCGGTCGTAGCAGTCGCCCTGAACGCCGACCGGAATATCAAAGTCCACCTCGGCGTACTTGGCGTAGGGCTGCTTTTTGCGCAGGTCCCACTCAACGCCACTGCCGCGCAGCATGGCGCCCGTGTAGCCCATCTGCAGGGCCCGGTCGGGCTCGACCACGCCGATGCCCACCGTGCGCTGCTTCCAGATGCGGTTGTTTGTCAGCAGCACGTGGTATTCATCCAGCCGGTCGAAAAAGTCGTCGGCAAAGGCCTCGATGAAGTCGAGCATGGTGCCCTGGCGCCACTTGTTCATGCGCTCCAGGTCCTTGCCCTTGCGCCAGCGCGATTCGGCCACTTTGGGCATTTCATCGGGCAGATCGCGATAGACGCCGCCGGGCCGGTAATAGGTGGCGTGCATGCGCGTGCCGGACACCGCCTCATAGACGTCCATCAGGCTTTCACGCTCGCGGAAGGCGTACAGAAACACTGCCATGGCGCCCAGGTCGAGCGCGTTGGAGCCCACCCACATCAGGTGATTGAGAATGCGCGTGATTTCGTCGAACAGGGTGCGTATCCACAGCGCGCGCTCGGGCGGGGTCACGCCCAGCAGCTTTTCAATGGCCATGACATAGGCGTGCTCGTTGCACATCATCGACACGTAGTCGAGCCTGTCCATATAGCCGATTGAGTGGTTGTAGGCCTTGGATTCGGCCAGCTTTTCAGTGGCCCGGTGCAGCAGGCCGACATGCGGATCGGCGCGCACCACGGTTTCGCCCTCAAGCTCGAGAATAAGCCGCAGCACGCCGTGCGCCGCCGGATGCTGGGGGCCGAAGTTGATGGTGAAGTTGCGAATCTCGCTCATGACTCACCCCTTTCAACAGTCGGGTCAATATGCCAGTGGTCGGTGCGCACCACGCGGGCCACAGTCACGCGCGGCTCGATCTCGACCGGTTCGTATATCACCCGGCCCTTGTCCTCGTCATAGCGCACGGTTACGTTCCCGATCAGCGGGAAGTCCTTGCGGAACGGATGGCCGATAAAGCCGTAGTCGGTCAGCAGTCGCCGCAGGTCGGGGTGGCCCTCAAAAATGATTCCAAAAAGGTCGAACGCCTCGCGCTCGTACCAGTTGACCGAATTCCACACCTCGATCAGCGACGGCAGCACGGGCATGTCGTCATCGGGCGCATAGCAGCGCAGCCGCAGGCGCCGGTTGTGGGCCAGCGACAGCAGATGGACAATGACCGCAAAGCGGTTGGGGATGTCTTCGGCCTCGGGGCGATCGGCCCAGGAAAACCGTCCCGGCCCCAGGCCTTCGGCCGCGCGCGAAAACCCGCTGCCGGTGGCTTCGGCGGTTTCCCACTCGCTGTCGCCAAAGCCCAGATAGTCGATGCCGCATAGGTCGGTGAGCTGTTCGAAGGCAAGGCTCGGCTCGTCGCGCAGCATCCAGGCTGCATCAAGCCAGTGTTCGCGGGCAATCTCCACGGTCAGCTGGCCACGGTGCTCCTCAATGGCGACGATGCGCTCGCCCAGCGTGTCAGTCAGCGCCTGCACAAGGGGCTGGTTTTTTGAACTGATTTCGGTCATTTGCGGGCAATGGTGTTGGTGCGGCGGATTTTTTTGGTCAGCTGCAAAATGCCGTAAACCAGCGCTTCGGCGGTTGGCGGGCAGCCGGGAACGTAGATATCGACCGGCACAATGCGGTCGCAGCCGCGGGTGACCGAATAGGAATAGTGGTAATAGCCGCCGCCGTTGGCGCACGAACCCATGGAAATGACCCATTTTGGATCGGCCATCTGGTCGTAGACCTTGCGCAGCGCCGGGGCCATCTTGTTGACCAGGGTACCGGCCACAATCATGACGTCGGACTGGCGCGGGCTGGCGCGAAAGATGACGCCGAAGCGGTCCAGGTCATAGCGCGGGCCGGCTGCATGCATCATTTCAACCGCGCAGCAGGCCAGACCGAAGGTGACCGGCCACATGGATCCGGTGCGCGCCCAGTTGATGAGCGCATCGGCACTGGTGGTGACAAAGCCCTTGTCAATCAGCGGGTTGTCGCCACCGGGGCGAAGAATGTCGTCAACCTGGCCCAGCGGGACCGGGTTGTGCATGAGGTTGCTTATTCCCATTCAAGCGCTCCCTTTTTCCATTCGTAAATGAAGCCGACCACCAGGATGAGCAAAAACACGGCCATGGCAAGCAGGCCCGTCAGCCCAACAGCATCAAGGGCCACCGCCCACGGAAACATGAAGGCAATTTCGAGATCAAAAATGATGAACAGAATGGCGATCAGGTAAAAGCGCACGTCAAACTTGAGTCGCGCGTCTTCAAACGGCTCAAAGCCGCACTCGTAGGGCGACAGCTTTTCATCCGAGGGATTGCGCGGACCCAGAATGCCGCCGGCCACAATCAGGGCAACGCCCATGCCGACCGCCATGATCAAAAACAGCAAAATCGAAAAATAATCAGCAAACATTCATTCAACCCGCGCGAACGTAAAAAGTCGTGTCTGTGTCAGGACGCACCGCGCTGGCGCGCCCGCTGAAAATGGTGCCGAAGGCCGGAGTCGAACCGGCACAGCCGCAAGGCCACTGCCCCCTCAAGACAGCGTGTCTACCAATTCCACCACTTCGGCATTGTCAATCATCAAGGGTCTTGCAAAATCGACTTTAATCAAATTCCGGTATTTCAGGCGGCGGTTCTTCGTCTGCCTCATCGCCCTCGGCCGGAACCTCGAGAAACTCGCTCTGCTCTTCCGTCGCAGGCTCTTCCTCGGTCACGACCTGTTCATCTGAAGCCTGATTGAGCAGCTGGCCGGCCACGCCAAGGTCAAGTCCCTGGTCGGCACCCGTGCCGCCCGTGCGGGCCACCAGAACCGCCATGGACAGGCTGACGGCAAAAAACGCCACACCTATCCAGCTGGTCAGCTTGGTTAAAAACCCGGCGGAGCCGCGCGAGCCGAACACGGTGCCCGACGCGCCCGAACCAAAGGCAGCACCCATGGTGGCACCCGGGCCGCGCTGGACCAGAATGACCGCAACCAGGGCAACGGCCAGCAAAACGTGAAAAACAATCAAAACCGTATACATTCAATCAAATCCGTCTTCTACGCATGTGTTCAGGCGGCCTGGTAGATCGCCATGAACGAATCGGCCTGCAGCGAAGCGCCGCCAATCAGGCCACCGTCTATATCGCTGCAGGCAAAAAGTTCGGCAGCATTGTCGGGCTTGACGCTGCCGCCATAAAGAACCCGGACGCGGCCGGCAATTGTAGCATTCTCTGCGGCCAGTTGCGCTCTTATTGACGCATGAACCTCCTGCGCCTGCGACGGCGTGGCGGTTTCACCCGTGCCTATGGCCCAAACCGGCTCGTAGGCGATCACGGCGCGGCTGAACGACTGGATTCCGGCCAGCTCGACCACGGCATTCAGCTGCTGCCCAACAACCTCCATGGTGCGGCCCCGGTCGCGTTCCTCCAGCGTTTCTCCAACGCACAATATGGGCTGCAGGCCGGCCTCCTGGGCTGCCACAAACTTGCGCGCCACAAGCTCGCTGCTTTCGCCGTGCAGGGCGCGGCGCTCGGAATGCCCCACCAAAACGTAGGCGCAGCTCCAGTCGGCCAGCATACTGCCTGCCACCTCGCCCGTATGAGCGCCTGCAGCGTGCTCGCTGAGATTCTGTGCGCCCAGCAAAACAGGGGTTGAATCCGTAAGTGAAGCCACCAGCGGCAGATACGGAAACGGCGGCATAACCAGCACCTCGGCCGAAAGATCCGGGTCAAGGCGGGCCAGAATGCCGCCCACAAGGCTGCGGACAGCCGGCTTGCCGCCATGCATCTTCCAGTTGCCGGCAATCAGCTTGGTGCGCATTGTTCGTTCATCACAGGAAATGGGTACGGGGTGCAGATTTTACTGCTTTGCAGCCGCCTGTGTAACCTTTCTTTGCAATCCGGCGGCGGTCATGCAAAATCAGCGGCTTGCGCAACCGCTTGCGTTGCGCTGTTCATGACCGCATGTTTCTGCCGTGCTTTTTGCCGCTTTCAAACCATATATGGAGCAACCAAAAAAATGAAAAAACTGATGATTGCAGCGCTGGCTGCGCTGACAAGCCTGTCTGCACTGGGGGCTGAGCAATACGAAATCGACACCCGTCATGCGCATGCTTTTGTGCAGTTCAGGATTTCCCACATGGGCTTTTCATGGCTCTACGGCCGCTTCAATGATTTTGAGGGGCAGTTTGTCCTTGACCCCGAAAACCCGGAAAACTCGTCTGCATCGGCCGTCATCGAGACAGCCAGCGTCGACACCAATCATCCAGCCCGCGATGATCACCTGAGAAGCGATGACTTTCTGGATGTGTCCAATCATCCGCAGGCCCGTTTCCAATCCACGTCATTCGAAACCCGCGATGATGGCAGCTATCTGCTGACGGGTGATTTCACCCTCAGAGGCGTCACCCGGGCGGTTGAAATTGAAGTGGAGGAAGTGGGCGCGGGGGAAGACCCCTGGGGCGGTTTCCGACGCGGTTTTGCCGGCACCACCACGCTGAAGCTGGCCGACTATGGCATCGACTTTGATCTGGGCCCGGCGGCCACCGAGGTTGAGATCACGCTGTCCATGGAAGGCGTGCGCCGCGAAGCCTCCGAAGACGAGGCCTGAAGCCGGCAGCGCCGACCGGCCTGATCGCGCCGCAAAAACAGGCCGCAACATCACCGAAACCGCGAACGAGACCAAACCGGGGCCGATCATCCGCCCCGGTTTTTTTGCGGGGCTTCAGCCCGACTGGCCGGCCACCATCATGTTGCCAACCAGCAGCGAGCCGCAGCGAATATTGTGGCGGCTGTCGATATCGGTGCCGGCCGCTGCCAGTCCGGCCAGCATGTCGGACAGGTTGCCGGCAATGGTCACCTCTTCCACAGGTGCCCCCAGCCGGCCGTTTTCGACCCTGAACCCGGCCGCGCCGCGCGAGTAGTCGCCGGTGACCAGGTTAACGCCCTGGCCCATCAGTTCGGTGACCACCAGCCCGCGGCCCACCTCGCCGACCAGCTCATCAAAAGAGCGGCTGGCGCCCACAAGTTCAAGATTGCGCACGCCACCCGCATTGGCGGTGGTTTCAAGTCCCAGCCTGCGGGCCGAATAGCTGCCCAGGACATAGCGCGACAGCACGCCGGATTCGATCAGCGGCCGCTCAGTCGTGGCCACGCCCTGGCTGTCAAAGGCCGCCGAGCGTGCCCCGCGCGGCAAAAGCGGCCGCTCAATCAGCGACAGCCATTCTGGCAGCAGCTGGCGGCCCTGTGCGTCGAGCAGAAAACTGCTGCGCCGGTAAAGATTTCCGCCCGACACGGCCGCCACCAGATGACCAATGAGGCTGCGCGCCACCTCGGGCGCAAACAGCACCGGCATGCGGCCCGTGGCCAGCGAACCCGCACCCAGCCGGCGCACTGCCCGGCGGGCCGCGCCGCTGCCGGTGTCTGCAGGCGCATGCAGATCGTCCCAGCTGTGGCGGCTGTCGTAGTCATGGTCGCGCTGCATGCCGGCACCGTCGCGGGCCACCAGCACGCAGCTTTGCGAATAGGCCGTGGAACGCTGCTGGCCGACAAAGCCATGGCTGTTGGCGTAAACGCCGATTCCGGCGTACGTGCTGACGCGGGCGCCTTCCGAATTGACAATGCGCTTGTCGGCGCCACGCCCGGCCTCCTCCATCACGCGGGCCCGGTCCAGCAGCGCATCCATGGATACATCCTGCGGGTGCCAGAGATCCAGGTCGGGAAATTCGGTGGCCATGCGGTCGGCATCGGCCAGGCCGGCTGCGCGATCAGGCTGGGTATGCCGGGCAATCAGCAGGGCCCGCTCAACCGTCTCGCGGACGGCCTGCGGACGCAGATCGCCGGTGCTGGCGCTGCCGGTGCACTGGTCAATATAAACAGTTACGTCAATGCTTCGGTCGCGGGCCTCTTCCAGGGTTTCAACGTCTCCAAGCCGAACGCCCGCTTCGCGACCCAGGGTTGAGTCCAGCACCACTTCGGCCTGCCGGGCGCCGCCGGCGCGCGCCTGCTCCAGAACCTGTTGGGCAATTTCCGTCAGCTGTTCCGCTTCGTGATCGGGCTCGTGAATGATTCCGGCGCCGCCTGAGGGGGCAATTCTGGTGCTCACTGCGTGCCCCCCACCGTCAGTCCGTCAATGCGCAGGGTTGGCTGGCCCACGCCCACCGGCACGCTCTGGCCTTCCTTGCCGCACACGCCCACGCCCGAATCCAGCTTGAGGTCGTTGCCCACCATGCCAATGCGGGTCATGACGTCGGGCCCGTTGCCGATAAGCGTGGCGCCCTTGACCGGCGCGCCCACCCGGCCGTTTTTGATGCGATAGGCCTCGGAAGCGGCAAACACGAACTTTCCGGAGGTGATGTCAACCTGGCCACCGTTGAAGCCGACCGCGTAAATACCGTCGTCCACCGAGGCCAGAATTTCGCCCGGGTCGTGCTTGCCCGGCAGCATGTAGGTGTTGGTCATGCGCGGCATGGGCAGGTGGGCAAACGACTGGCGCCGGCCGTTGCCGGTTGGTTTGGTGCCGCTCAGGCGGGCGTTGAGCCTGTCCTGCATATAGCCCACCAGGCGACCGTTTTCGATCAGGGTGGTGCACGCCGCCGGTGTGCCTTCGTCGTCGATACTCAGCGAACCCCTGCGATCGGCCAGCGTGCCGTCATCCACCACGGTGCATTCTTCAGTGGCAACCATTTCGCCCATGCGGTCGGAAAAGGCCGAAACACCCTTGCGATTGAAGTCACCTTCCAGTCCATGCCCCACGGCCTCGTGCAGGAGAACGCCCGGCCAGCCCGGCCCCAGCACCACCGTCATATGGCCCGCCGGCGCCGGTTCGGCGCGCAGATTGACCGCCGCGATGCGCACCGCCTCGCGGGCGTGCTGCTGCCAGAATGCGGTGTCCATGACCGCGTCCAGCTGCCAGCGGCCGCCGCCGCCGGATGAGCCCCGCTCGCGCCGCTCGCCCTCTTCCATCAGCACCTGAATACCCAGGCGCAAAAGCGGGCGCACATCGCCGGCAAACACGCCGTCGGTGGCGGCCACGAGTATGGATTCATGACTTGTCGCCAGGCTGACGCTGACCTGGGTAATGCGCTCATCCAGCGAGCGCACGTAGGCATCGATGGTGCGCAGCAGCTCGACGCGCTGTGCCGGCTGGCCGGCGCTGACCGGATCGGCGCTGGTATAGCGCGCCGGTGGATTTGCGGGACGCCCCACCTGCAGACGGCCGCTGCCGCCGCTGAGCGCAATGGCGCGCGCGCTGCCGGCGGCTTCAAGCAGGGCCGGCAGGGCCAGGGTATCGGCATAGGCAAAGCCGGTGCCGGCGCCGGCCACGGCGCGTACACCCACACCCAGATCGGAATTGT
>Ga0079226_10002478_pt1 | contig 14258 bp, 12 predicted proteins | sample Poulit2014_FD_76345 | JGI IMG/M metagenome (GOLD analysis project Ga0079226, IMG submission 76345) | Agricultural soil microbial communities from Georgia to study Nitrogen management - Poultry litter 2014 | ecosystem: Environmental > Terrestrial > Soil > Agricultural land | place: USA: Georgia... | reverse complement strand
TGGGCCACCCGCGCGGCGTCGTCCGCAATTGGTGAAAAACACCGCGACGCCATCACCCACCTGACAACCGTTTTAACGCACATGGGATTCGCGCCGCAAAACTCAAATCGCGGCAACCACGAAATGCTCCTCACGCGGTGCCCACTCCTGGACGCCTCACAGAAATACCCCGAAATCGTGTGCCAAGTACACAGCGGCCTCATTGCAGGAATACTAGACCTCGCTGGCGGCAACCGTCCCGACGTAGAACTCACACCCTTCGCCAGACCCGGAGCGTGCGTTCTAACCCTCAACACAATTCGCGCATCAGCCGAAACTGAGCAGCCGTGAATACCCGGCCCCTAACTCGCCTGACGCTACTCATCCCCGGCGGAATTGCACTACTAGCCGGGTTAGACGCCGCATTATTACTTTTAGGGTTGCCCGCCCCCTTAACCACTAGCCGACTAGCAGACGTTCACGGGCCACTGATGGTGTTCGGGTTCCTGGGAACACTGATTTCCTTAGAACGCGCCGTCGCGCGTGGCGCCTGGTGGGCATACTTAACTCCCACAGCTCTCGGACTAGGCGCGCTCGCAACCTTAAGTTCGCTCCCACTGCTTGTCGGCCAATCACTCGTCGTAGTTGGGGGAGTGCTCCAAGCCCTGCTATATCGATCTTTGTGGCGACGGCAACAAGCCATATACCTAGCAGTTCAAATCTTGGGATCGGTGGCGTTCCTAGCGGCGGGAATCCTCTGGCTAGCCTCAACACCTATTCCCGAACTCACCACCTGGTTCGCCGTCTACATCATCTTGACCATCGTGGGAGAACGCATCGAACTCTCCCGCGTCGCTAGACTCAGCGCCGCATCCTCCGACACGGCAGAAAAAACCGCGTGGACGGTATCTCTCATCGTGTTCTTCTCTCCGCCGCTCGCAGTCTTTATGCCCGCCGTGGGAGGCGCAATTTTTGGGGCGGCGCTGTTGGTCACAGTGGGCTGGCTTTGGAAATACGATGCGGCCCGCGGAACCATCACCGCAACGGGGCTTCCGCGTTTCATGGCCACGTGTTTATTAATTGGATACGGCTGGCTAGCGATCGCTGGTGCTCTGTGGGTCGGGGCTTCACCGATCACCGACGGGCGGCTTTATGACGCAGCCTTACACGCCGTATTTCTCGGGTTCGCGATGTCAATGATCATGGCTCACGCAGCCGTCATCCTCCCGGCGGTACTACGTCGGCCGCTGCCGTATCGACCTGTGTTTTGGCTCCCAGCGATTCTGCTGCACGCGTCGCTCCTGCTTCGCATAGTGATCGGTGACGCCCGAAACCTTGAGTGGGCAGTCTCCGCTGGCGGAGTTTTAAACATTACAGCGGTGCTGCTCTTCATCGTGATCGCCGCTGGTTCGTCCATAACCGCCAGTCACGCGCAAGGGCATGACGCGAGCCGCAGCAAGAAAGGACTTTCATGAAACGTTCCTCGTGGCATATTCGAGCCAACGCCCTGGTGGCCTTCTGGCTGATAGCGGCGGGCGTTATGGCCATTATTCATCGCTTTGTTCCCGAGGCGACGTGGCTGATGGTCCACCTGATGCTGTTGGGCGCGCTCACGACCGCGATCTTGATTTGGTCGCAGCACTTTGCTCAAACGCTGCTGCGTTCTCCCAATCGGGGTGGACGACTTTTGGAAGGCATCAGGCTTGGTGCCCACACCGTCGGAGCCGGTCTCGTGGTGGCCGGGATGGTCACAGATATATGGCTCCTAGTCATCATTGGTGGAGTCATTGTTGGGTTAAACATGCTGTGGCACGCCGGTGCGATGTGGCGGCGGAAAAAGAAGGCGCTGCCCGCGCGGTTCTCTCACCTGGTGCGCTATTACATCTCAGCTGGGTGTCTGTTGCCCATTGGTGTGGGGCTGGGTATTTGGTTGGCGCGCGGAGATCTGGCAGGCCAACTTCACGGCCGGGTATACGTCAGCCACGTGGTTCTGAACCTCTTGGGCTGGGTAGGAATCACCGTCTTAGGGACCTTAGTAACCCTGTGGCCCACGACCCTGCGAACCCAGTTAGATTCGCGTGCCGAATCGGGCGCACGTAAGGCACTTCCCATTCTCGTGGGGTCGGTGCTTCTAGTTCCCGCCGCGGCGCTGGTGAATTTACCGTGGCTAGTGAGTGCGGGCCTGGTTGGTTTCCTAGTGGGGCTGGCGCTGATCGCTGTGCCGGCAGTGGCTACGGGGTGGCGTAAACGCCCCGCCTCCTACGCCACGTTTTCGCTTGGCGCGGCCCTAGTGGGGTTCGCCGGGTGTCTCACCGGTTTGGCCTCCGTCACGGTCGCGGCGACCTCGTGGAACGACATTGCTGTGCGCGTGGGCTGGTTCACCCTGCCGTTTGTTGTTGGGTTTGGTGCGCAAATCCTGCTGGGAGCATTGAGTTACTTATTGCCAGTAGTGCTGGGTGGTGGGCCGCGAGTCGCTCGAAACACCACCCAAATTTTGGACGCCGGTGGGTTACTTCGCGTACTGATGATCAACGTGGGATTGGTGGTCTACTTACTTCCCATTCCCAGTCTGGTGCGAGTGATGATCTCGTTGGTGGTCTTTGGTGCGCTGGTGGCATTTCTACCGTTAGCGTTTCGAGCTGTGCGAACTGCTGTTAAAGGTCTCGAACCAGTTGACACGCCTGAACCAGCGAAAAAGCAGAAAAGCGCTTTAGGGCAGGTTATTTCGGCGTGTTCAGTCTTGGTTTTGGCCGCGGTGCTTGGGGTTGCTGGTGATCCGGCAGCCGTGGGATTGGGAACATCCGCAGCGGGGGATGTGGAAGCAACAGGAGAGGTGACCGAAGTAGAGGTAGAAGCCAAAAATATGCGCTTTTATCCCGATCATGTGGATGTACCGGCAGGTAACAAACTCGTAATCACCGTCAACAACCCCGACATGGATATTCACGACCTCGTCTTAGAAACCGGGGAGTCAACGGGCCGCATAGCTCCCGAGCAGAGTGAAACGCTGGAAATAGATGTCGTGGGCCGAGACCTTGACGGCTGGTGTTCCGTTGCTGGACATAAACAAATGGGAATGCTTTTTGACGTGAACGTCATTGATAATGGGCAAAGCCATGCCGCGGCAGATGTCGACGTCAACGATCAAGAAGACGTCGATGAGTCAATTGCGGGCGACCAGGACAACGATGCTGAGAGCAAAGCCGCCGACATTGACCTTTTACAAGAACCGGAACGTGATTTCACTAGTACAGATGCGGAACTGCCGCCAGTTGATCACGATGAGGGGCCGGTAAACCACGAAGTTACGTTGAACGTCGCCGAGGAAGCGCACGAAGTGGCGCCCGGAGTTGAACAAAAACTGTGGACCTTCGGCGACAGCATGCCTGGGCCAACACTGCGCGGAAAAGTAGGGGACACCTTCGACATCACGCTCGTCAATGATGGCTCTATGGGGCATTCGATTGACTTCCACGCGGGGATGCTGGCCCCAGACGAACCTATGCGCACTATTCCGCCGGGGGAAGAACTTACTTATAAATTCACGGCTGAACATTCCGGCATTTGGATGTACCACTGTTCGACCGTCCCCATGTCTCAACACATCGCCAACGGGATGTTTGGGGCGGTTGTCATTGATCCACCCGACCTAGATCCTGTTGATCATGAGTTTGTGATGATCCAATCCGAAATGTACCTAGGCGGCCAAGGCGAGATAGCTGACCTTAATAAAATTCAAGCTGAAGCCCCCGACCTCGTTGCTTTTAACGGTTACGCGAACCAGTACGAATACGACCCAATCGAAGTGGACGAGTCTGATCGTGTCCGAATCTGGGTTCTTGCCGCGGGCCCGAGTCGCGGCACCTCGTTCCATGTGATCGGTGGACAGTTCGACACGGTGTTTGAAGAGGGTGGGTATCTGATTCGTGAAGGTGATGATCCCGATTTCACAGGAGCGTCACAAGCCCTGGGGTTAACGACTGCTCAAGGCGGATTTGTCGAATTAACCTTCCCAGAAGCGGGAACCTATCCATTTGTTGATCATTCCATGGTCAATGCTGAAAGAGGAGCAAAGGGCTTGTTTTTAGTGCGCTGACCAGCGGAAACGCAAGATCTTGCCTCAAAAACACGGGGACGTGAAAAACGTCATGTTCGACTCGCCGAGACAAAAATGCGCTAAAAGTACGCAAAACTTGCCTTTTCCCCGTATTCTCGCCAAGTACACGCTTTATTTGGGCGTGTGATGTAGACCCAGACGAGAGGAACATTCGTGTCCGTCAACCGTACTGAGCTCGTATCGCAAATTGCCGAGCGTGCTGAACTGACTAAGACCCAGGCTGATGCAGCCCTTGCTGCATTACAGAATGTCCTGGTGGAAAACGTCTCCAAGGGCGAAGCCGTGAAGATCACGGGCCTGTTCGCCGTGGAGCGCACCGAGCGGGCTGCCCGCACGGGCCGTAACCCGCGCACTGGTGAAGAAATCCAGATTCCAGCTGGCTACGGCGTGAAGATCAGCGCTGGTTCCACGCTGAAGAATGCGGTGAAGTAACACCACCGCTGACTTTCTGCATCAGCAGAAAAATTGTGAGAAGAGCCCATCTATATATTTGTAGGTGGGCTCTTCTCTGTGCCACCGCAGGGCGGGTGCTTATGTTTCAGAGAGACATAAAAAGCGCGTACACTGTGGTTAACCCTTAGAGTAATTCATTTCGCCTTTCAGGTTTTTGCGCGTAAAGTCACTAAAACCGCTGCAGCATAAGGCATAAAACGATAACAAAATGGTCACCCCACATTGACCAAAATAAGTAAGGATGGTTTGCTAACTAACATGAACAACGCAGTCAATAATGATGACCAACTGGCCCAGAGCCTTGGTCGCGTGCTGCGTCCTTCCGCAAAAGTCCTGCCTGAACACGCGCGCGCTCATAACCGCGCGCTGGTACTGCAGCATCTATTTCATGAGGGCCCAGGGTCACGTGCCGACCTGGCACGAGTCACAGGATTAACGAGAGTCACTGTTTCTGACCTTGTTAGCGACCTAGAAGGAGAAGGTTTCGTCGAAGAACTCGGACCCCGAACTGGGTCGCGGGTCGGCAAGCCGGCAACTCTTGTTGGGTTACGCAAGCAGGCTTTCCGGATTATTGGGATTGAAGTCGTTGACGAAGTAGCAATTCGTGGCGCTGTCATGGATCTGTCAGGAAAAATCCATGAACGCCAAGACGAAGAACTAAAGGGCCGCCGCGGTAACGATGCCGTTGAAGCCGTCGTTCAGATTTGTCATGAACTGGCAGCACGGTCTTCCCACCCGATTTTGGGAGTGGGAGTGGGAGCACCCGGTGTTATTTCTCCTAACGGAGTGGTCATCGAAGCGCCTAAGCTTCGGTGGATACGGGTACCACTAGCAGAAGTATTGAGCGAGAGACTGCAGCTTCCTGTTCACGTTGGTAACGACGCGAACGCTGCTGCTCTGGGAGAGCACACTTTCTCTAAGGCAGACTCCACTGGCTTGATGGTTTTACGAGTGGGAACCGGTATTGGTGCCGGGATCCTTCTCGATGGCGCCCTGCTGTTAGGTCATCACTTTGCCGCAGGCGAAATCGGTCATGTCACCGTCACAAGCAGCCCCACGGACGGGGAGTTGTGTGCATGTGGAAGGCGTGGCTGTCTAGAAACAGTTTTCGGTATTCCGGCTCTGCGCCGAGATACTGAGGGCCTGGGCCCGAAAGAAACTGATGCCGCTTTGGCATCGGCGGGACAACGGTTGGGAAATGCACTTGCCCCCGTTGTCAGCGCATTAAACCTCCGTGAAGTTCTCGTCAGCGGTCCCACGCAACTGCTGGAGGGAGTCTTACTGGAGGCCACGCTGCGCACCATTCGAGAACGCAGTATTTCGTCAGTAAGTGACGACCTGGAGATCCGAATGTCTTCTCTAGGTGAGGACGTCGTACTGATGGGGGCGGCGGTTCTCGTTTTGTCAGGACAGTTAGGTGTTTCTTAACGACCAGCGCGTTAAGAGATTAACTGTGTGCGCCAGCCCATGGGGGCGGGCGATAGGAAAATTCCCGTGGCGAGGAAAACCGAGAAACTCGCCAAAAACTAGGAAGGTTGACGATGAAGATTACTCGCTACGCAGCCCTTGGGGTTGCAGCGTCTCTCGTCTTAGCCGCGTGCGGTTCAGATAGCGACGACTCCACCGAACCCGAAGCCAAGAAGGACGCTGACGGCAAGACCATTGTGACCATGTGGGTCGCAGGTGATGACACCAGCGATGAACTGCGTGACTGGCTGAAGGAAAACTTCGAAGAAGAGCACGAAGATGCCGTCCTGGAGATTGAAGAGCAGGATTGGAACGGCCTGGTGCCCAAACTCCAGACCGCGCTGGCCTCCGGTGACCAGACCCCAGACCTCGTAGAGGTTGGTAACACGCAAGCGCCGCTCTTCACTCACGCCGGTGCTTTCGAAGACCTCAGCGACGTTTACGAAGACCTCGGTGGCGATAAGCTGCTTCCCGAGTTCGTAAAGCAGGGTACTGTCGATGACACAGTCTTTTCCGTTCCATACTACTCCGGTGCTCGGGCCGTGTTCTACAACGAAGAAATGTTCGATGAAGCAGGCGTTGAAGTGCCTGAAACCATCGACGAATTCGCTGAAGTAGCCGAAAAGCTCCAGGAAGAGTTCCCGAACGCTTCGGGTATCGAATTCCCCGGCCAGGACTGGTACAACGGCATCGCATGGATCTTCACCGCCGGCGGCGAAATTGCAGTCGAAAACGGTGATGAGTGGGAGGGCGCGCTGTCCTCACCAGAGTCCCTGGAAGGCCTAGAACAGCTCTCCGAGATCTTCGCGACTTCCACCCAGTCTCCGGCAGACTCCGACTCCGCTGAACCGTGGATTCCGTTCAACGAAGGCGATGCCGCCATGTTTTCAGCACCAACCTGGGCACGCTGGAGCATCGACTTAGAAGAATGCGCCACCGATGACGAGGATGACTGGGATCAAGAGTGCAACGAGGGCAAGACTTCCATCTTCCCGTTGCCAGGTAATTCCGCCGGTGAACCAGCACCTGTCTTTGCTGGTGGTTCCAATATCGGTGTTGGCTCCAAGTCGCCGAATAAGGATCTGGCAAAGGATCTCCTGCGCCTGATTTACTCCGAGGAATACCAGACACAGTTGGCCGAAGCTGGCATGATCCCGGGTAACACCGACTACGCTGATGCCCTGGGTGACGATGAGTACTCCCAGGCAGCTATCGATGCCGCTTTGAACGCCAAGCTCACGCCTCCTGCTCCCAAGTGGGCTGACGTAGAAGCTGAGCGCATTATGGAGGACTTCTTCCAAAAGATCGCCAGTGGTGAGGATCCTGCCAAGGCAGCAGAAGAAACTGACGAACTGCTGAACGCAACCCTCAACTAGAACGCTGTTGGTGGCTGACATCGCGTGGATGTCAGCCACCAACTTCTTCCATCGATCGTGCACAACCGTGAAAGAGGCATCAGATGACGGCCGCGCCGTATGAAGCCGAATCGCAAGCACAGTTCAACGGCGAACCGCAGCTGACAGGCGAGCAAAAAAAGCGAAAAATACCGTTCACTAAGCGGTTAAGAGGTCCAACACTCCTCATCCCTGCGCTGATTGCGATGTTGGGTGCGTTAGCGTACCCGCTGATATCGCAATTTATCCGCTCTTTTCAGTCTTATGGCCTTGCCCAAGAATTTGGCGCACCGCCCGAGTGGGTTGGTCTTGACAACTACATAAAACTTCTCTCAGACCCGTATATATGGCAGGTCATAGCCCGCTCCATTGCTTTTTGTTTAGTTAATGCCGGGCTGACCATGCTCGCGGGCACTTTACTGGCCCTGTTAATGGCGCGTGTAGGAAAAGTTGCGCGCCTGGCGCTTCAGGTAGGTTTGCTGCTCGCCTGGGGTACCCCGCTGCTTTCCACCATGACCGTGTGGAAGTGGCTGTTTAACACGCAGTACGGCGTCGTGAACTGGGTGTTAGTCAACATTTTCGGACTCTCGCAGTTCCAAGGGCACAGTTGGATTATTGATCCCCTGTCCTTCTACGTGGTAGCCACCATCATCATCGTTTGGGCATCAACACCATTCGTTGTGTTTACTGTCTATGCTGGCCTCCTCCAGGTGTCATCCGAGACAATCGAAGCCGCGCAGATTGACGGCGCAAACGCGTGGCAGCGCTTCTGGAAGATCACGATGCCCATCGTGAAGCCCGTGCTATTAGTGGTCATGCTTTTGCAAGTAATTTGGGACTTGCGCGTATTTACGCAGATCTATACCCTGCAACGCGCCGGAGCTCCATCGCGAGACACTCACTTGCTGGGTACTTTGATCTATTCAAAATTGGGCAGTTTAGGTGAAGCTGGCGCACTAGCCACCATCATGCTGGCCATCACGTTGCTTTTGACGGCGTACTACGTGCGTCGGATGTTGAGGGAGGAAGATCTGTGAGCGTCTCAACACCTGCGGCACCGGCAGCCGTTAAAGACCACGATTTCGATCAAACGCCGGCAGTGCCTGTAGCGGGGCCGAAGAAACGAAACTTCAAGAAATATGGCTGGGGAAGTCTAGCCTTCTTCTTGGCATTACTGTGGGCGTTCCCTATTTATTGGATGGTGAACAGTTCATTCCTCACCACCCGCCAGATTCAAGGTAAAACCCCGCAGTTTATTGCAACTGATGGCACCATCGAGAATTTTAAGTCAGCTTTCGCAGACGGCAGTTTGGTTCAAGCCTTTAAAATCTCCCTGGGAGTTACCGGCTTAACACTGTTAGTTGCATTAGTTTTTGCGTTCTTGGCAGCAATAGCAGTATCACGATTCCGCTTCCGTGGGCGTAAATCATTTATCGTCACGATCTTGATCGTCCAGATGATTCCTGCAGAGGGCATGTTCATCGCCCAGTACAAGATGCTCGACGGGTGGAATCTGGTAAATTCAATATTCGGTTTAACGATCGTCTATATCGCCACAATTTTGCCGTTCACGATCTGGATGCTCCGCGGCTTCGTTGCGGGTATCCCAGCTGATCTTGAAGAAGCGGCGATGGTCGATGGTTTGTCGCGCACCGGGGCTTTTTTCCGTATTACGTTCCCTCTTCTTGCGCCGGGCTTGGTCGCAGCTGGAGTGTACGGATTTTTGCAAGCCTGGAACGAATACACTCTCGCCCTCGTTGTCATGTCGGATCCGGGGATGCGTACCGTGCCGCTGTGGCTACAGGGTGTGTCTGAGCAGGCTACAAAGGCAACGGATTGGGGCATGGTGATGGCGTCCTCGACTGTCATCGCTATCCCCGTGATCGTCTTCTTCCTGTTCGTTCAAAACAAGATGACCTCCGGCCTGGTCGCCGGTGCAGTGAAAGGCTGATCAGGTTGAGCGCTTCCCCTCGCTCCAGGGCACGTTTGCGCATTGGGCTAGACGTGGGTGGAACAAAGATCGCCGCTCTAGCGATCGATAATGATGGTTCCATCGTCGCCCGCGTTCGCAGAACGACCGGACATGGTGAAAAAGAAGTCCTCACGAGCATTATTGGTGCTACGGAAGAACTCCTTGAGAGTGCTTCTGCTCCGGTGGGGGCTATCCGACACATCGGATTAGGTATTCCCGGACTCGTTGATGCCCAAGCGGGAACTGTTCGTCACGCCGTGAATTTACGAATCGGCGAAGAGCCGTTCGAAGTTCGCCGACTCTTAAGCGAGCACTTTGGTGGGGCACCGGTTTCCGTTGACAACGACCTCAATGTTGGCGCGTTGGGAGCTGCCGCTCTTCTTGGATACGAAAATGTCGACATCGCTTACTTAGCGATCGGTACGGGGCTGGCCGCAGGAATTGTTCTGCATGGTGAGCCCCGTACCGGAGCAAATGGGGCCGCGGGGGAGATCGGCCACATCCCCGTTGACCCCATGGGTGAGCGCTGTCCATGTGGGCAGCGTGGCTGCCTAGAAACAATTGCCTCGGGTACTGCGCTGACTCGTAAATGGCCCACTACCAACTCGCAGCCTGCACCGGCTGCCCTCTTCCGCGAAGCTCAGCGGGGCAACGCTGAGGCACAGAAGGTGAAAGCAGAGTTCATTGGCGGCGTCGTTCAAGCAGTCCAAATGACGGCATTGAGCATTGATGTAGACCTTGTGATTCTGGGTGGTGGAGTTTCTGAGTTGGGTGAGCCGTTGCTGACAGCGGTGCAGGACGAATTGCGGGCTCGCGCTCGTGAATCTCACTTATTAGCGACGCTAAACCTTGCAGATAAAGTGCAGTTGCTACCACCAGGATCTGCGGCAGCTGCTGTTGGCGCCGCTATATTGGGGCGCGAAAAAACCGATACCGTGCCTTCATTGAAAGACGCACAAGGCCCCCGCGCAGAGGGTCTCGGCAGTAAAGTTAGCCCGTTACAAAACGTATAGCACCCGAGTTAAACCTAGGAGTTTTTCACCGTGGAAATCGTTGTTCTTCCCACCGCTGATGACATTGCTAAGGCGGCTGCTGATCGAATCGAAGGCTTGCTGGGGCGTCGCTCAGATGCTGTGCTGGGTCTGGCGACCGGTTCCAGCCCGCTACCTTTATATAAAGAGTTGGGGCGCCGTCACAGCGAAGAGAACCTTTCTTTCGCCGATGCCAAAGCGTTCCTGCTCGATGAGTATGTCGGTTTAGATCCTGACCATCCCGAGGCGTACCGCAATGTTATCCGCCGTGAGTTTGTGTCCCTGGTTGATATCAATGAGGACGCCGTTGCATCACCTTCTGGAACGGCAGATGACATTGCTGCAGCGTGCAAAGCTTATGAAGAAGCAATTCAGGCTGCTGGTGGCGTGGATCTGCAGATTCTCGGGATCGGCACCGATGGGCACATCGCCTTCAACGAACCGGCTTCTTCCCTGGCCTCGCGCACTCGCATCACGACGTTGACTGAACAAACTCGCGAAGACAATGCTCGTTTCTTTGACAGCGTTGACGACGTTCCCATGCACGTGGTTACGCAAGGACTGGGCACGATTCTTGAGGCACGCGAAATCATCCTCATTGCAACAGGCGAGAATAAGGCTGAAGCGGTAGCGCAGTTAGCAGAAGGTCCCGTATCGGCGTTCTGGCCCGGAACTGTGCTGCAAAACCACCAGCACATTACCGTGTTTGCCGATGAGGCAGCGGGCTCTCAGTTGAAGTTGCGTGACTACTACGACCACATGTACCGCAATCGCCCGCAGCAGTAACTACACCCACCTCGTACAATGAAAAATATGAGCGAGACTTTTCTTTCTAACCCGTCCACAACCGAGACATCTGGTGGTACCAGTGTCTTGGAACGCACCGAAGAACAGGAACAAGTCGAGCCCGGCGACCACGAGCGGTATGCCCACTATGTGCGGAAAGAAAAGATCATGGAATCCGCGCTTTCCGGCGACCCCGTGATCGCTCTGTGCGGGAAGGTATGGGTTCCAGGGCGTGACCCGAAGAAGTTTCCCGTGTGCCCCACCTGCAAGGAAATCTATGAAGGCTTGCAGGCCCCTAAAGATGGTGGATCGGGTTCCGATCAGTGAGGGACGGGCTTACTCCGCCTGACCACCACCCCCGCGCAGCAAGCGCGTCCCCCTCGGCAGCTTCGCAGTTGCCACCGGCTTTTCCCAGCCGAGCACCGTGGGGAACTGCGCAAAAATTGCGCGCCTGGCAGGCAGAGGCTTTTGACCAATATGTAGCTCACCAACCGCGAGATTTTCTCGCTGTGGCCACGCCCGGCGCTGGGAAAACAACTTTCGCCTTGCGGGTTGCTACCGAGTTACTTGCTCAGCGCATTGTGGGCAGGATTACGGTGGTTGCTCCAACGGAGCATTTAAAGACTCAATGGGCGGACGCGGCGGCTCGTGTTGGTGTGAAGTTAGATCCCCGGTTTAAAAATGCGCACGGGCGCCACGCTTCGAGTTATGACGGTGTAGCCGTAACGTATGCGCAGGTGGCGGCTAATCCGGCGCTACATCGGGCCCGGACCCAAGCCGATCGCACGCTGGTTATTTTGGACGAGATTCATCACGGTGGCGATGCCCTGTCGTGGGGAGATGCCATTGAAGAGGCATTCGACCCGGCTACTCGGCGTTTAGCTTTAACGGGCACACCTTTTCGCTCTGACACGGCTGCGATCCCTTTTGTGCGATACGAAGTGGGAGTCGACGGAATTCGGCGCTCTAGTGCTGATTACACCTACGGTTATGGAAGCGCGCTTCGCGATGGGGTTGTGCGGCCAGTGCTGTTTCTGGCTTATTCAGGGAACATGCGATGGCGTACGAATGCAGGTGATGAAGTCAGTGCACGCCTGGGCGAGCCTTTAACTAAAGATATGACCGGTCAAGCCTGGCGCACAGCGCTTGATCCTGCTGGTGAATGGATACCGGCTGTGCTGCAAGCCGCAGATCGTAGGCTGAGTGAAGTGCGGCGAGGGATGCCCGACGCCGGGGGGCTGGTGATTGCAACTGACCAGACCAATGCCCGCAATTATGCTGCCACCCTGTGGGAGGTCACTGGAGAAAATCCAGTAGTGGTGCTTTCCGATGATGCTGACGCTTCAAAGGGGATTGAAGAATTCACCGAGGGCAACCAACGGTGGCTCGTCGCAGTGAGAATGGTTTCCGAGGGTGTTGATGTGCCTCGACTCGCAGTTGGGGTATATGCCACATCGTCAGCAACTCCATTGTTTTTTGCTCAAGCTATTGGCCGGTTTGTGCGAGCACGTCGACGCGGTGAAACAGCATCGATATTCCTACCTTCGGTCGCTCCGCTGCTGCAATTGGGATCTGAACTTGAACTGGAACGCGATCACGCTTTAGACCGCAAACTCTCAGCGAATAGCCCGGAGTGGAATCCAGAGCAGAACTTGGTTGACCAAGCACAGCAAGGCCAAACTGAGCCGGATCTATTCAATGAGTTTGAAGCCCTTGATGCTCAAGCAGAATTTGATCGAGTTTTATTCGACGGCGGAGAGTTTGGCACGGCTGCTGAAGTCGGCTCAGTCGAAGAAGAGGAATTTTTAGGGATTCCTGGGCTCTTGGATGCCAATCAAGTATCGACGCTATTGCGGCAACGCCAAGCCAAGCAGGTCAAGTCTCAGCGTAAAAAGGGTAGGGACGTTCCTGAGCCGGTGGTGCCCGAAACGGAGTACACCCATCGCGATGTGCGAGCGATGCGAAAAGAATTAGCAACTTTGGTTGCCGCCTGGTCGCGGCGCACGGGACAACCTCACGCCACGGTGCATACGGCATTGCGAAAAAGGACCGGGGGTGTACCGGTGGCCGAAGCCTCGGGGGACGACATCGCGCGGCGCATCAATTTGGTGCGTGAATGGTTCCTGGGTCGTAACTAACTGATTAGATCGCGGGGTATTTCTCACATCCGGTGGTGGGCTCAACATGCAGATGCCTGTCACCCCTGCCAGGGTGGAGTCACTACTACGGCGACAGGCACGACATTGTCGTAGTTCGTACCTCAAAACCGCTCAAAGGAGGAGGACGAGCAGCATGGCACTGTGGTTAACACTCATAGTAGTTGGCGTTATTTTGGCAATCCTAGGTTTTGCGGGAATCGCTGATTTCCTGATCTGGCTAGGTGTGATTGTTTTGGTGGTGGGATTGATATCCAGCCTTGTCACGCGGCGGAGGCCCTGACGCCGGGGCAACTATTCCACGAACCGACTGACCGTTTCTAGAGCCGGGTCGCCGCGTTGCAGTCGAAGTGCTGCGCGCGGCAACTCGGCTCGGGCAGCGGCATGGTGGGAAGCCGCCTGCTTAACCCCAGCGGAACCGAGCGCGTTTGCTCGGGCTAGTTCGCCGTCCATAATGAGGGGCTCTAGCAGTTCTCGTTGAGTTTCGGCAGCTCCTACCAACTCAAGCGCAGGGGAGTTCATGGAGTTCCAGCGCTCATGGGGGTCAGCCCAGATGACTTCTTCGAGGGCCACACCGTCACGGTCGTAGGTGCGTGCTGAGCGTTTCCGGCCCGCGATGCCGGCTTTGCCTCCCGACCCCTTTTTCGCGACGGGCTCTAACACGCCCGCGCTATTTTCTCTGGCCACGAGTTTGTACACCATGCCGGCTGTTGGTGCTCCGGATCCGGTGACGAGCGAAGTACCAACTCCGTATGAATCAACGGGGGCTTGTGCCAGAGCAGCAATGGCGTGTTCATCCAGGTCGGAGGTCACTACGATCTTTGTCTGGTGAGCCCCCAATGAATCCAGTAGATCCCGTACTTCATATGCCTGGGCTACTAGGTCTCCGGAATCTAGCCGCAC
>Ga0079226_10002476_pt1 | contig 14258 bp, 15 predicted proteins | sample Poulit2014_FD_76345 | JGI IMG/M metagenome (GOLD analysis project Ga0079226, IMG submission 76345) | Agricultural soil microbial communities from Georgia to study Nitrogen management - Poultry litter 2014 | ecosystem: Environmental > Terrestrial > Soil > Agricultural land | place: USA: Georgia... | reverse complement strand
CGGTCCGGCCGACGCGATCGCCGCGGTCGAGTCCGCCAAGCGCGGCTTCTGACCGACCGGGCCGCCGGGCTCCGGGCCCGGACTACAGGTCGGCGGTGACCTTCTCGCTGGCTCGGCGCTTGTCCAGCGCCGCCGGATCCGCCCCGCGCACCTGCACCAGTGAGGCGCGGGCGGCCAGCGGGGCGAGCAGCCCGTCGACAAGCGCATCGGCGTCGTCCCACTCGCGCTGCGACAGCAGCCGGGCGCCGGGAGCGATGCCGAGGGCCTCGGCGCGTTCGCGCGCGCGGGCGAGCACCTGCTCGACCGTGTCCCCGGCGAGCGCCGGGGCGTCGCCGGCGATCGCGGAGGGGAAGAAGTCGTCGCCGTGCACGCGCACGGTCGTCGCATAGTCGGTGACCCCGACCGGCAGATCGTCCAGGCCGCGGCCGAACGGATCGAGCGACAGGGCCGCGACCTCGTCGACGCCGTTGACCGCATCCAGGCGGTCCTCGGTGACCAGGGCCGCATGGGCGTCGGCGGCGGCGTCCGGATCGACGGTGACCTCACAGCCGAGCCACCAGGCGCCCAGCAGCACCGCGGCGGTCTGCCAGTGCGAGGGCAGCAGCACCGCCACCTTGTCGCCGGCCGCCAGCCCGAACTCGTCGCGCAGCATGTTGGCGGTCTTGGCCGCCCAGTTCATCAGCGTCACCGTCGACAGTTCGATCCGTTCACCGGTGCCGTCGTCGTAGTAGGTGATGCGCGGGGTGGCCGGATCGGCGATCGGGTCGATCAGCGCGGCGGTGACGGTTGCAGGCACGGGTCGGGCTCCTCGTCGTAGCGGTCAGTTCACACACACCGGGCCGTCACCACCGGCGGTGATGGCGTCCGGATCGGGCGCGGGCCCCTCGCCGTCGCCTTCGCCTTCGTCTCCTGCGTCGGCGTCGACGGGCGGCGCCGACGGCGGGGCGATCGCGGCGGTGCCGTCGGTGATCGGTTCGGCGTTCAGGCCCGTGCCGGGACCGGCGTAGTCGCCGGTGATCACCACCTGGACGGTACCCGGCGGCAGATCGTCGCCGGTGCGCACCGGCAGCCCGCCCAGGGCGCGGGCGACCGCCCGGCCCGGGTCCCGGCTGTCCTCCGACACCAGCACGGTCGAGGCGCCGTAGGGGCTGTCGGCGTTGCCGACCTCACCGATCCGGTAGCCGACGGATCCGAGCTCACCGGCGACCTCGGCTGCCAGCCCGGAGACCGGGCCGGCGTTGCGCACGTCGACGGTGACCGCCGCCGGATCGATGTCGATCGCCTCGACCTGCTCGGCCCGGGCCCGGCGCGCATCCTCGGACGGCTCCCGGCCCACCATCTCGGCGAAGAAGGCCTCCACCTCCAGCGGATCGACCACCACGATCGACTCGCCGTCCTCGGACATCCCGGACGGGTCGAGCACCGGGACCGTCTCGAAGCGCACCGACCCGCCCGACAGCGACTGCATCTGCTGGGCGAACTCGATGATGTCCCAGCCGTCGTCGATGACCACGGACCGTTCCACCGCGCTGCTGAGCCGGCCGAGCCGGGACGGGTTGGACAGGGTGCCGGCGCTGAGCACCTGACGGGTCAGCGACGCCAGATACACCTGCTGGCGCACCACCCGGTCCAGGTCTCCACGCGGCAGATGCTGGCGCTGGCGCACGAAGCTCAGCGCCTCGGAACCGGTCAGCCGCTGCGGCCCGGCGTCGAACCGCGCCCCGGACATCGGTTCGTCGACCGGCTCGTTCAGACACACGTCCACCCCGCCGACCGCATCGGTGAGCAGCACGAAACCGAGCAGCCCCACCTCCGCGAAGTGGTCCACGGTCACCCCGGTCAGATCGGCGACCGAGGTGATCAGCGCCTGCCGGCCGGCCTCGGTGGCCTCGGCCTCGGCCTTCTGCGGATCGGTGCCCGCCTCGATCAGCTCGTCGAGCTTGGCGGCACGGGTCGATCCGTAGGCCGAGTTGATCTTGGCCTGCCCCAGCCCGGGCACCTCGGTGTAGGTGTCGCGCGGGATCGACACCGCGGTCGCCGAAGTCCCGTCGGTGGGGATGCGGATCAGCATGATGGTGTCGGTGCTGGTGGTGTCGACGTCGCCGGCGTGGAGCATGTCGACCTCCTGCTGGCTCAGCGGCCGGCCCTGGGCGTCGGTGCGCGAATCGACCCCGACCACCAGGATGTCGATCGCCCCGTCCTCGGCGCCGCCGAGCCCGAGGCCCGCGGCCACGGTCAGGTTCGAGCGCAGCGAGTCGACCGACCGCCATGTGAACCCGGTCACCAGCAGCACGATCACCGAGATCACGGCGACGACCGAACGGGCCGGGTTGCCCGTGATCGCGCCGAGCACCGCGGCGCCCACACCGGAGCGGGCACCGGAGCCTGCGCGGTCGTGCTTCGACTTCTCGGCGGGCGTGTCGCCGGCCCCGGCCGGTCCCGTGGCCGGGCCCGCGGCGGCGCGCCGAGGCCGCGGCGGCCGGCCCGCGCGGTCGTCGGCGGGGCGGCGGCGAGGGTCGTCTGCGCGGCGCCGGGGCCGACCCGCTCCGCCTGCGGGGGCGGAACGCGGCGGGCCGGGGTCCCGGTCCTGCGGGCGGGGGCGCTCGGCGCGTGCCCGGCGCGGCCGGGGCTCCTCGGGGCGCCGACGTCGCGGGGCCGGTCCCTGCGGGTCCCGCCTGCGCGGGTCCTCGCCGGGGGGCGGCCGCCCGTCTCCGCGGGGACGGGGTCTGCGGGCCGGTCCGTCGCCGGATCGGGGTGCGCGGCCGCGTGCCGGCTCGCCGCCGCGCGGGGCCGGGCCGCGGCGCGGATCACCTGGTCGCGGGTCGTCGGGGCGGGGGCGACGCGGTCGGCGCGGCCGCGGGTCGTCGTCAAAACCCACGCCTGTCCCCTTTCCGGTCCCCGGCCGCCGGTCGGCGCACCGCTGCCCGACCAGGGTAGTGCGCCGGGCGCCGGTGGGCCGGTGTCGACACGGTGCCAGACGTGCCACACTCGGCTGTCGACGCGTGCCGGGCCCGGCACGGGGAACGGAAGGTGCCGGAAGCGATGCGAGTGGTGGTGACCGGGGCGGGCGGGCAGCTCGGCCGTGCACTGGCGGTGACCGTCCCGGCCGGGGTGACGATGATCGCCCGCACCCGGGCCCAGACCGATGTCACCGACCCGGCCGCGATCGCGGCGATGCTGGACACCACACGGCCCGACGCGGTGATCAACTGCGCCGCCTACACCGCGGTCGACGCCGCCGAGACCGACGCAGAGGCGGCCGCCGCACTCAACACCGATGCGCCCGGGATCCTCGCGGAACAGACCGCGGCCCGCGGCATCGGGCTGATCCACCTGTCCACCGACTACGTCTTCTCCGGCGAGGACGACCGGGCACTGCAGACCTCCGCCCCGATCGCCCCGCGCACCGTCTACGGGCGTACCAAGGCCGACGGGGAGGCCGCGGTGCGCGCCGCACATCCGGGCGCGGTCGTGGTGCGCACCGCCTGGGTGTTCACCGGCGAGGCCGGCGACTTCGCGGGCACCATGCTGCGCCTGGCCGCCGAACGCGACGTCGTCGAGGTGGTCGACGACCAGGTCGGCAGCCCCACCTACGCCCCCGACCTGGCGCGCGGGCTGTGGCAGCTGGTCACCGCCGACCCGCCGATCACCGGCCGGGTGCTGCACGCCGTGGGGGCCGGCCGGGCCAGCTGGTACGACCTGGCGCGCGCCGTGGTGGCCGCGGCCGGGTTGGATCCGGCGAAGATCCGGCCGTGCACCACCGACCGCTTCCCCCGTCCGGCACGGCGGCCGCGCTGGTCGGTGCTGTCCACCGATTCCTGGACCGGGGCCGGGCTGACGCCGCTGCGCCCGTGGGACGAGGCGGTCGCCGCCGAGATCCGGGCCACGCCGCCGCGCCCCTGAGTCGCGACCGGGCGGGCCGGTGCGGTTACGCTGACCGGCGTGAGTCCGACGTTGACCGTGGTGACGGTGACCTATTCACCGGGGGAGCATCTGCGGCGTTTCTTCCAGACGCTGCAGACCGCCACCGACCGTCCGGTACAGGTGATCATGGCCGACAACGGGTCGGTCGACGGGGCGCCCGAGGCCGCCGAGCGCGAGTTCGACGGTGCCCGGCTGCTGCGCACCGGCGGCAACATCGGCTACGGCGGCGCGATCAACATGGCGATCGCCCAGGCCGACCCCGAAGCGGAGTTCGTGCTGGTCGCGAACCCGGACGTGGAGTGGACCCCCGGCTCGATCGACGAGCTGCTCGCGGCCGCGGCCCGCTGGCCGCGCGCCGGCGCCCTCGGGCCGATGGTCACCGAACTCGACGGCACCGTCTACCCCTCGGCGCGCGCGGTGCCGGGCCTGGCCGACGGGGCCGGGCACGCCCTGCTGGGCAAGGTGTGGCCGCGCAACCCCTGGACCCTGCGTTACCGGCAGGACGACCAGGCGCCCAGCGAACGGCCCGTGGGCTGGTTGTCGGGCTCGTGCCTGCTGTTGCGGCGCACCGCCTTCGACGTGGTCGACGGCTTCGATTCGCGCTACTTCATGTACATGGAGGACGTGGACCTGGGCGACCGGCTGGGCCGGGCCGGCTGGCTCAACGTCTTCGTCCCGTCCGCCCGGGTGATCCACGACAAGGGGCATGCGGCAGGCCGGCATCCGGAGACGATGCTGCCGGCGCATCACCGCAGCGCCTACCGGTTCCAGGCCGACCGGCATCCACACCGGTGGCAGGCGCCGCTGCGCGGGGCGCTGTGGCTCGGGCTCACGGTCCGATCGAAGGTCGCGGTGGCCGCGGCCCGGCGGCGACTGGCCGCCGAACGACAGTCTGAGGAAGGCGCGGGGAGATGAGTGATGGTGATGCCGGCCGGTCGTCGGCCGCCGAGGCCGTGGTGCTGGTCGGAGGAAAGGGCACACGCCTGCGACCGCTGACCCTGTCGGCGCCCAAACCGATGCTGCCGACCGCGGGCCTGCCGTTCCTGACCCACCTGCTGGCCCGCATCCGCGATGCCGGCATCACCCGGGTGGTGCTGTCGACCTCGTTCAAGGCGGAGGTGTTCGAGGAGCACTTCGGCGACGGCAGCGAGATCGGGCTCGATCTGGAGTACGTGACCGAGGACGAGCCGCTGGGCACCGGCGGCGGGATCCGCAACGTCTACGACCGGCTGCGCGCCGACCACGTGATGGTGTTCAACGGCGACGTGCTCGGCGGGGCCGACCTGGGTGCGCTTCTGGCCAGCCACATCGAACGCGAGGCCGACGTGACCATGCACCTGGTGCGGGTCGGCGATCCGCGCGCCTTCGGCTGCGTGCCCACCGACGACGACGGCCGCGTCACCGAGTTCCTGGAGAAGACCCAGGACCCGCCCACCGACCAGATCAACGCCGGCTGCTACGTGTTCCGCCGCGAGGTGATCGGCGCGATCCCCGAGGGCCGACCCGTCTCGGTCGAACGCGAGGTGTTCCCCGGGCTGCTCACCGACGGCGCCGCGGTCTACGGCTACGTCGACTCGTCCTACTGGCGCGACATGGGCACCCCCGAGGACTTCGTCCGCGGCTCGGCCGACCTGGTGCGCGGCATCGCGCCCTCGCCGATGCTGCGCGGCACCGCCGGCGAATCACTCGTGCACGACGGGGCCTCGGTGGCGCCGGGCGCGGTGTTGATCGGCGGGACCGTGGTGGGTCGCGGCGCGGTGATCGGCGCCGGGGCGCGCCTGGACGGGGCCGTGGTCTTCGACGGCGCCGAGATCGAGGCCGGGGCAGTGGTGGAGCGTTCCATCGTCGGCTTCGGCGCGCGGATCGGGCCGCGCGCACTGGTGCGCGACGGGGTCATCGGCGACGGGGCGACCGTGGGGGCGCGCTGCGAACTGCTGCGCGGGGCCCGGGTGTGGCCGGGCGTGACCATCCCCGACGGCGGCATCCGCTTCTCCACCGACGTCTGACACACGAGAGGACCTCCGCGCACACCATGGGCATCCCGGACACGCTGCCGCGCCGCTATGTCGCCCTCGGCGACTCGTTCACCGAGGGGGTGGGCGATCCGGACCCGGCCCGGGCGAACGGGCTGCGCGGCTGGGCGGACCGGATGGCCGAGGAGCTCGCCCGGCTGGCCGGCGGCGACTTCGCCTACGCCAACCTGGCCGTGCGCGGCCGCCTGCTCGACCAGGTGCTCGATGAGCAGCTCGACGCGGCGCTGGCGCTCGGCCCGGACCTGGTGACGATCTACGCCGGCGGCAACGACCTGATGCGCCCGTCGGCGGACATCGACGGGCTGATCGACCGCTACGAGGCCGCCCTGGCCAGGCTCACCGGATCCGGGGCCCGGGTGCTGGTGTTCACCGCCTACGACGCCGGGTGGGCGCCGGTGTTCCGGCGGCTGCGCGGCCGCACCGCGATCTACAACGAGCTGCTGCGCGCGGCCGTCGACCGCACCGGGGCGACCCTGGTCGACTACTGGCGCATGCCCGGCTTCGACGACGTGCGGATGTGGGACACCGACCGGCTGCACATGTCGGATCTCGGGCACGCCCGGATGGCGGCCGAGGTGCTCGACGTGCTCGGTGTCGACCACGGTCTGGTCCGCCCCGACCCGGGCCCGGCCCCGCAGGTCACCGCCGCCGCGCAGCGCCGCGACGACCTGCGCTGGGTGCGCACCTTCCTGGTGCCGTGGCTCGGCCGGCGGCTGCGCGGCGCCTCCTCCGGCGACGGGGTGACGGCCAAACATCCCGACTTCACGGTCCCGGTGACGTCATGACCTACGCGCACACAGGCGCCGTGCGGCGCGCCGCGGCCGCGCTGATCGGCGGCGGAGCACTGTTGCTCGCCGGCTGCGCGAGCCAGGTTCCGGGCACCGCGACCGGGGCCGCAGAGACCGAGACCCGGACCGCGACTTCAAGCACCGCCGAACCCACGTCGACGGCGCAGACGACCACCGACGACGCCGAGGCCGACCGGGCCGGCTGCGTCGAACGCGACATCGCCGCGGACCTGGGCCGGCCGGACGCGCAGACGGCGGTCATCCGGTGCGACGGCGACTGGGCGCTGCTCGACAACGGCGGTGCCTTCGGCGACACCACCTATCTGGCCCGCCGCGAGGCCGGGCGCTGGCAGCACTACAGTTCCTTCCCCGCCCGGATCTGCCGCGATGAGGCGGCCGCGGACGGGGTGCCGGCCGACCTGGTGCCGGACTTCGCGCCGTGCCCGGACTCCAACGACGCGGACCTGGGGCTGTCGGTGCCGATCAGCAGCCCGGCCTGTGACGGACGGGCGGTGCTGATCCTGGGCAACGCGGTCACCCCGGGCAGCTACGAGCGCGACGTGGCCGCGCTGCTCGAGGCCCATCCGGGTGCGTCGTATCTGCGCACCGACCGGTCGTGCGGATCGCTGCGCGACCGCGACGACGACGGCGACGTGATCTACGCGGTCTACCGCGAGGTCGGCCACGGCCGGGCCGATGCGTGTGCGGCGCTGGCCGGCCGATCCGACGACGCCTACGGCAAGCTGCTCGACGAGGTCTCCGACCCCGCCCGGTTCATCAGCCGCGCGGACTGCTGACCGGAGACCGCGGGCCGAGTGCGGCCAGGCGCCGATGCGCCAGCCGGGCCAGCTGGTCGATCGTCTCGTGCTCGGCGCCATCGGGCAGCGCGGTCAGCGGGAACCACCGCAGATCCTCCGATTCGGCGGAGCGCACCTCCCGGGACCCGGCCGGGGCGATCGCCAGATAGCGCACGTCCAGATGCCGGGTGGGCACCCCCAGCGAGCAGGTGATCGGGTGGGTGTGCAGGGCCAGCGGTGCCGCGTCCAGCCACAGCTCGTCGATCCCGGACTCCTCGCGGGCCTCGCGCAGCGCGGCCGCGCGCACCGATCGGTCCCCGGGTTCGCAGTGCCCGCCGAGCTGGATCCACCGGCCCACCCGCGGATGCAGGGTCAGCAGTACGCGGGTGCCGGTGTGGTCGAGCACCAGGGTGGAGGCGGTGACGTGCCCGGCCGCGCAGCGTCGCAGACAGCCGTCGGGCTCGGTGGCGGCGAGGAAGGCGAGCATGGTGTGGCGCAGCGCGTCCTGTGCGTCGTCGGGGGCCGCCCAGTCGGTGAGCGTGGCCACGGCGGAGGCGTGCAGGTGGGCGCCCTCGTCTCCGGTCTCGAGCGCGGTCACCGCTCCACCAGCCGATCGCCCGCCGGGCGCGGGGTGCGCGCGGTCAGCGGCTCCGCCGGACGGCCGATCGCCACCGCGCCGAGCGGACGGTGACCGCCGGGCAGGTCGAGCTCTCGGCGCACCGTGTCGGGGGCGAAGATGGTCGAACCGATCCAGCACGAGCCGATCCCGCGCACCGCGAGCGCCACCAGCAGAGCCTGGACGGCCGCGCCGGTGGCCACGGTGAACATCGTCTCCTCGGCCGCCGTGCGGCGGGCGTCGCGATAGTGGTGGGCGCCGGCGTCGGTGCACACCGGGATCAACACCTCGGGGGCGTCGTAGAGGATCCGGCCGCGCGCCACCCGCCGGTCGATCCGTGCCGGATCCATCCCGTCGCCGGCCAGATCGGTGCGCCAGTCGTGGGCCATGGCATCGAGCAGGGCGCGCCGGCGGGCCGGATCGCGCAGCCAGACGAAGTGCACCGGGGCGGTGCCGTGCGGGGCCGGGGCGGTCAGTGCGTCGTCGACCGCGGCCCGCAGCAGATCCGGGTCCACCGGGTCGGCGGTGAACTCGCGTACCGAGCGGCGCAGCAGCAGCGCCTCGGCGCGCGCCTCGTCCACCCCGAGCCGGAACATGTCGTGCTCGGCGGCACGCACCAGATCTCGGGCGCCTCGCCCGTCGGGCCGCGGATCGAGCCCGCGCACCACCGCCACCGGAGCGCCGGTGAGTTTGCCGCGCGCCAGATCGGCCGCGGCCGCGAGCTGGTCGGCGATCGCGACCTCGGTGACGGCGAGTTCGTTGCCGTGCGCGTCGTACCGCCCGGCATAGGAGTGGGTGACCGCGATGCCGGCCGCGCCGATCGCCGCATCGGTCTGGCCGATCCGCCAGGCCCGCCCCATGGTGTCGGTGATGATCACCGCGACCGTGTGACCGGTCAGCTCGGCGATGCGGGTGCGCAGCGCGGCCGCCGAGGCGTCCGGATCCTCGGGCAGCAGGATCAGCGCATCGGCGGCGACGTTGGAGCCGTCGACCCCGGAGGCGGCCTGGACGACGCCGAGCCGGTTCTCGGTGATCAGCGTCGGGCCCTTGCGGGCGACCACGCGCACCGCCTCGGACTCGACCAGTCGGCGCCGCAGCTCGTCGCGCTCCTGCGGGTCGGCCGGGGCCGGGACCGTGCGGCCCTCGACCTTGGAGACGACCTTGCTGGTCACCACCAGCACGTCGCCGGTGCGCAGATCGGGTACGGCCGCCGAGATCGCGGCGGCCAGATCGTCGCCGGGGGCGAACTCGGGCAGACCGGTCGGGGCGAAGACCTCCAGCCGGCCGACCCCGTGATCGGCGCCCTGAGATCGGGGATCGGGGCTCACGCGGTGACACCGACCAGGCCGAGGGCGGTGCGCGCCATCTCGGCGGTGGCGTCGTCGTCGCTCATCAGCAGCGGGGCCTGCCCGACCCGGACCCCCTCGATCTCGGCGGTGTCGCCGTCGGCCACCAGCCAGCCGTCGAGCAGACCGCCCTCACTGCGCCCGCCGTACATCCGGCCCACGGACTCGGCGTCCACCCCGACCCCGAGGGTCTGCAGGCAGATGTCGGCCATGCCGCGCACCACGGCGCCGCCGATGATGGGGGAGAGCCCGACCACCGGGGCGGCGGTGGTGCGCAGGGCGCCGCGGATGCCGGGCACCGCGAGCATCGGGCCGATGCTGACCACCGGATTGGACGGGGCGAGGATCACCGCATCGGCCTGCTCGATCGCCTCGACCACACCGGGTGCGGGCCGGGCCTTGTCGGCGCCGACCTGCACGAACCGGTGGGTGGGCACCTGTGCCTTGTAGCGCACCCACCATTCCTGGAAGTGCACGGCGCGGCGTTCGCCGGTCTCCGGGTCGATGATCTCCACGTGCGTCTCGCAGCGGTCGTCGGTGACCGGCAGCAGCCGCACCCCGGTGTGCCAGCGGCGCGACAACGCCGTGACCACATCGGAGAGCGGATAGCCCACCTGCAGCATCTGGGTGCGGATCAGATGGGTGGCGGTGTCGCGGTCGCCGAGACCGAACCAGCTGCCCTCGACCCCGTAGGCGGCCAGTTCCTCGGTCAGCCGCCACCCCTCGTCGGCCCGGCCCCAGCCGCGTTCGGCGTCGACCCCGCCGCCGAGGGTGTACAGGCACGAATCCAGGTCCGGGGTGATGCGCAGACCGTGCAGCCACACGTCGTCGCCGACGTTGACCACCGCGGTGATCTCGTGCTCCGCCTCGCCGGGAGGTCGTTCGGGATCGATTCCGAGCAGGGTGCGCAGTCCCGTCAGGAACCGTGCGCCGCCGACACCGCCAGCCAACACCGTTATTCTCACAGGGGCCGAGGGTAGTCGCCCGCGGTCGACCACGGGGACGGCGGCGGGCCCGATACGGGTCGCCGACCACCCAAGGGTGTGATGAAGGTCACATCCTTGGGTGGTGATCTGCGTGTGTCGTGCGCGACGCGCCGAGGATCGGGGCGTAAAGACGGCGCGGCGCCGGGGTCGAACGACGGACTTCTCCATTCGGGTTGAAGGGGCACCGGGGGCGGTGTTTAATCACAGTCATGTCATTTGATGGCCCGCGGCGCCGCATCGGCGCCGGGACGGGGACGACGGGCCCGACACCGCGGTCGCTGCGACCGTCGACATGACGCCCACCGAATCCGACGACAGACGAGGACTTCCCACCATGCTGAACGAGCACACCGGTCCGGACACGGCGCGCCCGGCGGTCTGGGTGGAGGTGGACTCCGGTGTGGACGGTGTCGAGGTGGCCTCGCATCGTCACGATCCGATCGGCATCGTCTCCCCGGCGATGGTCGAGCGTCCCGAGCTGGCGCTGATCGGCGGGCTGGACGGCACCGACCTCGGCCCGGTCGACGAAGAGGACTGGCAGGAGCGGGCGCTGTGCGCGCAGACCGACCCCGAGGCCTTCTTCCCGGAGAAGGGCGGCTCGACCCGCGAGGCCAAGCGCATCTGTCAGAGCTGCGAGGTCCGGCAGCAGTGCCTGGAGTACGCGCTGGCCAACGACGAACGTTTCGGCATCTGGGGCGGGCTGAGCGAGCGGGAGCGGCGCCGGCTGAAGAAGGGTCTGGCCTGACGACCCCGCACTGAAAGGCGCGCGGCCCGTCTGCCCCGCGCGGTGTGCTGCGCCCCTCCCTTCACGGCTCGCCTCGATCCACCGAGGCGGGTCGTCGGCTTTTTCAGCGCCGGTGCCAGCTCGGATCGACCACCTCCGGGGCGACCCCCAGGTAGGTGGCGACCTGCTCGACGAGGATGTCGTGCAACAGCAGCAGCAGTGCCGAGCGGTGCGGGGCGCGCTGCTCGATCGGGCGGCGGAACAACACGATGCGCGCCCGGGTGGGCCGGCCGCGCGAATCCATTCCGGCCGGGATCAGCCGCGACAGCGGCACCGGCCCGTCGGCGACGACCTCGGGGGGCCACTGCACCTGGCGCGGGTCCTTGGCCCGGATCTTCGGCGTCTCGTCGACCGCGATGTCCAGGGCGGTGAGCCGGTCGTGCCAGGCCAGGTCGATGTCGCCGAAGGCGAGCATCGCGGCCCGGTCGAAGGCGTCCGAGCGGGACTGCCAGGCCGGCACCCCGGCCGGTAGGACCGTGCCGCGCACCCCGCGCCCGCGCCGCTCGACCGCGCGCGTGCTGGCCCGGCGACGATGCCCGATGCCACCGGCGGCCAGGCCGCTGGGCAGTCGGACCGGACGCTGGGATGCGCGCCGAGGAGGCGGGGAGTGCGGGGAGGGCATGGCACCGATGATAGTCCGCCCGCCGGTGGCGATCCGGTCTCGCCGCGCCGCGCGCGCCGGGCCCGCGCACCGGGCCCGCCGCGTGCCCACACCGGATCCGGGGCGGGTTTGGGCTACCCTCGGCAGTTGTGAGGATCCTGCGTAAGTGCTCTCGGCCGGGGTGTACCGCCTCCGCGGCGGCGACGTTGACCTTCGTGTACTCGGATTCGACCGCCGTGGTCGGTCCGCTGGCCACCAGTGCCGAGCCGCATTCGTGGGACCTGTGTGAGACCCATGCGGTCCGGATCACCGCCCCGCTGAACTGGGAACTGGTGCGCCACGAGGGCCGATTCTCCGTCGAGCCGGACGAGGACGACCTGACCGCGCTGGCCGAGGCCGTGCGCGAGGCGGGCCGGGATCGTCGCGCCGACGGCCCGATCGAAGGCACGCCGCCCGCACCGACCCCGCCGCGCATCGGGCGCACCGGGCGTCGCGGCCATCTGCGTGTGCTGCCCGATCCCGAAGACTGAAGTCGTCGGATCCGCGCGGGCACGACGGGTGTCCGCGCATCCCGGCGCGCCGTACCGAGGACGAGGAGATCGCCCCATGAACGCCACCTTCACCACCGCCGAGGTCGACGCGGTGATCAAGGCCTACGACGTGCGCGGCCTGGTCGGTGAGCAGATCGACGCCGACTTCGTCCACCAGGTCGGACAGTCCTTCGCCCGGCTGATGCGCGCCGAGGGCGCGTCCTCGGTGGTGATCGGCCACGACATGCGCGACTCCTCGCCCGAGCTCAGCGCGGCCTTCGCGACCGGGGTGACCGCGCAGGGGCTGGACGTGGTGCGCATCGGCCTGGCCTCGACCGACCAGCTGTACTTCGCCTCCGGGGAGCTGGACATGCCCGGGGCGATGTTCACCGCCAGCCACAACCCGGCCGCCTACAACGGCATCAAGCTGTGCCGGGCCGGGGCCAAGCCGGTCGGCCAGGACACCGGCCTGCGCACCATCGCCGCGGAGATCGTCGCCGGGGTGCCGGCCCACGACGGCCCGGCCGGCACGGCCACCGACCGTGACGTGCTCGGCGACTACGGCGCCTTCCTGCGCGGACTGGTCGACCTGTCGGGCATCCGGCGGCTGACGGTGACGGTGGACGCGGGCAACGGCATGGGCGGGCACACCGTGCCGGCCGTGCTGGCCGGGCTGCCGCTGGAGATCGATCCGCTGTATTTCGAACTCGACGGCGACTTCCCCAACCACGAGGCCAACCCGCTGGATCCGGCCAACATCGTCGACCTGCAGCACCGGGTGCGCGAGACCGGCGCCGACATCGGGCTGGCCTTCGACGGCGACGCCGACCGTTGCTTCGTCGTCGACGAGCGCGGCGAACCGGTGTCCCCGTCCGCGGTGACCGCCCTGGTCGCCGAGCGCGAACTGGCCCGCCGGCCCGGTGCGACGATCATCCACAACCTGATCACCTCCCGGGTGGTGCCCGAACTGGTCGCCGAGCACGGCGGCACCGCGGTGCGCACCCGGGTGGGCCACTCGTTCATCAAGCAGGCCATGGCCGAGACCGGCGCGGTCTTCGGCGGGGAGCACTCGGCGCACTACTACTTCGCCGACTTCTGGGGCGCGGACTCCGGCATGCTCGCCGCCATGCACGTGCTCGCCGCCCTCGGCGAGCAGGACCGACCGCTGTCGGAGCTGATGGCCGGCTACCAGCGTTACGCGGCCTCCGGCGAGATCAACTCCACGGTCGACGACCAGCAGGGGCGCACCGAGGCGGCCGTGGCGGCCTTCGCCGACCGCGCCGTGTCGGTCGACCGGCTCGACGGGGTCACCGTCGACCTGGGCGCGGGCGCCTGGTTCAACCTGCGGGCCTCGAACACCGAGCCGCTGCTGCGGCTGAACGTCGAGGCGCCCACGGCCGCGGAGGTCGAGCGCTTGAGCGCCGAAGTGCTGTCCGTGGTGCGCGGCGCGTAACCTGTCACGAGGCCGGTGGGCGTCGCAGGCGGCGCCGACCCGGTCGACATGCGGAAGGAAGGGTGACATGGCTGTGCAGCTCGACGCCGTGCTGATGGAGATCCTGGCCTGCCCGGCCCCCGACCACGGGACGCTGGAGGCGGGCACCCCGGGTGACCCCGAGGCCCAGGCGCTGACCTGCCGGGACTGCGGCCGGATCTACCCGGTCGAGGACGGCATCCCGGTGCTGCTGCTCGACGAGGCCGTGCAGGCGGACGGAGACGGGACGCAAGGCCCCGCCCGGTGAACGACTCGGGATTCGACCTCGACGACACGGAGGCGCTGATCCGCGCAGATCGGGACGGCCTGCTGCACGCGGCCGCCTCGTCCGGCGCGCACGTGCGGGCCGCGGCCGCCGCCG
>Ga0079226_10002475_pt1 | contig 14259 bp, 14 predicted proteins | sample Poulit2014_FD_76345 | JGI IMG/M metagenome (GOLD analysis project Ga0079226, IMG submission 76345) | Agricultural soil microbial communities from Georgia to study Nitrogen management - Poultry litter 2014 | ecosystem: Environmental > Terrestrial > Soil > Agricultural land | place: USA: Georgia... | reverse complement strand
CGGAGGGATCCTTCCTTATGAAAACAATTATAACAGAAGAGATGAGATTTCGTCAAAGGGTAGTTAAATATGCAATTAAATATGATAATAATGCAAAAGCAGCAAGGAGATATCATACTAGTCGTCAACAGGTTCAACGCTGGAGGAAAAGATATGATGGAGACGTAAGGTCATTGGCCAATAAAAGCAGGAGGCCACATTCACACCCTAATGAGCATACACAAGAGGAACTGGACATGATAAGGCATAAATATCGATATCACAAACATGAAGGTTTAGCACAGGTATATCGAAAGCTACTAGATGCAGGATATACAAGGACATATGATTCAATGTGTATACAGATAAGAAAAATGAAATTAAATAAAAAGAAAAAACAAAAAAGCTATCCAAAATCTAAATATAAAAAGCCTAAAGTAACATATCCAGGAGAGCGTGTACAAATAGATGTAAAGTATGTCCCTAATGAGTGTATAGGTTTTGCAAGTTACCATAGTAGATACTATCAAATAACTGCTATTGATGAATATTCAAGGAAATGACATATGGAAATAGTGGAGGAAAATACTACCTACACAACTTCAGAGTTTCTAAAGAAATTAGAGAGTAACTTAGGATTTAAAATAGATTTAGTACAAACAGATAATGGCATTGAATTCGTGAATGATCCAGATATAACAAATAAAAAGACAAGATTTGAAAAGCAATTAGATAAAATGGAAACAGAACATAAGCGAACACGTCCATATTCACCATGGCAAAATGGAATTGTAGAACGTAGTCATAGACTGGACAATGAATTATTCTACAATAGAAGAAGATTTAAAAGTTACAGGAAAATGATAAAATCCTTTGAAAGGTATAAAACTAGGTATAATAATATAGCGAGAAAAATTTTAGGATTTAAAACACCAAATGAAATAGTAGAACAGTATTTCTCTGAAAATGCTGCTTAATATGGTATTGCTAATAATTATTTAATCAAGGATCGCTATCGCTTTCCTCCTTGACAAAATAATTATTATCAATTTTTTAAAACCACAGCATTATTCAGAGAAATTTTTTCAGAGGTCGTGTCACATATGTTTGACTTCTCTAGAAAATTTATGCACCCAAAAATAAAACTATCATTGACTTTTTTATAAGAAACTGTTATACTGGGAGAAGAGGGAGATCTATATAAATGAATGTCATAGATCTCTTTGCGGGTGCTGGAGGACTATCTGAAGGGTTTAGAGAGGAAGATTTTAATATTATTGTGCATGTTGAAATGGATAAATGGGCAGCTATAACATTATAGACTAGGGAAATGTTTTATTACTTATTAGAAAAGGACAAGCTAAGTATATATAAAGAATATCTGATGAATAGCATTTAAAGGGAAGATTTAATAAGCTATATTCCCAATGAAATCTTAAACAGAGTAGTATGTGAAGAAATTTCAGAAATATCAAATTTTTAAATAAATTTTATAATATCAAAGAAATGAAATTTAAAATGGGATTACAAAATGAAAGTTTTAGTCCCAAATAATGAATGTTTATGAAAAGGCAGTTGAGAAGGCAGGATATGAAGAAATAGATTTGTTTGAATACATAAGATTAAATTATTTTCATATTAAAGATAAGGCTAGAAATAAATGTACTTATCTTCTAAAAGCCTTGGAGAATGATTATGCTTCTGCAGTAGTACAAATAAAGATGAGACATTATTTATAATATAGACTATAAAATTATAATTGCTATATAAATAAAAATATTATTTGTTTTTTGAATAATATATTTATTATCTAGCTATTAATAATATAACAAAAATACTCTTAAAGTGGTTAGCTTAATTATATTAGGGTATGTACATACTGAAGATATATTAAATTTTAATTATATTAATTTTAGGAGGTGAACTTAGAATGAAGAACAAAAATATTAAGAATGTTAATAATATTAAAAGTAACAACAATATTAAGGTTTTAAAAAAAGGTAAAGAAGCAAAAGACATAGGATTATCATATTCATGTTGTAGAAAATCACAAAGACTTACAATACAGTAAGTGTAAGATACTTAAAAAGCACAAGAGAAGTTTAAAGTTTTCTTCTCTTGTGCTTTTTAACAAAAGTTACAGAAGAAAGATGTGATACTCATGATATATATACCTGCTATTGGAGAAGATAAGGTAATATCTTTTGAAGTTCAAGTAATATGTTTAGAAAACAATAATAAGGAAGAAGTTTTAGTTACTGGAAACATTGATAATGTAATAGTAGAAGGTATTTCCATTATTATATCCTTATTAAAACAAAAAAATATAGATACAAGGAAATATATACACATACATTATCCAGATTATAGCTTTAACAGGGAGGGTTCTTCTGCAATGCTTGGAACATTTATATCAGTATATTTATCCCTAGCTAAAAAAAATATAAAACATAAGATTATAGCTTCTGGAGAATTAGATATATACGGTAATATAGTTGGAGTTCGTGGAGTAGACAAAAAATATAATTATTATAAATTAAACAATTATAGCTACTTCTTTATTCCTAAAAGTAATTATAACTGTTTATTTGATAATAATGTACTAGCTTTTTCAAACATAGATGAAGTGATAAAGACATTAAAGGAGATGAGTATTAATGAATTATAAGTTATCACAATTTAATGTAAAAAAGAAGATAAGTAGTAGCGAAATCGCTTTATTTAATACTCTAAAAAAATCAATGGTAATAATGTCAGAAAAATACTATGATGATCTTGCTATTAATGCTATATCAAATATTCAAGAACTAAATTCTCTTGAAGAACTAGGATTTATATTAAATAAAGAGATTGATGAATACAAAGTTTTTAAATATATGTTAAATAAGGAAAAATTTAATTCAGATATTTTAACTATAACTTTTTTAAATACAAGAGAATGTAATTTTCAATGTACATACTGTTTTGAAACAGATAACAACTCTTTAGAAAATAATGAATATAATATAGAAAACTTAATAGATAGATTAATTATATCATTAAAAGATTTTTATAGAGTAAAAGGGTTTAAACATTTAGATTTCAACTTCTTTGGTGGGGAGCCAACATTAAATATTAAATCAATTGAAGACGTAATAAATAAGATAAAAAAGATATCTGACAATAAATTTACATATTCATTTCATTTAGTTAGTAATGGATATCTTTTAACTAAAAAGATGCTATTAAAGCTTAAACATTTAGGAATAGAAAGTATTCAATTTACACTAGATGGAGATGAAGTTTCACATAATAAAACTAGAAAATTAATAAATGGAGATGAAACTTTTAAAACAATATATGCAAATTTATTAAGTGCTATTGATTTGGGATTTGATATCACATTAAGCCTAAATTACAATTTTGATAATTATAAAAATATTATTAATTTAATTAATTTTATTCCCGATCAATACAAAGAGAAAATATATATAAAATTTAATGAAATTGTAGGTACAATCACTAATAAAGAAAATAATTTAAATTCGGAAGAAAGAGTTCAAATAAAACAAATCTTGTATTCTAATGAAGAAATTTTAAAATATAATATGAAAGATATTGAATACTTAGAAGATGGTCCTTGTTTATTTAATAAAGTAAATTCTGTTATTATAAATACAAATGGTGATTTGAGTAAATGTTTATATAGTATAGATGATAATAGGTATAATATTGGTAACATTTACAAAGATGATTTATTTAATATTTTATCTTTTAATAGAAGTAAATTTGCTAAAGTGCATGAAGGTAATCTTAAATGTAAAACATGTGAGGTTCTACCAATATGTAAAGAAGGATGCTTTAGAGAAATCCAAGATAACAATAATTATTGTAAAAAAGAATCTTTTTTACAAGGAGAAATTAATTTAATATTCAATAAATTATTGGAGGGATTAATATGAGATTATCCAGTAATATTATAAAAATAAGAAATGAAAATAATTGGTTATTATACAATACTATAACTCAGGAATTAATTGCTATAGATGACTTAGAGAACCCTTCAAAAGAAGAGAAAAAATATTTGATTGATAATGGATATATAACAATGAATGATGATGTAGATTATATAGATTATAAAACTTTTTTAGATCATATAAGATATTCTGAAGAAATAATTGAATTTATAATACATACAAATTATTCTTGCAATCTTAATTGCTCTTATTGCTATCAAAGTGATATAAAATCAAATTTGAAAATGGGAGATGAAACTATAATTAATTTAGTTAATTATATTAATAATATAATTATAGACAAAAATCCACGAGAAGTAGGATTATGCTTCATAGGTGGAGAACCCTTATTAGAATGGAATACAATTACTAAAATTATAAATTCCATTAAAGCTCCCACTTCGACGTATATTTCAAAATCTATAATTACAAATGGTATTCTTTTAAATGACTTAATAGTTAATGAATTAATAAACTATGATTTTAAAATGATCCAAATTACACTAGATGGATATAAAGATAATCACAACTTATTTAGAACAAATATTAAAAATGAAGGATCATATGATATTATTATGAGTCAATTAAAAAAATATTCAAAAAAGATTCCTATAGTTTTAAATATTAATTTGAATTCTAAAAACATTAATGATGTTAAAAAAATTTTTAGTGATATTCGAAAGAATGATATTAAAATAACTCCTATTTTTAGTGAAATTTTTGATAGTGAAAATAACCATTTCGAAGATAAAATTTCCTTGGAAAGTAACTCATGGTATGAAGCACATAAAATAGCTTTAGATTATGGATATAGGTTTGAACCATTTTATAGAAATAATTATTTTGCTTGTGGATTATATAGAGATAATGAATATATAATAAGTCCTGATGGTAAAGTTTATAAGTGTATTTCTGGTATAGGAAAAAATAACTATTTTGTAGGAGATTTAAAAGATGTAAATTCTTATAAATACTTACAAAATAGAAGTAGTTTTGTTGAAGACTTCAAATTAAATGATAGATGTAAGAGTTGTGAATATAAATCTATATGTAGTATTACATGTAAATACAGACATCCCAAAATGGATATCTGTTATAAAAAAAATATATATATTAATGATATTGAATTAATTAAAGAGCAGTATAGGAGAGATAATGAATGATTTATTCAATAAAAAATCTAAATAAAGATTATGGTGGTAAAGATATATTAAGAGATATATCTTTTGAAATTAAGGATGGTGAGATATTAAGTATATTGGGTAAGAATGGAGCGGGGAAAACAACCTTAATAAAAATTTTATCAAATATCCTAAGCAAATCATCAGGTGAAATTTATTATAGAGGCAAAAATCTTAATAATATCGGGATAGATTATTATAATGAAATAAGTGTAATGCTGGAAGGTGACAGGAATATATATTGGTATTTAACAGGAATGGAGAATATTTTATATTTCGGTAGATTGTATAATTTGAGTGACAGTACTATAAAGAATAGAGCAGAAGATTTACTAAAAAACTTTGAGTTATATGATTTTAAGGATAATAAAGTTTCAACATATTCAAGAGGAATGAAACAAAAATTATCTTTAATAATAGCACTCATAAATCATCCAAAAGTATTATTTTTAGACGAACCTACATTAGGTCTAGATGTCTTAACTAAAAATAAACTAATTGATCTATTAAGCCAACTAATAAAAACACAAAAGTTGACATTAATACTTACATCGCACGAGTTAGATATTATTGAAAAGTTATCAGATAAGATTTTAATTTTAAATAATGGTGAAATTGAATACTTTGATGATACTAGTAAACTGATGCAACTATATTCAAAGAATATTTATGAAATAATTTACAAGGGTGATATTCTCCCATTAAAAGAACATGATTTTAATATACTATCTATTATAAATAATGAAAATTATATACATCTTAGGGTTGAATGTAGTGATGAATATGAAGTTATGAATTTATTATCTATTCTTTATAATTATAATTATCCTGTAAATAAGATAGTTAAAGATGAGATTTCTCTTGAGGAAATAATGCTTAAAATTTGGAGGGAATGATAATGAATGTAATAAAAGCAGAATTTAAGAAGTATTTTGAAGAAATGAAAGCATATTATCCAGACCATATTGTAAGTTTAGTCGTAAATTATATTTTTTTTATGGGGTTTTTTATAAGCTTTTCTAGAACAAGCTTGATAAATGATAATTTACATATAGGATTTATTTTTTGGTTTTATACATCAATTATAATCTCTGAAGGATCTGTGTCAATTTCTTATGAAAAACAAACGGGAACTTTTGAACAATTACTATTAAAACCGATAAATATTTTAAGAATTCTAACGGTAAGAACGTGGGTATGGATTTTTATAACAACTTTTAAAATAATAATACTAATGAGTCTTGTAATGATATCTTTAAAGACAGTATTTCATTTTAATATTATGATTATTCCAATATTATTTATAACTTTATGGGGTATCTACGGATTTGGGATGATACTGTCAGGGATAACACTGTTATTTAATAAAGCTGCATCTTTTGAATCAATTATTTCTTATTCACTATTATTTTTCACAGGAGGAATTATTCCACTAGAACAACTACCTAATATAATCAAAAGTATATCGCAAATATTACCTTTAACTTTAGGTATTAGTCTATCTCAAAAGATATTAAGTGGGTATATTATAACCTTTAATGATATTGCTAAATTAACCTTTAATAGTTTTATATACTTTCTTGTAGGAATAACTATTTTTAAACTAGCATATAAGTATTCTATAGAAAATGGATTAAGTTCTAGTTATTAGATAAATTTACAGGAATAACTAAAACTGAATTAAAAAATATTTTTAAAAATAATTCAATTAATGATCTTGTTTCTTTTCCTGAAAAGTTAGTTGCTAAACCATGGAAACGTTCCAAAATTTTAAAAGAAATTCAGGATGAAATTGTTAGAAATGTAATTCCAATTAGACCTGATAGAAAGTTTAATAGAAAGGATCATAGGGCTACTCGAATGGAAAATAGAATGAATAAGAAAGAGCTCTATAGATAATTGAAAACCTAAAATATTCAAATAAACTACCACGTGATGTGGTGGTTTATTTGTGGTGTTTTAAATTAATCATTGAATCTATAGTGCTATAAAAGAGGCTTCCAGTAGAAGCATTATGTTATAGGTAAACCTTTTTTGAAACCCATTTCGGAAAGTTTTATATTAAGGAAAACTAGAACTTTCCTATGAGTTATAAAAATTGAATTTATACCATAATAAAATTCACTTTTAAATATATATTTATAAATTTATTGAATTATAAGTTTATGACATTGGCTCTAGGCCTAAATGCTATAGATTCTTTCATTTTAATACCTCCCAATATAATAAGTTAGTGTTAACTAATTTATATAATTTATAAATTAAAACCCCGTTTTATCAAGGGTTTGAAAGCATTTTTGGATAAAAAAACAATGACCCTCCTTTTTTCTGGTATAATTGAGTCACCAAACAAATCCCAAAAGAAAGGTTGATCATTGTGAACTCAATTATATCATATTTACTTTTATATAATCAATTTTTAATTTCTACTATTCATCAATTAGTTTTATTTATTGTTAAAAATATCCCATTAAAAGATTTTAAGGACAATCATTTCAGCCCCAAATATCAGAAGTTTACTGTTGATGCTTTACCAATTATTAAAAAACCTATAAAGCTTGATTACAGGGCCATATTATCTGAATATAAGGTTATCAATGGAAAGGAGTTAAAGCCTGTGAGACGGCGTAGTGTTAATACAGTGCCACAGGATTCTATATGCCCTCGCTGTGGTGCACCTCATGACTATCTCTACGATAACGATGGTGGCCGTGGCCAGCTCCTTTGCAAGATTGGCAACTTTAGATTCAACAAAGATAAAGAGGATTTTAGCTCAAATACCCTTATCTGCCCTTATTGTGGCTGTGCTCTTTCTAAGAAGAAAAGCCGCAAGTTCTTTAATATACATAAGTGTGTTAATATGAAATGCCCATTTTACCTAGATTCCCTTGGTAAGCTTTCACCTGAAGATCTTAAGGAATTTAAGGAAGCCAAATATAAATTTAAGCTTCATTATATTTATCGTGAATTCACCATTGGTTTTTTTAAGGTGGATTTATCTTCTATGCCCAAGGGTTCTTTTAGCCTTAACTTTAGAAAGTTTTCGCCTCATGTAATGGGGCTTTGCCTTACGTATAATGTTAACCTTGGTTTATCTACCCGTGCTACTGCTAGGGCCTTATGGGAGGTTCATGGTGTTAAAATTTCCCATGTTATGGTTAGCAAATATGCTAAGACTGCTGCTGCAATTGTTAAACCATTTGTCGATGACTTTGATTACAAGCCTACAAATTATCTTGCGGCCGATGAAACTTATGTTAAGATCAAAGGCGTTACCCATTATGTTTGGTTTGTGATGGATGCTCTTAAAAAGTCTGTTCTAGGTTATCAAGTATCTAATACTAGAAGTATTGGCCCTTGTATTTTAACCATGCGTATGGCTTTTGCAAAGTTTAAAAAGTTTTCAGGACTTAATCTTAATTTTATTTCTGATGGGTATTCAGTTTACAATCTCGCTAAGCAACAATTTAATCTTAAAGATAAAGATTTTAATTTAATTCAAGTTATTGGACTAACCAATGATGACCCTATTTCTAAGGAATACAGGTGGTTGAAGCAAATCATTGAGCGTTTAAACAGAACATTTAAATTCTCCTACCAAGTCACAAATGATTATGGTAGCGGTGAAGGTTCCAATGCCCATGTAGGCCTATTTGTTGCTTATTACAATTTTCTTAGACCTCACTCTTACACTTATTGGGAGCCTTTAAATTCAATCCGTGAACTTGAAGCTGTTCCCAATATTTCTGGTAAATGGCAGAAATTAATTGAGCTTTCACAAAGACATATTTTAACAAAACAGGGCTCTTAAAGATTTATATAAACTTTTCCTTCAACCTCAAGATATTTAAAACAATCGGTTTAATGGCTGTCAAGTGGGTTTCTTGACTGGCGTTAAATCCGTATTGTTATGCTTAAGAGTAGGTTGAATGGAAATATCTTTAAAATATCTCATGTTTTTAGTACTCTTTTTCTTTAAACTTTTATCTTTTTCGGTAAACTTAATTTTATTTAGGATGAATATCTTTAATTTAGTCTTTCATACTCTAGTTAACACTATCTATAATAATGAATTATGTAACATAATTAAATTATATTTGTTTTTGGATCCAAATATAAGAAAAATTAACCTCATCCAATATTTTTCGTATTTACTACGTAAAGATTTGAAATATATCTTTCAGTAATAAAATTTATAAAGCACATAGATAATAGTGTTCATTTTATAAAAAAGAAATTAATAATAAAGAACTTTAGTTATGCAAAAGAAGAATTGTAATTAGTAATACTTCCAAAAAATAAATATGGCATAAATTCTTAACCTATGTTAAATAAAAGTTAGACCACAAATAAATAACAAGGAGGTAAGAAATATGCCATATACAACTAACTATAGTTTAAATCCTAATCAGGATATTTGCAACTATATTGAAGATGTAAATTATGGTATGTCTAAACCACAAACAAATCATCTAAACAATTTAATTCATGGTCTAATTACTGTACATGGCAACAAATCAATAGCTTCAATATCTAGAGCAGTTTTAACTGCTAAAGATAATAGCTGTATCTATAGATTTTTAGGCACTTCTTCATGGAATGATAATCTTTTAAATAGAAATCGTATAGGATATTTAAACCATTTCCTTGAACAATGTGTAGAGCCTCAACCTGTTGGATTTTTAATAATTGATGATACAGTTAATCCAAAACCCAAAGCTAAAAAAATAGAAGGATTAGATTATCATTTTTCTCATATTGAAAATAAAAGTATGTGGTCTCACTGTGTAGTTACTTCAAATTTTACTTTAGGAGATATATCAATTCCCATTGATTATCATCCTTACTACAGAAAAGAAAAATGTGAAAATATAGATAGACCTTTTAAAAGTAAAATGCAAATAGCTGAGGAACTTATAAATAATTTTAAAGCCCCTTCAGGATGCGAGAAAATCTATGTGTTAACAGATTCCTGGTATAGCAACAAAGATGTTATTTACACTAGTATTAAACAAGGCTATCATTTTATAGGCACTGTAAAATCAAATAGACTTATATCCCCCATGGGAATAAAACTACAACTTTCTGAATTCGTTAAATATATAGATCCTAATGTCTTAGATGTCGTGACCGTCAAAGGCAAAAAATATAGAGTATACATTTATGAAGGACCAATTGCAAAAATAGAGAATGCTTTAGTCGTAATATCCTATGAGGTTAATAAAGATGGCTTTAAAAAACCTGTCTTTCTAATATCAACAGATGTTGAACTAGATGCTAAGACAATAATTGAGTATTACTTAAATCGATGGACTGTTGAAACCAATTATAAATATTTAAAAACAAACTTAGGATTTGATAAATATAGGGTGCGAAGCCTTCTATCCATTGAAAGGTACTTTCTTATTGTATTTTTGGCAATAAACTTTCTAGAAATATTTAAAGTAAATCATGAGGAACTTATGATAAAGTCTCTAGGTAAATCCATTGAATGTCAGAGGAATATATCAATCAGAGAATTTGTACCATATATTTATCATAAGACAAAGAACAACGTATCTATGTAGATGTTTACAATCAATTTCGTATAGCTTAATTTTTTAACCTAAAAGGTGATATAGGGATATTTTAAACCAATTGTTGGATAAACATTCACATTAGGGTATTCCAACCTAATACTGGTAATTTAATTTTTAAAATTGCATAACTAAAGTAAAGAAGTCTTCCTTTTGTTATTTACTAACTTACTTCTAATTTTTCAGATACACATAAAGTTATATATTAATAAAGATGCTGATATGTACTCTACTTTGTCTATATAATTTATCATATAAACATCCTTCTACATAATTTTCCAACTACCTCCCATAATCCCCAACATTTTCTGCACAAATATAAAAAAAATATATCCCTTACGGAATAATATTTTTAAATATATATAATTTAACTGCTTGTCCACTCATTTGCCTTTGAGTTTATTAATTAATTTAGTTTTTTTTCTTTCAATAACCCTATTTAATCTGGCTTGCTTAATTCATCAGAAACCTCCGAGTTACGTTTTTGCATATCTTTTATTTTATATAATTCAATTAATTTCTTTATCTCTTCCTGGCTTTCAGGAGATAGGTTATGTATTTCTTCGGATAGTTTATCAGCAGGGGAAGTGTTTTCTTTCATATATGGATTAGGAATATCACTACGTCCTAATAAATAATCAGTAGTAACATTAAATAAATCAGCTATTTTGCTTAATGTTTCTTGATCAGGAAATCTTATATTAGTTTCATATTTAGATATAGCTGAATATGAAATGTTAAGTTTATTAGCTAAATCTTCGCGTGTTAAGTTATTATTTTCTCTTACTTGTTTTAACCTTTCCCCAAAACTCATAATCTCACCTCTAAAATTAATGTTAGCATAAAGGATTTAAAATAAGAATGTTAATGGACTAAATGGATAAAAACTATTGACAATGGACATAATGTCCATTATAATTAAACTAAAGGTTAGACATTTCGTCCAAATAAGAGATTTTAATATTAAGAGAAAAATTAAAGACGATTAGAACAAGCAATAAGATATTGGTAGAACAAATTATTAATAAACTTAATATTTTTAAATTATTTTACTATAATTTTGATTTATATATGCAGGAGCTTTTAAATAAGCCCTCATATTAAATATATAAATTTATTTACAGCATTAGTATATGAACCTTTACAGCTAAATATCAATATTTCAAGTACATTACCCTTACTGCCTTAAAAGGGAAAAGCAAGTAGATGGACGGATATACTTTTTATAAATATCCACATTAACATCAAAAATAGATTGGTAACCTATATTGCGAAGACCAGTAAGGGGAAAATAATGATACTTCTACTCAGTCCTAATTTATCGTCTGGAGAGTGGCTCGGATAGAATCGGAGAGTTACTGGGATAGTTTTTTCCTAAATGGTGAAGAGATTCTGGTACTATGTATCCTTACCAGGGATAGCTTGAAATATTATTAAAATACATATAAAGAATAGTAAGTTTTACATATATAAGATAGCATTAGCTATCTTTTTTATTGAAATAGGTTATTAGACAAGTATATCATTTAATAAACTAAGTATTAGGAAGGAGACATTAAGGTTAAGGGGGAGATTTAAATGATAAAAACTAAAAAGACTGATGAAATAATTATTAATAGTTATTTTACTTCCAAAACTGATGAAGAGATAGCTCTGAATATGTCTAAGATAATAGCTGAACTTATAAACAGAGATTTAGAAAGCATGGAAAATGTAGGAGATACAGAAGAAGCAGTAGCTTTAAGTATATAAAGTCTTTAAAGGAAGATGTATATGGAGAAGGTAGCAATTTATATAAGACTAAGTAAAGAAGATATGAAGGAAATTGAAAAAGGAGATGATAGCGAAAGTATCAAGAATCAAAAACTTATGTTATCTGAATATGTGGCAAGAAAAGGGTGGCAAATATACGATTTTTATGTAGATGAGGACTATTCAGGAGCTGATAGGGGTAGGCCATCCTTTGAGAAATTATTAAGAGATGCCGAAAATGGAGAATTTAACATAGTTCTTTGGAAAACACAAAATAGATTTCTAAGGGATCTTGAGGCAGTTGAAGAAATTATCCATGGAAAATTTTTAGAATGGAATATTCGATTTGTATCTCTATTAGATGGAGCAGATACAGCTATTGCAGGTAACAAAAAGTCAAGACAAATTCATGGAATGATAGATGAATGGTATCTTGAAGATTTATCTGAAAATATTAAGGAAGTATTTAAAGCAAAAATGGAAGATGGACAATACTTAGGAGGATTTGCTCCCTATGGATATATGAAGGATCCTACAAATAGACATAAGCTTATAGTAGATGAGGAAGCGGCGAAAGTGGTTAGAAAGATTTATAATCTATATTTAAAAGGCTATGGAACTCATAAAATAGCACAAATACTAACAAAAGAAGGAATAGAAAAACCTTCATCTTATATGAAAAGAAAATATGAGAACTTTTCTTTACCTAATGTAAGTGAATATAATTTATGGGGCCATACTACTATAAATAGAATTTTAAGAAATTCAATATATATAGGGATATTAACACAAGGAAAAGAAACAACTCGGTCCTATAAAGATAGAAGAAGAATAGCAGTAGATGAAGAAGATTGGGTTATTGTAGAAGATAATCATGAGCCAATAGTTAGTAAAAAGGATTTTTATGAGGTTCAAAGACTGATGGATTCTAGGAGGAGGAATAAAAAGAAGAAAGGGAAGACCCACATATTTGCCACAAAGGTTAGGTGTTTACATTGTGGTGGAGCTATGATAAGAAGCACCACTAGGAGTAGGCAATATGATAATTTAGTATATGCATATTTAAAATGTAAGAATAATACACTAGGTGGAGATCTGGTTTGTGAATATAGAAATAGAATCAACTATACAGATTTATATGATTATGTAGAAGCAGAGTTTATTAGAGTGATGGGAATATATCAAAATAATTCTGAAGCAACAAAGGCAACATTTAAACAAATAAAGAGAGTAGACTATACAGAAGAGATAAGAAAATTAATAAGTGCCTTGCAGATAATAGAAGGAGACATAAAAGAAAAAGGAAAGGTGCTTACTAATTTATATATAGATAAAACTAAAGGGATAGTTTCTGAAAAGGATTATATAACTATCTCTTTTACTTTACAAGAAGAAAGGCAACAACTGGAATTAAGAAAAAGTGATATTAAAAAAAAGATAGATGAAGTTAAAAGACTGGAATCTGAAAAAGCAGATGTGGAGAAGGTAGTAAAAAATTATTTGAAAAATCATAAACTAACCCATGAAATAGTTAATGAAACTATAGATTATATTGAAATAGGGGCTAAGGATGATGGACAAAATAGGGTAATCAATATATACTGGAAACTATAAAACTAGATGTAAAGGTTTTGGTTTACTGTACATGGGACTTGAGTGCCGTGACCGTTATCATCATAAGGCTCTGTTTCGTTATTTACGAAGTCTTTAAAGCCGATGATTCGATTAGTCGGCACAGTTAGATCCTTATGAGGTGCAACACCTGAGTCAACCACT
>Ga0079226_10002474_pt1 | contig 14263 bp, 11 predicted proteins | sample Poulit2014_FD_76345 | JGI IMG/M metagenome (GOLD analysis project Ga0079226, IMG submission 76345) | Agricultural soil microbial communities from Georgia to study Nitrogen management - Poultry litter 2014 | ecosystem: Environmental > Terrestrial > Soil > Agricultural land | place: USA: Georgia... | reverse complement strand
TGACTTCCCTGCAGAACACTGGACCAGCATACGCACCACTAACCCGATTGAATCCGCGTTCGCTACGGTGCGCTTGCGTACCGCTAAAATGCGCAACTGTGGCTCAAGAGACACCACACTAGCCATGGTGTTTAAACTGCTAGAAACAGCGCAAAAGCGCTGGAACCGCCTTCACGGATTTACGTTACTGACCCTCGTGGTTAACAACGTGAAGTTCCAAGATGGCATACAGGTGGAGGAAACATCAGCAAGAGACGCTGCTTAGCTCTGTACACCAGATTTGACCATAGCTCTGCCGCAATAGCAGCTGCGCTAAAAGTGAGTATCCCTACTAACAAAACTCTTACAAAAAAGTCATTTCCTATCATCCCCAATAATCGCTAGATGCAAATGCGGAACTAGATCACAAAATCGAATGTTAAATGTAAATTTACAAAATGCAACTACTTCATTAGCTTTATCTGATAACAACGCATTAGAGGGAGTTTTTTGGAGGGAGAAGGTGAGTAGTCTATTAATTGTGTAGCGCTGATAATGCTTGGCGGCAGCGCTGTTCGGCTACATCTAATTCACGTTGCATTTGTGCTATGTCTAACAATTGCTGCTCTAATTGTAAGCGGCGCTTCTGAATTTTTTGCAGCATGCTATTGAGCTGTGTTTGGTTGCCACTGTTGGGGTCATAGAGCTCAATGAGTTCTTTGCATTCAGCTAAGGAAAAACCAATGCGCTTACCCCGCAAAATCAGGATAAGTGCCACCCTGTCTTTGCTGCTATAAACACGCTCCTGCCCGCAGCGTTGCGGGCAAAGCATGCCTTGTTCTTCGTAAAAACGAATAGTGCGGTGAGTAATACCAAACTCATGTGCCAGTTCTGCAATGCCGTAAGTGTTGGCGCTAGCATGGGCACGGGTGGGGGCGCTCATGGATGGCCTTTTGTTTGCAACGCTTGCGCAACGCGTGAGCTGTTAGGGCGGCGCAATCGTTGGCTAATGCGATTGCCTACTTGAATAACGGCGTCCAGATCAACGTCTGTTTCAATCCCTAGGCCTTGGAGCATATAAAGCACGTCTTCTGTGGCTACGTTGCCGCTGGCACCTTTGGCATAAGGGCAGCCGCCGAGGCCAGCGACAGAGCTATCGAATACAGTGACGCCTTCGAGCAAGCTCGCATAGATATTGGCGAGGGCTTGGCCATAAGTATCATGGAAATGCCCAGCGATATGTTCGTGGGGAATATGGGCAGCAACTGCTTCAATAAGTTGGCGGGTAGCGTTGGGCGTGCCTGTGCCGATGGTGTCGCCTAGCGAGACCTCACGGCAGCCCATGTCATAAAGCGCTTTTGCTATTGCTGCCACTTGCTCGGGAGGGACGTCGCCTTCATAAGGGCAACCCAGCACACAAGACACATAGCCGCGCACGGGTACTTTGGCTTTTTTAGCGGCGGCCATTAATGGCTCAAAGCGTTTTAAACTATCGCTAATACTGCAGTTAATGTTTTTTTGTGAAAAGCGTTCTGTGGCCGCTGCAAAGATAGCCACTTCATCTGCGCGGGCGCTCATGGCATCTTCAAAGCCGTGTAGGTTGGGGGTGAGGGCCGCATAAGTTACCTCTTGGCGGCGTTTAACGGCACCTAAAACCGCGCCGCTACCGGCCATTTGTGGCACCCATTTAGGCGACACAAAGCTACCTGCCTCAATATAACTGAGCCCGGTATCAGCTAGCGCTTGAATAAAATTAACTTTATCTTGAACCGTGAGCGGTGTTGCTTCGTTTTGTAAGCCGTCGCGAGGGCCTACTTCCACAAGGCTGACATGTGTAGGTAGTGTCATGAGTTTGTTTCCATTTCCACAAGTGTTGTGCCTTCGCTAACGCTATCGCCTTGGGCACAAAAGAGGGCTGTGATAACGCCAGCTTCCACAGCGCGAATACTGTGTTCCATTTTCATGGCTTCCACCACCACTAGCAAATCACCAGCGGCAACGGCTTGGCCTGTTGTTACAGCCACTTTTACAATACTGCCATGCATGGGAGCTACCAGACCCCCGGCTGTTTGTTGTGCCTGTGCTTGGCTCATGGAGTCGGCGAGGGTAAGAGTATACAAGGTTTCTCCCCATTGCAGGTGCAGTGCTTGCGCGGTGCGAATGGCTTTCAGCCGATACCGCTGCTGTTCGTCGTGGTAGGTGAGAGTGTCGTCTTGCCAATGAGTGCTAGCTAACGTGCTTGCATTAATCTCTACGCAATGGGTATCACCTTGGTGAGAAAAACGCAGCTTAGCCGAAGGCGGGCTACTATTTTGCCAACCTTTGAGTGTAGCCCACGGGGTGTGCGGATCTTCTGGGGGTGCTTGAGGTGTTGAGCTATGAATCCATGCTGCGCCTGCAAGTTGCCAAAACAAGGCTGATAAAGGAGCGGCCGAGGCAAAAAGTGTAGTTTTGTGTTCTTCAATAAAACCGGTGTGCACTTGGCCTTGAGCAAAGGCGGGTTCGGCTACAATACGTTGCAGAAAGCTGATATTGGTTTTTACGCCGCTAATATAGGTTTGCTTCAGCATGTTTAATAGCCGTAAGCGTGCCTCTTCGCGCGTTTCACCCCAAGCAATGAGTTTGGCAATCATGGGGTCGTAAAAAGGTGAAATGTCATCGCCTTGGCGTACGCCGCTATCAATGCGTTGGCCCTGTGTGAGTTGGGGTTCGCGGTAAAGCGTTAGTGTGCCTGCTGCAGGTAAAAATTCCTTGGCGGGGTCCTCCGCGTACAAGCGCACTTCCATGGCGTGGCCATGAACCGCCACATCAGCTTGAGTGAGCGGCAGCTGTTGCCCTTGCGCTACTTTAATTTGCCAAGCCACTAAATCTGTATGGGTAATAAGCTCGGTAATGGGGTGCTCCACTTGGAGGCGTGTATTCATTTCCATGAAATAAAACTCGCCACGGCTATCAAGCAAAAACTCCACGGTACCGGCATTTACGTAGCCTACAGCTTGGGCTGCACGCACGGCGGCTTCGCCCATGGCTTGGCGTAGCTTAGCACTAATGCCAGGGGCGGGGGCTTCTTCCACCACTTTTTGATGGCGGCGCTGGATTGAGCAATCTCGTTCCGCTAAATAAATACAGTTGCCTTGTGTATCGGCAAATACTTGCACTTCCACGTGGCGCGGCTTGAGCACGTATTTTTCAATGAGCATGCGCTCATCGCCAAAAGCAGCGCTAGCTTCGCGTTTGGCTGAATCAAAGGCTTCTGCTAACTCTGTTGGCGTTTCCACCACTTGCATGCCACGGCCACCACCGCCCGCACTTGCTTTTAACAGCACAGGATAGCCGATTTCTTGCGCAGCCTGTTGGAAGCGTTCAAGGGATTGCTCTTCGCCGTGGTAGCCGGGCACCAAAGGCACACCCGCTTGTTCCATCAGGGATTTTGCCGCAGATTTACTGCCCATGGCTTCAATGGCGCTGGCAGGTGGGCCAATGAAAACAAGCCCCGCAGCATCAACAGCGCGGGCAAAATCGGCGTTTTCAGCTAAAAAACCATAACCAGGGTGAATGGCATCGGCGCCAGTGCTTTGGGCGGCGGCAATAATGCGTTCTATTTGTAGGTAGCTTTCTTCGGGGGTATTACCGCCGAGATTAATGGCGTAATCGGCTAAGCACACGTGCATGGCTTGGGCATCGGCTAGGCTGTGAATGGCAACGGTTTCTATGCCCATGGCCTTCGCTGTGCGCATGATGCGGCAAGCTATTTCACCACGGTTGGCGATGAGGAGTCGTTGAAGGGTGCGCATTATTTTTCTTCCTGCCAAGGTGGTGTGGTTTTATCAAAAAACGTTCGCAGTCCTACTTGTCCTTCTTCGCTGATGCGCAGTGTGGCAATGGTGTTTTCTGTTTGCGCGCGCACGTCTGTGCTAGGCAAATGCGAGTCTATCTCTTGCAGCAGCGCCTTGGTGGCGCGCATGGCGTTAGGGCCGTTCAGCATAAAAGTATGTACCCATTGTGAAACAGCGGCATCCAGCTCGTTAGCGGGATAAAGCTCGGCAAGCAAGCCGTGCTTCATGGCAGTGAAGGCATCAAAGCGTTCACCACTTAACGCGTAACGGCGTGCGGCGCGGGCACCCATGGCGTGCACCACATAAGGGCTAATAACGGCAGGAGCTATGCCTAAGCGCACTTCGGATAAGGAAAAAATAGCCTCTTTGGTGGCGATGGCCATATCGCAGCAGCTAATAAGGCCTAGCGCTCCGCCGAAGGCCGCGCCTTGCACCACCGCTAAAGTGGGAGTAGGGAAGCTCGCTAGGCGGTGCATGAGTTTGCCAAGCTGTTGTGCGTCTTTGAGATTATCTTGGTAATCCAGCTGTGCGGCGGCTTTCATCCATTGTAAATCGGCCCCTGCAGAAAAATGTTTGCCTTTAGCGCGTAGCAATAACAGGCGCAGCTCAGGGTGGTGGGCCAAGGTATCTAACGCATGGAGTAGCTCCTCTATCATGGTGGCGTTAAATGCATTATTCACTGCAGGGCGATTGAGCCAAAGGGTGGCTACATGCTTATCTTGTTCTATTAAAAGGGTGGTTTCACTCATGGCGGTGTCCTTACATGCGAAACACGCCAAAGCGCGTGTCTTCGATGGGGGCGTTAAGGGCGGCGGAAAGGCTAAGAGCTAATACTTGCCGCGTTTGCGCGGGATCGATGATGCCATCGTCCCATAGGCGGGCACTGGAATAATAAGGGTGCCCCTCGCGTTCATATTTATCCAAAATAGGTTGGCGAATGTGTTGGACCTCCGCTTCACTCAATGCAAGGCCTTGGCGTTGTGCTTGGGTTTGCTTCACTTGGGCAAGCACATCCGCGGCTTGCTCGGCCCCCATCACGCCAATGCGGGCATTGGGCCACATCCATAAAAAGCGTGGGTCATAGGCGCGTCCGCACATGCCATAGTTGCCTGCGCCAAAGCTGCCGCCAATAATCACGGTGAGTTTAGGAACTTGAGCGCAGCTCACTGCAGTCACTAGCTTAGCGCCATGTTTGGCAATGCCCTCGGCCTCGTATTTTTTGCCCACCATAAAGCCAGTAATGTTTTGTAGAAAAATAAGGGGGATTTTGCGTTGGCAGGCAAGTTCTACGAAGTGAGCGCCTTTTTGCGCGGCTTCTGAAAAGAGCACACCGTTATTTGCCAGAATGGCCACAGGGTAGCCATGCAAATGAGCAAAGCCACACACTAAGGTATTGCCATAAAGGGCTTTGAATTCATCGAACTCACTGTTATCCACTAAGCGGGCAATAATTTCGCGCACATCATAGGGCTGCTTGGTGTCAGCCGGAATAATGCCGTATATCTCCTCGGCTGCGTAGTGTGGTGCTTGTGGTTGGCGTACACGCAGTTCACCTTGCTTGCGCCAATTCAGGTTGGCAATACAGCGCCGCGCCAAAGCAAGAGCATGGTTATCGTCTTCGGCATAATGATCGGCCACACCTGAGGTGCGACAATGCATATCGGCACCGCCGAGTTCTTCAGCGGTGACTTCTTCACCTGTGGCAGCCTTAACCAAAGGCGGGCCTGCCAAAAATATAGTGGCTTGTTCGCGCACCATAATGGTTTCATCCGCCATGGCAGGCACGTAAGCACCGCCTGCGGTGCAGGAGCCCATCACCACCGCAATTTGTGGTATGCCTTTGGCACTCATATTGGCTTGGTTAAAGAAGATGCGCCCAAAATGCTCGCGATCAGGAAACACTTCATCTTGGCGCGGGAGATTGGCGCCGCCCGAATCCACTAAATAAATGCACGGTAAGTGGTTTTCTGCGGCAATACGTTGTGCGCGTAAATGTTTTTTGACGGTGAGTGGATAGTAAGTGCCACCCTTTACGGTGGCGTCGTTAGCGATAATCATGCATTCCACGCCCGACACGCGCCCGATGCCAGCAATAATGCCAGCAGCAGGCACATCCTCCCCATAAACCTTATGGGCGGCCATGGCTGAAAGCTCAAGGAAAGCAGAGCCAGGGTCGATAAGTGCTGCCACACGGTCACGCACTAGGAGCTTGCCGCGTTTTAGGTGCCGCGCTTGGGCAGCCTCACCGCCGCCTTGCATAATGTGTTGGAGATGCTGCTGTAAATCGTTGATCTGCTCTAGCATGGCTTTTTTATTCAGCAAAAAATCATCGCTATTAGGGTTTACAGAACTTGTGAGTCGAGCCATGGTAACAATCCTTTAGCTAGCAGGCGGTGCTTATGGGCGGGTTTCTTGAAATAGTTCGCGGCCGATAAGCATGCGGCGAATTTCACTGGTGCCAGCGCCGATTTCATAAAGCTTGGCGTCACGCAACAAGCGCCCAGCGGGGTAATCGTTGATGTAGCCATTACCCCCTAATATTTGAATGGTTTCTAATGCCATTTGTGTGGCTTTTTCGGCAGTGTAAAGAATAACGCCAGCAGCATCTTTGCGCGTTGTTTCACCACGATCACAGGCTTGAGCTACGGCATATAAATAAGCACGGCTTGCGCTTAGCTCTGTATACATGTCGGCTACTTTGCCTTGGATAAACTGAAATTCGCCAATGGCTTGGCCAAATTGTTTACGCTCGTGAATATAGGGCACCACTATGTCTAAGCAAGCTTGCATCACACCCACAGGCCCACCCGAGAGTACCACGCGCTCAAAATCTAAGCCGCTCATAAGGACTTTTACACCAGCATTGACAGCACCAAGTACGTTTCTTTAGGCACCTTTACTTGGTCAAAAAATAATTGGCAGGTGTTGGAACCGCGCATGCCAAGCTTGTCAAAGGCGGGGCCACGGCTAAAACCTTCCCAATCACGTTCCACGATAAATGCAGTGATACCGTGCGCTCCCTTTTCAGGTTCTGTTTTTGCGTAAATCACGTAAACATGAGCATCAGGGCCGTTGGTGATCCAGGTTTTAGTACCGTTAAGCTCGAAATAGTCCCCTTTGTCTGTGGCCCTTAAGGTCATGGATACCACATCGGAGCCAGCATTAGGTTCGCTCATGGCTAGGGCGCCTATGTGCTCGCCGCTAATGAGTTTGGGTAGATACGTTTGTTTTTGTTCTTGGTTGCCATTGCGAAAAATTTGATTGACGCAGAGGTTGGCGTGGGCACCATAAGATAACCCAACAGAAGCAGAGGCACGGCTAATTTCTTCCACAGCAATGGTCTGGGCCAAATAGCCCATGTCTACACCACCGTACTCTTCAGAAACTGTTATACCTAACAGGCCCATATCACCAAACTTGCGCCATATATCCATAGGAAATTGATTGCTCGCATCAATGTCATGGGCGCGGGGGGCGAGTTCTTTAGCAACGAATTGCTGGATTTGTTCGCGGAGCAGGTGAATGGCTTCGTCATGGGCGAAGTGTAAACGGGAGTAGGTCATTTATTGTTATACCTTATGTTTATTGTTGTGTAGTGGTTTACCTTTACGTAAAGGTAGTAAAGGGGTTCTTCTGCTGTCAAGGCAAAAGTGCATCCCTTAGTGGTTTAAAAAGAAGTAAAGAGGCGTACTGTGGTTGGTCAGCTTTAAGGAACTTTGGCATAATGCGCGGCGTAAAAAAATAACCTAGCACGTTTCCAAGGACACACTGATACCTTTTGCCACTATTATTGGCAGGTGCACTGACAGTAGAGGATAAGCATGATTCGTAAAGCCGTTTTGCCTGTGGCGGGTTTTGGTACCCGCTTTTTGCCTGCTAGTAAGGCCATTCCTAAGGAAATGATCACAGTAGTGGATAAGCCTGTGATTCAATATGTGGTGGCGGAAGCCGTGGCAGCAGGCATTAAAGAAATCGTGCTAGTAACTCACAGTGCCAAGCGTGCTATTGAGGATCATTTTGATCGCCACTTCGAACTTGAAACCCAGTTAGAGCAAAAGCAAAAAACCGAATTATTACAAGCGTTAGCAGATATCATCCCTCAAGATGTGCGCATTATTAGTGTGCGCCAAGGTCAGGCATTGGGGCTAGGCCATGCGGTGCTGTGCGCGAAAGACGTCGTGGGTGACAATCCTTTTGCAGTGCTCTTGCCCGATGTGCTTGTGGATAATCATGAACAACCACAGGTGGATTTGGCCAACATGGTACAAGCCTATGAAGCCACCCAAGCGAGCCAAATTATGGTGGAGGCAGTGGCCGAGGAGCGAGTGTCACAGTATGGCGTGGTGGCATTAGAAGGTGCTACCCCAAAGGCAGGAGAGAGCCAACCTATGACGGGTGTGGTGGAAAAGCCGCCCATGGCTGAAGCTCCTTCGAACTTAGCTGTTGTGGGACGCTATGTATTACCGAGCCGCATTTTTGCGTTATTAGAAAACACCAAGCCTGGTGCGGGTAACGAAATTCAACTTACCGACGCCATTGCGGATTTGTTAAAAGAAGAGCGTGTGGACGCCTATCGCATGGCAGGCGTCACCTATGATTGCGGTAGCAAGGAGGGGTATTTTGCCGCCACCTTGGCGTATGCAGTGCGTCATCCGCAAATTGGCACAGCCGCACGAGCGCTAATTAAAGCGGCAGCCCAGTAAATACATGAGGAGCTAGCCATGGAATTATGTGTGTATGGAGATACCTTAAATGCCTTGGTAACAGCGGCAGCGATGGCGTCCACTGGGCACAAAGTGAACTTATGTACGTTAAATTCTGAATTAGATGCGCAGTTGCAATCAGGGGGCACGCCTTTTCGTGAGGTGGAGCTTGAGCAGCTGCTCGCAGAGCAAGTTAATGTAGGGCGATTAAAATTCAAGACCCAAGATACAGCCGTATCGCCCGAAGTCACCGCTGTGTTCTACGCTTTTGATGAAAATAGCTATGATGTGGCAGTGCAGCTTACTCAGCAGCTGCAGCAGCAGAAATCCCCCTTTTTGATTGTTAACCAAAGTGCTTTTCCTGTAGGCGCCACTGAAGCGCTACAAGCCTTAAACGAAGGCGCTGTGGTGGCCATGCCAGAGTTTGTACAAGAAGGTGCCGCAGTCGCTAGCTTTATTCGCCCAACGCGTTTGCTTTTGGGTTGTGACACTAAAGACGCCGAACTATTAGTGCGGGAAATTTTTCGTCCATTCAACCGCCAGAAGGACCATTTTCAGGTGATGCTGCCGCGAGAAGCGGAGTTTACCAAGTTGGCCATCACCGGCATGCTCGCCACGCGCGTGAGTTTTATGAACGATATGGCAGAGCTTGCCGATGAGCTAGGTGTTGATATTGAGGCGGTGCGCCAAGGCGTAGGGGCCGACCCACGCATTGGCGAGGCCTACTTGTACCCAGGGAGCGGCTTTGGTGGTTTAGGGCTTTCACAAAATGTCACTCATTTAGCTGGTACCCTTGCTAGCAAAGGAGTCAAGTCCACCTTGTTAGAGCAGGTGCTAGAAATCAACGAAAGACAAAAAGAGGTGATGTTCCGCAAACTTTGGCATCACTATCAAACGGATTTGCAAGATAAAACTGTTGCCTTGTGGGGCGCAGCATTTAAACCGGGCACGGCACGCATTGATAACGCGCCAGCTCTGGCTTTAATAGAGGCGCTATGGGCTCAGGGAGCTAAAATAAAGGTGCACGACCCGCAAGCGCTAGATACCTTAAAAACATATTATTCTGATCCGCTAGGTGAAATTGCCTATTGTGAAGATATGTACCAAGCCGCAGAAGGTGCTCACGCGTTGATGTTAGTGACAGAATGGAAGCCTTATTGGAGTCCTAATTTTCAGCAGCTGAAAACGCAAATGGCGCAGCCATTAATTTTAGATGGCCGCAATATTTACGAGCCTAGTTATGTGCGTGAGCGTGGTTTTATGTATTACGGAGTGGGGCGATGAGAGGGAAGCAAGTGACGCCTGAATTACCTGCTGAATGGCAAGATGTGGCTGCCGCAGCAAAACGTTTAAGCAATATCCATATTGCTGATCTGTTTGCCCAAAACCCCGATCGCTTTGCGCAGTGGCAGCATCAACTTGGCCCCTTGATGCTAGATATTAGCAAGCAACGTTTAGACGAACAGGCCCTTAATGCGCTGCTTGAGCTTGCCAAAACCAAGCAATTAGATGTTTGGATTGAGCGTTTGTTTTCTGATTATCAAGTGAATAACTCTGAACAACGAAGCGCTTGGCACTGGGCTTTGCGTGCCGCTACTACGCAGGTGCTACAAGAACCAGCAGCTGGGGTGTTTGCGGCAATCCATCGTGAGCTAGAGCACATGGAAGCCATAGTGGCCAAGCTCCATTCGGGGCAGTGGCGCGGTATTTCGGGCGAACCTATTACTGATGTGGTGAACATTGGGGTGGGTGGCTCTGATTTGGGCCCTTATATGCTCACCAAGGCATTAGCAGATGCTCAAGTTGAGACGAAAAACCCATTACGGGTGCACTTTGTTTCTTCTATGGATGGCAGCCAGCTTTCCCCACGTTTGTTGGCGCTGCGACCAGACACCACCTTGTTTATTATTTCTTCAAAATCTTTTACCACGGTGGACACACTTTATAATGCCGCCACTGCACGTACTTGGTTGGAGCGGCACCTAGGCAATTCTGAAGCCATGCTACGTTGCCATTTTATTGGGGTATCGGGTGCTGCAGATAAAATGACCGCGTGGGGTATCCATCCTGATAATCAATTACGCCTATGGGATTGGGTGGGGGGGCGATTTTCTCTTTGGTCGGCTATTGGTTTACCCATTGCTATTCGTATTGGCATGAAAGGGTTCCGTGAGTTATTGGCGGGCGCCCATGCCATGGATGTGCACTTCAAAGAAGCGCCTTGGGAAAAAAATATTCCCGTGTTGATGGCTTTGGTGGGCGTATGGAATACCAACGCGCTAGGCATTAATGCCCACGCTGTGCTGCCTTATGATGGTCGGCTAAAGTTTCTGCCCAGTTATTTAGAACAGCTAGAGATGGAGTCCAACGGAAAATCTGTTAACCGCGATGGTAAGCAGGTGGCTGTACACACTTGCCCTGTGCTTTGGGGTGACGTGGGTTCTAATGCACAGCATGCGTTTTATCAGCTGCTTCACCAAGGTACTGTTTCAGTGACCTGTGATTTTATTGCCTCGGCCAAGCGCTATCATGAACCTCATCATGAGGAATCAGAGGAAGCGTTGCGTCGGCAGCACCAACTTTCGTTAGCTAACTGCCTTGCACAATCTCGTTTGTTGGCGTTTGGTGAGCGTGCTTTTGATGAAGGCCAGCAACTGCCAAGCTATAAACGTTATCCAGGTAATCAGCCTAGCACCACGCTATTGTGCGAAGAGATAAGCCCTTACGCCATGGGGGCCTTGTTAGCCGCCTATGAAAATAAGGTGTTTGCGCAGTCGGTATTGTGGGGCATCAACCCTTTTGACCAATGGGGCGTGGAGATGGGCAAGGTCATTGCCACTGAAACCTTGGGCTATATTCGTGACACCGAGCCCATGGATGAATTCTTAGATAGCTCCACCCAAGGGTTAATAGCCTACATCCAAGCACACCAAGATTAATCATAAGAGAAACCTATGAACACAAACATTCAAGCTTCTATTTTTCGGGCCTATGACATTCGTGGTGTGGTGGGCGATACCCTCAACAAAGAGGTTGCGACACTGATTGGCCGTGCCATTGCGGCAGAAAATTTGGCGCGAGGCCAAAAAAACATTGCTGTGGCTCGTGATGGGCGCTTATCCGGCCCCGATATGCTCAGCGCCCTTATTGAAGGGCTGCGCGCAGGCGGTTGTGATGTGATTAATGTGGGGCAGGTGCCCACGCCTGTGTTGTATTACGCCGCTTCTACATTGCCCGAAGTGACCTCTGGCGTCATGGTAACAGGCAGTCACAACCCGCCCGATTACAACGGCTTTAAAATTATGCTTGCCGGAGAAACCCTGTCGGGGGAGGCCATTACCGATTTGTATCGCCGTATTGCTGAGAATGATGTGAGCGAAGGCAGCGGAAACGTAGTAGAGAAAGATGTTTCCGACGCTTATTTGGCGCGTATTGTTGGCGATATCACCCTAAAACGCCCGATGAAAATTGTTGTGGATACCGGTAACGGTGTGGCGGGTGAACTAGCGCCTAAGCTGATGGAGCAGCTCGGTTGTGAGGTGGTGCCCTTGTTTACTGAAATTGATGGCAACTTCCCCAATCACCACCCCGATCCTGGGGATCCTGCCAATATGCAAGATTTGATCCGTGTGGTGGCAGAAACCCAAGCGGATCTTGGTCTGGGCTTTGATGGCGACGGCGATAGAGTAGGCGTTATCACCCCTAAAGGTGAGCTTATTTATCCCGATCGTTTAATGATGGCTTATGCGCAAGATGTACTCACTCGCGTGCCGGGTGGTCGTGTTATTTTTGATGTGAAGTGCAGTGGCAACTTAGCCAAAGTGATTAGCAAGCAGGGTGGTGAGCCTGAAATGTGGCAAACTGGCCACTCTTTGATTAAAGCACGCATGAAGGAAACGGGTGCCCCCTTGGCGGGCGAAATGAGTGGCCATATTTTCTTTGCTGAGCGTTGGTATGGTTTTGATGATGGCTTATACGCTGCCGCTCGACTGTTAGAAATCCTTGCTCAGCAGCCCGCAGATGCAGATGCCTTTTTTGCCCAGTATCCTCAAGACCCGAGTACCCCAGAAATCAATATTGACGTCAGCGATGAGAAAAAATTCAACGTGGTGGAGCGCTTAATTGCTGAAGGTGAATTTGGCGAAGGTAAGCGCACCACCATTGATGGTTTGCGCGTGGATTATGAAGATGGTTGGGGGCTTTGCCGTGTGTCTAATACCTCGCCTAAGCTGGTAACGCGTTATGAAGGTAAAACAGAGGCGGCACTTAAACGCATTCAAGCATTGTTTGAGCACAATATTGCGCGAGCATTGCAGCAAGAGGTGGGCTAATAGCTGACATGTGGTGGTCGTAAATATCAATTAATTAAACTGTGAGCCACTTCGCATTAAATGATGCGTGTACTACAATTGGGTTCTTTGCGCAATCAGAGCCAATATAGTTGTAGGCATAGCAAGGGAATTTAGCTTAGCAAAAGATTTTTAGAGGTCTTGTTTGCGTGATAATAAAACTTACAAGGAGTTGTTTTGATGGATTATTTTGAGCGTTTTCAGCAATCGCTTTTTTCACTTCCTCGCGCACAAAAAAAAGTGTTAATGCTGTTGGCAGATGCCATTGCTTTGCCCCTAGTACTCTTGATGGCCTATGCAACACGTGTGGGCTTTATCAACCCCGTTGAAGCATTTAATAAATTGCCAACGTCTTTGTTTTTAATAACGCCTTTGCTGACGTTAGGTGTACTGATTGTTTTTGGTGCGTATCGTTCCATGGTGCGTTACCAAGGTATTTATAGCGCTGCAGTTGGCGCTATTGCTATGCTGGCGGCCTCCGTGGGTTTGGCGGGGGTAAGCTATCTTGTCTATCAGGGCGGCATCCCGCGCTCAGTATTTTTAATCTATTGGGCGCTGGGTTCTATTTATTTAGCGGGTAGCCGCTTAGCAGTAAGAACCTATATATTTTGGTGGCTCACTCGCGAGCAAAAACGCATACCTGTGGTTATTTTTGGTGCAGGTAGCTCTGGCTATCAACTTTCTACCTCATTAAATGGAAGCATTGAGTACGCACCGGTAGCCTTTGTAGACGATTCTAGGCGCCTGCAAGGCACCGTCATCCAAGGCTTGCCTGTGCTAAGCCGCGAGCAATTGAAAGACTTTGTGCGCAAGCAGGCGGTTAAGGCAGCTTTGCTTGCTATCCCGCGCGCTACTAAAGCAGAACGCTTGGATGTGGTTAACTTTTTAAAATCCTTGCCCAATGTAGAAGTGAAATCCGTCCCTTCTTTCGTTGATATTGTTTCAGGTAAAGCACGTATTGAAGAAGTGCGTAGTATCGCCATTGAAGAGCTCTTAGGGCGTGATCCTGTACCGCCACAAGCCAATTTGTTGCAGTCCTGTATTCGTGGCAAAAACGTACTTGTCACGGGCGCGGGTGGTTCTATTGGTAGCGAGCTATGCCGGCAGATTGTGGCATTAGCGCCCCAACAACTGATATTGCTAGAGCAGAGTGAGTTTAGCCTTTATCAAATTGAAAAAGAGCTAGGTAAAATTTGTCGAGAAAATGGCTTTAACGTCAAGATTGTGCAGGCGCTAGGCTCCGTGTTGAATCAAAGCTTAATGCAAAGCTTGTGTGAACAATATCAAGTGCATACCTTTTATCATGCTGCCGCTTATAAACATGTGCCTATTGTAGAAGCTAATCCTACCGCTGGTGTACGCAATAATATTGTAGGCACTTACCATGCGGCTAAGG
>Ga0079226_10002473_pt1 | contig 14263 bp, 11 predicted proteins | sample Poulit2014_FD_76345 | JGI IMG/M metagenome (GOLD analysis project Ga0079226, IMG submission 76345) | Agricultural soil microbial communities from Georgia to study Nitrogen management - Poultry litter 2014 | ecosystem: Environmental > Terrestrial > Soil > Agricultural land | place: USA: Georgia... | reverse complement strand
GAGAAAACCGCTCCGCTGAATGAAGTTTCGCTTTATGTTTTCAGAAAAATATGATATAATGGCGTTATACGGCTGAAGGGAGGGTTTAGAACGGATTTACGCAAAAAGATTATAGAAGAAGCATTGATTTTATTTGACAAGCACGGATTTCATGGTGTCACAGTCAATCAGATTGTTGATAAGACAGGAACATCTAAGGGCGGTTTTTATCACCACTTCACTTCCAAAGATGAGTTGTTGTATGTCATTCATGATGAATTCATTACATATGCATTGGAAAAAGCAACGATTGCTAATGATACGTATACAGAGCCGGTCAAGCAGCTGCAGGCAATCATCAAAGACTTTGTTAAAACATTTGATCTTTATAAATCTCACATTTCGGTTTTTTATCAGGAGAATATTTATTTGAAGCCTGAATATGAGATACGGATTAAGAAAAAACGGGATCAGTTTAAACAAATCATGATAAATGTTTTGTGGGAAGGCAAAAAAGCCGGTGAATTCCGGAATGATCTGTCAGTGGAAATCACGACGATGGCAATCCTGGGAATGGTGAACTGGACATACAAATGGTATAAACAATCCGGATCGAAATCGATTGATGAGATTAGTTCGATTTATGTTGATTTAATTTTACGGGCTGTTTTGAAAACGGATTCAATATCAGCGGATACGTACAGTAACTTACTGCTGAATACCGTCAAGAAGGATTTTAGCATATAGCATAAATTTTTTTGAGCAACACAGACCAACCAGTCGGTCTTGACGAGGTTACAAGGGGGATTGACATGAATTTCGAATTGAGTAAAGAACAGACAATGATACAGAAAATGGTACGGGATTTTGCTGAAGAAGTCATCCGGCCAAGAGCCATAGACATTGATCAAAAAGCAGTGTTTCCGCGTGATATATTCGAACAGATGGGGGAATTGGGTATATTGGGCATTCCATTTCCCGAAAAGTACGGCGGTTCAGGGGGTGACACCCTCTCCTATGCGATTGCGGTGGAAGAGATCGGAAGAGTGTGCGGAAGCACGGGGTTGAGCTTTGCGGCAACCGTCTCGCTTGGAGCAAGTCCAATCTATTATTTTGGGACAGAAGCTCAGAAAGAGAAGTTTCTGGTGCCAATGGCAAAAGGAAAAGCGCTGGGATCGTTTGGTCTGACAGAGCCCAATGCCGGCTCAGACGCTGGTGGAACGAAAACAACAGCAGTGGAGGATGGCAATGATTATGTTATAAATGGTGAAAAATGCTTTATTACCAATGCCAGTTATGCAGAAACGATTATTGTTACTGCTGTTACCGGAAAAAATGAACGTGGAAAAAATATTATTTCTGCCATCATTGTCCCGACAGATACGCAAGGTCTGATCATTACCAGCAACTATGACAAGATGGGTGTGCGCGGTTCTGATACGGCTGAAATCGTGTTGGATGATGTCCGGGTACCGAAAGAAAACCTGCTAGGGGATCCACAAAAAGGATTCAACCAATTTTTATATACCTTGGACGGCGGGAGAATTTCAATAGCAGCATTAGGACTGGGAATTGCGCAAGGGTCATTGGATAAAGCGCTTGCTTATGCTAAAGAACGCAAACAATTCGGTAAACCGCTATCCAACTTCCAGGCAATTCAGTTCAAGCTTGCGGACATGTCAATGGAAGTTGAGCTTGCCCGAAATATGATTTACAAAGCGGCTTGGCTGAAAGATCAGGATAAACCGTTTTCAAAAGAAGCGGCATATGCCAAACTGTATGCGACTGAAACGGCATTCCGCGCAGCCAATCAAGCTATCCAGATTCACGGAGGATACGGCTATATGCGTGAATATGAGGTAGAAAGATATTTGCGCGATGCGAAATTGCTTGAGATTGGAGAAGGCACATCCGAAGTGCAGCGAATGGTTATCGCAAGGCAATTGGGATGCTGAAAATAGAATCGTATCAGAAAGCAGGGTAAAAACTGAATGATGACAAGATCATTTAACAATATAGTTGAGAAAGTAAGACACTAGGGGGATTTGATGATTAGGAAAATATTGATTGCCAACAGAGGTGAGATTGCAGCACGAATCATTCGTACATGTAAAAACATGGGGATTGAAACCGTGGCCGTTTATTCAGAAGCTGATCAAAAAGCACCGTTTGTATCGATGGCTGATGAAAGTTTTTTACTGGGACCACCGCGTGTTCAGGATAGCTATCTGAACATCGCAAAGATCATTTCGATTGCCAAAAAAGCTGGTGTTGATGCCATTCATCCTGGATACGGCTTTTTAAGCGAGAACAGTGAGTTTGTCGAAAAATGTGAGCAGGCCGGTATTCGGTTTATCGGCCCCTCTGCTGGTGTGATGGAAAAAATGGGGAGTAAAATTGCTGCCAGAAAAGCGATGGAAGAAGCGGGAGTTCCTGTCGTTCCGGGTACAAACGGAGCTGTCCGATCGTCTGATGAAGCGATTGAAATGGCCCGTGAAATAGGTTATCCGATTATGCTTAAAGCTTCAGCTGGCGGTGGTGGCATTGGCATGCAGGTCGTCAATTCTGATGAGGAGCTGACGAAAGCGTTTGAGAGCAATTCGAAACGTGCCCGGACTTTCTTTGGTGACGGTGCGATGTTTATGGAGAAAAAATTGGTTCATGCACGGCATATTGAAATACAGCTGCTGGCCGATAACCATGGAAATGTCATTCACTTGTTCGAACGGGAGTGTTCAATCCAGCGGCGCAACCAAAAAGTGGTGGAGGAAGCCCCGTCACCATTCATATCCGATAAAACGCGCGTGAAGATGGGGAACACGGCTGTAAAAGCGGCTAAGGCACTCGGGTATACCAGTGCTGGAACAATTGAATTTTTGGTCGACGAACAGGAAAACTTCTATTTTCTGGAGATGAACACACGGATTCAGGTGGAACATCCGGTAACGGAGGAAATTACCGGATTGGATATTGTCGAACAGCAAATCCTTGTCGCAGCAGGAAAAGAACTTTCCATTAGCCAAAAAGATGTCAAAATGGATGGGCATGCGATTGAAGTTCGGATTTACGCCGAGGATCCAGAAACCTTTTTCCCATCCCCGGGTCACATTTCTGCATTTGAACTGCCAAAGGGTAAAAATATCCGCAATGAAGTGGCCGTTACTGAAAATGATGATGTCACACCATACTATGATCCGATGATCGGTAAACTGATTGTAAAAGGATCTGACCGTTATGAAGCAATTGCCCTGTTAAAAGAAGCGCTATTAACCTATAAAGTCGAAGGGATTAAAACAAATATCCCAATGCTGAAAAAAGTTGCTGACCATGAGCAATTTAAAATGGGGAACACCACGACAGCATTTGTTGAAACATTTTACTTGCCCATAACCAAAACAAACTAGGAGGTCGTTAACATGACAGAAGTTAAAGCATCAATGGCAGGAAGTGTATGGAAAATAACAGTTGCTGAAGGAGACAGCGTGGAGGCTGACCAGGATATTGTGATCCTTGAGTCCATGAAGATGGAAATTCCGATTGCAGCTGAAACGAATGGCAGTGTTAAAGAAATTAAGGTAGCAGAAGGCGATTTTGTCAATGAAGGGGACGTCATAGCGATCATTGAATGATTTTGCATTTCCAGTCCCTTCTCAGGGTTTGGAGCACCTGTTAATGTGAACTTTCAGCCTGGTAAAATCGAAAGGAGGATGATCGTGACATCACTTATAGACTTTGACATTAAAGATGATTCCATTGCTGTCTTAACACTGAATCGACCGGAAGCGATGAATGCCTTGTCAAAGGGTTTGCTTGATGAATTAAATGAGTATGTCCGAAAGATTAATGCAGACAATTCACTCCGATGCACCATCATAACCGGTTCAGGCGAAAAAGCTTTTTGTGCCGGTGCAGATCTCAAAGAACGAAAAGGTATGACGGAAGAGCAGGTAATCGAGGCTGTTCACTATATTGGCAGCTCTGCAAGAAACATTGAAAATATGAAAATGCCTGTTATCGCAGCCATTAATGGCGCCGCTTTCGGGGGAGGACTGGAACTGGCGTTGGCATGTGATATGAGAATTGCTGCTGACCATGCGAAACTGGGACTTACTGAAACGTCTTTGGCTATTATTCCGGGAGCTGGCGGAACACAGCGGCTTCCCCGACTAATCGGTCCAGGACAGGCTAAACGGCTCATTTTTACGGCAAAGCGCATAACCGCTGAAGAAGCTTTGAACTTAGGTATGGCGGAGCAGGTGACATCATCGGATAACTTGCTGCAGAAAGCTATAGAAACAGCACAAGCAATTATTAAAAATGGCCCTGTTGCACTGCGTCAGGCAAAAACAGCCATCAATCAAGGTCTTCAGACGGATATGACGACCGGATTATCGATTGAGCATTTATGCTATAAAGAAACCGTGTCAACTGATGATCGGCTTGAAGGACTGCATGCGTTTAAAGAAAAACGAAATCCTGTCTACAAGGGAAAGTAATCAAAACAGGGAGGAAGAAATATGACCTATACTGAAGATTTGCAGCAGCGCGTGGAAAAAATTAAACAAGGCGGACAGGAAAAGTATCACAAAAAAAATAAAGAAAAAGGGAAATTGTTTGTACGCAAACGTCTTGAGCTGTTGTTTGATGAGGATATTGATATTGAAGATGCTTTTTTCGCTAATTGTATGGAGGACAGCCTACCATCAGATGGCGTTGTGACAGGAATTGGCCGAGTCAATGGACAGGAAGTATGTGTGATGGCAAATGACTCTACTGTGAAAGCTGGCTCCTGGGGGAAACGGACTGTTGAAAAGATTATCCGTATTCAGGAAACGGCCGCAAAATTGGAGATTCCAATGCTTTATCTTGTGGATTCTGCTGGTGCACGCATTACGGATCAGGTTGAAATGTTCCCTGGCCGCCGTGGGGCAGGCCGTATTTTTCATAATCAGATTAAATTGTCAGGCCGGGTGCCGCAAGTTTGCCTGCTTTTTGGTCCATCAGCAGCTGGTGGTGCGTACATCCCGGCATTCTGTGACATCGTTGTCATGGTCGACGGCAATGCCTCTATGTATCTGGGATCGCCACGAATGGCTGAAAAAGTAATCGGTGAAAAAGTGAGCCTCGAGGAAATGGGTGGTGCCAACATGCATTGTTCCGTTTCCGGCGTTGGTGATGTGCTGGTGAAATCTGAAGAGGAGGCCATCACATACACACGCGATTATCTTGATTACTTTCCTGCTAATTTCCGAAATAAGCCATCAAAGAAAGAACCTAAAGAAGTCAAAACCTTTGAAAAGCCGATAAAGGATATCATTCCGGAAAATCAAAATGCGCCATTCAACATGTTTGATTTGATTAACCGGCTTATTGATGAAAACAGCTTTTGTGAGGTCAAAAAGAAATTTGCCCCGGAACTGATCACCGGACTGGCTAGAATGAACGGTGCATCAGTAGGGATCATTGCTAACCAGCCGCGAATGAAAGGCGGTGTGCTGTTTCCGGATTCCGCGGATAAAGCTGCCAAGTTTATTCAATTATGTGATGCGTTCAATATACCACTGTTATTCCTGATGGATATTCCCGGATTCATGATTGGAACTAAAGTGGAGCAGGCAGGAATTATCCGCCATGGTGCCAAGATGCTGGCAGCGATGAGTGAGGCAACCGTACCCAAAATTTCTGTCATTGTTCGCAAAGCATATGGTGCCGGACTTTATGCGATGGCCGGTCCGGCTTTTGAACCTGATGCTTGTCTCGCGCTCCCGACAGCGCAAATTGCCGTCATGGGTCCGGAAGCAGCGGTGAATGCCGTATATGCTAATAAAATAGCTGAATTACCGGAGGAAGAACGGCCTGCATTTGTAAAAGAAAAACAGGAAGAATATAAAGATAATATTGATATTTACCGCTTAGCTTCAGAAATGGTTGTCGACGCTATTGTTGATCCGGATATGTTAAGAACTGAACTGATTAAACGATATAAGCTATATGAAACAAAAAACATCGAGTTCACAGAACGTAAACATGGTGTATATCCTGTATAGTATCACGACCCTTGGTATGCAATATGATGCCAAGGGTTTATTAATTAACCATAATTATATTATGTAAACTAATGTATTGTTACGCTGATAATACCGGAATGTGATACGATAAATATGGATACAATTATAAGCATGATTGCCTGATTTGACATTCATAAAGTCAGGCACATCAATAAACGATGGGGTGACAGCATGAAAATAAAAGACTTCATGATTACCGATGTGATTTCGGTGCAAAAAGATATGAAAATAAAAGAACTGTTAAAAATAATGGTTAAACAACAAATTGGCGGTGTACCCGTTATTGATGAAAATGATCGTTTGATCGGGATGATCAGTGACGGAGATGTTATCCGTTATTTTCAGCCAAGTGGCCGGACCATTTACGATGTATTTTCCATGGTGTTTATCAGTGAAAAAGAAGAGCTGAGGCATAAAATAGAAACCAGTATCGAACACCAGTCAGCAGAAATCATGAAGAAAAATGTATATACCGTTCATCCTGAAGATGAAATTGAAGAAGCGTTATCGATACTATCACGTTATCATTTCAAAAAAATCCCGGTTACCGATGATTCATACAGGGTAGTTGGTGTTATCAGCCGCGGGGATATTATGCGGTCGATCTATAATAAAGTCATTGCCGAATCTGATAATTGAATTTCGATCTGTCAGATGTCGACGCAGGCAATGGTGCTTTGCTATAATACGATCATAAGTGCTTGTATGGAAAGGAAACGAAGAGCGTGATGATAACAGAAGCAAAACAATCGCGAATCACTCGACAGCATTTGGCAAGCCTTTATCAGTTGATGCTTGAAAATGGTGATACAAAAAGTGCCGAAAAGCTGCTGCAAATCTCTGAAAAATGGCTTAAAGGGGAATTTATGATCAGTTTCACTGGTCATTTTTCTGCTGGAAAATCATCAATGATCAATCACCTTTTGGAAAAATCGATTTTACCTAAAAGTCCAATCCCAACCAGTGCAAATGTCGTTAAAATAAAGTCGGGAAAAGGGATAGCACGTGTATTGACGGATGAAGGAACGATATTTGAATATGAAGAACCATATGATATTGACGTGATAAAGGAATATGCCAAAAGTAAAGTCAGTATAAAAGAAATTGAGATAAACACAAAAGAGCCCATTTTACCTGCTGAGTCTGTCATGATTGATACACCCGGAATTGATGCGGCGGATGATGCGGATCGTCTGATTACTGAATCATCGCTGCATCTTGTGGATGTCCTGTTCTATGTTATGGATTACAACCATGTTCAATCAGAGGTTAACTTGCATTTCTTAAAAAAGGTACAGGATCATGCGATACCTGTATATATCATCATTAATCAGATTGACAAACATGATGAACAGGAATTGACCTTCGATGATTTCTCAGGAAAAATTAAACAAACGTTTGATCAATGGGATATATTTCCGGAGATAATCTATTATTCTTCTTTAATCGACCGTTATACGCCACACAATCAGATAGACGATGTTAAAAAGAAATTATTTTCATTGCTGAACACAGAAAGAGAAGCATTATTAAATATCGACAGGTCCATCGATCAGGTTGTCAGCGAACACAAAGACTATTTGCTGCAAGTCTATGAAAACGAATCAGCAGACTTAAAAGCTCATGGTGCAGAGCATCCAACAGATACTGCTGCCCGATTAGATGAACTGAATGCTGAAATAGCATGTATAAAAAACATACCGGATAAAATGGAAGACGATTTTCGTAAAGAAGTAAACACAACGCTGAAAAACGCTTACCTGATGCCTGCAAAATTGCGTGATTTGGCATACTCATATCTGGAATCACAGCAGCGGGATTTCAGAGTCGGTCTATTTGCTTCAAAGAAAAAAACAGAAGATGAGCGTCAAAAACGTGAGACTGATTTTTTAAACAGCTTACAGCAAACGATTGAAACGTCGATTCAATGGAGACTCCGTGACAAATTGCTGAATTTGCTGCAAGCATATGAACTTTATAATCAGGATTTATCACAGCAAATCCAAAATATTTCGATTGCCTACGACGCTGATTCGCTTCAAGCATTGATCAACCCGGGTGCAACGGTGAATGGGGATTATGTCCTGCATTATACCGATGATGTCAGCCATGATGTGAAACGAAAATACAAACAGGAAGTGTTAAAACTGTGGGACTCGATTCACGATGAAATATCCGGAAAAATAGCAGATGAGTTGTCCCAGTATGAGTCTGAACGTGATGAGCTGTCACACATCTATGAACAGTACGAGATGAATGAAAGGCTGAAAAACGACCTGGAGGAGAAAAAACGTAAAGTGGATGACGCGTTAACAGATCCAAAAGCGGAACCGGAAGATTGGCGTTTGATTGAAGAAACATTGGCGTCAAACGATGCATTGGTCAAACACTTGGAATCACTTCCTGTTCAGCAGCCAAATGAGTCTGTTACCGATGATCAGGACAACCAAACGGCTACAAAACCAGCATATCCGGTTCATCATATTTTAAAAGACTTGGAAAAAACGATTGAAACAATATCAGACTTTACTGGATTTCAATCCATCATAGGTGACTTGAAACGGAAATATGACCGGCTGAGTAATCGGACCTACACCATCGCTTTATTCGGAGCATTCAGTGCCGGAAAATCATCATTGGCCAATGCTTTAATCGGCGAACATGTTTTGCCATCAGCACCAAACCCAACGACAGCGGTCATTAATCGCATCCATCCAGTCACAGAAGAAAAAGGGCATGGCACGGTTATCATTAAAATGAAAGATGAAGCAACACTCGTTAATGATTTGAGGGCGTTGGTTCATCAGTTCACGCCTGAAGCAAACAGTTTTGCTGAATTACTGAATTGGATCAGTAAACATAACATTCATCAGAGTGGCTGGTTGCCAAAAACGCATCAGGCCTATTTGACTGCCATTTTGGATGGCTACCATTACAGCAAAAAGAACATTGGGCGTGAAATGACAGTGGGGCTGAATGAATTTGCTGCTTTTGTTACCGAGGAAACAGTAGCCTGTTATCTTGAATCAGTGGATCTCTATTATGATTGCTCCTTGACAAGGGAAGGGATAACACTGGTCGATACGCCTGGAGCTGATTCGATCAATGCCAGACATACTAATGTTGCATTTGACTATATCAAACATGCTGATGCCATTCTATATGTCACCTATTACAATCATGCTTTTTCACGGGCAGATAAAGATTTCTTGATGCAGCTAGGCAGGGTAAAAGATTCCTTTCAGCTGGATAAAATGTTTTTTATCATGAATGCTTCCGATCTTGCGGAGAACGAAGCAGAAGTTCAGATGGTGCAACAATATATTCAAGAACAGTTGACATCTTTAGGTATCCGTTTTCCGCGACTGTTTCCGATTTCAAGCAAACAATCGCTTGAAGAAAAACAACGCAATAAAAAACTGAACGAGCAGATGAAAGCTTTTGAGGATGCCTTTGACTATTTTATTCATCAGGAATTGGCTTCCATTACTATTCGCTCAGCTGTCAGGGATATTCAGCGGGCAAGACAGGCGATGCGTCATTATCTGGACTCAATAAAAATGAATGCAGCGGAAAAAGAACACGCCCGTACAGAATTAATCGAAAAACAGACTTCCCTGAAAAAGCTGGCCGAAAAAATCGATACTGATTTATACGAACAGAAAATCAGCCAGAAACTGGAAAAGCAGTTATATTATGTGCTTGAACGCCTGTCGATCCGGTTTCATGATTTATTTAAAGAAACATTTAACCCTGCGACAATAACCGGTTCAGGCAAAAAAGCCCAACAGCAATTGAAAAATAGTTTCGAAAACCTTCTTGACTATGCTGGCTATGAACTATTACAGGAATTACGAGCGGTCTCCTTGCGCATCGAATCGTTCATTTACGATTTGAAACAAGAGGTTTATTTTGAGTATACAAACAAGAGCAGCCAGATAGATACAACCTTTTTACTGCCTGATTTTGAAGAATCGGAATTGACGACGCCTGAATATGAACAGGCATTTTCAAATCTGAATGCACAAACATTCGATAAAGAATTGAAACAATTTAACGGGACAAAGGCATTTTTTGCTAAAAATCAAAAGGAATCGATGAAAGAAAATCTATTTGAACGTTTATACCCTTTTGCAGATCAATATATTACTGAAAACGGCAAAACGATGCACACTCACTATACGCGTCAATGGCATGACATGATGGATGCCATGAAACAATTTATTGTGCAGCATGCTGAAAATTATATTGATCATCAATTACGAATGATAAGCGATCAGTCGATTGATCTGGGAACGTTAAGTCAAAAACACGACACGCTCACACAGATTTTAACGAACTATGAGGAGTTGAACCGATCATGACGGAAAAACAGCATAAGATCATGCTGGTAGATGGAATGGCTCTGCTTTTCCGCGGATTTTTTGCAACAGCATTCAGGGGAAATTTCATGAAAACGCGTGATGGGATCCCGACCAATGGTGTCTATCAATTTATGCGATACTTTCTTGATGCAGCAGACAGGTTCAAACCGACGCATGTTATTTGCTGCTGGGACATGGGGAGTAAGACATTCCGGACGGATTTATATGATGGCTATAAGGCCAATCGTTTGGATCCGCCTGAAGAGCTGATTCCACAATTTGATCTTGTCAAGGAAGTTGTGGAAGCTTTTGACATTCCAAATATCGGTTTGGAAAACTTTGAGGCAGATGACTGTATTGGCACACTGGCAAGACAATATGCGGCCGTTCATGACGTCCTGATTTTAACCGGTGATCAGGACATTTTACAGCTAGTTGATGATCGCATTCGTGTAGCAATTATGCGTAAAGGGATCGGGAACTATGAAATGTTTGAAAAGGATACATTTGTCAGCCAAAAGGGCATTCTACCAGGGCAAATGGTTGACTTGAAAGGATTAATGGGCGATACCTCGGATAATTATCCTGGCGTGCGGGGAATTGGCGAAAAAACAGCACTAAAATTGATACAGGAATATGAAACAATCGATCAAATACTTGATCATATTGACCATTTGCCAAAGGGTATTCAAAAGAAAATCAGGGAAAACATAGACATGCTTTATTTATCAAGGGAACTGGCTCAAATTAAATGTGATATCCCGATCAAATGTGCATTGGATGATGCAGCATGGCTCTACGATAAACGCATTGTGGAAGATAAATTTACCGATTTGGAATTTGGGAATTTAATAAAGTTGGTCAATTAAATGAGAAAATAGAATGTGTTTGTTTTTCACATGTTTTTTTAAGCAGATTATTGAATCAGCAGTTGACTCGTAGACTCTTCACGACGAGTGAGCCTGAGTCCCCCGCAGACATACCATTCAGCTGTCTTGTCCAGGACGCCGTGTCGATAATAATAATTTGCTGTTTGATAATAGTGAATATTCAATAAAGTTTGCCCGCCGGCGCATACAGACCAGCGGGCTATTGTTCCATTTAAGGTAAATGGTTTGGGTTGGTCTGTGTTACTTTCATTGGAGTGCAAAAATCAGCCGAAACAGCTCCAACCGAATTGTATGGTACGGAGATTATCAGAGGCGGCGAGGGATGTTTAAGTGACGGTTATTTGAAAAATCCGGAAAAAAATTGCTTTAGATTGGTGTCATGATAATCCGGATGCAGGGGATGATAAAATACAACCGATGAAAAGAAGGTGATGACAATCGTTTTTACACAACAGGAAATCAGTAACTGGACAAATCAGTATCCAATACTGAAGGATATCATTGCTTTAAACCCTGTTTTTTGGATAAATCCGAATCTTAATAAAATCAATGAGACGGCATCACTGCCATTTACACGCGATGATATAGAGGAAGCCGAATCACTCTGGCATCGCTTTGCCCCAATGTTGGAAAATGAATTCCCCGAAACACGCGATACAAATGGTATCATCGAATCACCTTTAAAAATTGTCAGCAGTATGAGAAAAGAACACTTACCCGAAATGGCTGGTGAGTTTTATCTGAAATGTGATCATGAACTGCCGATTGCCGGTTCTATCAAAGCGAGGGGAGGTATTTACGAAGTGCTGCAGTATGCGGAAAAACTGGCACTTGACGCGGGAATGGTGCATAGAGATGATGATTATGAGGTATTTTCAACCAGCAGATTTAAAGAATTTTTCAGTCAGTATTCGATCGGTGTCGGATCAACTGGCAATCTGGGCCTGAGCATCGGCATCATCAGTGCCAAACTTGGCTTCAATGTTTCCGTATACATGTCCACTGACGCTAAACAATGGAAGAAGGATTTGCTGCGTGAAAAAGGTGCTGAGGTACTGGAATTTGAGGGAGATTTCAGTGAAGCCATCTCTGCCGGCAGGGAGCAGACCATCGCGGATGCCAATGGTTATTTCGTTGATGATGAAGATTCGAGTCATCTATTTTTAGGCTATAGTGTTGCTGCGCTCAGACTGGAACAACAGTTGAAGCAGAAAGACATTCAAGTAGATGCCGATCATCCATTATTTGTTTATCTTCCGTGTGGGGTTGGCGGCTCACCGGGCGGTATTACATTTGGCTTGAAGCAAGTTTTCGGTGACCATGTCCATTGTTTTTTTGCCGAACCGACCCATTCGCCGTCTGTATTGATTGGTCTTGTGACAGGGGAGATGGATCGGATCAGTGTCCAGGACTTTGGTATCGATAATCGGACGGAAGCGGATGGATTGGCTGTCGGACGCCCTTCTCAATTTGCGACAGCCATCAGCGGTCAATTGGTGAGTGGCATCTACACACTTGAGGATGATGAGCTATATCGATTGCTGACAAATCTTGCTGACAGTGAAGGAATTTATTTGGAACCGTCGGCAACAGCTGGACTTACCGGCCCTGAGCGGATATATCAGTATATACGGAAAAATAATATTGATGTCAGCAATGCTGCACATATCGCTTGGGCAACTGGCGGTTCACTTGTACCTGAAAAAGATATGAAATTGTTTTATAATAAGGGAAAGCGTTTGAGATAGGAAGGTTGTTTTATTATGAAAGTGGCCCAAAACATGGCAGAGTTAATCGGGGAAACACCGGTTGTTCAATTGCACCATGTGGTTCCGGAAAGTGCAGCTGATCTCTTTTTGAAACTCGAATCGTTTAACCCGAGTAAAAGTGTCAAAGACCGGGCGGCGTACAGCATGATTAAAATGGCAGAAGAAGAAGGTGTACTGAAACCAGGTGCGACGATTATTGAACCAACAAGCGGCAATACCGGGATCGGCTTGGCGATGACTGCGGCTGCGAAAGGTTATCGGGCTATTATGGTGATGCCGGACAACAGCACTCAGGAACGCCGGAATATTTTGCGGGCATATGGAGCAGAAGTCGTGTTAACCCCAAGTGAAGACAAGATGCCGGGCGCAATCAAAAAAGCGAATGAATTAAACAAGGCAATACCAAACAGCTTTATCCCACAGCAATTTGAAAATCAAGCTAATCCGGATATCCACCGGACAACGACTGCTCTGGAAATTTATGAGCAGATGAATGGGGAACTGGATTCATTTGTGGCAACTGCAGGGACCGGTGGAACGATTACTGGAACCGGAGAAGTATTAAAAGAAAAATTACCTGATTTGCATATTGCAGTTGCTGAACCAAAAGGATCTCCGGTATTGTCAGGCGGAAAGCCAGGTTCGCATAAATTAGTCGGAACCAGTCCTGGGTTTGTACCAGATATACTAAATACATCCATTTATGATGAGATTTTCCAAATTGACGATGAAGACGCTGTCGATATGTTTAAGACACTTCCACGTAAAGAAGGGATCTTCATCGGCTTATCTGGCGCCGCGGCAGTGTTTGCAGCGGTAAAAGTTGCCAAACGACTTGGGAGAGGCAAAAAGGTGTTATGTATGGCACCTGATACAGGCGAACGTTATTTAAGTATGAATCTATTTGATGGATGAATGAACAGTTTTGCAAGCTGTTCATTCATCAGATTTTTAGTTGTTCCAATGCCAATAATAAACCCGCGGCAATCCCCAATAAAGCCAATAATCTTGTATGAGATAGCCACCGACAAAAAGGATCATCTGCCAATCAAGCTGTTTCATTCATTTACTCCTTTCGTCACACGCTTCTTCATGATTCTATTCTCATATGAACCTGTCTAAGAACCGTGTAAAGGGCATCTGTCACAGTCTTTTCTCCAGATGCATACTGTATTGAATGAAGTATGATTCAG
>Ga0079226_10002472_pt1 | contig 14266 bp, 10 predicted proteins | sample Poulit2014_FD_76345 | JGI IMG/M metagenome (GOLD analysis project Ga0079226, IMG submission 76345) | Agricultural soil microbial communities from Georgia to study Nitrogen management - Poultry litter 2014 | ecosystem: Environmental > Terrestrial > Soil > Agricultural land | place: USA: Georgia... | reverse complement strand
TTCGAATGCAACAGTTAATGCAGCTGACCGATGGTATGTCCGTTACCTTACACCGTGCTTTTGACCTTACCCAGAATGCATTTGAAGCATTAGAACAGGCCTGTCAGCTTGGTATCAACACAATTCTTACTTCGGGCCAACAGTCGAATTGTCAAAAAGGAAAAACACTGCTTGCAAATCTTGTTCAAAAAGCAAACGGAAGAATCCATATCCTCGCAGCTGGAGGTGTTTGTGCCAATGTCATTGATGAGGTTTTTGATACAATCGGAACTAGTTTCTATCATATGTCTGGAAAAACGGAATTGAACAGCGGTATGAAATTCCGCAGACAAGGAGTTCCAATGGGACTGGATGGAATCAATGAATATATAATATGGCGCACGGATGAAACTACCATTCGGCAGGCAGTCCATACATTAATTCAACATACAAACAAAAAATAGAAAGATTTACTAAGTTTAGAAAGGAGTTTTTACTTTGAGTTTACCAATTCGTATTATTGCACTTGATTTAGATGGTACAACCTTCACCGATGAGAAACAAATCACCCCTCGTACTCAGGCTGCCATTACTGCTGCAATTGAACAGGGAATTATTGTTATGCCAGCAACTGGCCGTCCAATTAATGGACTTCCCGAAGCATTTATTCAGATTCCTGGCGTACGCTATGCGCTTTGCAGCAATGGAGCGGTTATAACTGACTTAAAAGAACATCGAATTTTGTATGAAAAACCAATTCCAAGATCAATTGTATTGGCAGTAATGGATCAATTAGCGGATGTAAAAGGAACGTTTGAATTATACATCCAAGATCGTGCTCATATCGATCAAAAATTAATGGAACATCTGGACGAATATGTACCATCCCCTCATATACGGGAGTATATGCGCAAATCACGTACTGTTCACTCCAATCTAAAAGAATTTTTTGAGACTTGCCCTTACGGCGTACAAAAAATTAATATGAGCTATGCAACGGTTGCCGAAAAAGAGCAGATTCAAGCATTTATAAAGCAAAACTTTCCTGAATTGGTTTGTGTAAACGGTCAGCCAACGAATTTAGAATTAACAATAAAGGGAGCCGATAAAGGAGAAGGACTCCTTGCATTTGGATCTCTTTTCGGAATTGAACGGGAAGAAATCATGGCATTTGGAGATAGTTATAATGACTTGGATATGCTGGAAAAAGTCGGCGTAGGAGTTGCTATGGCAAACGCAGAACCAGAAGTTCAGTCCCATGCGGATTTTGTAACCCGATACACCAACAACGAAGACGGGGTTGCCGACGTAATCGAACAATTACTCGAAGTCTCTCCGATCGAATTAACCTTAAACGGTTCCGAAATGAAAAACGAACTGGAAGTTTATAATCAAATCGCTTCGGTTTTCCAAAGAGATTTTCCAAAAAACTTATCAGGACTTCTTTCCATGCTTATTTCCATACAGGAACCAACCGAAATTACACTTACCAATTATGAGGTACTTCAAAATACATTAGGAGATTTTTCTGAACAGCTCCTCAATATTTTCTCAAAAGCCTCTGAAAAAAATTCAGCGATCTGTTTTAATATAGAAGAGATTGTATTTTTAGAACAATAAAATAACAGAAATTCTTTCTCATATCCAGATAAAAGGAGAAGACTGCATAGGCAAAGCCGTTCGCTGTACTTACCCGTCAAATGTTGTGCAAGCACAGTGGACGGGTTTATCGCACCAAAAAAGAATCCTTATAAATTTCGTATTTATAAGGATTTCAACAAACAGGGGTAACAGGATTCGAACCCGTATTTACGGTTTTGGAGACCGTTGCTCTACCATTGAACTATACCCCTTCAATATTTACTTTGTACTGCTTACCTTTGATATAATAGCATAGTTTGAAAAATATGTCAACTCTTTTTTCTGATTTTTTGAATTTTTTTAATTTCTGAGATTTTATAACAATATTCTTCTTATTTGTGTGACAAATCTATCTATTGTTCTTTTTGCGGAGGATTACAGGTGTCATATAATAATTATGACACCTGTATTATTTCAAATTATTTCATAAAGAACATTTCATAATATCCCCAAATGAATATAACGAATACAATAATCGGCAGAATATAGCTCATATAGAAACGAAGTTTATTGGAAATTCCAAGTCCTACTCCTGTATTAGCTTCTGCTGAAAAATTTTTCCATCCCCATCCTTTTTTGAATGTACAGAACATTAAGTATACCATACTTCCAAGAGGGAGCAGATTATTGCTTAAAACAAAATCTTCTAAATCCATAATTGTATTTCCTGGTTTTAATGGCTGGAAACCACTCAATACATTAAATCCTAATACACATGGCATGGACAAAAGAATTACTACGACAATATTAATTAACACTGCCTTCTTACGACTGCATCCCGTTAAATCCATCGCAAACGAAATAATATTTTGGAATACTGCAATAACGGTCGAAACCGCTGCAAATGTCATAAATAGGAAGAACAATGCTCCCCAGAATCTTCCGCCTCCCATTGAATTAAATACATTCGGCAAGGTAACAAAAATTAGCTGAGGACCTGCTCCTGGATCTACACCAAATGCGAAACAAGATGGAAAAATAATCAGACCAGCTACAAGTGCAACACTTGTATCCAGAACACAAATCCAAATTGCTTCTCCTGGCAATCGGCGTTTTTTATCAATATAGCTTCCAAAAATTGCAATTGCTCCAATTCCAATACTCAATGTAAAAAACGATTGACCCAATGCCGCAAATACCACGTTTGCAATTCCCGCTTCTTTTACTTTTCCAAAATCAGGTAATAAATAGAATTTTAATCCTTCTTGGGCTCCAGGAAGAGAAATTGCCTTAACAGCCAATACAATCATTAAAATTAAAAGGCTTAACATCATTCCCTTTGTAATCTTTTCTACTCCCTTTTGAAGTCCCATTCCACAAATTCCGAAACAAGCCACTACAATAATTATCATGAAAACTGTCATTAGCACTGGCTGCTGCTGTAATTGACCAAAACTCTCCGCTACTTGGTTTGTATCCATTCCTTCAAACTGACCCATTCCCATTTTGAAGAAGTATAAAAGCATCCAACCAGCAATCGTTGTATAAAACATCATAAGCATATAGTTTCCGCCCATTGCAGCCCATTTAAACCAATGCCATTTTGTTCCTTTTGGCTCCAAACGATCAAACGATAACGCAGCACTTACTTGGCTGGCACGTCCAACTGCAAATTCACATACCAAAATTGGAATTCCCAAAATTGCTAAGAAAAATAAATAAATTAATACAAACGCAGCACCGCCATATTGTCCTGTAATATATGGAAATCTCCATACATTTCCAAGACCAATGGCGCAGCCTGCTGAAATTAAAATAAATCCTAGACGAGAAGAAAATTTTTCTCGTTTCATCTTGTGTCGCCTCCTTTTATTTTGTTGATACTTTTCCAAGAAATGCCTTCAGGCGCTCATTCTTTGGCGATTGAAAAATTTCTTCTGGCGTACCTTCCTCAATAATATGGCCTCCGTCCATAAAGACAACTCGATCGGCTACCTCTCTCGCAAACCCCATTTCGTGGGTAACTACTACCATAGTCATTCCTTCTTTTGCCAACTTCTTCATAACATCCAATACTTCACCTACCATTTCTGGATCCAATGCAGAAGTTGGTTCATCAAATAATATTGCCTCTGGATTCATCGCTAACGAACGGGCAATCGCTACACGCTGCTTTTGTCCTCCAGAAAGCTGCCCTGGATAGTTATTTGCTTTATCGCCTACACCAACTCGATTCAAAAGATCCATTGCAAGCTGATGTGCAGCCCCTTTTTCCATTCCCTTTAATTTTATTGGAGCTAATGTAACATTTTCCAATACGGTTTTATGTGGAAATAGATTGAATTGTTGAAATACCATTCCAATTTTTTGACGCATCTGATTTATATCGGTTTTCGGATCCATAATATCCACGCCATCAATCACAACACTGCCTTTTGTAGGCTTTTCCAAACGGTTCAAGCAACGTAAAAATGTACTTTTTCCAGAACCAGATGGACCAATTACAACTACACATGTACCTGGCTTAACATGATAATCAATTCCTTTTAATACTTCTAAGCCACCAAAATATTTATGAAGATTTTTAACGTAAATCACTTTGACGCATCCTCCTTTCTACCGTTGCTAACAGCTGTGTCAGTCCCCATACAAGGACAAAATAAATAATGGCAATTGCAATCAACGGATAGAAAGCTTCGTATGTTCTGGAAATAATAAAATCTGCTGCCTTTGTCAAATCTTGAATTGCTACATATCCAACAATCGAAGTTTCCTTTAATAATGTAATAAATTCATTTCCAAGTGCTGGGAATGCATTTTTAATTGCCTGAGGCAAAATAATATAACGCATTGTCTGAGAATAAGTAAATCCAAGCGAACGTCCGCCTTCCATTTGTCCATTATCCACTGCCATAATACCTGCACGGATATTTTCTGCTACATAGGCGCCGCTATTAATACCAAATGTCAAAATCGCTGCCAAGTATGCCATATTACTTCGGAACACAATCATATACATAATCAGCAACTGTACCATAACTGGCGTTCCACGCAAAATATTAATATAAATATTCGCAATCACAGACAGAACTGTTTTTCGCTTCTTTCTTGTTTCTGTTAGCTTCATTAATGCAATCACGAAACCAAGAATAATTCCAAGACAAACAGCAGCCAGAGAAATACCAATTGTCACACCAAGTCCCTGCAATAATAATTGATAGCCATTCGTATCAATAAATACATACTTACAGTCATAAATTACTTGCATAATTGGATTATTAGAAGTCTGGCGAGCCTTTACCGTATTTCCATTGATATACTCGTCCACAATTTGATCAAATACACCATTGTTCTGAATTATCTCTAATCCTTCATTAATATCATCCAATAATTCTTGGTTTCCTTTTCCAACTGCAATTGCGTAAAATTCTTCTGTATCCGTAAGATCTAGATAAGTTAAATCTTCCTGATTTGCAGCAACAAAGGAGTGAGCTGGACTGGAATCAATCACAACTGCATCTACTCCGCCATTTTTCAATTCTACAATTGCATCGGCTCCCTTTTTAAAACGTTTAACTTCTGTACTACTATCCGTAATTACTTCATTATCTTCTGCCGGTGTAACTAGAATATCCCCCGTCGTTCCTTCCTGTACAGCAATTCTTTTTCCATTTAATTCTGCTAAAGAACTAACTGCATGATCTTTTCGAAATACAATACTTTGTACTGCACCATAATAACTGTTAGAGAAATCTACCGTTTGTTTTCTTTCTTCCGTCACAGTCATACCTGCTGCCACTGCATCCAGCGCTCCAGTTTTGAGTGATGCAGCCAGGGATTTGAATTCCATATTTACAATCTCAATTTCATACCCCATTTCTTCCCCAATGGCTCTCATAATCGCCATATCAAATCCGTCTACTTCTCCCTCATCATTGATGTATTCGAATGGCGGAAATTCTGCATTTGTACCTACTTTTATTATTTTTTTCTCTCCATCCGCTTGATTTGCACATCCTCCGATGACAAAACAGATCAGCAGCATAATGGTACAAATTAATTTCGCTTTTCGTTTCATAAGCTCTCCTTTCTTATGCCTTTTAACCGAATCGGTTTTATCTAAAGAGATATCTTCGGTATCCCCTTCCGATATGTTATCTTATCACATTTTCTTGCATACAACAATACAAATATACACGATTTTCTCGAAAATTGTGTATATTTATTCGTCATTTCTATGAATCTGAATTTGCGATCTTTTTATTCTTTAATTTGGCTGCCCCATCTTTTTTTTACAACAGAAATCTGTTTTGGAATCCGATCTTTTAACTCACTTACATGAGAAATAATTCCAATCATATGTTTTTCGTCTGTTAGTTTTACTAATGTCTCAATTGCTAAATCTAATGCATTTGGGTCCAATGCTCCAAATCCTTCATCAATAAACATTGCATCAATTTCAATCCCTCCTGCATAGTTTTGAATGACATCGGAAAATCCTAATGCCATAGAAAGAGCTGCTTGAAAAGACTCTCCTCCCGATAAAGAAGTAATTGGACGAACTGTTCCAATATAATAGTCCATAACCTCCAATTCCAATCCTGTTTTACTCCTTTTATTACTTGCATTTTCCATATACCTTAATTCATACTGTCCGCCAGACATAATCCGAAACCGTTTATTGGCTGCATGAATGACTCTTCTAAAATAAAATGCCTGAACAAACTGTTCAAACTTAATCTTTTCTTTTCCTGCCAATTCCCCATTTGCAGTATCTGATAAAAGTTTTACCATCAAATAATTTTTTCTTATTTGTTCCTGTCCAGACTTTTGACTCATCACCATCCTATGAATTCTTTTATTTTCATCCAATCCAGAACGGATTGCCTGTAATCGCTGTTCCTGCAATTGTTTTTCTTTCCGAATTTCTTCCATTCTCCTATTCATCTGTTCTAATTCTATATACTGTTTTCCATTCGTTTCTTCTTCTAACTGACGTATCCGATCATAACAACGAGTTTTTTGCATCTTCCAATCATCGATTTCTACTTGAAGTTTTTGAATTTCCACTTCTTCCATATAAGCATTTTTCCATTCCGATTCTTCCGAAAACCCACATTCGTTCCATACTTTAAAATAACTTCTTTCTGCTGTTTCTAAATCGAACTGAGTCAGCTGCTGCTGTCCCTGCTTCCATTCTCCCAACAGTTGATGAAGCTTTTTTTGACTCTCTTTTTCTTTCTGCTGTGCAGCATCATATTCGCTTCTTATCTTTTTACAAATAGATTCTGCATTTTGTATCTTTTTGTTCAGATCCTGCTTTTCCATCAGTTCCTTCCCATCCAGCATTGTTTCCATACTTGCCTTTAGCTGGGCTTGCTTTATTTCTAATCCATGCTGGTTTTCCAAATAATTCAACTGTTGCTGATACAAGCGTTGTTCTCGTTGTTCCCATTGCTCTTGTTTTCTTTTTAACTCTTTTAATCTTTCCTGTTTGTTTTCTATTGTTTGATATTGGACTTCCAAGTTGGATAAATTCAAACAAAGCTGCTGGCTCTGATTTTCTAATAATTGTAAAATTTCATTTCTATTCTCTTCTTTTTCATTCCAATTCGAACATTTTTGGATTTCCTGCCATTCTTTTTTCCACGCTCTCCTTAAAAGTTCTGTTTTTCCTTTATATTGTTCACAAATACGAACTATCCGATCCCGATCTTTCTTCTTCTGCTCTAACTGTACTTCTAATTGCTCTAGTTCTTCTTTTGACGGTGCTTTCTGGGTAATCTTTCTTCGTTGAGGATGATGCGTAGAACCACAGACAGGACACGGCATTCCCTCTTGCAAATCCATCGCCAATATCCCTGCAATTTCTTGACGAAATCTCTCGTTTGCCTGATAATATTCCAATTCCAAGTTCCTGCAATCCTGTTCTATTTTTTTATACTCTTCTTGTCTCTCCCTTAATATCTCATACACAGAATTCTCTTCCTTTATTTGTTCTAAAATAGAATCATTCTTTTTTAATTGCAGCTGAATTGTTTCTATTTGTTTTAATATTTGATCTTTCGCCGTTAAATCCCGTTCCAGTTCTTCTTGTTGTTTTTTGATTTCGTTTTTTTCTGCTTTTACCTGCTTTTGTTCTTTTTCGTTCCTCTGAATTGTTTTTTGAATTTCATTCCATTGATGGCTCAATTCATGAATCATCTGAAGCTGCTTTTCTCTTATTTTGAATTGTTCCAGTTCTTTTTTCCATTGCTCTATCTGAATTGTCCAGCTAGGAATTGTTTGAAACAATTCTTCTGCTTTTTTGAATAAATTAGTATTAATTTCCTGTTCCTTTTGCAACTTTTGAATTTCAATCATCCTCTTCTTTAAATTGGATTCTAATTGCGTATATTGGTTGCTTAATTGTATGAATTGCCGCTGTACTGGTGCAATTTTATAAAACGCCATTGTTCCAAGCCGAAGTCTTTCTTGTTTCTTCTGCATTTGCACTTCCTCAGCATCCAATTGCTGCTTTTTCTCATATTCTTGCTTTAATAATTCCAGCTTCTTATTGTCTTCTGCAATTTTAGCATACTGTCTTATTTCTTCTAAAATCATTTGCTCCAATTGCTCTAACTGAAATTCTTTCTGTCTTTTTTCTCTTTCCTGTTCTTGCAGTATTTGTTCCAACAATTGTTCTAACTGCATTTCATTTTGTGCTTTTTTGGCTAGTCTTAGCTTTGCATCCCAATCTCCTGAAGCGACAATATGACCCAGCCACTGCAAAATAGTTTGATCGGATTGCTCGCATTGCTTTCGCAGCTGATTCGCATCCTCTGCAATTTTTTTCTGAAACTGCTCCAACGGTTCTGTTTGAAATGCCTTTTGAAAGATTTTCCCTCTTTCCGCACTATCCGCATACAATAGACGCTGAAATTCTCCCTGGGCAATCATAGAAATCTGCTTAAACTGCCTCCAATCCACTCCTAATAATTCTATCACTGCCACAGTTACCTTATCAAAATCGACTGCAGACGTTCCATTCGGATAGAGTAAGACCGCATCCTTTTTTTCCATCACCCTGCCCCGTCCTCTTTTGGCTGGACGCATATAGTCAGGATTTCTTTTTATATAATAACGTTCTCCTCGATGCCAAAACTCCAACTCCACATAAGTTGGCTGCCCATCTTTAGCAAAACCACTGCAAAACGATTGGCTTGCACGGTATGCTCCACTTGCCTCTCCAAATAAAGCAAACGTAATTGCATCAAAAATTGTAGTTTTCCCTGCACCTGTATCTCCGCTAATTAAAAAAAGTCCTGTTACACCTAATTTTTCAAAATCGACCACCTGAAGGTCTCCAAATGGTCCAAATGCACTCATAGTTAAACGAATTGGCTTCATTTTCTTCTCCCTATTTCACTAAATATTTTGCAATCCATTCCTTTTGTTCCGATGTTAATTCCACCTGATTTTGTTTTTGGAAAAACTGTTCAAACAATTCTAACTCTGTTTCATTTTCTATTTCCATCTCTGTGTTTTCTTGCTGCTCTAGTCTGGAATTTTCAAAGTCCAGGCGCAGTATATTGGGATAAATATTGCGTAATGTGTCCAATGGATGATATAATTCTTCTTCATCCGTAAGTATAACTCTAATATAATCCGTCTGATTTGCTCTTGTATAATGGTTGGGATCTATTAAATCGCCCAGTTTTCCCTTTATTTCTCTCATTTCATGCATTGGTTTTAATGGAATCGCAGTTAATTTTATTTCCCCTTTTTCTCTCATTTCAACAATTGTAGCCGATTTCTTATGCCTAACTTCCGAAAACGAATATTTTAAAGGAGATCCCGCATATCGAATGGTTTCTCTTCCTACTTTTTGAGCCTGATGCAAATGACCAAGTGCAACATAATCAAATGGCTGAAATACTTTACAATCGACTGCATCTAATCCTCCCACAGATGGATTTTCTGAATCACAACAGTCTGGCATCCACGTCCCATTTGTTACAAATTGATGGGCAATCAATAAATTGCGCTGAGAACAATCTATTTTTGTTTTTTCTATAATTTTTCTAACGGCATCTTCGCAATTTTCTGCTTTGTAGTATGTTCTGACCATAGATGGTTTGATAAATGGAAGCATATAAATATTAAACTTTCCCCATTCATCGCTCAATGCAACACAGTCCAACGCTTCTTCCAGTATTCCAGCAATATAGATTCCCTTCTGTCTCATAATTTCCTTGCCAAATTGAAGCCGCTCTCCAGAATCATGGTTTCCACTAATTATAAATACATTTCTTTTCTGTTTATTTAAATTTGTAAGAAAATAATCCATAACCGAAACCGCTTCTTCTCCAGGTATCAACTTGTCGTAGATATCCCCTGCTATTAAAACAATATCTGGATTTTCTTTTTCACAGAGTAATAAAATTTGATTTAAGATTTCTTTTTGTTCTTTTAACATCGAATACCCATGTACCTTTTTTCCAATATGTAAATCTGACAAATGCAGTAATTTCATTTTCTTCCCTTTCTATTTACCTCTATATGGCAAGAAAGAGAGCTGCTTTTTTTGCATACTCTCTGTTCCGTTTCTTAGTCTGTATTAATTATTATTATCTTTTTCGTTTTCTAATTTAATTTTGAAAACTTGGTTCTGTCATTTGCCCACTTATCGAACTAGAAGTTTCTGCTTCCGAACTTGGAGTTGTTTCCGCTTCTATCGATACAGATGATGAAACTGACTCTTCTGTGGATGGCACCGAGCTACTCGTTAGTTCTTCCGTAGACGGTGCTGAAACGGCTGTTGTTGGCTCCTCATTCTCTAAAGATTCCTTTTCTTTTTCCGTTAACTCAGCAACCCAGGCTTCTACTGGTACTTCAATGCCACTGGAATCCTTTTCCATTAAAATTTTCAAAGGATCTCCTTCCTGAATTTCTGTAAAATTAATTGTTTTGTTTTCTTTGTGAATCGTTACTCCAACAGGAAGCTGCAATGCTACAATTACCTCCGTATTTTCACCCGTATCCGCTTCGGATTGTTTTTGATTTTCTTCTTCCTCCGTTACACTGCTTTGTGATTCTTCGTTCTCATTATCAGAACTGCTTTCTGTCTCACTCTCTTTGCTCGAAGTATCTGCACTGGAAGACTGTTCGGATAAATTTTGAGTTTCTGTTGTATCACTTTCTTCTTTGCCGCTTTCATACTGACGTTGCAGCACAATTTCATTCCCTACAATCTTCTCTACCGTGCCATAGACAAGTTTCTGATTATTCCCTACCTTTACTGAGTTATTGTCACATCCCGAAAGTGCAACAATACAACAACTTGCAATAACAGCTATAAAATATTTATTCTGTTTCTTCACTTTCGTCCTCCATATTTTGCACAAGGATTTTTTGACCTTCTTCTAATCCAGATGTAATTTCTACATTTTCTCCGTCTGAAAATCCTGTTTTTACTTCGATTTCTTTTACATTACCATTTTCATCATAAGCTTCTACATAGGAAGTAGTATCTTTTCTAATAATTGACTCAACTGGTACAAAAAGTACATCTTCTACTTCTTTTTCTGTAAATACAACCTTTCCAGTCATATCCGTATAAACGGTTTTTTCATTATCTGTCATTCGCACAGTTACTTGATATTCGTTTTCTCCAGTATCATTGGATGCATTTGGCTCCAAATTGATAATCTCTCCAGGAATTACTTCATCCTCATAAACATCCAATTTTAAATTTACTTTATCTCCTACATGAAACGATAAAATTTTGTTTTGGGAAACTCCTATTGTCATAGTAATTTGATTCGCATCTGCATAAGCAATAATTTTTTTATCATTTTCTAATATATCTCCAGCTTTACAGTTTACGGAAACTACCGTACCATTACAAGAAGCTTTTATTAAACCATCTCCTACATTGGCCTCAAACTGTTCTAGCGCATGATTAATATCTGTCAAACGTGTTTGAGCCTCTGTAACAGCTGTCTCCAATTCCATTTCTGCATTTTCCTTTACATCTGCCGCATAGTCATAATTTAACTGAGCTTGCTCATATTCTTGTTTTGCCTGTATTTCTTTCGATTCTTTCTCACTTTGTGCTGTCTGTAATCTAGTTTCCAGACTACTTAAATTACTTCTTTCCACACTTAACTCTGCACTGGACCCATTGTTATTCTCTAAAGAACGAATTCTTTCTTGACAGGCTGCAATTTCATCCTGTAATGATTTAATATTATTTTCTAACGTTTGTATTGTAAGATTATATTTTTCCTCTGCATTTTCTCCATCTGCAATACTTTTTTGATACGTATATTCAATATCGAGACTTTTTTCTTCTTTCTCCATCTCTGCGAGTGATACGTCTCTCTCTGCTTTCTTCTGTTCTTTGTCCAACATTTGTTTGTATTCTTGTACACTCTCATCCGTTAATTTTATAACTGGAACCCCTTCATTCACTGCAAGTCCTGGAACAGCATACACCTCTTCAATTTGTAACACCGCTTTTTCCAAACCCTCTTCCGAAGTATTGAACGTTTCATCTGATAAATTAATTATCTCATAAGCAGTTTTGATGGATATACTTCCTTCTTTTGTTAATCCAGCTGCAATATTACCCTTCTTTACTTCAATTTCACTATAATCTTCTCTTGATTTTTGACATCCTGTACTCATTCCTGCAATCAATAAGAATAAAACAAAAATCAATGCAGTATTTTTTTTTCTCATTGTGTACCTCCCAACGACTCTGTTGACAATTCCGTACTACTCTCTGTCGAATCTTGTAAAACCTCCACTGAGCTTATCGCCTCACTTGAATGCTCTGTATTACTCTGTGAAGCATCCTCATTGGAATTACTGCTTTGTAGAGCTTCTTCTGTTTCTTGATCTAATATTGTGATAATTGTTCCACATAATACCGTTGCATCAAGTCCACCCCTTAATTGTTGTTCTTGCTGCTCTATTCTAATTGTCGCAGTATATTCTACTTTATCCGCATCCTTTTGTACTGCTTGTTTCAAGTTCATAGAAGAAACTGTACCAGAAAATAATTGATCATATCCTTTAACCCTTACTTTCACAGTATCTCCTATATTCCAATTTATAATTTCCGCCTGAGGTACATTCACATCAACGAGAACCGACGCAGTATCGTCATAACTTAACAGACTTTTTTCTTTCTTTATTTCATCGCCATTATGATAAGGAAAAGAAGAAACAATCATATCCTGTTCTGCATAAATAATTCCATCTTCCATCTCATATAGTTCGTCTCTAGCTTTTTCCCATTTTTGGACATTTTCTTTTGCTTCGTTACGTTCTTCATCCAGTACTTCTATCGCTATATTATAGCGCTCCTCCGCCTGATCAGCCAATAAAATTGCTCTATCATATTCTTTATTTACTTCTACGCTTAAGGATTCGTCATCTTCTTGTTTTTCATTATATTCTTCCTGAAGAGAACGCAAAGTATCTTGTAACTTGTTCCTTTCCGTTTGAGCCTCACTTACTTTCCTTCCATAATCAGATAATAATTTTTCATATTGTTTTTGCATTAAACGATAACTATTTTCTGTCTGAGCTACCATACTTTGTAACAATTCCAGTGTCGCAGAATCTATATTTTGAGATCCAGCTTGCGCTTCTGAAAGCATTTTCTGAGCATTTTCCATAAGACGTTTGCTATCTTCTACTGTCTCTGCCATGTCCATAATCCCATATTCTTCATAATATGTATTATTTTCCAATGCTTTTTTATAATCCTCAATCTGTAATGTAATTTGCTCAATCTGCGTAGCTAAATCTGTAGTTGTTGTCTGCAATGACTGTAATTGCGTGTCTCTGACAGAAGCTGCCCGTTCTCCATTCTGTTTTGCCTGCTCTTTTTCATATTCAGCATTTCTTTTTTGAAGTTCATAATTCACTTCTTTTTCCTCAGCGTCTGCCTGCGCTGCATCAATCTGATTATCATAATATTCTAAAAGTTTTTGCATACTTTCCGAACTAATTTTTAAAATCGGATCTCCTTCTTTTAAAATATTTCCCTTCTTTACATAAACTTCTTCAATTTCTAATTTTACATTTTCCCATCCATCCAGAGGAAATTCCAATTGTTTTCTTTCTAGCTTTGTCTCTCCTTCTAGTTGAATTTCATAAGAAATTGTGGAAGCTTCTTGTGACTGGAAAGAATCTACCTGTACATTTGATCCTTCTTGATTGATCTGTTCGGAAGTTTCTTCTGGGGTTGAGCTTTCTCTTGACTCTTGTGCTGAACTTTCATCTGTAGCTTCCGACTTGTTCTCTAGAATTTTGTACTTCCGTGTTGTCATTCTCAGTCGAAGAACTCTCTTGTTGGGCATACACAATACTGGACAAATTTAAATTGTTTATCGTTGCTGCCATTAGAATCGCTCCAATGGCTAAGATTCTATTTCTTTGTATTTTTCTCATAACTTATGCCAAACTCTCCAATACAAACTGATCTATTTTCATTTTTCAAACATCTCTTAGTATATCAGAATCAAATCAATATTTCCACCATCTTTCTGTGAAAAAATATTTATTTTTCCCACAGCAAACTTAATTAAACTGCAATATAATTTTCAATAATATGTTAAGTGAAAAAGCAGCTATGATTTTTATTCTAATCATAACTGCTTTCTTCATAACCTATTTTTATAGAGCGCGAGACGGGATTCGAACCCGCGAC
>Ga0079226_10002471_pt1 | contig 14267 bp, 10 predicted proteins | sample Poulit2014_FD_76345 | JGI IMG/M metagenome (GOLD analysis project Ga0079226, IMG submission 76345) | Agricultural soil microbial communities from Georgia to study Nitrogen management - Poultry litter 2014 | ecosystem: Environmental > Terrestrial > Soil > Agricultural land | place: USA: Georgia... | reverse complement strand
CTATAAATCTTATTAAGGTTTCTTCTGTTACTATTCCTTCCGAATGAGTTACTAAATCCAACACAATTGCATATACCCTTGGATAGCCTTTGAATGGCCCGGACTTTAAAGTAGTTAGCTCTAGTTTCCTTTCACTTTCAATACTTCTCCTAGCCCTTTTGTATTGAAGCTCTATTATGTAGAAATTATCTAACAACCATTCTGCAGCTTTCGGTAAAGACCTATTTTCACTTATATCATTATTGAAGTTTAAATAAATATTTTCTATAATATTGAAATTTTTATCTAATCTATGTAAGAGGAGTTTTTTTACATTCCTTTTTTTGCCTATTGAATGTAATCTGCCTAATTCCCTTCCATAATTAATTAGTTCTTCCCTAGTCAATAACACATCTTTAGCTTCTATAAATTCTTTGTGATTATCTTCCTTTAAAAAAGTATATTTTTTATACATCTAAATCTCCCTTTCAATCTATCTATTATGTGTTATCTTCCAACATGGTTTTTATCTTTTCTTCATATAAACTAGACAATTCTTCTGCATATTCTTCTTCAAAACCTTCTATATAAATATTGAAATTAGGCCTTTCTTTATCTGGTAAAATTAAAGCCCAACCTTTCTCATTATTAATTTTTATTCCTTCAAACATTTCTATTTTATCTTCACTTTCTTCAATAAGCTGTCTTATTATCCTACCTTTATCCTCCCAATTACAGGGTAGTTCTCTTTTAATATAGTGATAATCTGGCAACTCATCTACTAATTCACTTAATTTATTTTTATCTTCTACTAAATAATCAATTACTTTTCCAGAACCCCATATTGGATCAAAGTTTAAAATATACTGACAGAAATAATCCTTCTTTATCATTTCTCGCATTACTTCTGTTGGATAAGTTTTACTTATAATTATTTTTCCTCTATATTTGTCTACTATTTCATTTATTACACTAGTGAAATTATAAGGTATTACTATTTCTTCTATTTCACCACTTTTTAATCCTAGTAATGATGCTAAAAGAAAATATTTTTCATTCTTTATAATCCTACCTTTATTATCCACTAAAAATATATTTTCCCCATTATCTTCATAAAATATACCTAAATCTGCTTCTTCTCTAACTACTTCATCTTTAAATTCATTAGACATATCCACGGTCTTTACAATACAACCCAGAGAGGATAAATATTCCTCAACTAAAAGCAAAAGATTGTTAGATTTAGAAGCAATTAAAATTTTAGGTTTATTTTTTTTAATTAAAGCTCTATTATTGATAGTTTTTTGACCTTCCTCTTTATAAATAGAATAAAAATTATCTACTTCTACAACTTTGTCCAGAGTTTCTCCATTACACCTTACAAAATCTTCAGTGGTAAGACAGTTCTCTATTTTTCTTTCCATATTTCTATCAATATTTGATCCACTTTTATCTATAAACTCAATAAATATTTTATTCTTGTCTGTATTGCTAGACTTTATATATAGTCCTCCATCTCCACCAAAAAATCTAATTCCAAATCTTGAAACAGATATAGGACTATTACCTATATCAACTACCTTTCCTCCTGAAAAAAGCAAACCGGTAGTTATACAATTTTTCATAGCTTTTGATATATTAGAACCATCACAACTTACAATATATTTGCCACCATTTTTCATACAGGATCCAAAAGCTATTCCTAGCTTAGTGACTCTTTCTGGTGTTAAATCCTCATCTATTTTCCCCGAAACATTCCTATATCCGAAAATTTTATTAGTCATTTTTGTTGACCATATTACATTTTCACCAATTATCATTTTTTCACCTACTTTTTTATTTGGCCATATCTTTATTCCTTTTTGTATATAAGCTTCTGTATCTATTTTTGAATAAGAGCCTATAGCTGTATCTTCCTTTATTTTCACCTTCTTGTTTATAGTTATATTGTTACAAATAACAGCTCTTCTTATTTCTACTTCATTTGCAATCCGAACATTATCCCATAAAACTGTTCCTTTTAAATAATCATTTCTGTCAATATAGCAATTGTCACCTATTACTGTATAAGAATCTAAAACAGTACCTTTTTTAATTACATTATTATTCCCTATATAAACAGGTGGATTAATCTTTACGCTATCCTCAATTATAGTATTTTGCCCTACCCATATTCCTTCACTTACCTCATAAGATTTTAAATTTCCCTCTGCTTTGCCACTTAAAATATCTCTATGAGTGCTAATATAGGTGTTTAAATCTCCTATATCACACCAATATTCATCGGTTACATATCCAAACATAGGTATTTTATCTTCTAATAATCTTGGAAATAAATCCTTACTAAAATCAAAATTTTCACCTTTTTTATAATAATCCATAACTTCTGGTTCCAATATATATATTCCAGTATTAATTGTATCGCTAAAAACTTCACCCCAACTAGGTTTCTCCAAAAACCTAGTTATCCTTCCATTTTCATCTGTTATTACTACTCCATATTCTAAAGGTACAGGTTCTCTTTTTAACACAAGAGTAGCTTTAGAACCTTTTTCTTTATGAAATCTTATTGCTGATTCTAAATCTATATTAGTAAATGCATCTCCACTTACTACAATGAAAGTATCGTCTAAAAAATTTCCGGCATTTTTTACACTTCCTCCTGTACCTAAAGGTTTATCTTCTATAAAATACTTCATATTTACACCACAATCACTACCATCATTAAAATAATCTATAATATGAAATGGTAAATAGTGCAGAGTTACACCTATATCTTTAATACCGTGTTTTAACAATAATTCTACTGCATATTCCATTACTGGTTTCCCTAAAATAGGAACCATCGGCTTTGGAAGTTGGTTAGTTAAGGGTCTTAATCTAGTTCCTTGCCCACCTGACATTATTACGACTTTAATAATAATCACTCCTTATTCAAACTCTATATGCATATAGTATTTTTTGATATTATTGAAAAATTATTCATAAAAAATAAAAAACCTTGGTTTTAAACCAAGGTTTTAGAATTAATTCTATCTAATGTAACTTTTTCTATATTTTTTATCTTTTCAATAGCCTCTTCTTCATTATCTCCTTTTGAATAAATATATATTTTTAACTTTGGCTCAGTGCCAGAAGGTCTTACTGCGTACCAACTACTATCATCAAATCTATATTTTAAAACATTTGATTTAGGAGTGTGCTCTATTTCATCTTTTAAATAGTCCGTAGTACTTATTAATTTCATATCCCCTATTTCTTTAATCGGTTGATTTCTAAAGCTTTTCATAGCCTTCTTAATCTTTTCAATACCTTCTACTCCCTCTAATACTATGGAAATTAATTTCTCCTTATAATAGCCATGCTCCATATAAAGTTCTTCTAATTCATCTAATAAAGTCTTATCTCTTTTCTTATAATAAGCTGCCATTTCAGATAGTAACATAGAAGATATTACAGCATCCTTATCCCTTACCATTGTACTATATACATAGCCAATACTTTCCTCATATCCAAATATAAAAGTATTTTCTTTAGTTTTATCATATTCATTGGCCTTATTACATATATGCTTAAACCCGGTTAATGTTTCTACTGTTCCAACATTATACTTAGACGCTATGGCCTTACTTAAATCCCCAGTAACAATTGACTTTACAATAACACCATCTTTAGGTATATTATTTTGTTTTTCTCTGGATTCTAAAACATAATTAACTAATAAAGCACCAGTTTGATTACCATTTAAAAATATATATTCTCCATCATTATCTTTCACCATACAAGCCACTCTATCACAGTCTGGGTCTGTTGCCAAAAGTAAATCTGCATTTATTTCTTTACCTAATTTTTTTGCATAATTAAAGGCTTTTACATCTTCTGGATTAGGATAGCCTACTGTAGTAAAATCTGGATCCGGGTTTTCTTGTTCTGGAACTACATGAATTTCTGTAAATCCCCTTTCTTTTAATACTCTCCTTACAGGAACATTACCAGTTCCGTTTAATGGAGTATAAACAATCTTTATATCTTTATCTATATCTTCATTTAATGCAAGAGATTTTACCTTATCTATATATTCATTATCTAATTCCTCTCCAATATAAGTAAGTAAACCTTTTTCTATTGCTTCTTCTTTTTCCATAATTTCTACTTTAGAAAAATCTTTTATTTCATTTATATTGGCGAGAATGTCTTCAGCTATATTATCGAGAATTTGAGAACCTTCTTCCCAATAAACTTTATATCCATTATATTCTTGTGGATTATGACTAGCAGTTATAACAATACCGGAAATGGTTCCTAGTTTTCTTATGGAATAGGAAAGCTCTGGAGTAGATCTTATTCCGTCAAATAAATATACTTTGATATCATTCTTAGCTAATACTAAAGACGCTATTTCTGCAAATTCATCTGATTTATGTCTTACATCATAAGCTATTGCTACTCCCCTATCCATAGCATTCTTTCCATGTTTCTTAATGGTTTCAGCTAAACCTTGAGTAGCTAAGGCAACAGTATACTTATTCATTCTATTAGTTCCTGCCCCTAATTTTCCCCTAAGACCTGCAGTTCCAAAAGTTAAATCTGTATAAAAGCGATCTTCTATTTCTCTCTCATCATCTTTTATCGATTCTAACTCTTTCCTAGTATCTTCATCAAAAAAATCATTATTCAACCAAGAATTATACTTTTCTAAATAACTCATAATACCCCTCCTAACAAATATTTTCTTTATCTAAAAACTTTAAGGTATTTTTTACTTGTAATAAAACCCCTTTAATTAAACACCCTTCGTCAATATCAAAATATGGAGTATGTCCCTTATGTACTATACCCTTTCTTCTATTTCCAGAGCCCAAATGGAAAAAAGCTGATGGTCTTGCCCCAGCAAAAAATGAAAAATCTTCCACGCCATAACTTGAATAAGGCATTTCGTATACATTTTCTTTACCCAAAAGTTCTTCTCCATTATCTTGCACAATATCTACCATTTTATCATTATTTATTAAAGCAGTATAGCCTTCAGTTCGTATAAGTTCTCCTTTCCCCCCCATAGAACAAGATACACCTTCAACTATATCTTTAATTTTTTTTAATATCAACATCCTAGACTCTTCATTTAATGCTCTAACTATACCTTCCATTTCAACTTTATCCGCTAATACATTTCGTGCATAGCCACCTTTTATTGTACCAATAGTAACTACTGCTGAATTTCTTGGGTCAATGGTTCTACTTACTATAGTTTGCAAAGTAGTTATAACCTGGCTGGCTATACTTATAGCATCAACTCCATCTTGAGGATAAGCACCATGACTATTTTTTCCATATATAATTATTTTAATCATATCAGAAGCAGCCTTCATTTGTCCATATTTAATACCAATTTCACCATTTTGTAAACTATTGTCTACATGTAATCCAAAGATTCCATCAACATAAGGATTTTCTAAAACTCCTGTCTCAATCATTGGTTTTGCTCCGCCAACACTTTCCTCTGCTGGTTGAAATATAAGTTTTATATTTCCATTCAATTTATCTTTTATTTCATTTAATACCTTTGCTGAACCTAATAATATTGCAGTATGAGCGTCATGACCACAAGAATGCATTTTTCCCTCTATCTTAGATTTGTAATGAACATCTTTTCTATCATCCATGGGTAAAGCATCTATATCAGCCCTTAATGCTACAGTCTTTCCTTTCTGTTTTCCCTCAATAAGAGCTACAACTCCTGTCTCTACTACAATTTTATATTTAATATCCATTTCCTCTAAGTATTCTATTATTTTATCCCTTGTCCTGTATTCTTGAAATCCTAACTCAGGATATCTATGAAAATCTCTACGAACTTTTATTATCCATTCTTCTAATTCTGAAACTTCACTAAACAAATAGTCATCATCTATCATAAAACTTCCCTCCTGAATGTTTTTTATTTCCTTATTCTTCTTTAATATTATAGCATAAACCAATATATTTAAAAAAGTATTTATGCCTTTCTTCGTAACAAAATCCCATAGCCGTCCATATTATGTAATAGGAGTTTAGATATATCATTCTATTAGGAGGTGTATTTAAATGAGTAGAGGACGTAGAGATTGTGGTCCAGATACTTCTCTTCTATTCTTCTTTTTGTTATTAGTTGTTTTATTCTGTGACTGCTATAACTTTTAGTTAGACTTCAAAAGTCGGGGTATCCCCGACTTTTTTTATTATATTTATAATTTATAATGTTTAGACCTTTCACCACCTATTTGTCTAGGTCTTGTTCTTATCATACTTAAATTTGCTTTTCCTATTTTTTTAATTTTACTTCGTACTACTACACCAACCCCCCTTAAATGCATTCCTATAAATACATCTCCTATATCCATACCTCCTTGAACTCCAACCTTTTCCACCACAACAGGCTTATGGAATAACTCCATAGCAGCTGTAGCAAATCCCCCACCAGCATTTTCAACAGGAATTACATTTACTATTTCTAAGTTATTTCTTATTGCATATTCTTCCTCTACAACCAAGGCTCTATTAATATGTTCGCAACTTTGAACTACTATGAATACATTATTTTGTTTTGCAGTTGGAATTAGTCCATTTAGAATAGCCTTTCCTACTTCTATATTAGTGGATGAACCTATGTTTTTTCCAACTATTTCACTTGTACTTCCACCTACAACCACAGCTTCATAAGATTTTAACTTGGCTACTTCTAATAATTCTGAAAATGCACTTTTTGTATCTAATTTTATTTGTTTTAAATTTATTTTATATTCGTCCATAACTATACCCTTCCTTATATATTGATATATATATATTATAACACAACTTTAAGACCAAAATTAGCAGTTAGTTAATTAAATCCCCTGTATAAATTCCTTTTTCTACTACTTATTATGGTATAATAATGATATATTAAATTATAAAAACAAAATGGGGGGCAGAAATATGTTTAAATTTCCGAAAAGTCTATATACAGATGTACGGATTGAAAACGTATATGAGACACAAATCACCTATACTCTAGGAGAGATTGAGGAATCGAAAATAAGAAGTTATGAAGCTGCTTTTATCAGAGTTTTTGATGGGGATAGATGGTATTATGGTTCCACAACAAATGTAGATAATATTCAAGATGAAATTAACTCCTTAGCTTCTTACGCAAAACCTAATCAAAAAATAAATAACAACCCAATAATTAATAAACTTCAAAAAAACACAGAAGAATTAATTAAATTCCAAAACAATAATATTACAAAAATTAAAATGAACGAAAAACATAATCTACTAAAAAAGTTCTTCCCTATACTAAAAGAAAATAAGTACATCAAGCATTGGAAAACTATCTATGTAGATAATTATGTTAAGAAAAAGTTCTTTTCTAGTAAAGGATCAAAAGTTATTCATGATTCACAATTTACTGGTTTTTCTGTAAGCATGAACTTTTCCCATGAAGATAAAAAGTTTTCTGATTCCTTTCAAAATTCTAATGTTGTCTTTGAAAATTTAGATACAAAATTAGAGGAGTTCAAAGATTTTATTAAGAAATGCGAAAACTTTCTACTAAACTCTAAACCTGTTAAACCTGAAAAATATACAGTTATATTATCTCCTGAAGCAGCAGGAGTTTTTGCCCATGAAAGTTTTGGCCATAAAAGTGAGGCCGATTTTATGATTGGTGATACTACTATGGAAAAAGAATGGGCTATAGGAAAAAAAGTAGGAAGTAATATTCTCTCTATTGTAGATGATGGTAATATTCCAGGTAGGGGCTACGTACCCTTTGATGATGAAGGCACAAAAGCCAAAAAAACATATCTAATTAGAAATGGGCTATTAAAGGGTAGATTGCATAGTGCCATAACAGCCAATTCCTTAAGGGAAAATTTAACTGGAAATGCTAGAGCAGTTAGCTTCGAATATGAACCTATAGTCCGAATGACTACTACTTATATAGAATCTGGGAACAAAACAAAAGAAGAATTATTTTCTGAAGTTGAAAATGGAATATATATCGAAACTATTAAACACGGTTCTGGAATGTCTACTTTTACAATAGCTCCATCTATTGCTTATTATATTAAAGACGGAAAAATTACAGAACCAGTAAATATATCTGTAGTCACTGGTAATGTAATGGAAACATTAGAAGAGATTGATGGCCTTTCTAATGAAGTAGAACTTTCTAATTTTATCCTAGGTGGCTGTGGGAAAATGGAACAGAACCCACTATCTGTTGGTTTCGGCGGTCCTTATGTAAGAGTTAATAATCTTAATGTTCAGTAGGGGGTATTAAAATGTTAAAGGAAAAATATATAAATAAAACTAAAGAAACATCTATTAATGTTAATCAAACGAAAATTGACTCTATTAAAAGAACAAATATAGAAAAAACAAGTCTTAGAATATATAAAAATGGATATATAGGATATGCAGGAGCCATAGGAGATTATAATGAGAAGACATTAAAAAATAGAGCTTTAGAATCTCTAAATAACAAGATCTCATATAATTATGAGATTGAAGGTAATAAATCTATGGAAGAAGACTTATCTACTGAAATAATTAATGAAAATAAATTAGTAGAAGAATTTGAAGAATTACTAAGCACACTTAAAAAAGAGCAACCAGAATTCTTTTTCTCTAATAAAATATATCTTATAGAAAATGAAACTAAAATTATTAATGACAATAACCTTAGTTTATATTATAAAGACAAAATATTATCCTTATTATTATTATTTAAAGAAAAAAAGTCTATAAATGTTTTTGATGGTTATATTCAACTTATAGGTAGAGAATATAATAGTAACCTGATATTAGAATATATTAATAATACCTGTAATGCATATAAAAATCAAGTTAAACTACCAACTAAAGAAAAATTACCAATAGTATTTCCTTCAAGTGATATGGGACCTTTCATAAAATTTATAAAAGATTTAGATGGAAATAATTTTGGTAGTGGTAGCTCCTTATTCAGTAATAAAAAAGGCCAAAAGATTTTTGATGATAATTTTACACTATATCAAAATAATAATCCTAAAGAAACTTTCGTTCCATTTTTTGATAAAGAAGGGGTAGTCAATAAAAATTATAAATATCCACTTATAAACAAAGGAGTACTTAACTCTCCTTATACAGATAAAAGAACTTCTAATAAATACAGTTTACCTTTGACTGGAGCAGCATCTGGCGAATATGACGGAATACCAAAATTAGGTTTTCCAAGGTTAAGTATTAAAGAATCAGAAAAAACTGCAAAAGAACTACTTGGTGGGGAAATGGGAATATTCATAATAGTTGCTCAAGGCGGAGACTTTACAACAGATGGAAGCTTTGCAACCCCTGTGCAATTATCCTTATTATTTGATGGCGAAAAATTTGTTGGCAGACTTCCTGAAATAAACATCTCATCAAATGTTTTTGATATGTTTGGAAGTTCTTTCCGTGGAGTCAGTAAAGATACTTTAAGTCCTATTTCCAATGACAAGTTTTTAATTATGGATATGAAAGTAAATAAATTATAAATTTTCATAACATAGGTTAAAATGTTACTAATCCATCTCTAATTTTGATAGGAATGGATTAGTAACATAATAAAAAACATTATATTATATATTTCTCTAATACATAATATACTCCATCTTCATTGTTACTATATTCTGATATATTATTCCATCTATCTAACAACATTGGATCAGAATTTTTCATTGCTACTCCTATACCAGCATATTCAATCATTGCTAAATCATTTAAGCTATTTCCAATTGCTAATATTTCATCTCTATTAATGTTATATTATCTAGCTAAATATTTTACCCCTTCTCCTTTAGACACATTCTTTGGTATATATTCAATAGAATTTTGAGTAGACATAGTCTTAACTGAGTTTTTTGTCTTTATCTTATTATATAATTCTTTCATATCGGTTTCTTCTGATATTGTAACTATCATATTAGCTCCAGCTGGTAATTTTTCACTTAATGATTGTCCTAATTCTACCCATTTAACCTCATGATGTTCTATAAAATTTCTAGTTCTCTCATCCATTTTTTCTATATAAAGAATATCATCAATATAAGCTTTTACATATATTCCTCTATCCTCAGCAAATTTTATTATATTTTTTGATTCTTCTAGAGGAATTTTCTTCTCATATAGAATATCTTTAGTTTCAGAATTAGCTATAATACCACCATTATAAACTACTAACGGAATATCTATACCTAATATATCTGAAAATTGTTTTGAAGCTGTATAAGTTCTACCAGTTACTAAAGTTACCAATATACCTTTATCTATTAATTTTCTTATTTTCCTCTCAGTCTTTAGTCCTATTTTAAAATCATCACCTATCAAAGTCCCATCAATATCTATAGCTACTAACTTTATCAAAAATAATTCCTCCTTGTCGCTAACTATTAATTAAAAGTCATTTTATTATTTATTATAAAATATAATGTTAACAAATAAAATTATAATCGGATGACATTCATGTATTTTATAATATTATAAATATAGTATATTAGACAACAAAAAGAGTAATTCTATATTGCTTCATGGAATTATAAAAGTGCCTTGACTAGTAATTACTAATCAAGGCTTTTATTTATATATAATGGTGGAGGCGGTGGGAATCGAACCCACGTCCGAAAATACTCGTCTAAGAATTTCTCCGAGCGCAGCTACTGCTTTTTTATTCGCCTTCTATAACGTCCAGTAGCAAACTTTATAGTCGACTATCTCCGAAAGTCTACTATAGGCTGGAGAAAACCTATAGCAGGTCCCCACTAAATTGGCGCCTTATCCCAAGTCGTGGGATTCTCAGGTAAGACGTGCTGTCCTAATTAGGCAGCTAATGCGTAATTATTATCGTTTGCGTTTAAATTAGTTGCCAATTTTTACGTTGTTTGGCGTCAACGGCTCGCTATTCTTAGCATCATACTCCCGTCGAAACCTTATTCGCCCCCATTATTTAATACCTTTCTTTCAACTGTCTTTCCATTCTTCTCTCTGCATCTTTTTTAGCCATAGTTTCTCTTTTATCATAAAGTTTTTTACCTTTTGCTATAGCCATTTCAACTTTAACTAGACCATTCTTTATATATACTGAAATAGGAATAAACGTATAACCTTTCTGTGTTATGAGCCCTGTTAGTCTATTTATTTCTCTTCTATTTAGTAAAAGCTTCCTCTTCCTAAGTGGATCTACATTTTGTATATTACCTTGTTTATAAGGACTTATATGCATATTATATACGTATACTTCCCCATTTTCTACAATGCCATAACCATCCTTTATATTACATCTTCCATTTCTTATAGACTTTACTTCTGTACCCTTTAACACCATACCTGCTTCAATAGTTTCTTCAACAAAATATTCATGTCTCGCTTTTCTGTTCCTTGCAACTACTTTTACATTCTTCTTTTCCATAGGAATCACCACACTGTCATTTTTAGTGCATCCTATATTGTAGCAGATATTTTAATAAGAGTCAAGTATCTTTCAGCTTTATCTATATTTACTTCTAGAGAAGTCAAACATATGTGACACGACCTCTGAAAAATTATCTCTTACTAGCCGTCCTTTAACCTATCCTTAGTTTTTTATTTTTTATATTCCTTCATACCACTAATACTATCAATCATATCAACACTATTTTTTAATCCTCTACGAGCATAAAATCAATAGTTCTTTTTAATAAATCTGCATTTATTACTTTTATCTTTACCATATCTCCAATTCTATAAATTTTCTTAGTGCCTTCACCTATTATATAATAATTATCTTCATCAAAATAATAATAATCGTCTACCATATTACTAAAATGGACTAATCCTTCTACAGTATTATCTAACTGAATAAACATGCCAAAATGGGTTAGGGAGGATACCATTCCCTCATAAACCTCACCTATTCTTTCCATCATATATTGAGCCTTTTTCAAATCTTCTACTTCTCTTTCTACTTCTTCTGCAACCCTTTCCATAGTAGAAGTTTGTTCTGCAACCTCTGGCAATATTTGCTCTATATGACTTTTCCTCTTTTTTGTCATTTTATTATTAATAAAACTTTTTACAATTCTATGAACTTGTAAATCAGAGTATCGCCTTATAGGGGCAGTGAAATGACAATAAAACTTTGATGCTAAACCAAAATGTATATCTTGTTCTTCACTATATCTAGCTTTTTTTAGAGATCTTAGCAACAATGTACTTATAATAACCTCTTCTTTATTTCCTTTTATTTCATTCATTAATTCTTGTAATTTTTTAGGGTGTACTTCCTGTCTGCCTTTTAAGCTATAACCAAAATTGTGGACAAACTTACTAAACTCTTTAATTTTCTCTATATCTGGCTCCTCATGGATTCTATATAGGCAAGGAGATTGACTCCAATATAAATATTCTGCTACAGTTTCATTGGTTACAAGCATAAATTCTTCTATTATTTTATTTGCTATTCCTCTATCTTCTTTTACTATATCTATTGGTTTTCCTTCGTTATCTAATATTATTCTAGCCTCTGGGAAATCAATATCTAGGCTTCCTCTTTCTTCTCTTTTTTCATAAAGTATTTTACATAATTCCTCCATAAGCTTTAAATCATTATATAATTTAGGATTTTCATTTTCAATTTTATCATTTTTACCCTCTAGCAAATCCGATATATCATCGTATACTAGGCGAGCTTTACTATTTATAACACTTTCTAGTATTTTATGTTGTACCACTTCACCTGTTTTATCTATCTCCATAGACACAGTCATTGCCAACCTATTTTCTCCTGGATTCAAGCTACATATTCCATTAGATAGCTCCCTAGGTAGCATAGGAATTACTCTATCTACAAAATAAACACTATTTCCTCTTTTATAAGCTTCTTTATCTATAATCTGTTCTTCTTTAACATAATGAGATACATCTGCTATATGAACCCCGAGTAAATAGTTGCCATTTTCCAATTTTTCAATAGATACTCCATCATCAAGGTCTTTTGCATCTGGTCCATCAATAGTAAATATATATTCTTCTCTTAAATCCGATCTATTTTTAATTTCTTCTTCAGATACTTTCTGTTCTATTGATAGGGCATGATTTACAACTTTTTTAGGAAATTCTTCAGGCAATTCATATTGTCTTATTACTGAAAGGACATCTGTACCTTTTTCATCAAAGTACCCTAATATTTCAACAACTTTTCCTTCTGGACTTCTTCTTTTTTCTGGCCATTTTTCAACCCTTACTACTACTTTTTGGTTAGTTTTTGCCCCCATCATAGCTGATTTAGGAATAAATATATCCATACTAATTCTATTGTCATCAGGAACTACAAAACCAAAACTTTTATTATATTCAAAAGTACCTACTACCGTTTCATTAGCTCTATTTAATATTCTAATGATCTCTCCCTCTTCTTTTCTACCTACTTTCCCCAATTTAATAATTCTTGCTATAACCTTATCTCCATGAAGAGCATTATTCATATTTTCAGCTGAAATATATATATCTTCTATTGTCTTATCTTCTGGCACTATAAATCCATAACCTTTTTCATTCCCCTGCAATACACCTACAACTAAATTCATTTTATAGGGCAAACCGTATCTATCGCTTCTAGTCCTTATAATAGTGCCTTCCTTTTCCATAGTTTCTAACACTTGATAAAAAGTCTTATATTCTTTCTTTTCAATACCAAAAGCCTCTGCTAATTCTGACCTAAGCATTGGTTTGTAAAGCTTTTCATCCATAAACTCTACAATGTTCTTTTTAATACCCATTTTCTAACCTCCATTATCTTACTTACTTTATAGTTATGTATAATTATAAAAAGTTTTTTATAAAAAACATAAGTTATTTAATCCTATAATTTTTCTTATTACATCTATTTTCCCCAATTACAATTATATAATGACAAATTTCAGTAACATTTTTACTAAAGTTTTGATTAATGGCTTTTCCTTTTCTTAAAGAATGCCGTATCTGTACATCAATATGTATATATGATATTTATCCAGCAAGTGCTAATTCCAATTATATCATATTTAAATTTGCTTTATTTAATAGCCACTAAAAACCAATTAATCACTAAACCCTTTTACTATATATTTTCTATAATTAAAACCACCCGTAAAATGGGTGGTTTACTTTATCCATATAAAATTCAGTTTAATTTTATTTGCCTTTATCTTTTATTATTTATTCTTTAAAAGTCTTAAGAAAACATGAACTTACATCCTAAAATAATTTTCCCCCATATTGAACAAATAATTGTG
>Ga0079226_10002470_pt1 | contig 14270 bp, 14 predicted proteins | sample Poulit2014_FD_76345 | JGI IMG/M metagenome (GOLD analysis project Ga0079226, IMG submission 76345) | Agricultural soil microbial communities from Georgia to study Nitrogen management - Poultry litter 2014 | ecosystem: Environmental > Terrestrial > Soil > Agricultural land | place: USA: Georgia... | reverse complement strand
CTGTAATTCATCTTTAATGTCTGACTCACTCCACGAAGGGTACTTATTACGTAATCCTTCTGCAACTACTTGTTCTGGGGTTAACGAATCAACATCTAAATTTTTATATTTAAAATACTTCTCTAGCTTAGAGGAATGTTCGTTAAGATAGTCTTCTACGTTTAATTTTACGTTAGACTTAGCTAATTGTTTACGAACCTCTTCTTCTTGTTCACTAGTTATTTCAGATTCTGACTCTGGTTCTTCTTCTAAAGTAAGAAATCCGAATCCTGTATCTTGCTCTTGCCCCTCTTGTTCCTGTCCTTCTTGCTCAGGTTGTACTTCTATCTGTTGTTGCTGTCCTTCAGTCTGCTCTACTACCTCTTGAGATTCCTCGTTAGAGGGTTGAGCTTCCTGCTCTAAGGCATTATCTATCCCTTCTTGAGGTGTTACCTCCTCAGGTCTTTCGACTACCTCTCCCAGTCCTCCTGTTGCTTTTAAAAATTCTAATGTTCTACTCATTCTTATCCTCTATCCTTTCTGTTTAACTTTCTTAATTACTTTTACAAAGATATGACATCTCTATGATATATTACGTTAAGGGTGCTTAGGCTAATCCTAAATCCTGCAAAGCTACCATGCCTTCCTCTTCTGTCATATCTCCACTTTCTACTGCTTCTTGCACTGCTTGCATTGCCTGCTGTTCTTGCATCTCAGTTTCCTCTTGCTCTATCTCTCTTTCTGTATCTATTAAGGATTTTTCCTGTTTCAACATATAGTTGGATAGTGCTAACTCTACAAATGGTTTGTATTGTTCTGGTATTGGCTTACCATCTTGCTCTCCCTGAATCAACTTCATAGCAAGTTCAAAGGCTTTAGAGTCTTTATCATTCTTACCTTTGATTTCCCACTCTTGTGCCTGAAGGGCTGAGTTTCTAGCAAATGTTTCTCGTTTGGCTTCTTCTACCGCAATTCCCATTTGAGCTTGTGCTTCTGCCTGAGCTGTCTGCTGTTCAATGTTAGACTGCTTAATTTCATCAATATTCTTCTTAGTGAAGTATCTAATATACTTTTCAGCCAAGGATACATCTTCTATGGACAGAATTAACATTGCGTCTGCCATCTTCAATTCCCCTGAAGAAAGTCCTTGCTGTACTAACGTTTCTAGTCTAGCCTTCTCCTCCTGTGTAAGTTGAGGGCTTACCTTATACTTATACTGAGTGGCGGTGATGTTATCCCTCTCCTTTATAAAGTCTGCATTGTCGTTACCTATATAGTAAAGGATTCCTTTGTCTGCGTCACCATGCTTTAATGCCATCCATAGACTAATTCCCGTTTTCTTAGCTACCTTTTGGGCCACCTTCAGATATGCTCTGTACATATAGTAAGTAGCTGTCTGACTAACAGTGAACTGATTCTGAGCAACCTCGTTAGATACTCTTCTCATGTCAGCTGTACCTGCTCTGTTGGGATTTATACCTAAGGTCCTGTGAATGTTATCTAAAGACAAGTTGTAAATATCTACGAATGTCTGAATACGCTCTCTATTAGAGATGTTTATCGGCTCAATAGGACTTCCTTGTGAGTTGTACATTCCTGTATCCTCTATTGGAACCTTTCTGTAATAAAGAACCCCTGTTTCTCTATAGATGTCCTGAAGGTCTAATGGGTTTAAGTCATTCCCTCCTAGATTGACATCCATTAATGCTTCGTGGTCTATAGCGTAACCGTTAGGTGGGTGGTTAGCTAATTCTAATTTAATCTTTAGCATCATCAGGTCCATCTGGTCGATGTCTGCCATTACTAGTTCTACAGCTGAAGGTGAATCCATTTCACCTCTGTTATCTGGCATAAAGAATGTATAAGGACTGTACATCTTTTCAAAGTCCTTGCCATCACGAATCATGTTCTTAGCTTTATGCCATTGAAGTACAATAGTTTCGTTGTCGTATTCTGCGAACCATCCTTCATATCCTACCTGTACTTGTGTAGCTCCTGCCCTCTTTCTCTTTGTGCTTCTAGGGTTATCCTCAAGCTCGAATAATGTCCTCCCTGTAGATGTTTCACCCTCTATGTAAGTGATTGTTTCTGGTGTCTTATAGTAAATATGATATACTTTGACTGAGAAGTCATCGTATGGTCTATTTACAGACTTCCTCCACTTCTGTCTGAAATCTAGTCCAAAGGAACCGTTACCTAGTTTTCCGCTATGACTCTTAGCTAGTTTGTAAAGCTTCTCCTCATCTTCCTCACTTATATCGAATATCTCCCTTATTTCAGCTACTGTCTTTACTGTACTTCTACCCTGATACAAGCAGTCTTCAAAGTCTTCCTTATATGATTGGCTGAATATAGCGTCCTCTAGTGGGACGTACTCTAGCTTACGCCTTCCAAATTTGTCTACATACATATGGACTCCTGCGAAGTTAACCTGAAATATATCACTGAGGAATCGTCTTTTAATTGCTTCTAGGTCGTTGTCTTCTGTAAGGGTTTTGGTGAGGAGGGTAGACATCAATACCTCCTCTCGTTCGTCTGGTGTTATCGTTAATAGTAAATCTAGCTCATCCTCGTTCTCAGGATAACCCTCCTCACCTGCCATATTTAACCCTATCTCTTGCTCTAGCCCTTGTAGTAGCTCTTTATATTCAAAATTGAATTTTAGGTCGGACTTCTTCTTCTCTTTACGTATCTTTATTAATGAGGAAGTAGCTTCTACGCCTATACTCTCTTTTAATTGAGCATAATCGTCCACCACAACTCTCTCGAAGTTTTGAAGTATTTTAGTTGGCTTATAGCTAACATTAATTACTTGACTATTACCTTCGATATTTATCTCCTCTAATAATCTTTGTAAAGGTTGCTCTCCTCGTGAGTACCTTCTAGCTTCACCCTTCTTTTTTAGTATGGAGTTTTTATAACTCCCCGAGTTAGCCATTACTGCTTCAAATACCTGTCTCCCGTATTCTTTTGTACTCTTTACTTCATTACTAACATATGGTGAAGGAAATCTCTTATCTCTACTTTCAATCATTCTTTATCTCTAATTATTCGTCTATGTTTACAAAGTTATGGTTTATTATTAGCCCATTACGTTAAGGGTCTATAGTATCCTCCCTCGCCTAAAGAATTTAACCTTTTTACCCTCTTTCTTCTTACTAGTCTTAAATGGAATCTTTAATGCCATACCTGCATATCCGTCTGCCATGCACGTATCATAGTCTGTTCTGTTCCTGACATTGAAAGCTAATCTCTGTCTGATTAAAGTTACAAATGGTACTTTATCTACATCTGATAATGCCTGTAATACTTGCGTTTCAGCGTGTTCTTGTTTAATAGCTTCCCCTTGAGAGTTGACTCCCTTAATAACCTTTCCGTCTGACCTGACTGTTCCGTATAAGTAGTTTTGAAGTTTATGAGCTTCTGCGTAATCAATCCAGTTTTGTGGCGCACGCTCTGCTAACATTCTGACTCCATAATACTCTAATGCGTTATACCATTGCTCGTGCATCTTATTAGGGTTGTCCATACGACCTAGGAACATGGCTACTGGGTATCCTGTATTGTCTGGGTCTAACGAACTAAATCTGCTTCTAATAATTAAACAGGCGTCTGAACCTCCATCTAAAGGTGCGTCTCCTGAAGCGATAGGGTCTGCTCCTCCTGCTCCCCACTCCTCGTTCTCTGGCTTCTTCCTATTGCTTCTGTCATATGAGTATTTATTGGCTTGGTTGTCTGGAAGTAGTTTGTCTACGTACCATAACCCATTCTTAGAGTCGTCTATAAACTGAATAACCCCGTTTACTCTATGAAACCACCCTCTTCTTCCTAATTCATCTTTATCTGAAGTTAACCCTAATTCAGCTAGTTTATCCTCTAGTACCTTACGTCTTTCTATAAGTTGCTCCCTGTTAGGGAATATACATCCACTGTTAGATGCATCAAATACTTCCTGAGCATTAAACGGATATTGTCTTATCTTAGCCTGCAAGCTGTCTGTATTGTTTTCTGACTTAGCTCTATCGTCTAGTAAGAATTGTCTAGCTCCTATATTAGGATTAGGGCAACCTACCTCTTTAAGTAATTCGGTTTGTTTTTTAGTAGGCTTGTCTACTATTGATTGCCCGTATTTGGTCACATACCCTTCAAGACCTATATATGAAGGAATCATTATTCTGAATAACCCTGATTGAGTTCCTGTTTCAGACCCTTTACTAGTCTGGTCTGAACCGTCCCAAACTATCTTGTAATTAGACCCTCCTTTATCTGGGGGGTTTACTGTGGTTGGCCCTAATATCTTCCCAACAATTCTTGTACCCTTTTTACAACACTCTTTTAGTACATCTAAGTATTCGTTAACTGGCACTTCTCTTGGATACTTAGAAAGCTCATCCGCTAACACTGCGGCCAAAGCATATGAGTCATAAGAGTTTAGGTCTGTGTTCTCCCAACTTAGCTCGTTGTTCAGTCCTTCCTGTGCTTCACCTCTGCTAGTGGATTTTGTAATACGTTTCGCTTGTTCTCTTAAAGATAAAATCTTCTTTGGTGCTGTTGTTCCTTCCTGTACTGGTCTTAGGAATGGGGGAATCCTACCAAACGCCTTTACTGCTCTTTGGCAAGCCTTCTTAGCGTTATCCCCCTTGTTGCTTAATATGCCGTAGTTGGAGTTATCTGTTGTGATTGCAAGTAAGAGTAGTGCTGATAAACACATAGAGGTGGCCCCCATACGTCTTGACTTCAGCAACGTATGCCCGATGCATACTGGACTTCTCTCGCATATCTCAATAAACCTATAGTAGTATAATATAGAATCCCTGAAGTTAGGGTAAGTCCCATCCTCTAATAGAAACCATTGTAAGAAAAAGTAGGTGTACTTATTAAAGTAAACCTCTTCGCCATCTATAAGTATCCATACCCCGTTGACAAATCGGTCTATCTCCTCTAGGTACCACTCCAACTGCCCTTCCGCAGGTGCGTCATACCATAATGGTTGCCCCTTAGAGTCGTCTAAGTTCCAGTCCCATTTCTCGTATTCGGTACTCCTTTGCCAATATTGTTCGGATTTAGGTTTTCCGTAATTTATAAAGTCCTTCTTGTTAGGCTTCTTAGGGAACTCATATTTAAGGCCTTCTATTAATAGATTCCCCTTATCCCATATTCCTAACTGTACGGAGTTCTTATTTATTATTCTGTCTAACTTCTGTTGCTCTTTAGAGATTACGTAATCTTTGTTACTCATATTACTTCTTCTTACCCCCTTTAGCTATCCGTAAAGCTTCCTCGTAAGGACTGCTCGACTTAATGGCTACTTTATCATCCTCTCCCTCTACTTTCTCTTCAGGTACTAAATCCCTTACTGCTTCAGATACTGCTTTAATGTCGCCTATCTTAGAGTATAAGGCCATTACCCTGTCAAATGTTTTAGAGGTGTTGGAGTCATTAAGTATTTTAAGTGCGCTCTTCCAAACCAACTCTCCTTTTGAGTTCTCTATAAAGTCTCCATCGTTACCTGCTAGAATCATATCTAAGTCGTCCGTTATACTACTAGATACTTCTTCAAGTTTAAGTATTAGTTTGTTTGTACCTGTAGCTCCTAGACTTAATAAATAGTCTTCTAGGCCTTCAATGTACTTATCTATTTTATCATCTCCGCTTCTAATCGTTCTGTCTATTCTTATTTTCTCCATCTGTCCTAAAGTGAAAAACCGAACACAGACTATTCCATGCTCGGTACAAAACTACTAAAAGCTTTCTATTGTTTACGTTAAGGGTTCATCAAGGATTAAAAGTACGTTCCTTTCATTAATTAGAAAGTACTCTTCGTCCTTAAATTTAACTGGGTGTGGATTCTCGAATTTGATTATGTCTCCCACCCTTACGTTTGTTACTTCATCCCCTGTTGCTAGAACTTCAGCGATTGTCATATGGTCGCTTACGCTCTTGGCTGTTTGAGGAATTACTATTCCACTTGTTGTTGTTTCTTCTTTCTTCAGAACTGGCTTTTTTACTAGAAGCCTTTGACCAATAGGTCTGAATCCTAAATTACTATTTATTACGTCCATATCCTTAAAAACTTATCTGCTCATTTAAATTAACACTTCTCCTAATATCTCCTCCGTCATACCAATGTTCGCTATCTACTATTGCATAATAGTCATCGAAATATTCATCTACGGATATTAATAGCTCCCTACCATTATAAAATTCATAGTCACCTCCAAGTTGAGTAAGTAGGTAATCTCCCTTTTTTACCTTTGTGTCTGGACATGGGTTTATAACCTTCACTATATCCCTTCGCCTACCTTCGTTATTTGAGGTAAGGTATAGGCTAGAATGCATTAACTTTCCGTAAATGGGTTGACATATGATTGTACCCTTTCGAGGTCTGAGCTGACCCTTATTATCTACACTGCAAACTATGTCTGATAGCCTAATAAAGAACAACTTCTTACCATCTTTTACTATGTGGTCCTGATATTCTCCTGTGTCTACATTTCTGAATGCCCAGAACTTACATATTAAATTTTCACCAACTTTAAATTCACTATCATCATTGGCGTGGATTACCTTCCCCTTTACTGGATGTTTGTGTAGATTGTTCTCAGCGTATCTTTTATCAATCTTTATCTTAATGTCGTCTGTAAGTCTGACTTCATCGAAGGTGTCCTCGTCTGTACACTCAACTAAGTATAAATCCTTATCGTAATAGTCATCTGTTTCTAATCTATTTACTTTAATCCCCATCGTATTCCTCCAACATCTTAATTACTTCACTGGCTCCGTATGAAACTCTGTTTCCTAAATCATCTAGGAACTTCTTACCCATAGCGTTTATAGTGTAATAGTTTTTGTACTTCTCTGCTAATCCTGCTTTGACTAAATCTGTATAAAGCTTTCTAGTCTTATGAGGACTGTTACCATACACATACACTCTGGTTGAGAATATCCATCTTCCGTCCCCTATCATTTCCATTCCTGCAAGGACTATGAAGTCACCAAATGATAACCTTACTCCGCTATCCTTATAAAACTCTTCAAAGTAGTCTCCCATCTTTTGTAACACCTCAAATATGTCTGTTACTCTTCGGGTTACCTGTGAAGCGTTCTCAATACTTCTTTTTAATGACAAAACAGAAGAGGAAGGTTCGAACTCCTTCCATCTGTTCCTGTAAACTACACTAGGCCTTTTCCTCTTTCTAACTACTAATTTGTCTAACTTCTTCTTCTGGTTCCTAATTATAGTTTCCCTTTTCCTAATCTGTCTGTTTTTAAGGACCTCCATCTGACGTACTTTTCTGCCCTCATTCTCCTTTAGGGTTCTAACTTCCTCTCTTAATCTTTCTACCTGCTTGTCCCTGTTAGATAATGTACCTCTAAGTCTATATATGGTTTCCTTCATGGTTTCTCCATAGTTCTTAGCTTGGTACTCCCTCTCTATCCTCTCTCTAGTACGTCTTGCCCTCCTCTTCTTGGGTTTTGCCATTTAGATAATTACCTCCTTTTTTAGCTACCTACCTGTTTATTAGAAGGGTAAGTCATCTTCGCCACCTTCTTCTGAAAGAACCTCCGCCTGCTGGTAGGCTGATTGTGGCTGTACTTTTGAACCGAAGTCTAGTCTCCAAGCCACTAGAGTATTGAAGCAAATCTCTACCCCCTCTTTGTTTGTCCATAGTCGTCCTCGTAAGTTAATGTGAGCCGTTACATTTTGACCTACTTTTACTTTATCCAACACTTCGCTAGACTCTCCAATCATTTCTAACTGTATATAGTTAGGGTACTCTGGGTTGTCTGTAATGTCTAGTACGAACTCTCTCTTAGAGAATGTGTTGGTGATTTGCTGTAGTTCACCAATTCTGTGAATCTTTCCTGTTATTTCCATCTGTTTACTTTGTTTTTAAAATTATTCTTATTGTACTTATGCCTTTAATCATCTAGTAATCCATCGAACAAACTTTTATCTACCCCATAACTACATTCTATAAATCCACCTTCTGCGCTACCTCTCATGGTCATTACGGTAAGGGAATTTATTCTTTCTGGGTTGTCCGTGTAGTTAGAGTATATTTTGACTAGGTAAATACTCTCTTTATGCATAAAGTAGTGTGCTTCATCTGTCACTCCGACACTTTCAAAGTCGTCACTACACACCATGTTTTGCAGAAAGTCAGGGCAGTTAAGTATAGCTACCCAGCCATCCTTACCGTCTATAGACAATGTAAGTCTATCATCTGTCTTTAACATATCCGCCACTACTGGGTGAATGTTAAACATTGCTAAATCTCTTTCTGTTACCTTACTCATGTCTTTATCTTTTAAATGTCTCCTACTTCCAACTTCTGGTTTTCTGCTTCAAACATTTTACTTTGTTTTATACCTGTTTTTTAACTTTCTTAATTTCTCCTTTTCTGAAATCGACTTTCTAAAAATCGACCTGTTAATCTCAACAGGGTAAGAGTTGATTTCTTTAAAGATTTCCTCTCTTAGTTCCTCTGGCGTTTTTATAACCTCCTTGAAGTTATATCCACGTCTTTTGTTTTTGTTGTTCCTCATAACAATAGTACAAATATACTATTATTATTTTTAATATCCAAACTTATTACAAAGTTTTTAGGTCGCTTCGCTCTGCTGTTTATGGATGTTGTAGCAAATGTTGTCGATATTTGTGACAAAGAGTACCCCTAACCTTTATGATTAAATTTAACTAAAGATTGTTCTTAAAGACGTGTCCTGTTCTTGAACACTGGTTACTGGTAAGGGGTACTCTAAATGAAAAGCTGACCATTAAACATAATCAGTATCCAAAGATACGAATTACTTTTTATATAAGCAAGTTTTAAATAATTAATTTGAATTACCACTATTTTTTACTATCTTTGTGTCTTATAAAGTAGATTAATATGACGAAATCAAATAAAATAGTTAATTGGGTATTGCCAGAGTCGGCTTTTGACCAAATTTTGGAGTTGAGTGAATCAAACATCATGTATAAGAGGAGGTCTACTTCTTTTTATAAGTATCTGTATATAGTAAATAAAGTTACTCGTGATATGGTGAATAGATACCATAATCATAAAGAAAGTCGCAACCTTACAATTAAGGATTATAAGGGGTGTCTGATTAATAGGAGGGTTATGTCAAAAATACTTGGGTCTAAAGATGGTGAGACGTCCAAGCTATTGAGTGACTTAGTTACAAAAGGTATATTAGAGAGAACCGAAAAGTATAATAAGGGATTAAACTCTTATAGATATAGGTTGACCGACTATTCAGATAAAATGCTTTATTTGAAGATTTCTTCTGACGTCTCAATAATACCTTCTAAGATAGTTAGAAGATACCACGAGATTAGGGAGTCTAAAATGTCCAATTCGGGATTAAATCTTTATTTTGAGTCATTACACTCTATAAGTATTCATGAATCTATAAACACTATACTACATACTAATTATAACAATATATCATCCTCCCCTTATATATCCCCTATGGGGGGGGAATACGGTGCTAAAATGTGGCAAAATGTGGCAGAAGGGATTGATATGATTAAGATGTCGGCTAAGGAGGTTTCAGTTAGAGCTATAGATGAAGGGGACTGGTATTGTGTTAGACCTACCGAAGGGAGCAGGGTTCATACAAACTTAACTAACTTCCCAAGAGATTTCAGACCATTCTTACAGATAGATGGTAAAGATGTAATAGAACTAGATATAAGGAACTCGCAACCTTTAATATCAAGCGTTGTGGTTAAAAACTATTTTATGCAGAAAGGTATGTATATTCCAGAGGATGTTGTAGAATATAAGAGGATGTGCGAAAATGGGGTGTTCTACGATTATTTTATGGAACTTAATAACATAGCCACAGAAGAGAGGTCTGAATTTAAAGTTAGATTATTTACGGAGGTGTTTTTCAGTAAGGTCACTAATAGGGAGACAGAGTTGAAAACACAATTTAAAAATAAGTATCCGAATTGTTACGAAGCTATTTGCAATATAAAAGGAGGACTTAACAGTAATCATTACAACAGGTTTGCGATAATGCTCCAAAAGAAAGAAGCTCAGATAGTTTATGATGGGGCTAATATGGAATTATTAAGAGGAGGGGTGAAGGCATATAATATTTTTGACAGTTTAATTGTTAAAGAGGAGGATAAAGAGGTTGCTAGAGAATCTTTATTGAAACATTTCTCTAAAGAAAATTTGAATCCTCAGATAAATTTCGTAAATTTGGGAGTTGAAAGAAATAGAATAATTGAAAATAATATGAACATGTTAGATTTTGAAGTAAACGAGTACGGGTTAACTTTTATAAAGTTATCTAGCGGTAATGAGATAGTATCTTATCAGATAGACCATGATGCGACTGTTGAAGCTTTATTCACTAAAGACGAAATAGAAGAGATAGGGAGGAATAACATAGACTATATGACTCTATATTACAAGGCTTATCCAGAGGAGTACACAGACGAGGTTAAAGTGCTTGACGAGCTGTTAGACAGAGGGGTAATCAAGGAGGGTCAGTTCATATCTTCTGCGGAATTGAAGATGAAATTACAAGAGATATACGACCACTTAGGGTTGGATAGACGAGCTAAAGCTTCCGACATAGTTGAATTTATAGGAGAGGTGAAAGAGTCTTATACCAGAATAAATGGTAAGAATGTAAGAGGTTATAAAATATCTACATTGTGAGGTCTAAAAGTATAAGGAGTTTAAAGGTATTATTTAGAAACAAAACAGAATAAATTATGAGTAATAAGAAAGTAGAAAATCATAAATGGGGAAAGTTTCACGACCCATCTAATTTAGTTGAGTTTATACATATGTCATCCACAGCAGGATTGGTGATGTCGTCTTATTTTAACGATAAGGGAGACTTACACCCTGAACTATTAAAGTACTTAGGAGTTAAGTCTGGCTCTGAGGGTGAAAAGGCATTCTATGAAGTTATAAAGCAACTTCAAGAAGAGACTGCTAAGGTGATGGTAACAGGATTTCAGATAGTACCTCCTTCGTTCGAATGATTAGGAAATATAAGAGGAAGGGTGGTAATACTAAAGCAGACAAATCAATCTATATAACTGAGAAATCTCTCATAGAGAACGGATTCGAACGCAATAAAAATATGTTCATAAACCGCTCTACTAAAGTATCTGTTTGCTTACATAAAGGACATACGTGGTTAATGTCTCACCCTCATATGAAGTGGTCTAAAAGTGTAAGGAGTATAGAGGAAATTGAAAAGTATTATTTAGAGATAAAATAAATAGTCGGCAAAAATGAAAGTACATGAGTAAGTTAAGTAAAAACGAAAGAAAAGAAAGGTTAGGCATAGTGCTTGACCTTTATGCTGAAGGAAATAACGTAACCCAAAGCACTATGAAGATGTGCGAGAAACTCGGAATCAAATATAACGAAACGATGGGTCGATACTACAGAAAGCAACTTCAGAAATTGGGAGTTACTCAAAATGTAAAAAGGTTAGAAGATACTGAAGAGTTTAAGAAAGCTCAGACTTTTAAAAAGGACTCAGGGAGGGACTTTTACATCATTACATGGGGACAGTCCCAGACTAAGGTGTTCATGCCTTATTGGGAGAACCTTATCGCATTTAAGGACTATTTAAACGCAGGGTTACACGTCATAGCAGGTAGGTACAGAAACCCTACTTCCCTAGAAGCGTCCGCAAGGACAAAAGGAGAAGAGTTTTGGGATAGTAACATTACTCCGTACTTAGATGCAAACAGACAGGAACTTACTAAAAAGCTGTTGGTCCTATCTGATGTGAAGGTTCAACCGACAGCTAAAACTCCTTTATCAGGAATGAGTTCATTTGTAGGAGAGTGTTCAGCCATACTAGGACATCCAAGCATTCACCTAGAACCTCTTCCAGTATTAGAAGGAGAGTCTGAGAAGGTAATACAGACTACAGGAGCTTGTACAGTTCCTAACTATACAGACACTAAGGCAGGTAAGTGGGCTGAGGAACACCATGAGTACGGGTTTGTATTGGTCGAGATAGATGGTGACCAGTTCAACATCAGGCAGATACAGGCAGATGAGAACGGGACATTCTATGATTTAGACCTTAAAGTGGAGAATGGCAAGGTGTTTAAGCATGGTGAGAGTCTTCCACTATCTATATTCGGGGACTTACATTACGGCATTAGCCATTGTGAGGAGTCTGTAAGAGTAGCTGAAGAGATTAGTAAGAAGTTAAATGTTCAGGAGGTAGCCGTACATGACGTGTTCGATGGATTCACTATTAATCCTCATGAAGCTAACAATCCGTTCGCACAGCTTAATCTGGAAAGCTATACTTTAGCAGGGGAGATAGAAGCCACTAAGGACAAGATTCGTGACTTAGCTACTAAGTTCAAACACGTATATTCTGTAAACTCTAATCATAACGACTTCCTAGATAGGTGGCTGATAAGCAACGATTGGAGAAAGAACAGACATAAGAAAGAGTACTTAGACTTAGTAAGGTTAAAAGCCGACAACCCAGACGATACTAAAGGAGTGTTTCATTTGTTAGTAGATGAAATGGGATTAGCTAACGTAACTACCTTAGGTCATTCTGAATCACATAAGATAAGGGGATGGGAGATAGCTATGCATTACGATAGAGGTGCTAGCGGTTCACGAGGTTCAATTAACCAGTTTAAGAATCTAGGTATTAAGTCTATTGGTGGCCACGGACATACACCGAAGAGAGCAGGCAACGCCATTATGGTTGGTACGTTAACTAAGAAACGTATCGGATATAATAAAGGATTAAGCCCTTGGGTAAATGGAATAGTACTGGTGTACCCTAACGGTAAGGCCCACCACATTCATATAATAAATGGCAAGTACACGACCAGAGATATTTGACAGACTCTTGACGTAAAACACCAATAAAGTTCCGTATATTTGGAATCCGAAATTAGTCCAGTCTTTTAGTTAATTAACTGGACTTTTTTGTTAATAGATTTTAAACATTAATGTATATATGAGTAATAAAACAAAGGGTATATTTGAATACACGCAGTACCTTGACCCGAGGTACGAGCATTTAGATAAGTACGTGGATACAGCTTACAGAGGGTTCTGGACTCCCAGTAGGTATGAAAAGTTGATTAAGGAAGTGGATGCTCCTCACTACCACAACAGGATGAGCGAAGTAGATAAAGAAGCTATTGCGAGGTGTATATTGGCTATTGCAATTGTAGAAGACAAGGTTAAGTCGTTCTGGCCTTCTCTTCATAAAGACCTTCCTCAGACAGTAATATCTGACGTAGGAGCGTTGTTCGGGATGATAGAAACAACACATCGTAGGAGCTACCACTCTCTAGGACAGCACATAGGAGTAGACGTAACTAAGATTAATGAGATTCCAGTGTTAAGGGATAGGGTTAAATACCTAGATAAACATATGGAGAAAGACGTTAATATTAAAGGTAAGAAGAGGGTCTTAAAGAACCTAATCTTATTTACAGCACTGGTTGAGAGATGTAGTCTGTTTACTCAGTTCTACATACTTATGAGTTATAAGAATGCCAACAAAGGACTTGATACAATTAATGCTTTACAGGTGTCGACATCATCGGAGGAAATTAGCCACTTTAACTTTGGCATTGACGTGGTCAACATTATTAAAGAGGAGTACCCAGAGTTATGGGATGACTACTTAGAAGAGTTAGTAGGTAAGAATATACAGATGGCTTACGATACAGAGTTAAGGCTCATCGACTGGTTCTTTGAAAAGGGTGTTCCAGACCACTTGACAAAAGAAGAGGTAGTGAACTTCTTAAACTACAACTTCAATATAGTAACTGAAGCATTAGGATTAGCTCTAAGGTACCCAGTGGATACGGAACTGTACAACGAGAAGAATGCGTGGATGCTAGTTAAGATACACTCTAGGGAGCCAGACTTCTTCCATAACAATGTTGGAGGGTACAATTCAGAGGACGAGGATATTTCATTAGAAGGATTTAAATTTTAAAATACATATATATAAATGGCAGAAAAGATTAATTTTGGAAAGAATCAAGAATTTTATTTGAAGAACAAGCTCTATATTAAAGAGGGAGAGACATTAGAGCAACGTATTAACGATATTGTGGGGGTAGTCCGTAAGCATCAACATAAGTATCAGGACTTGGGATTAGCTGACAGAGTAAAGAAACTTATAATAGACAAGGTACTTATTCCATCTACCCCTCAATTAGCTAATGCAGGTAGGTATGAAAAGGAAGGAACTTCACCACTACCGTGTAGTTGTAACGTAATCACGGTTGGTAACAGTAT
>Ga0079226_10002469_pt1 | contig 14271 bp, 15 predicted proteins | sample Poulit2014_FD_76345 | JGI IMG/M metagenome (GOLD analysis project Ga0079226, IMG submission 76345) | Agricultural soil microbial communities from Georgia to study Nitrogen management - Poultry litter 2014 | ecosystem: Environmental > Terrestrial > Soil > Agricultural land | place: USA: Georgia... | reverse complement strand
GGAAAAGTCCTCCAGGGTGCGGAGTTCACCAGTGGTGTCTGGCATGGACAAGGCCTTGCCGTAATCGGTTCCGGATAAGTCAGTGCCGAGAAATTCAGTGGGCTTATCAGCGGAGCAGCCTGCCAGCACGGCGGCCAGGACAACAGAAACAAAAATGCGAAATACAGACATGGAGCAGGGCAAGCGTGACACCCGGGTTCAAAGCAGGTTCACCCAGTGATCAAGCAGCAGGGAACCGAACAGTAAAGCCAGATAAATGATGGAATAACGGAAAAGTTTGCGCGCCAGTGGCTCAGAATAGCATCGGTACAGCTGCCAGGCGTAATTCAGAAAAACGCCACTGAGGATGACGGCAGAAGCCAGGTAGAAGACGCCGTTCATGCGGATGATGAACGGAAGCAGTGAAGCGGTAAACAGCACGATGCTGTAGAGCAGGATGTGCAGACGCGTAAAGGCATTGCCGTGGGTAACGGGCAGCATGGGCAGGCCGGCGCGGCTGTAGTCAGTGTCGCGGTACAGGGCCAGTGCCCAAAAGTGCGGAGGCGTCCAGATGAAGATGATGAGCACCAGTACCCAGGCTTCGGCAGGCACGGCGTTGGCGATGGCGGCCCAGCCCAGGGCGGGCGGCATGGCACCCGACAGTCCGCCGATGACAATGTTCTGTGGCGTGCGGGGCTTGAGAAACATGGTGTAGATGACCGCATAGCCGACAAAGGTGGCAAAGGTCAGCCACATGGTCAGGGGATTGACCAGGGTGTAGAGAATCAACATGCCCAGGCCACCCGTGACGGCTGACAGCATCATGACCCTTTTGTTGCTGATGGCGCCCTGCGCCGTCGCCCGGCGTGAGGTGCGCAGCATACGGGCGTCGATTTCTCGCTCAACCAGACAGTTCATGGCAAAGGCGGCGGCCGTCATGAGCCATATGCCCAGCGTTGCGGCGACAACCAGCCCCGGATCGGGCAGCCCCGGGCTGGCGAGAAACATGCCGATCACCGCGCAAAAAACAGCGAGCTGGGTGATGCGTGGTTTGGTCAACACCAGATACTGACGCAGTATCTCGGTGTGATTGGCGGATAGTGCCATCATGGATTGTCCCCTTGCCGGGTCTGACCCGTTATACGTACCAGCAGTGTGACGGTGGCCAGTACCAGGCCGGCCGCCCCACCATTATGGAGCACGGCAATGACCAGAGGCCATTGGAAGAATATTGTCGTGAGCCCCGTAAAAAACTGTGCTACCAATAAGCCTAGCACCAGTCGGGCGGGTCCGCCAAGGCCTGCAGTTTGGCGCAACCGCCAGGCCAGTACGCCCATGTACACAAAGACAATGACAGAAAAGCTGCGATGCGTCCAGTGGATGGCGGTGAGTGCATGCTGGGAGATCATGGCTCCCGAGGGCAGGACGCCCAGCCCCCTGATCAGCGAGAAGCCTCCGCGGAAGTCCATGGGCGGCACCCACTCGCCATGACAGGTGGGGAAGTCCATGCAGGCCAGCGCCGCATAGTTGGTGCTGACCCAGCCTCCCAGGGCAATCTGGATCAGCAGCAGTACGAACCCGATGGTGATCCATGGCAGCCACGGCTGGGCGGAGGTGGTCAGCGGGGGGTGGTGTTTCTCGCGTGCGGCCAGCCAGGTCATGAGGCTGAGCATGAGCATGCCGCCCATCAGGTGCGACGTGACGATGATGGGCATGAGCTTGTGCGTGACGGTCCAGGCGCCAAACGCTCCCTGCAGACAGACGGCAACCAGCGTAACTGTAGCCAGCGCAGGGCTGTTGCGCAAAATGCCGCGCCAGCGCCAGGCCATCCAGGTAATGCCAATGATGAGCAGCCCCAGTATGGATCCGGCATAGCGGTGTATCATTTCTATCCAGGCCTTGGGGAAACTGACCGGGCCATAAGGCATGGCCGTCAAGGCATCCCGAATGTGTTCGCTGGCACCAATCGGGCTGAGGTTTCCGTAGCAACCTGGCCAGTCAGGGCAGCCCAGTCCGGAGTCGGTCAACCGAACAAAGGCACCGAACATGATCAGATCAAAGGTGATGAACCAGGCCCAGAAAACCAGTCTGCGATAACGTTTGAGTATGGGGGCGGTGTGGGCGGACATAAGCGGCTGATCAGTCAGGAATCCAGGAAGAAAAACTAGCCAATACGCGAGTTCCGAAGCAGCTTGCGGATATCGTCCCGAACGCGTGTCGGTTCGGCATCAGGCTCGAACTCCATCATCAGATTGCCTAGCGGATCGATAATCCACATGGGCTGCAAAGACTGTTCATACCATGGATGGTCGCCAGTGTCAGCTGTATCGCTGGAAGTTTCGGTACCGGATGGCGATAAGGTGTCATGGGTCAAGAATTTGTCAAGATCCAAAGGATTGACACGAAGCATGTGGGTGCCCCGATAGGCCTCAAGAATCGTCTCGTCGATCTCGCCATCATCCAGTACAAACCAGACGCGGGCCAGCCGCTCGACATCCTTCCCCTGGCTGGCGTGCGAGTTGCGCATGATGAATAGTCGCCGCACACATGTCTCCGGGCAGGCGGACGGCCCGGCAGTGACGAGCAGCCACTTTCCGCGAAGATCATTGAGATCTGCCGGATGCCCGTCCAGATCCACAAGTGGCAGCGCCTGGGCATCGGGCATGGGGCGCTGGGGTTCGACAAGCGCGCCGTAATTGGTATGCCCGGAGGGCGTCAGCCCCAGTCCGGGAACAAAATAAGCCAATAACGCCAGCACCACCGGCGCAAGCGAAATCACGATAATCCACACCATGGGGCTGAGTGATCGGCGCTTGTCGGGGGTTGGCTGGTGAGAATCCTGATGGTTTGTTGTTTTGGTCACTTTCCATCCTTTTTGAAAGACGTCCGGAGTCCGCGCCAGAAGAGCGCCACCCACGCACCGGCTGCAATGGTGAAGAACCCGAACCACTGCAAAGCATAGCCTTTATTGGTGGCGGCGTCCGTTGAGGGATGCTCCCATTCTTGTATCAGGCCGTGGTCGGTGCCATTGTGCCGGGCAACAACCATGGGCAGCAGGTGCAACCCGGTAGCGTAAGCATAATCCTCTTGTGCCAGGTTCTGGACGATGACGGGGGCATCACGGGTGTCATTCAGTGAGTCGGGCAGCGCCATGTCGTCCTGCGCGCCCCACGACCATAATTCGAAGACACGGGGCACATGAGGAAACAACTCGCCTTCAATGGTTTGCGTTGCCTTATCCTCTGCCAGTTCATCAAGCAGGGCCTTGCGGACCTGATTGGGGCGAGATGGATCGTTGTCCATGACGCGCTCGCGGGGTAGCCAGCCACGCAAGACCGTCATGTGCTGATCCTCTGACAGGGCTAGCGGGGTGGCCACCCAATAGCCCGGCTGCCCTTCATGGTTGCGGTTTCCAATAAGCACGGTGTAGGCGTGCAGCCACTTTCCGGAGGCAACGACCGGACGCCAGGCATGAAGCTGGCTGGCTGATGTGGTGGTATTCAGTTCAAGGGGCGGTCTTTCGGCAGCAGCGCTAATTTCTTGTGCAACGGCATCCCGTTGACGAGCGCGGTCAAGTTGCCAGAAACCGGCTCGGGCAAAAACGGCCGCCAGCAGACCCAATGCCAGCAGGGCGCAGACTGTGCGAAAATGGAAAGGCGAGCGCGCCATGGATGTAAACTTCCTTTTTCACTGGAGGCCGCGATGCAATGGATCGTACTACTGGCGTTTGCCGGTATTCTGGGTAGCCTGGGCTCGGCCCTTGTCTATCTGATGCGCGACAAGGGCGGCACAAGCCGCACGGTCAATGCCCTGACGGTACGGATAGGATTGTCAATTATTCTGTTTCTGTTCGTGCTGTTTGCCCATCATATGGGTTGGATAGAAACCTCGGGGGTGACATTCTATCGAAACTAGCACCACGGCCTTTTGGCAGTATCGGGGCAGATGGCGCGCGTTGGGCATGGCCACCCGCCCCGAGACAGTACCGCATTGGTTCAGAACCAGTAAACGAACAGGTACAGACCCAGCCAGACCACGTCAACAAAGTGCCAGTACCAGGCGGCGCCTTCAAAGCCGAAATGGTGTGTGGCAGTGAAGTGGCCTCGAATCAGGCGGATAAGGACGACAGTCAGAAATACGGAACCAAGGATCACATGGAAGCCATGGAATCCGGTGAGCATGTAAAAGATGGAGCCAAAGGCGCCTGAGTCGAATCGCAGGTTCAGGTCCGCATAGGCGTGTGCGTATTCGTAGCTTTGGCAGCCCACGAAGGTAAAGCCCAGTATGACGGTAACGGCCAGCCAGAATATGGTGGGTGAGCGTTTTCCGGCGCGCAAGGCGTGGTGAGCAATGGTCAGGGTGAGCCCGGATGTCAGCAGCAGGGCGGTGTTGATGGTGGGCAGCCAGAATGGGCCAACCGTCTTGAAGGTGTCCACTACCCCGGCAGGCCCGAAGTTTGGCCAGGATCCGGAAAAGTCGGGCCACAGCAGGGTTTGGTGATCCAGGTCGGCCAGGAACGGCGTGGTCACCGAGCGCATATACCACAGCGTGAAAAAGAAGGCCGAGAAAAACATCACCTCGGAAAAGATGAACCACGCCATGCTCCATCGGTAGGCCGAATCCACGCGCTTGCTGTTCAGGCCGATCTCGGACTCGCGTATGGCTTCACCGAACCAGGCATAGAGCGAGGCCAGCAGACAGGCCACGCCGGCAAGGAACAGGTAATAGCCAAACGTGTAGAGGTTGATCCACAGCGCGGCACCCAGCAATGTCATCAACAATGAAAAGCTGGTCCGGATGGGGTGCGGCGATATGTCAGGAACGTAGTAGTACGGCGCCTCCTTTCGGACTCCTTGACTTGCACTCATGGTGTTCTCCTGCTGTGTTATCAATTTATTGGTGATCGTTGGCTCAGCTCAGGCGCTCGACAAACCACTTGGCGATGAATATCAGCCCCGCAACCAGCCCGATTGCTGCCAGTATGCCCGCAATGATCAGGTGAATCGGGTTGAGGGTGGCGATGTCTACATGGTGGCCCTTGCCTTTGCGTACTCCGAACATTCCCCAGGCGACGGCCTTGAGGGTTTGAAAGAAATTCAGTTTGCGACGAGACAATTCTCGAATGTCGTCGTTCATAGGCGTTGCTGCTTGCTGCGTGTTGTCTGGTCAATCAGGGTGACTCAGGGACCCCCGCGCACAAATGTCCAGACCATGATGACAATGACCATGATGACAAGCGCAATGGCCAGTCTGCGATTCTTGCGACGTTGCTCGGGGGTCATGGAAGCGATTTTTACTCCGTATGTGATGTCTGTTTACTTGACCTCGGGTGGCGTCTCGAACGTATGGAACGGGGCAGGCGACGGTACGGTCCACTCAAGCCCTTCGGCGCCTTCCCAGGGTTTGGCCGGAGCCGGCTCGCCGTGACCACGCCAGGCCCGTACAGCCAGGTACAGGAAGATCAACTGCGAGAAGCCGAACCAGAACGCGCCAATGGTGGCAATCTGGTTGAAGTTGGTGAACTGTGCGGCGTAATCTGCATAGCGACGCGGCATGCCAGCAAGGCCCAGGAAGTGCATGGGGAAGAACGTGATGTTGAAGGAAAGCATGCTGTTCCAGAAATGCCATTTACCGAGCTTTTCATCGTACATGCGGCCTGTCCATTTGGGAAGCCAGTAATAAGCACCTGCATACATGCCGAACAAGGAGCCGGCCACCATGACGTAATGGAAGTGGGCAATGATGTAGTAGGTGTCGTGCACCGCGATATCAACCGGTGCGATGGCCACGATCAAGCCGGTAAAGCCGCCGATGACAAACACCCATATGAACCCGGCACCAAAAAGCATGGGGGTTTCAAAGGTGAGCGAGCCCCGCCACATGGTGGCCACCCAGTTGAACACCTTTACCCCGGTCGGAATGGCGATCAGCATGGTGGCATACATGAAGTACAGCTGGCCGGTAACCGGCATGCCCGTGGCAAACATGTGGTGCGCCCATACCAGGAAGGACAGAATGGCAATGGCTGCCGTGGCATACACCATGGAGGCATAGCCAAACAGGGGCTTGCGGGAGAATGCAGGAACCACGGCGGAAATGATCCCGAAGGCCGGCAGAATCATCACGTAGACCTCGGGGTGACCGAAGAACCAGAAGACGTGCTGATACAGAACCGGATCGCCGCCAGCTGCCGCATTGAAGAAGGCGGTTCCGAAGTGACGATCAGTGAGCAGCATGGTGACGGCCGCAGCCAGTACCGGCATGATGGCCAGCAGCAGGTAGGCGGTAATCAGCCAGGTCCAGGGGAACAGGGGCATCTTCATGAGCGTCATGCCCGGTGCGCGCATGTTCAGTACTGTCACGATGATATTGATGGCCCCCATGATGGAGGATGCACCCAGGATATGTACGGCGAAGATGGTGAAGTCCATTCCCGGGCCCATTTGCAGGGACAGTGGTGCATACATGGTCCAGCCGGCAGCATTGGCACCGCCCGGTACAAAGAATGACACCGTGAATAGTGTGGCACCAATGGGCAGCAGCCAGAAGCTGAGGTTGTTCATGCGTGCAAAGGCCATGTCGGAGGCACCAATCTGGAGAGGAATCATCCAGTTGGCGAAGCCGACAAAGGCGGGCATGATGGATCCGAAGATCATGATCAGGCCGTGCATGGTGGTGAACTGGTTGAACAGCTCGGGCCGGAAAAATTGCAGTCCGGGAGAGAACAGTTCTGTCCGGACCAGCAAGGCCAGCACGCCTCCTTCGAGCAACATGCAGAAGGAAAACAGGAGATACATGGTCCCGATGTCTTTGTGGTTGGTCGCAAAAACCCAGCGACGCCAACCCTTGGGCCGGTCGTGATGGCCCTCGCTTGCTGGGATATGATCGACAGTGACGCTGCTCATGGTGTGCACTCCTTCCTGCGGTCCCGTCCGCCACGGGCGGACAGGTCAATGCTGAATAGGTTGTTATCGTTATGTTCGTTGTGTTGATGGGCCGACATGATTAGCGCTGCGCCTTGACGTCGGCAGGCTGGACGACGGGGTCCTCGCCCTTGCCCTGGTTGCTCCAGGACTGTCGCGTGTAGGTAATCACAGCGGCGATTTCCGTGTCACTGAGCTGATCGCGGAAAGCAGCCATGGCGGTTCCCGGATGACCGTTGAGAACGGTGAGTATCTGGTCTTCCATGGGGGCCAGTACGTAGGCTTCATCGCCATCCAGTGCCGGGAAGGTACCTTCTACACCCTGGCCATTCGCCTGGTGGCAGGCGACACAATTGTCAGCATAAACCTTTTCACCTTGCGCGACCAGTTCTTCGGTATCCCATTCCTTGTCGGGATCTTCGTCAGCGCTGGCAACCTGATCTTGTTGGTCGGCAGCCCAGTCTTCGTACTCTTCCTGGCTGACCACCTTGACCACAATGGGCATGAAGGCGTGGTCACGACCGCAGAGTTCGGCACATTGGCCCCGGAATGAACCGGTCTCTTCCGCCTTGAACCAGGTATCACGCAATACGCCTGGCATGGCATCTTGCTTGACACCGAAATGCGGCACCATCCAGGCGTGGATGACGTCGTTGGATGTGAGTACTACACGTACCTTTTTGTTGACGGGGACCACCATCGGCTTGTCGACATCCATGAGATAGAGGTTGTCGCGCGGAGCGCGCCCCTCGATCTGGTCGCGAGGGGTGGCCAGATTGGACAGGAAATTGACGCCCTTGGCCGGGCCATCGACATATTCGTAGCCCCATTTCCATTGATAACCCGTAACTTTCACGGTGAGATCGGCATTGGTGGTGTCTTTCATGGCGACGACCGTGCGCGTGGCTGGCAGGGCCATGGCAATGACGATGATGAAGGGGATGACAGTCCAGGCAATTTCTACACCCAGGTGCTCATCGAATTTGGCGGGAACGGGGTTTTTCGATTTCCGGTGATTGATGATGGAATACACCATTGTCCCGAACACGATCACGAAGATCACGGTACAGACAATGAGCAGCATCCAGTGCAGCCAGTCGATGTCACGGGCGATCTGTGTGACCCCTTTCGGCAGGTTCAGTTGATTGACCCGTGGCCCTCCTGGCATATCCTCAATCTGTGCACTGGCCAGTCCTGCCCAGAATAGTGTTGCCGTGCCCAGAAACCCTCTCAACGTCTTCATGCTGACCTCTTCTTATGACGCGATTTGCTGGTATCTTGACCGAAATCAAACAATTGTGTCGAGAAACGCAGCGAAACGCCCAAATTGTCAAATGGCAGGCTTAGAATATTGGTAAGTTGGGTTATTGCCTGCTTCTACTTACGTACTACCGGCAGATTATAGCGAACCAATAATCCTTGTGTGGGGTTTTTCACGTCACCATCAGGCGTATCTAAGGGTAAACATGGGTTTGGTCGCTAAAAAATTGTTGCATCCTTGCACTACAATTTATTGATGAAGCCACTTTCCGGACGCCGTGTCCGGGTTCTCATCGACCACCGCTTGCAAGCGCTCACGCCGCTTTTTCAGCAGGCGCCCCCCGATCACGCTCAGCCCCTGATGCTTGCCGGGCGGGCCGCAGGGTGGGTTTCCCTTCCCGCCCGTCAGGCCATCAAGCATTGCGCCGGCGTATCCATTGATCACGACACCACGCATGTCGGGGTGCCCGACCAGTCCGGGTCGCCATCCCTGCAGGGTGTGCTGCATCACGTGGCAGAAACCTTGCGCGAGGCCGGATGCCTGAAAGCCTGGCGCAACGAACAGATCGACATCATGGCAGAGGGCAACTGTCTGGGTACGCTTGAGCGCGCGGCCATGCGGCCGCTGGGCTTGCGCACACGTGCTGTGCATTTGAACGCCTGGTCTGCCGACGGCCGGTTATGGGTAGCACGCCGCTCCCTTGCCAAGCCCACCAATCCCGGATGCTGGGATACGGCTGTTGGCGGGCTGGTCAGTGCCGGAGAAAGCCACCAGCTGGCTCTGATGCGCGAAAGCCAGGAAGAAGCCGGGCTTGAGGTCAACCAGCTTGATGTACTGAAACCCCTGCGAAACATTGTTCGGGTGTCCCGTCGCATTCCCGAGGGCTACCAGGTAGAAGATATCCTGGTGGCGGATTACGAGTTGCCGGAACATGGGTTACCCGTCAACCAGGATGGCGAGGTCAGCGAGTTCGAGTGTCTGCAACTCGATGATCTCCTGGACAGGCTGGCAGAAGGAGCCTTTACCCTCGAGGCCGAACTGGCCATTCTTGACAGTCTGGGCTGGCGCTACCCGGACAGTCGATAAATAGACGCATTGGTTGGTTCAGTTTAAGCTAACGGGTACCGCCACTTGTTTGTACAGGAAACGGAGGTTCCATGGGCACACAAAACACCAATCCGTTCATTCTGCCCGGCCTGGGTCAGACCGGCTCGGCCTCAGAAAATCCACTTTTAACCAGCATGGAAATGATGCGCCAGGCTTGGGAGGGCCTCGCCAAGGCAAGTGGATTCGAGCCCACGCTGGCCGCACCCGGACTCTCACCCGACGATCTGGAACGGCGCATTGCCGACCTCCGTACCGTCGAACATTGGCTGCAAATGAACCTGGCCATGCTGGCCAGTGCCATTCAGGCGCTTGAAGTCCAGCGGTCCACCGTCTCCACGTTAAGCGCCTTCTTCTCTACCGCAGCTGGGGCCTCCGGGCAGTCTCCCTTCGCCTCGCCACTGGATGCTGCATTCGGTGCCCGGTCAGATCAGGCCGAAACAACCGGTGCCAGTGCCTCGGGTGACAGCAGTGGCCTGTTCGGAGCCCCTCCGGCGGGTCAACCGTCTGCGTCGGCATCGGCATCCGAGGCCACGGAGGCCGTCAATCAGGCCACTGAGCGCGCCCAGGCCACCATGCAAGGCTGGTGGGACATGCTGCAAGCCCAGTTCGACAGCCTGGCCGATGCCACGGCGTCTTCACTGAAGGGCGCAGACTCCATTCAGCAAGCGGCCGCAGCGGCACAGCAACAGGTCATGGATTCCGTGCAAAGCACCATGGCGGGTGCCGTCGCACCGGCATCGCAAGCCCCCGCCGCCAAGAAGGTCGCAGCGAAAAAACAGGCAGCCAAAAAGGCCAGCGCAAAGAAGGCAGTAAAGAAAGCGACAAAGAAAGCGACAAAGAAAGCGACAAAGAAAGCAGCCAAAAAGGCCGCTGCCCGCGCTTCCGCCAAAGCAGCGCGCAAAGCCGGTGCAAAAAAGAGCACGGCAGCCCGTAAGACCTCTGCCTCCTGAGGTGTTTCCCCCACTCTGATTTCACACTGACTCAACTATGCTCAACGTTGTTATTCTGGCCGCAGGTTTAGGCAAACGCATGCAGTCAGACCTGCCCAAGGTTCTGCATCCTATTGCGGGTCGTCCTATGCTGGCGCACATTCTTGATACCGCGCGACAACTGCAACCTGACCGGCTCGTCGTGGTGGTGGGGCACGGGACTGAGCAAGTCAAGGCAGCTTTTTCCGACGCTTCTGATATCACCTTCGTTGTCCAGCAACCCCAGCAAGGGACAGGCCATGCCGTACAGCAAACCGTCTCCGAGTTGACAACAGGCTCCGGCAGCCGCACGCTGGTCCTGTATGGTGACGTTCCCCTGGTTCAGGCAGCAACACTGAATCAGCTGCTGCAGACGCAGGGCAAGGACGCCCCGCTGGCCATCCTGACCGAAGTCCTTGACAACCCGGCAGGATATGGCCGCATCCTTCGCAATGACAGCGATGCCATCACCGGCATTGTTGAAGAGCGAGACGCCACCACACGCCAGAAAGCAATCACTGAAGTCAATACCGGCATGTTGTGTGCCGACACGGCCCTGCTGATCGACTGGCTCAGCCGGCTCGACAATCGCAACGCCCAGGCCGAATACTATCTCACTGACATCGTCGGGTTGGCTGTGGCTGACAACCACACCGTGGCGGCGTCTCATCCAGCCACAACATGGGAAACCCAGGGGGTCAACAGCCGCCTCCAGCAGGCGCAACTGGAGCGCGCACTGCAGGCCGAGCTCGCCCGGCGTCTCATGGATCAGGGTGTCACGCTGGCTGATCCCGCGCGTACGGATGTGCGCGGCACGCTTTCCTGTGGTCGCGATGTCTTCATTGACGTTGGCTGCATCTTTGAGGGGACCGTGACCCTGGGTGATGGCGTCCGGGTGGGCCCTTATGCCGTACTGCGCAACGTGACTGTCGACAACGACGCCTCAATCCGGGCATACAGCCATCTGGAAGACGCGCGGGTGGGTGTGGCCGCATTGGTAGGTCCTTATGCACGCTTGCGTCCGGGCACGGTGCTTGCCGAACGTGCCCAAGTTGGCAATTTTGTTGAAGTCAAGAACAGTCGCATTGGTGCCGACTCCAAGTCCAGTCACCTGGCTTATATTGGCGATGCCGAAGTCGGTGAGCGCGTCAATATCGGCGCTGGTGCCATCACCTGCAACTATGATGGCGCAAACAAGAATCAGACCATTATCGAAGATGATGTCTTCATTGGCTCCGATACCCAGCTCGTCGCGCCGGTTCGTATCGAGCGCGGGGCCACCATCGGTGCCGGGACCACGCTCACCCAGGACGCCCCGGAGGGCCGGCTGACGCTGTCCCGGGCGCAGCAAAAGACAGTATTTGGCTGGACGCGTCCCCGACCGCGTCCCAAATCATGAGCACGCATGGTCAAGCAGAATCACAGAAACTCCGGCCTGCAAAAAAGATAAGCAAGCCGGCCGCTTCATCCCGACCTTCGGCACGCCGGCCCCGGGGTCGCGGCAAATATCCGGACGGGCTGCCCCGTCCCCGACGCTACTGGGCCGTACTCACGCTCATGTCGGTACTGGTCATCGTCGTGCTGGACTCGACCATGGTCAACGTCGCCCTCCCGACCATTGCAGCCGATCTTTCCATTGATCCAGCTGCCGTCGTTCGGGTGGTGATCGCCTATAACGTCACCGTCGTGGTGACTTTACTGATCTTTTCCTCCATCGCCGAGCGAATCGGGTTTCGCCTGATGTTCGGCATTGGTGTTGGCCTGTTCGGGTTCGCTTCCCTGGCATCGGCGTTGGCCGGGTCACTCATGACCCTATTGCTGGCCCGTATTGCGCAGGGTCTGGGCGCATCCATGCTGATGTGTCTTTTTGGCGGCCTGATGCGCAATATCTATCCCTTGCGGCGGCTGGCCATGGGGATCAGTCTGAATGCCAGCCTGGTCGGGCTGACCGCGGTCCTGGGGCCTACCATTGGTGCGTGGATACTCGCCCTGGCATCCTGGCCGTGGATCTTTTTCGTCAATCTGCCCATCTGTGCAGGCGTGTATCTGGGCGTGCGGTTTCTTCCCGATGTCCCCCGATCTGCAGGCCGGTTCGACTGGGTTGCTGCGGTGCTATCGATCCCGGCCCTGGGGCTGGTCATTGTCGGGCTTGATGCGCTGGGGAAAACGCCTTTGTTCGCCTTGGGATGCCTGGCTATCTCCGGGTGGTTTGGCACCACCCTGTGGCGCCGGTCCTGGGCACAAAAGACGCCGCTGGTTCCGGTAGACCTGCTACGCATTGTCGGCATTCGTTATGCGGTGGGCGCGTCCATGACCATGTTCGCTGCCCAGATGGCAGGCTTTGTGGCGCTGCCCTTCTATTTTCTTGAAGTCCTGCGCTACAGCTATACCGAGCTGGGCATTGCCATGGGGGCCTGGGCCGCCGGTACGGCAATCATGGCACCGCTGGCAGCCTATTTCTCCGAAAGATATTCCGTCGCCGTCTTGTGCATTGTCGGAGCCTTCGGCGTCTGCCTGGGTATGGCCATGATCCTTTCTTTCTCCAATGTTGCCGGTGCGGGCTGGTACCTGTTCGCCATGTTTGTAGGCGGGATAGGCTTCGGTTTTTTTCAGACACCCAATAACCGCGCACTGCTGGCCGGCGCACCACGTCGTCGCAGTGGTGCGGCGGGGGGGCTGCAGGCGGTTACCCGGGTCTTTGGCCAGGGCGTGGGCATGGGGCTGGTGGCCATGGTTTTTGCGTGGGGCGGAGCAATGGGTCCGCAACTGGGCATTGCTGTTGCCCTGGTCTGTGCCTTGCTGGCGTTGGGTATCAATGTGCTGCGCGAGCTCAACCCGGTGCAGGACGCCGAGCTGGTCTGATGGTAATGCGGCCGCTTCGTGTCTTGATGCTCAATATGGAAAAGGGCTGGCGGGGCGGAGAGCGACAGACCCTGCTGACCATGCAGCAGCTTCGGCAGGCCGGGCAAGCCGTCAGCGTGCTGGCTCGTCACGATGCGCCACTGGCTCATCGGGCCCGGGGAGAGGGCTTCGACGTATTCGAAGCCCGTAATGCCCTCCAGGTCTGCCGACTGCTATGGCGGTATCGTCATGATATTGACATCTTCCATGCCCAAACGGCCAATACGCTGACATGGCTGGCTATTCTCGGGCCGGTACTGAAGGGGCGGCTGGTCTTTACGCGTCGCACGGCATTCCCGGTGCTCAGACGCCAGAGCCTGACCCGCTGGAAATGGCGACAGGCCCATGCGCTGGTCGCTATCTCTGAAGCGGCTGCCTCAGAACCCCGCCGGCTTGGTGTGGACGTGGCTGCCATCATACCCAGCGCCGTGAGCTTCCAGCCTTTCAACGAGTCGAAGGTGGCGCAGCTGCGCGAGCAGTTGCAGATGGGTAACCGCCATGTTGTGGCCACGGCGGCCGCCATGACCAAAGAAAAGGATCCCCTGACGCTGGTCCGGACGATTCATCGTCTGAGGCAACTGCGTAACGACTTCATTTTTCTGCATTTTGGCGCTGGCGGTGATCAGGAAGCTGCTGCGGTTGCCCTGGTCACCGAACTGGGCCTGCAAGATATCTATCATTTTATCGGCTTTCGGGATGACATCACCGACTGCTATCGACTCATGCATGTGTTTTTGCTGACTTCAAGGCATGAGGCCTTGGGCAGCAGCGTGCTCGATGCTTTTCTCTACGGCGTGCCCGTCGTGGCAACCCGGGCCGGCGGTCTACAGGAGGTCCTCGCCGATGGCCGGGGCATGACAGCAGCAACGGGTGATGTGGAAGCCCTGGCCGCGGGGGTGCACGCCTTGCTGGAGGACCCCGAACTAGCCCGACGTGTGGTGGCGGAAGCGGCAACCTATGTGGCGCAGCATCATGATGCCGGGCGGATGACAGCGCGTTATCTGGAAATCTATCAGCGGCTGCAGTCTGCCTGACTGCAGCGGTGCCAGCGTGTCCGCTTGTGACTGGCGGCACCGTCCTTGCTGCTGGTATCCTCCTATAATAGTTGGCAGTCGTGCTGAAGGCGTTTTTC
>Ga0079226_10002468_pt1 | contig 14272 bp, 15 predicted proteins | sample Poulit2014_FD_76345 | JGI IMG/M metagenome (GOLD analysis project Ga0079226, IMG submission 76345) | Agricultural soil microbial communities from Georgia to study Nitrogen management - Poultry litter 2014 | ecosystem: Environmental > Terrestrial > Soil > Agricultural land | place: USA: Georgia... | reverse complement strand
GTTTCAAAAAGTACGCTTTTTGAAAGACAGAAGAGGATGAAAAGATAATGTTAAATATTTAAGACACAAAACAGCTCTATAATTAAAAAACAATTTCAAATATTCTTTATTTTATAGAATGAAAAAATCTTGCCTTTTCTTCCGGGAATACATTGTTACTGGTGTAGTCTGGTTTTGGCCCCTATAACCAGTTTAATGATGCTTCCATTTGGGATAGGACCAGTAAGTCTTAAATTTACACAAATTTTTTTAATAATAACAAAAGAGATATTTCAAACCCCTCCATCCCAATAATAAGTCATGGATTTTCGGAAGAATAACTTTCTAGATTGTATGCTAACTCAGTAATTACAAACAAGTACCACTAACATAATAAATAATTCAAGATTCTGGTATATAAAAAGATATTTAGCTATACTATATTCACTTATGTATATATCACGAACAAAGTAGGTGGCTTAAATGTGTTTACAGTTTAATAGTCCTGAATCATTACATACTCAACTTAAACAAAAACTTAAAAAAAAAATTTATAAAGGAGTGTACCAAAAGAAGATACCAAGCGAAAGAGAGTTAATGGAAGAATATAATGTAAGCCGAACAACAGTAAGGTTTGCAGTATCCTCATTAGTTAGTGAAGGTGTTTTAACAAAAAGTCATGGAAGAGGAACTTTTATTTCTACTACGCCTGTACAAGATTGGTTAGGAACTTTTCAAAGTTTTACAGAAACCATTAAAAAAACCGGAAAAACCCCGGGTTCTCAATTATTATTTAAAGGAGTTATCCACGACTTTACAAAAGTGGAATCCAGATTAGGAATCAAAAAAATATATCTCATAGAGAGATTGCGTTTTGCCGATCAAATACCAATAGCAATTGAAAAACATTATTTTCCGGAAAATATTGGGAAAAAATTAGAAAAGTATGATTTAGACACGGCTGTTATATATGATTTATTAGAAAAAGAACTAGGGCTTAGTTTATGGAGAGCTAAACAATCTATTACAAGCAGTATTGTGATGGAGAATGATGCTAAAAATTTAAATATCTCCAATCGTTCCAGCGTATTGATGAGTGAAAGGATAATTTTTGATTCTAAAGGACATCCAATTGAATTTTTAAATAGTATTTTTCGACCCGACATGTTTTCGTACAATGTTGAAATGAAACGATCTCAAGAGAACGAATAGGTAAAAGGTTTTACAGTTTGATTTATATTATTATAAATATTTTACAAGATACTTGTATAATTAAGATATTCATTTATTTAGTTAGCCTCGTCTTTTTGTTATGTGGGACGTGTGAGGCTAATAATAGTCGCAAAATATTTTATCTTTTTTATAAAATTTGATATTTAAAATCACTTAAAATATATTGACAGTTATATTCTATGGTGTTTTAATAGGTTACAACAGGTAGATACCTGTTGTAACCTTATTTTCTTTAACAATTTTAAAAGGAGGTCGTCATGTCTAAATTATCGTTACCGCGACAAGTTGAACTAGGGTCAAGAAGTTTGCAGCAACTTTCAAATTATATTTTTTCTTGTGGAGCGCAACGTCCCTTAGTGATTATGGATTCATTTTTAGCTAACGAACCATTATCTTTAAATGAACATATTCAAAAAATTTTAGAAGAAGATTCGATTGAGTTTGAATTATTTACAGCATTTAGTGGAGAGCCTACTACCAAACATGTAGAGGATGCTTTAAGTAAATTGAAATCTTTTAAAGCAGATTCTGTTATTGCGATAGGCGGCGGGAGTGCAATAGATATTTCTAAGAGTGTCGCGCTATTCGGGCGAAGTCCTGACATTAAATGGTGTGAAATATCTGAAAAACATATGTTAAGAAGACTACCGTTAATTGCTATCCCAACAACTTCTGGTACAGGGTCAGAAGCAACAGGAATCATGGTAATTTCAGATACAGAATTAGGCTATAAATTAAATCCTGGGCATCCACATTTAATTCCTGATATCGCTATATTGGATCCTGATTTATTAACAAGCCTCCCCAAACATTTTACAGCTTTTACCGGGTTAGATGCTCTAACTCATGCCATAGAAGCGTACGTTTCAACAAATTCACACTCACTTTCTGATGCTTATGCAATGAAAGCAATATCTATAATTGGTAAATCACTGCCAATAGTTTACGAAGAAGGAAATAATATAATAGAAAGGGAAAATATGTTATTAGCTAGTTTTTATGCAGGGACAGCTTTTTTTAACTCTTCAACAAATCTAGCTCATGCTATTGGTCGTGCTTTAGGAAATAGATTTCATATCCCCCATGGGCTTAGTGTTGCCGTACTTTTACCATTCGTTATGCAATATGGGCTTTCTTCTGCTCCAGAGAGATACCGTGATATCGCTCTAGCATTAGGGGCAGAAAAAACTGAGGGTGATACAGCACTTTCATCACACTCAATACAAATGGTTGAATCCTATAATGAAAACCTCGGTATTTGGGATTCATTGACTAAGTATGTAAATAATGTAAGCGATTTAGAAGATTCTATACCAACTATTGTAGAAGATGCTTTATCAGGGAACGGGATAAAAACAAATCGTAAGATTCCTAATAATGATGATATAACAAGTATTTTGCAGGAAGTTATTCAAAAAATCAAAGAAACAAAGTTAAAGCTTTCTATTTGATATTAAAAATATAAGGAGTTTTTAAAATGAGTAAAACAATGAAGCAAACCAAACAAAAGTTGAAAATGACACCAAGTGAAGCCATTGTCGAAACGTTGGTAAAAGAAAATGTGAAAGAAGTCTACGGGATTCTAGGCTCTGCGTTTATGGATATGCTGGATTTAATGCCGACAGCGGGCATTGATTTCTTACCCGTCCGCCATGAACAAGCGGCTGCTCATATGGCAGACGGTTATACACGGGTATCCGACGTGGCGGGTGTCGTTGTAGGTCAAAACGGTCCGGGAATTACGAACATGGTGACATCTGTCGCGGCAGCGAACATGGCTCACACACCAATGGTCGTTATTTCTCCATCAGCAGGGACTCCTTCCATTGGCTGGGACGGATTCCAAGAAGCAGATCAAGTATCCGTTTTTAAAGCAATCACGAAAGAAACAGTCGAAGTCACCCATCCAAGCAGAGTGGCAGACACCTTGCGCACAGCTTTTCGAATTGCCTATGCAGAACGTGGCCCGGTCCTTTATGATATTCCACGCGATTATTTTTATGGAGAAGTAGAAGATTATATTTTAGAACCACATCAATACCGTAGTAGTGAACGCGGAGCAGGCGATTCTGCTAAAATAGATAAAGCCGTAGAACTCTTAAAAAATGCGGAAAAACCGGTTATCCTTTCCGGTCGTGGAACGGTCGATTCTAATGGAACAGACGTAGTAAAACAAATCGCCGAACATCTGACAGCTCCGGTCGCAGTATCTTATATGCATAACGATGCGTTTCCAAATGATCATGACCTTGCCGTTGGCCCGATTGGTTATATGGGATCCAAAGCAGCCATGCATACGATGGAAGAAGCCGATGTTCTCTTAGCGATAGGCACACGGTTATCTGTTTTTGGTACCTTACCAAGTTATGATATTGATTATTTCCCGACGGATGCAGATATTATTCAAATTGATATTAATCCTCGCCATATTGCGAGAACGCACCCAGTAGAAGTGGGGATTATTGGCGATGCTAAATCTGCAACAGAAGCTATTTACGAACAATTATCCCAAGAAAATAGAACCAAAGATACGGAACGCTTGGAGACTGTAGCAAAGCGTAATGAAGAATGGGAGCAAGAATTGTATGATTTAGCCATGGAAGAGGGAAATCCGATTAATCCGCGCAGAGCATTATTAGAATTGCGGAAAGCATTTCCGGATAACACGATGATTTCATCCGATATTGGAAACGTCTCTTCAACAGCTAATGCGTACATGACCTTTAATCAATCGCGTCGTCATATTGCCGCCTTAACGTTTGGAAACTGTGGATTTGCTTATCCAGCTGCACTTGGAGCTCAATTAGCGGAGCCTGGGTCACCTACTGTGGCCATTGTCGGCGACGGAGCATGGGGTATGAGCCTTCATGAAGTATCGACTGCAGTAGAGCAAAACATCCCAGTCATTGCCTGTGTCTTTAACAATAAGCAGTGGGGAGCTGAAAAGAAAAATCAAGTCGACTATTATGATGATCGTTACGTAGGTTCGGATATTGAAGGGCCGCAATTTGCCCAAGTTGCCGAAGCGATGGGCGCTGTTGGAATTACAGTCGATAAGCCTGAAGATTTAGCAGATGCTTATAAGCAAGCCTTGGAAGCAAAGAAGCCTGTCGTTATGGATATCATGGTAGACGGTACAATGCTTGCCCCGCCATTCAGAAAAGATGCGTTGAAGATGCCAACTCGTTATCTAGATAAGTATAAACACTTAGATTATGAGGAGTGGAAAAAATAAGTATATATAATTTATATCTTCCTGTATGTTAATTATACAGGAAGATATAAAACCAGCGTTTGTAAGCGTTTTCTTTAAAGTCATTTTTTTATTAACAAATAATATTCTGCCGGATGCCAAAAAGTAAAAAAAGAGAAAGTAAATCTTATTAAGAGGTGGATATATGAATACTATAAAAAATTATAAGAACTTTTTTGTGGTAGCTATTATTTTACTGCTTTTAGTTTTTGTAGGCAATATTATTTTAGCGAAAAGCGCGGATTCAGTCGGGCAAGAGGAGATTGTTTTACGAGCTGCTCAATCTAAAGCAAGCGATCACCCTGTTTCGCAAGGGGTTGATAAGTTTGCGGATTTAGTTGACGAAAAATCAAATGGAAAAATTGAAATTAAAACATATCATGATGGTTTACTGGGAGATGATAGAGAGGTTATTGAGAGTGCACAGAAGGGAAGTATAGCATTGGCCAGTTCTTCTACGCCAAATATGACTAGTTTTACAAATTATTTTAATGCTTGGGATTTGCCATATATTTTTGAAGATAAAGAGGAGGTTTATGAAGCAGTGGATGGAGAGCCAGGTGACATTATTAGAGATGAAATGGAGAAATCAGGGTTTAAGGTTATTTTCTTCCCAGACTATGGATTTCGTCAAATTGTTTCTAATGATCAACCTATAGAAAAACCAGAAGATTTAAAAGGAATGAAAATTAGAACAACAAATTCCATTATTGAACAGGGGGATTTCGAAGCTTTAAACGCTAGCCCAACACCTGTTGATTGGTCTGAGGTATACACAGCATTACAACAAGGAACAGTTGAAGGAGAGGGGAATAGTTATTCTTTGCTTTGGGATTCAAAACATCAAGAAGTCCTAAATTATGTTGCTGAAGTAGATTATAATTATAGTTCAGATATGCTGATTATGAACCAAGATATATTTAACGACATGACCGAAGAACAACAAGAAATAATCATGGAGGCTGGCGAAGAGGCAATGGATTGGCAAAGAGACCGTGCAAACGAAAGAGAAGAAGAGGCAAAACAACAATTTGCCGACTTTGGTGTTGACATCTATGAACCGGATTCTGAGGAACTTAAAGATTGGAAACAAGCGACAGAACCTGTTTGGGATAAATATGTTACTCCAAAATATGCAGATCCAGAGTATGTAGAAGTGATACTTGACACATTAGATAAATCTAAAGAGGACGTATTCGAGGATTAATCCATTCACGCTTTTAAAGGGAGGAAAAATATTTTGGGAAAGAATATTATAGCCGAAGATAACAAAAACAATAAACCGTCATCTAATAAATTTTTCCACTTAGTGGAATATCGTTTTGAAGAAATATTAGTCGTTACGGGCTTTTTAGCTTTTATTATCCTAATCAATTTACAGGTGTTTAATCGCTATTTATTGCCTTTTGTAGATGTAGCTAATATAACCACATGGACTGAAGAACTTTCCCGGTATATTTTTGTATTTGTATCGTTTTTAGGAGCAAGTTTAGCTATTCGAAAGGGGGAAACAATCGAGGTAACTTTTATAGTTAATAGATTTTCTCATAAAATACAGAATATTATTAAAATTGTTAATAGCATATTTATGATTTTCTTCAGTTACTTTATGATCAAGTATGGATTCGAATTAATCATTTTCCAATTAGAAACTCATCAGACAACTCCGGCTATTTCTATGCCAATGGCAATCCCTTATAGCGCGGTCCCCATTGGATTTACTTTAATCGTCATTCGGTCATTGCAAAAACTATTTAAAGATATAAAAGGTTCCACGATAAAAGAGGGGTTAATAGCAGGCGGTGTGTCGTTTATTATTATCTCTCCTGCTTTTTATCTTGCTGAACAATCGATATCTCTTATACTGTTTGGATATTTTGTATTGTTTATCATAATGGGTATGCACATAGCTTTTGCTTTGGGTGTGAGTACTTTTGCTACGGTATTGGTAACGGATGCAATACCAATTGATTTTTTTCCACAAACTGGGTTTACTGGTATAGATAATTTTCCGATAATGGCAGTCCCTTTCTTTATAGCTGCTGGGATAATTATGGGTGGAGGAAAAATTATTAAAAAGCTTTTGTCGTTATCAGATGAATTATTAGGTTTTCTTCCTGGTGGGCTAGCTCTTGTGGCTGTGGTAACTAGCATGTTCTTTTCAGCCATTAGTGGATCTGGTCCTGCAACAGTAGCTGCTATTGGGACAATATTAATTCCGGCTATGGTTAAACAAGGTTATAACGCCGGTTTTGCTACTGGGCTAGTTGCGACCGCGGGGTCGATAGGCGTTATTATACCACCTTCTAACCCATTAGTTATTTATGGGGTCGTTGGCGGACAATCTATTTCTAAACTATTTATTGCAGGGATTGTACCGGGGGTGGTTACAGGCCTAGCTCTCATGATTGTAACTTATGGAGTATCCAAAAAGAATAACTGGAAAGGTGCGAAATCTTCTTTTCAACTGAAAGGTGTATTTAAAGCAGCTTGGGGAGCTAAATTTGCTTTATTGGTGCCTGTTATTATCCTTGGGGGGATTTATGGTGGTTTTATGACACCTACGGAAGCCGCTGCTATTGCTACTTCTTATGGTATCATCATTGGATTCTTTGTTTACAAAGATTTAACATTAAAAAAGTTGTATCAAAATCTTTCTAGTGCTGGCACGACTTCATCAGTTATTATTCTCTTAATGGTAATGGCAAGTATCTTTGGAAGATTAATTACTTTTGAGGGGGTCGCGGAAAAAGTCGCTGCTTTTGTTCTTACCATTAGTCAAAATAAAGTGGTTCTTTTATTATTATTGAATTTATTTTTACTAATGGTAGGTTTAGTGATGGAAGCATTAGCTGCAATTGTTATTTTAACTCCCATTCTTTTACCTGTGGCAACTGAAATAGGGGTGGATCCAATACATTTTGGTTTAATTATGATATTTAATTTAGCTATTGGTTTTATTACTCCGCCAGTGGGGGTTAATTTATTTGTAGCAGCAAGTACAGCTAAAATAAGAATTGAAGAAGTAATTAAAGGTAATTCAATTTTGTTGTTAACCATGCTTTTTGTACTTTTATTAGTTACTTTTCTTCCACAAATTAGTTTATGGCTGACTGGGTTTATGAATTAATTAATAGTAAGAAGCAGTTCTAATTTTATATACAGCCAAGGGTGTTTATAAAAAGTTTAGTTCTGTAACACGATAAGATAACAATTAAAATTGCTCCCGTTTTGCTCTAATCTCCAAATATAAGATAACCGCCATCATTAAATTAACATTGAAAATGAAACGTTTCGCAGATTGAAGGGCCACAAGGATATAATAATGGTATTTTCATTGAATCCTGTCATTAGACAGGATTTTCGTTTAAAATGAATTTCTCTAAATATTCTAACGTGGAGTGTACAATCCAAATGCCCAATATACAGGACACGACCTATCCCTGAATCAAGAGTACATTGACGGAAAAAAATTGGATGATGCCTATACACCTCAGCGCAAAGAGATTGGCTGAGCAGCATCCAAACCCAAAGGAAGACTGCAACAATTATCCTTGTTGGTTTTGATAAAAACTGTCCAAAAGCGAGGATCTTTAAAAGCGTTGCTGAAACCCCAGAGGTGATTGTACAATATATCGCCAAAAAGGCGTTGTTACCTATACCCTAAAAATAATTCTGGAAAAGTTATAGTTACTTAAGAAGAGCTAAGCGGCATGTCCATTTTGCCCGGGACTATCTCCAAATTCAACCATTCGACCAAAAGGATTCCAAGGTTATGATCGATACGATGGCGACACTGGCCTATAGTAAAGACGACCCGGCTGACCTGGTGAATGCTGCCATTGAGGAATTGATACAGCAGCGTTTTGAACTGCCTGTTTTTAATACGCTTAAACATGCATACAATGAGGTGCGGAAGAAATCTTATCGCGTTCTATATGATAAAATCTATACTTCCCTTGATGATGAACAAAAGAATAGTTTAGGCACTTCTTTTTCAAGTTAAAGCAGGCTCCACATATACGCTGTGGAATGAACTGAAGGAAGATTCTAAAAGAGCGATTTTAACCCAATTAAGAAGTTTGGTTGCCCGCGAAAATTGGTTAACAGAACTTCATATTGATACAAAGATACTCCAACATATCCCGCACATCAAAGTAAAACAAATGGTGGCAGAAGCTCAGACTCTAAATTGCTTATCGTATGACAGAGATGGAACCCAAGAAACGATATGCGCTTGCCATTTCGCTCGCATCCATCCAATTATCCAAAGTATTGGCTGACATTGGCGAAATGCTTATTAAAAGGATGGTGAGTATACATAAAAAAGGACCACAGCATTTAAAAGATAATCAAGAAAGCACGCAAAAATGAACCGATGTCTTAATTGCAACATTTCGCGATATGATGCAGGCCTATCAATCAGAAGATAATTCCGAAGAACGTCTCCAAGCAATACAAACAGCAATTGGCTATGAAGAAGAACAAATAATGCAAGACTGCGAAAGCCATTTGGCTTTCAATAGGAACAATTATTATTCTTTCCTATGGCAGTTTTATAAAAGTCATCGCTCTACATTATATAATCTTTCGAGCCATCACATTTCGTTCAACAACGCAGGATAACAAAAATCATTCAAATAAAGACCGTATCAAAAACATAGTTTTTTAAACTGTTTTAGTATTGGTATACAAATTACCGTTCAAAAAGTGTGCAAAATAGCAATCAAAGTGACAATTGACACAGAAATCAAAAGTAACTGACATACGATATAAAGACTCTTTTAAACTAATAAAACACCGCCCTTTTAAGATGATAGTGTTATGCGACAAATTATTATTGTATTCTACATTTCTATCTTTCTCCAAAACGATTTAAAATTGCCAAATCAACATCCTATATTGCTTAGCGTATATTTCCCGCGTTTTATTGGTAGGAATCCATTTAATCTGATAAAGGATCAATGGCGTATTATTTTATAGTTTACACTTCATGACATCTTCGCTGGTATTGTTCCTACTAATGAATATTCTTCTGTCCTTTTATACCTATGATTTTGAAGTAAGTATGATAAAACATAAGTTCCTCTTCATTATGGAACGGAGATAAGCCGGTTTCTTCTCCGCCAGATAACTCATCCTTTAAATCACCAATAATTCTGGAACCAGTTTCATTATTGGTTTTCGTTAACGCCAACCAATCTTTCACACTTTTTTCCACTTTCAGAGCTTCACAAGCAAGTACTTTCACTGCAAACATTTTATACATCTTTACGAGCTCTTCTCTTGTTAATGCTTTAACATGAGAAGAATCCCTAAGACTTTCATAATGATTGTAAGATTGGCTTAATTTGGAATCTCGCGGACAAATCATGTCGATTACAACAATTGTACTATTTCTTTTCCCACATCGAACCATTTCACGAAAAATTTTATAAGGATCGGTAAAATGATGAAAAGCGAGTCGACAAATCACAATATCAAAAGCATCATCTACAAATGGGAGATTCTCAGCTGAACCTTGAACAAATTGAATGTTGGATATTTTATGTTGCTTATTTTCTTGCTTTCCTTGATGGATCATATCTGGTGATAAATCTAAAGATGTAACTTTAGATACAAAAGGAGACACAGCTCGACTAATAATTCCAGTTCCTGCTGCAACATCTAGTACAGAAAAACTTTTGTCTAAAAATATGCTCGACAAAACCCACCGAATATGTTGATTATTGTTAAGGGACAGGTTTTTATTAGAAAACCCATATGCTTGCTTTTTAAATTGATGTATAATTTTCTCATTATGCTTGCTCATTTCTTAACCCCACTTCTTTTTTATGAAAGCCATTATTATATGGTATATTGCAGACTTATAAAACTTTTCCATAAGTATTCTTTTGCTTCTCTAGTAAGATATTGTTTTGGAAGTTCATGATGTTATATTTTAAATAACTATTTCGCTAGTCTCCCACAAGATTTATGAAAAAATAAAAATTTATTCGTCCTATTATGCCTCAATGCAATCATTTTTCTTCTTTCAGTGTTTTATATATTATTTCATCTGATTCACCTAGTTAAAAACTTTTTCAGCTATAATGAATTGAAAAATCATAATGTCACCTGAATTATTAATAGCTTGATGGTAGTTATTTTTAAATGACTGTTTTATCAGTCTGTATAAGCATCATGATTATTTCACTTTATAAACAAAAGAGAATCTTTTTCTGTTAAGGTTAAGATACCAACAAAATAATCACAGTCAAAAAATCAAATTATCAAATGACAATGGAAATTTATCATCCACCGATACGAGCAGCTTTATATTTTGGGAAGTTGAAGAGAAAATATTTTTTCTCCACCTTGATGAAACATATAAATTTTCAGAACACCCGTAAATATTATGTCCATTCCAATGAACAGCTGCTTCGCCAAAAAATGTATCAAAGGACTGTCGCCTTTGCGGCAGCCAATGCAGCTAGCCAGCTTAACAATAATCCCGTGTTCTAAGAAATAATTAGGACGGACGCTTTAGCTTCCTAACCTAACTTATCGAGAATTTTTAACCGGTTTGACGCAACTTCTGTTGAGTAGTTCAGCCAGTTTAAACAAGCCAATCAGAATGTCTTAGATAAAGTGCAATCTCATCGAAGTGTGGAATTGCTTATCCTAGAGAAACATGCTGATACTTATTCCGACCAGGAGGAGACTGCTTTTAATGTGTATTATGGAACCATTGGGCTCCATCTTTTAGTGGTCCTTGACGGCATGACAGAGGATTTTTTAAGCGAATGCCAATTGAAAAATCTGGATGATGAACTCCATCTACTCATGCCATCAATGGACATTACACAAACGGAATCTTTCATTGAAGATATTGTTTATCAAGCAAGTTCATGGGTGAAACCAAGAAAAATTATTATCCAATCAGTGGTGTGTCCAGCCGGAGATTTGTTCTTCACGCATGCTTTTTCGTAAGCATCCTGGGCATAGCATTTTCTCCACAAGCCACTATTTAAAAATATCAAAAGCACGACAGAAGGGAAACTACATCAAAGAAGCCTAGAACGATTTTTCTTTTGATGCCATGTGCAACCATGATTTTATAACCAATAAAGTGCACATGATACTGAGTTTGGGTGCTGAACCCCAAGAGTTAGAGTTTTTGATTAAATTGTTTGTCTATATTTTATTCTGTAATCGACTGGGCTTAAGTTAACTGGATTTTCTTTTAATCTTATCTCATTAGACCAGTTGATGTACTCCTCAAATTCTTGCTTTAATGTATCATAACATTTTAATTCTTCGCCACAACACATTTCCTGTTTTATAAGACCAAAAAATGTTTAAGAAAAGAGTCATAAGATGATTTTCTACAAAATATAATTATTCAACAAGTTTAAGTCCAATTGCTGAAAGTAATACTATCGTGATAAAAAATATTCTTTTCCAATCTTTTGATTCATTGTAAAATATCATTCCTACTAATGCTCCTCCAACAACGCCAATTCCTGTCCAAATCGCATAACCCGTCCCCATTGGAATGAATTGTAACGAGTAACTAAGTAAAGCAAGGCTTGAACCAGATCCTAAAATTAAATAAATAACAGTAGGTATATCACGTTTGATAGCAAGCTGAGTTATCATAGAAACACCAAACATTTCTAAATATTCTTGCAATAACAGTACCGGCTGTACCTAAACCTACAAAAATAGCATATATAGTGCCAGCCAGCAAAATTTGTGCTGCTGTAATCATTAAATAATTGCTGACAATTATAAAAATGATTGTTCCTGTCCAAGTCCAAAATCATAAGCATGAGTTAATTCCAATAACCCAAAATATTTCTAAAAAAGCTACTATGAACCTGAATTATTCATAGTTTCATGGTAGTTAATCTCAAATCACTGCCTTATCAATCTGTATAGGCATTTTGCTTATTCACTTTATAAAGGATTCTTCTAATCGCTACTTTACTGGAAATAATCCTGGATTACAATCGAAAAAATCAAATTATCGAATGACGGTGGAGATTTATCTTCCGACACGGGCAGCTTTTTGTTTCGGGAGTTTGAAGAGAAAACAGGCTTTTTCTCCACCTTGATGAAACATTTAAAAATCAACGATACCCGTAAATATTACGTTCATTCTAATGAACAACTGCTTCGCCAAAAACTCTATCAAATGATTGCCGACGATACGGCCGACGATGCAGCTGATCAATTAACGAACGACTCCGTTTTCAAAGAAATCATTGGAACGGATGCTTTAGCTTCCCAGCCTAGCCTATCGAGGTTTTTGAATCGCTTTGATGAAGCATCCGTGGAACAGCTGTATCAGGACAATCAAGAGCTCTTGGATAAAGTGCATGCTCATCGAGGAGCAGAATCGCTTATCCTGGATTTAGATTCAACCCACGCTGACACTTATGGTGACCAGGAAGAGACAGCTTTTAACGCCCATTATGAAACCGTTGGCTTTCATCCTTTAGTGGCTTTTGACGGCGTGACAGGCGATTTTTTAAAGCCAAGCTTCGCACTGGCAACGAGTACACTTCAAATAGTGTGGTACCGTTTGTTCAACCTGCCATCAAGCACTATAATGAGAAGTCCCCGGAAACGACGCCATTCTTACGTGGCGACAGCGGCTTTGCGGTGCCAGCGTTATACGAACTCTGTGAAGAGGAATCTGTTTCTTATGTGATTCGTTTAAAAGCGAATGCCAATTTGAAAAAGCTGGCGGATGAACTTCATCCCACGGTGCCACCGACGGACATTACGCAAACCGAGTGTCATTATGAAAAGACCATATACCAAGCAGGTTCATGGGAAAAACCAAGAAAAGTCATTATTCAATCGGTGCGTCCAGCCGGAGAAATGTTCTTTACGCATGCTTATTTCGTGACCAATCTGGGCCAAGCGTTTTCTCCGCAAGCGATTGTCCAGAGCTATCAAAAGCGCGGCACGATGGAAAATTAAATCAAGGAAGCTAAAAAACGTTTTTTCTTTTGATGCTATGTGCAGCCATTCTTTTATGACGAATGAAATACGCATGATGCTCAGTTTATTGGCTTATAATTTAACGAATTGGCTGCGCACCTTATGTTTCCCTTCTTGTCACCAAACGATGCAGATTCAGGCGATTCGCTCAAGGATTGTAAAATCCGCCAGCAAACTTGTGAAATCAGGCCGTTCGCTGCACTTTAAGCTGCTTCCAGTTTTGTTTATGCTTCCTTCTTCTGGAAAGTGCTGCGCCGTATACAAAACCTGCAGCTGGAATAGTCATCAGTTGGAATGAACTTTCTAAAAATTGGTCCGCAAGACCAAGGGAGTCGTCTGTCTAAAGTCAGGGGCATATCAAATATTCAAATCTGAAAACGATACATACGAGTTATTTTTAAGTTTTGAATAGAAAAACACTCTTTTTATATTCAAACTACACCCTTTTGAAAAAGCATGAATAATTCAAGTTTACTCAAATTAATACTAAAATAAATAATTAAGTGAATAGAATATTTGAGAGTCAACAACAAGATTCTATCGCGTATAAACAATTTATTTGTGACAAGGAAACATCAAAATCTTAAAATTATCTATATTCACATTACATTTACTTAATTTAATTGTTTTATGCTTTTGAATTTAAAACCTTAAATAAAAAATGAGTACTAGCATCAGAGTTGTTTTTCAAGTTCGTAAAAGTACACTTTTACGAACGTTAGAAATTTTCTTAAACTCCTCCCCTTAAATCGTTCATAATACCATAAAAATACTTTACGAACGTTCGTCGAAATATATATACATTTACGAACG
>Ga0079226_10002467_pt1 | contig 14273 bp, 14 predicted proteins | sample Poulit2014_FD_76345 | JGI IMG/M metagenome (GOLD analysis project Ga0079226, IMG submission 76345) | Agricultural soil microbial communities from Georgia to study Nitrogen management - Poultry litter 2014 | ecosystem: Environmental > Terrestrial > Soil > Agricultural land | place: USA: Georgia... | reverse complement strand
ACTTCCCATTCGAATTGTTCCGCAATTTCAAGGCCCATTGTTTTCTTTCCTTCAATGCGGTATGGTTCTTTAAGCGTAGAGGCATCAAAAATACCATAGTCTTTAACTTCTTGAGCAACAATTTTACCTGCATCACCAATCAGACCATTCACTAAGTATAAAGAAGCTCCTGCTGCCGTACATTCTTTTCTTTGGATTGTTGGAGCATCTAACGGCATAACTATGGTTGAAACAATACCTGCTTGAGCACCGTATAACGACCAGGATGCCCCTGCATTTCCGTTTGTCGGCATGGCAAGTTCTTCCACGCCTAGCTCTTTTGCTTTGGATACGCCCACAGCCGCACCGCGTGATTTAAAAGAGCCAGATGGAATCATGCTTTCATCCTTCATATAAAGATTTGTGATATCCATGTTTTTTCCGGTTTTATTCATCTCAACAATTGGTGTTAACCCTTCACCCAATGTCACCACATTATCTTCATTTTGAACAGGTAAAAACTCATGATAACGCCATAAGTCTGCTTTTCTTTCAAGCAAGTCAGACGCTTTAAAGTTCTTTTTTAACTCATCCATCTTATAAGCTACGAGAAGTGGAGAGCCACATTCACATAATTGATTTTGTTCTTCTACGCTATAAGTTTTTTCGCACTTTGGGCAGTATAAATGGGATACATAACTGAATGCCATATATTAAAAACCTCCTGTTTTTGATACCGCTTACAATTTTTAATAGAAACAGTAGCCGTATTGCGATTAAATCAATTTCGATTCATGCAATTTTCAAGCGACACTTTTATCTTTGTAAATCTATAAATCATAATATTCCTGCATTGAATTCTCAACACTATCCAAATGTTCCTTCATCAATGATTTTGCTAAATATGTATTTTGATCTTTGATTGCTTGTAAAATTTTTTCATGTTCCATGACAGATTTTTTAGCTCTATTAGGAATTTGTATCGAGTGTGACCGCGCTTTTGCTAAGAAACCGATAAGATGATGCATAATTCTATTTATAATATCATTTCCCGACATTTCTGCTAAATATAAATGAAAATTAGAATCATATCCCGATAACTCTTCGTAGTTCTTACCCTCAGAAGCTTTTTTGGTTGCATCCAATACAATCTGCTCAATTATTTTCAATTGTTCTTCGGTTCTATTGATAGCTGCTAATTCAACAATTTTTTCTTCTAAAAGACGTCTCACAGAAAACAATTCATTAATCTGACTGTCTGAAATAATAAAAGAATCTATCATTTTTCGAATTTGTTCACTTTCTGGAGCAATAAAAAATCCAGAACCATGCCTTGCAGTTAAATATCCATACGCTTCTAAAATCTTATACGCTTCTCTAACAGTATTCCTACTTACCTCAAGTTCAAATGCCATATCTCTTTCAGTAGGTATCTTCTCTCCTTCTTTAAATTTTTCATTCTGGATTTGTCCTTTAATATAATCAGCTACTTTTACAGAAATACTTTTTGAGCTATGAAGAACTTGTTTCATTTCACCTACCTCCAAACTATGAAGTTTAAACAACTAGTAGGTGGTTAAAATGATTCTGGTAGAGTCACCCAACCACATTGTCATTATCAATATACATTCATTTGTTTGAATTGTCAATCTCTTACAAAGAGACGTACAATAAAGTTCTTTTTATCTTTCTCTGTAGTAGTCGCTTCTTGAATGTTCGCTATATCACTAAGGTTATCGTCGATCCGTTCCAATCCCTCATTAAATCTTATTTGCTGATGGTTTATTTTATCAGCAAGTTCCTGTATTATTTCACTTTGTTTAGTGATGAGATATGTTTGATGGTATATCTGTTTTTTAGTTTGTCATATTGTTCCGTATATCGGTTGTCGGCGTCCGATTGCTTTTCTATATCGTTATTCCTTTGTATTGTATTAGAACCAAATTTCTTTATAACAGCATTGGTTGCATCTTCAACCGTCATATTGTTTTCATTTCGTAGTTTTTTCAAGTATTTTAATGCCTCTATATCTTTTTCAACAAACATCCTCTTTTGCCGTCTACCAGTGTTGTTTGATTTTTGAAATACATAACCCTTACTTTCTAAATGCTGCGATTACTTCCTAATTGTAGGAATAGCAATTCCGACCATTGTCTCCACTTGATTGGTGGTATATTGTTTGTTGTTTTCCATATTTACACCTCAATGAGTATTGCGGACGTTTTTTATCAGCTATGCGGTTATTTGTACCACTCTTTGCGGAATTGTTTACCAACAACACGAAAAAGGCAAGAACAGGAACTTACAATCCTGTTCTCGCCTTGACTTACGCATAAAATAATTCTATATTTCCATAGAGTTAATCCCAAATTTTTCGCGCATAGGATACGGCACCATCAATAAAGATATCATATGAATTATGAATAATCCTATCTAATATAGCCTCCGCTAATGTCCCGTATCCTAGCTTTTCATACCAACCTTGTAAGTCAAATTGAGAACAGAAAATGTTGGATTTCTTGGCCGTATAGCGTGAATTGATAATTTCTAACAGTAAAGTTGCTTCCTCTTTTGAAAGCTCCAATAATAGCCATTCATCTATGATTAAAAGATCAACCTTGGTGAGTTTTTTCATTAATTTTGTATAACTACCATCCGCTTGATATGTTGCTATTTTAAAATCTTCTAAAAGGTCTGGGCAACCGAACATATTTCGCTTTGTAAAATTGGCGACAAGCCTGAACACCATATGCAGTTGCTAACCATGTTTTACCTGCCAGAGACTCCTTGAACACAATATCTCTACCTTCTGCTATATAATTTCCTGTAGAGAGTTTCATTAATAAATCTTTATTTAGCTTACGATCTGCATCGTAAATAACTTCTTCAATTGCTGCTTCTTCAGGAAATGTGGCTTGTTTCAAAAGGAGGCTCAATTTATTACTTTTACGAACACTTTCTTCTAAACGGACCAGCCGATCCAATTTTGTTATAACTAATGTATCGTCCTTTTGAATCTTATGCAACAATCGTTGCAATTGTGGCCTGTTTTTATTTGTCCCCGTCAGTTTATCTTGGAATATTGCCTCACAACCTTCATTTTTAAGTGCCCGCAGCTGTCCTTGCGACCGAAATATCTTATCACATCTTTCATTTCATCAATCATTTTACTTTTAAGGCTTTGGAAACTATTGTCCCATCGCATCATATTATCGATCTGTTCTTCATTATCCACCTGCAACGACCAACTGTAATTAGATAAGGCAAATACAAAGCTTTCTCCATCTTTAACACAATATAAAACACCATGTCTAGTCTCGCTACATTGTAGCTCTTTAGTTTTCTTCAGCAGATGTTATAAAGTCGATAAAATATTGAGCAAGTTGTGATTTACTATTTTTGTACATAATTATAACATTTCGAGAGGATTGAAAAGAATTGCAATTTATTATTGCTAATTGATTGGTATTTAGTTCGTACTTTATGGAAGAGTACGGTAATATAGAAACCCCTAAACCTCGGATAATTGAAGACTTAACCATTTCCAAGCTATTCAATTGTAATACAACATTAACGTAATCTCCTGTTAAAATATTTTCAAAAATTTGTTGAATAAAAGAATTATTATTAAAAAAAATAAAGGGTAGGGTCAGAGCTTCTTTGAAGCTTATTATTCTACCATCAGACCAAGGGTGTTTGGCTGAAACAACAAGAAAAAACTCATCAATAGCTATTTTTTTAGTTTTTATCTTGTCATTTAAAATTATGCTTTCATATGACATAGCTACATCTAATTGATTATTCAATATTTTTTCAATCAAATCAATGTTAGATTTTTCGATAGTTATGCGAAAATCTATATACATTTTAGTATCAGAAAAACTAGAGATGAAGTCTAATAAAAAACTTGTACCTGGTATTATAGTCGATCCCAAAAGTAATTTTTGATATCCCCCTCCTGATATAGATATAGACTTTTTAGCTTCGGTTACTAACTCGAAAATTCTTTGTCCATATTCATAAATTATTTCCCCATGGGTTGTTAGTTTAAAGTATTTACCTTTCCGTTCTACCAATTTTTTATCCAGAGAATTTTCAAGTTTTTGAAGTTGTTGTGATATAGCCGGCTGACTTATATTAATTTCTTTAGCAGCTTTACCAAAGCTTTTGTATTTTGCAACAGAGCAGAATACAAATAAGTGATGTAGATTCAAGATAAATTTCTCCTTTCGTATAAAACATTACATTTATAGTTATTAAAAAGAAATCTAAATTAATGTTTTGAACTTAAAAACGATTGGATTTTATTTACTAAATTAAATTTTCAAAATAGAAATATTAAAATCCCTTTATAAGTAAAACTTATATTATCATACATAATTTATATTTTACTTAATGGTAACGCTATCATAATATATAGACAAGTAAAAAATATAGGGAGGGATTACTTTGAAGACATTTAAAGTGTTTTTCAATTTATTATTATTGTTGTTAATTATGACGGTAATTACTGCTTGTAGCAATACAAATAATAATGAATTGGAAAACAACACAGAAGAAGAATCTGAGTCACGCAATCATAATGAAGATGGTTTTGATTGGGAGCAGTTTTCTGGACAAACAATAACTCTTTTAGCTAACAAACATCCTTGGACTGAACAAATAGAGCCTTACATTGAAGAGTTTGAAGACTTAACAGGTATAGAAGTCATTGTCCAGCAATATCCAGAAGATCAAATTAGACAGAAAGCTCTTGTTTCTTTGCAAGGACAAAGTGGTGATTTCGATGTTTTTATGTCTCTTAAGTCTCGGGAGGGTCTTAAATATTATAATTCAGGATTTTATGAAACGCTTGATGAATATGTAGAAGATGAAAATTTAACATCGCCAGATTTTGATATAGATGATTTCTACGAAGGTCCCTTAGAAGGAGAAAAATTTGAAGATGATTTAGTAGGATTACCAATTAATGTAGAGGGGCCAGTACTATATTATAATAAAAAAATATTTGAACAGTATGATGTGGATGTACCTGAAACAATGGACGACATAAAAACGGCAGCTAAAGCAGTGCAGGAAGGGTCAAATGGCGAAATAGATGGTGTTACTTTGCGTGGAGAAGCAGGGGCTTTGCCGTTTACATTTGGAAATTTTATATATAACAATGGAAAAGAGTGGTTAGATGATGGAAAATCTAATTTCCAAGATCCTGATCGAATTGAAGCTATTCAATTATATGCAGATTTAGCAAATAAATATGGGCCTAAAGGGGTGGTTCAATTTTCTTTTTATCAATCGTCTGCATTATTTGCTCAGGGAAAGGTAGGCATGGAGATAGAATCTTCAAATGAATTATCAACAATCATTGATGAAAAAAATTCAAACGTTGTAGATGATGTAGGAGTGATTCCCTTTCCAACAGGACTAGAAGAAGATAGTAAATTAACTCAATTACAATGGGGAATTTCTATGAATAAATTTTCAGAAAATAAAGATCCAGCTTGGCTATTTATGCAATGGGCAACTTCGAAGGATATGCAGAAAGAATTAGCTATGAACGGTATTGGTAGTCCAAGAGATTCTACTTGGGAATCTGAAGAATATCAACAATCTTTGGATAGTGAAGTAGAGCAAGAATGGGCTGATGCTTTACAGTTTACTTTAGATCATGGAAATCCTGAGATTGGCCCCCCTGCAGAAGATCAGGACAAAGTGAGAAAGATAGTAGGAGAAATGGTAGATAAAGTTATATTAGGAGAGATGTCTGCAGAACAGGCTGCAGAAGAAGCAGATAAAAAAATGTCGGAGGTTCTTGAACAAGAATGAAAAAAGACACAAATAAATTTCATAGGATGACCCCTTGGATAATGATACTGCCATCAATGTTGTTTACTATTTTGCTGATAGGGTTTCCATTAATATATGTAGTATATTTGATGTTTACTGAATGGTCCCCAGGCTCTTCAATGTGGGGACTCCCCTTTATAGGGTTGGATAATATTATGAAAACATTCAAGGATAATCTTTTTTGGAAATCTTTTTGGATAACTATAAAAATATCGGGTATTTCCTTACTTTTTGAAGTTTTAATTGGTGTATACTTAGGGATTCTTCTTTCAAAGGCTATTAAGGGAATTAAATTTCTTCGTATTATTTTTTTCTATCCTTCAATCGCACCACAAGTAGCGGCAGGTATGGTTTGGGTTCTTTTATTCGACCCTTCATTAGGCTTTGTAAACTACATTTTTGATTTACTTCATTTGCCTCAAGGAGATTGGTTGAATAGTCCTTCTAGTGTGATATATGCGATATCGCTTGTAGATATATGGCAATGGACGCCATTTATTGCTCTTATTGTTCTGGGAGGTATTCAATCGCTACCAGAAGACCCTTATGAAGCAGCCGTGATTGATGGAGCATCAAATATGCAACAATTATTTTACTTAACATTACCTTTGTTAAAATCAACGATTATAGTTGCTCTTATGTTACGTTCAGTTGATATGTTTAGAATATTTGATTCTATTTATGTAATGACTCAAGGAGGTCCAGTAGACGCTTCTATGTCATTAAACATTTATGCTTATCAAGAAGGGTTTTTATACACAGACATGGGTAAATCAAGTACCGCCATGATAATACTACTAGTTTTTGTAATGCTAGTAACTTTTATTTTAGCACGTATTAGAAAGGGAGTAGAATAATGCAGAAGACTTCACTAACAGGATCGATATTGGTTTATTTTCAACTTTTTGTTCTTTTCGTTTTTTTTCTATTTCCCATTTTTTGGATGATGGCAGCAGGATTTAAGCACAATGTGGATATTACTTCTTATCCACCGAAAATTTTTTCCGAATTAACATTAGATCACTTCCGAGATTTATTTAGCTTATACCCATTTCAAGAATATTTAATTAATAGTATTGTTATATCATTTGGTTCTACATTATTAGGATTAATTTTAGGTGTTCCAGCTGCTTACGCAGCTGCAAGGTTTAATCTTCAATGGACGGCATTCTTAACACTGATTGCTAGAATGGCGCCCGGTGTACTTTTTTTAATACCATGGTATGTTATTGCTTCTAATCTTGGTATTACCGATAACTATTTGACCTTGATAGCAACGCATACTGTTATCACAATGCCAATAATAATATGGTTAATGATTTCAACATTTGAGGAATTACCAACAGAAATTGAAGAGTCTGCTTTAATAGACGGATGTGGTCCCTTTAGAGTTATGTGGAAAATAGCTATACCACTAGCTTTACCTGGACTTTCAGTTGCTACAATTCTATCGTTTATTTTCTCTTGGAATTATTTTTTATTTGCTTTAGTTTTAGCAGGAAACAAAACTACTCCATTAACTGTAGCTGCATTTAACTTTGTTGGTGATGCGGCTGTAGACTGGGGTGGATTAATGGCTGCTGCTGCAATAATAAGTCTTCCAGTTATTATTTTGGTAACATTTGTTCAAAGATGGTTAATACAAGGGTTAACAGGAGGAGCAGTAAAATAACCTATAGTAAAAATGAGAGGGGAATACTAATATGAAGGCTGCGAATTTTTTAGGAGAAAACAAAATTAACATTGTTGAAAAAGAAGCTCCACATCTAGAATTTGAAAATGATGTAATCGTTGAAGTAAATTGTTGTGGTCTATGCGGGTCAGATAAAAGATTATTCCGGGAAGGAGCAAAACACACCCCCGGACATGAAATTTCAGGAACTATATATAAAAAAGGGAAAGACGTGAAATTAAGAATAGGACAAAGGGTCATCATTTACATCCCTATTTATTGTGGTAAATGTAAGTTTTGTGAAGTAGGTAATACAAATCAATGTCAAAATATAAAAGAATTAGTAGGATGGCAAAGGTCAGGAGGATATGCTGAGTATGTAAAAGTCCCTGAACAAAACGTTATTCCTATTCCTGATGATATATCTGACGAAGATGGCGTTTTACTTTTAGATACAATAGGAACAGCTGCTCACGCTGTAAGACTAGCTATGCCAACTTTAAAAAATAAGGAAGAGAATACTCTTGTTATTGGGTGTGGTCCACTAGGATTAGGTATGATTCTAGTTCTAAAAGCATTTGGATTTAATAATATATTCGCAACCGATATATCTCCAGAAAAATTAGATTTATCAAAAAGTTTTGGTGCTATACCAATTCAATCGGATACAAATAAACAAAAGAATCAATTTAAATTTGTTGTTGAAGCAAGTGGAAGTTCTTCAGGAAGAGAAACAGGATTATACTCTGTTGAGCCAGGAGGTTCTTTGGTTATATTAGGGGAAAGTAATGATCCCTTTATTATTAACCCTAATCCGATATTGCGTAGAAAAGACTTTTATACTATAAGATCTTTTTATTTCCCTTTAAATGAAGTGAATGAAAATATTGAACTATACAAGAGTAATAAAGAGTCATTTAGAAAATTAATAAGTGAAATAGTTGGCTTTGATAATCTGCAAAATACATTTATAAAGTTTTGCGAAAGTAAAACTATAAAGCCCTTTATAAAAATGAAATAGTATTCGAGGTGAACTGTATGAACTATTTAGCAGCTCAGTATAGTGAAAATCGAAAATTAGAATTAGTAAAAAAAACAACAGAAAAATTACAAGGAAAAGATGTATTAATAAAAGTTGATACAGCAACTATTTGTGGTACGGACATTCAAATACTAAATGGGAATTTCATCTCCCGTCCGCCAGTAGTGATAGGACATGAATTTTCCGGTTATATTGAGGACGTGGGTGCAAAAGTATCTTCAGTTAAAGTAGGGGATTTAGTAACTGTAGAGCCACACCTATTTTGCGGATTATGTAAGTATTGTAGAAATGGAAAAGAACATTTATGTACAGATAAAAAGGGATTTGGAGTAGTTTTAGATGGAGGTTTTGCACAATGTTGCGTTGTTCCTGAGCCTAATGTTTACAAAATTCCAGAAGGTATATCTAGTTCAGTTGCAGCTTTAACAGAAAATATTGGTTGCTGTATACATGGAATTAATCAAGCTAACATTGACGTAGGGGATTATGTAACTATTATTGGTGGGGGATTTGTAGGTATTGTACTGGCTGAATTAGCTAAATATAGAGGTGCCAATTCTGTTTGTGTTATTGAGCCAAATGACTTTAGAAGAAATTTTATAAAACAGAGAGGTTTTAAAGTAATAGACCCTAATCGAGTTAATGTTGAAAGTGAAATAAAGCATATAACTAATGATTTAGGTAGCGATATTGTTATAGAGGCAGTAGGAAAAATTCAAACATCTAAACTATCTCTCAAATTGTCTGGATCTGGTGGAACTGTAGTCTTTTTTGGGGTAGTTAATCCTAATCATTCAATGGATATTCACCCATATGAAATATATAAAAAGGAATTGACCATTGTTGGTTCAGTAATAAATCCATATACACATTTAAGGGCTCTGGAAGCCTTGAAAATACTTGATTTAGAACCATTAATTACTCATGAGTTTGATTTGTTAGACATAGATAAAGCATTTGAAGTTGCCAGAGGTGGTGAAGGTATTAAGGTGGCCATTCGTCCAAATGCTATTTAATAATGGAGGAAAATATGGAAAAGAAAGAGTCATTATTTATTGGATTAGATTTAGGAACAACACATATTAAAGCAGTAGCATATAATAAATATGCTGAGATAAAAGGGGTTTCTCGCATTGTTACCCCAGCTCACGTTAATCAAAATGGTGGAACCTATCATCTAGCCGATGAACTATGGAAAAATACAATAAAAGTAATACAAGACTGCTTGGAACAAATTCAAGGAAATAGGGTTAAAGGGATAGGCATTGCTAGTGCAGCTGAATCTGGTGTTTTGTTAGATAAGCAAGGAGATCCTGTAGGACCTATCCTGGCTTGGTATGACGAGCGACCAAATAAATATATAGAAAATGTAAAAAATAAGGTTCCTGCTTTGGATTTTTATAGAAAAACTGGTTTATATCCAAAAGCAAAATATTCTCTGATGAAGTTTATTTGGATGAAAAATAATATGAGAGATAGTTGGAAGAAAGGAAGTTCATGGTTACATCTAGCTGAGTATATAGCTTATAGAATGACTGGAGTAAAAAGAAATGAAATCTCTTTATCTAGTAGAACTATGCTTTTCAATATAAATACTCGTCAATGGGATGAAGAGTTGCTCCGTGAATTTTCAATAAATAACGATTTATTTGAGCCTATAGTTCAATCTGGACAGATTACAGGTTATTTAAAAAAAGAAATAAGTAAGGGCTTAAACATAACAGAGGGAATTCCAATAACTATTGCCGGTCACGATCACATAGTTGGTTCTTTCGGCATAGGTAGTGTTCATGATGGAGATGTAACCAATTCATGCGGTACAGCGGAAACATTAGTAGCTACTACAAACCAGTTTAACATTGAAAATATAAAAGAGATACCGAAGTTCACAATCGGTTGTCATGTTATTCCTAATCAAAATTATATATTAATGCCTGTAGGCACCACAGGGGGAATAATAGAATGGTTTTTAAATATTATGAAATGGGATTATGATGACTTGTTAGATACCTTATCTAAAAAAAATAGCTATAACAATAGTTTATCTTTTATGCCCGCTCCTATGGGAGATTTTAGTTCTAATATACACACCCAGATGGCTTGGTTTGGTGGTGCATTATCCCATGCATATCCAAGTCAAATGGCCACTGCTATGATACAAGGGCTTAGTTTTCTTTTTAAATACCAAATAGATTATTTGAAAGAATTAGGAATAGATATAGATCGAATTATGGTTACTGGAGGTGCAATTAAAAACAAATATTGGTTACAGTCAAAATCAGATATATTATATAAGTCTCTTCAAATTATACATGATTCTGAAGGAGTAGCGAGAGGAGCTGCTATAATGGCTGCAAAAGCTAGTGAAGAAATAAGTGAAATATCAGTTCCTTCTTCTTATACTATTATTCCTGATGAAAAGTCTAGTAAAGAAATGCAATCAATTTATAAAAACAGTTATATTAATAATATTAAAAATATTAGAAATATGAGTTTGTAAAAATATTATTAAAAGGAGTTACAAAATGCCATTAGTGTCAGGAAAAGAATTACTTAATGAGGCTCATAAAAATAAGTATGCTATAGGTGCGTTTAGTGTAGATCATATTAATAGTGTAGAAGCCGTTCTTACAACAGCAGAAAAGTTGGAGTCACCAGTTATTGTTCAGACCGGACAAGCTACTTTAAAGCAAACGAAAATGAATTATCTTGCGTCTATAATTAAAGAAAAGGCTTCAGAAATGAAAATTCCAATTGCATTACATCTTGATCATGGAAACGGTTTGGATCAATCTGTGCAAGCTATTCAATCTGGATATACTTCTATTATGTTTGATGGTTCTCAATATGAAATAAAAAAAAATATTACCATCACAAAAAAGATAAGAGAAATAACATCAGCAATAAACCTACCTTTAGAAGCTGAACTAGGAAAATTAGGAACTGTAGGAAAAAATGAAATTCGCCAACTAACTGATCCCGATGATGCAAAGATGTTTGTGGAGGCTACAAAAGTCGATAGTCTTGCAGTAGCACTAGGTAACATACATGCATCGTATAACAAAAAAGTAGAATTAAATTTAGAACATCTAAATTTAATTCATAATCTTGTTGGTATCCCAATTGTTCTCCATGGAGGTACCGGTGTAGATGAAACTGATGTAAAAAAAGCCATCTCTCTAGGTGTTAGTAAAGTAAACATTGCAACAGAATGGCGTCGTTCTACTATAGATTATTTACGTGATTATTTAAGTAATTCAGAAAACAATGATTTTTTCGCTATGAATCAAGGTATAACCCAAGCCATTTCAAAAATAGTTGAAGAAAAAATATATCTATTTGGTAGTGAAGGAAAAGCTTAAGTTTATAAAATGTAATTCATGTAAGCATTCTAATATATCATTTAGCAAAATAACTTCACATATATCTGGATTGACAAAAGAGTCTCAAATACGTATCTCTAAAATGATTGTCAATGAAGTGATAAAAGAATTAGGAGGTAATAGATCCATTTGTAGAATTAATTAGTATATTAATTAATCTTACTGGAGGTAATTTTACATGAATAAAAAAATGTACATTAATGGAGATTGGATCGAATCCATAAGTGGAAAAAGACAAAAAATTCAAGATCCTGCAGATAGCAGTATTGTTGGCTCAGTTCCTGAAGGTAACAAAAAAGATGTATCTAAAGCAATAAATGCTGCTTCTGACGCTTTTAAGTCATGGTCTGAGATGACTGCTTTAAAACGTGGAGAATTGTTGAGAAAAGCTTATGACATTTTAATTAATCGAACTGATGAACTGGCTAAAATACTTACAATGGAACAAGGGAAACCGTTGTCTGAAGCAGAAGGAGAGATAAAGGCAGCATCCGGATTTCTCCACTGGTACAGTGAGGAAGCTAAGCGTATTTATGGCGAAACTATTCCATCTTCAGATCCAAATAAACGATTAATGGTAATTAAACAACCAGTAGGAGTTGTTGCAGCAATTACACCTTGGAACTTCCCTGCTTCCATGATTACACGAAAAATAGCACCTGCACTGGCTGCAGGATGTACTGTCGTTATTAAACCTGCAAATTATACTCCTTTAACAGCAATAGCTTTATTTGAAATTTTTGAAGAAGCCGGATTCCCACCAGGAGTAGTGAATTTAGTAATAGGGAAAGGAAAAGAAGTAGGAGATGAGTTTGTAACCAATCAAAAAGTTAAAAAGATTAGCTTTACTGGATCAACTAAAGTGGGCAAACATTTATTTCGTGAATCATCTAACCAAGTTAAAAGGATATCTATGGAACTAGGAGGGCACGCTCCATTTTTAGTATTTGAAGATGCTAATATTGAAGAAGCCATTGAGGCAAGTATTATTTCTAAATTTCGAAATGCAGGACAAACATGTATATGCTCGAATAGAATTTATGTTCAAGATTCAATAATTGAAACCTTTACCAAAAAATTAGCCGAACGTGTAAGTAAAATGAAAATTGGACATGGAATTGAGAGTGGAGTAGAAATTGGGCCATTAATTGATGAGCAGGCTTTAGAAACTTCACAAGATCATGTTGAAGATGCAATAAAAAAAGGAGCTCAATTAATATGTGGTGGAAAAAAGCCAGAGGTGGAATGGTTAAATGGAAATTTTTATGAACCTACTATTCTTAGTAACGTTAATGATTCAATGAAAGTTACTTATGAAGAAACATTTGGTCCTATTGCTCCATTAATTTCATTTTCAACAGAGGAAGAAGTTTTACAAAAAGCAAATGATATAAATTATGGGTTAGCTGCTTATGCTTTTACAAACGATTTAGGAAGAAGCTACAGAATAGCTGAAGGATTAGAATATGGAATTGTTGGAATGAATGACCCTCTGCCCGCAACACCTCAAGCTCCATTTGGAGGATGGAAAGAGAGTGGAATGGGACAAGAAGGAGGGCATTATGGAATAGAACCCTTTGTTGAAATAAAATACATTTCTTTTAAATTAAACAGATAGGTCAGACCTTTATCATTATTGGGAATGAAATTTCACCAGTTCTCCATATAATGGTGTTCATAGATTGTATATGGGGGATAAGCATAGTTTATTCCCCCCATATTTAAAATGATCTATACAGGCGTCATTGTAAGAACTGTCTTTATAATCAAAAAATGGTATATGGAAAATCTATTAGATACTTTAGGTTCGTTATTAACATATTGACCTATAAGTTATAATCAGGAGAATTAATCTATCATGAACTACTACCAGTACAAAATAAAGACAATGTTATTTCGCTAGGTGAAGGAATGACGCCTGTTTTACATATACAAAAATCAGGAGTACCAAATCTTTATATGAAGGATGAAGGCATGATTCCACCTGGCTCTTTTAAATCTCGAGGGGCGATTGTAGGAGTATCCAAGGCAAAGGAACTAGGAATAAGTGAATTAGCAATGCCTACAAATGATAATGCCGGAGCAGCTTGGGCTATGTATTGTGCCTAAGCAAATATAAATTTCAACCATTGTAATGCCCACCGACTCTCCTACAATAACACAAAAAGAGCGCAAAGCCAGGGGCTGATTTATATCTCGTAGATGGATTAATTGGTGATGCAGGTACAATTGTTGCTCAAGAAGTTAAAGACTATGGTATTTTTGATGCCTCTACGCTTAAAGAACCATACCGCATTGAAGGAAAGAAAACAATGGGCCTTGAAATTGCGGAACAATTCGAATGGGAAGT